>Ga0068853_100003867_pt1 | contig 11474 bp, 11 predicted proteins | sample KBSCornC32_FD_65655 | JGI IMG/M metagenome (GOLD analysis project Ga0068853, IMG submission 65655) | Corn rhizosphere microbial communities from Kellogg Biological Station, Michigan, USA - KBS Corn C3-2 | ecosystem: Host-associated > Plants > Roots > Rhizosphere > Soil ... | reverse complement strand
TCGGCCCCCTGATGCAGCGCGTGAAGGCGCTCAAGCCCGATGCGCTCTACGTCTTCGGTCCGGGGGGGCCGGCCACCTACGCGATGGTCAAGGCCTACAACGAAGCGGGGTTGAGGGCCGCGGGCGTGCGCTTCCTGGGCACGGGCGAGACGGATGAAGACCAGTTGCGCGCGATCGGCCCCGAGCTGCTGGGAATCGAGACCGGCATGTTCTATTCGGCGACGCACAACTCGCCGCTGAGCAATGCCGCCGTCAAGGCCCTGGCCGAAGTGGCACCCAAGGCCATCCCGACCGTCCAGCTCGCGAATGCATACGACGGCCTGCATGTGATCTATCACATGGTCAAGGCGACCGATGGCAAGCGCGACGGGCCCAAGGCCATTGCGGCTGCCAAGGGCTTTTCCTGGGAAAGCCCGCGTGGCCCGGTGAAGATCGACCCCGCCTCCCGCGAGTTCGTGCAGAACGTCTACATGCGGGTGGTCGAGAAGGATGCGGCCGGGCGCTTCGTCAATCGCGAGTTCCGCACCTTCGAGATGCAGCCCGACTACGGCCGCATCCAGAACGCAACCAAGTAGGACGAGGCTACAGCATGTCCGTTGCGCTTCTCAGCAGCATCCTGGTCGACGGGATCACGTACGCCATGATCCTGTTCATGATCACCGTGGGCCTGTCGATGACCATGGGCCTGATGCGGGTGGTGAATCTGGCCCATGGTGCCTTCGCGATGCTCGGCGGCTTTCTCGCGGCCAGCATTCCGCAGCGCCTGGGCGTGCCCATCGGGCTGGGTTTCATTCTGGCGATCGCCATCGTGGCCCTGGTGGCGGTGCTTTTCGAGCGCATCCTGCTGCGCCGTTTCTACCGGCGCGACGATCTCGACCAGATGCTCGTGACCATCGGCCTGATGTTCGTCGCGACGGCGGTGGTCAACCTGATGTTCGGATCGTCGGTGACATCCGTCGCGCTTCCCGAGGCATTCGGCGGCTCTGTGGACCTGGGGTTTCGCTCCATTCCCCGGCACCGGCTCATCGTCGTCGCCTGCGGGCTCGTGGTCGTCGGCGTCCTGTGGCTGAGCGTGGACCGGTCGTCTTTCGGCATCCGGGTGCGCGCCGCGGTCGACAACGCGCCGATTGCGCGGGCCATCGGCATCGACACGACCAGCATCTATGCGGCCACCTTCGCGATCGGTGCCGCGCTCGCGGCGCTGGGCGGCATCGCCGGTGCAGAGATGCTGCCGATGGAGCCGACCTACGCCTCCAAGTACCTCGTGATCCTCCTGGCAGTCGTCGCCGTGGGAGGCAACGGAAATCTGTTCGGCTCTTTCTTCGCAGCGTTGCTGCTCGGCATCGTGGAGACCTCGATGAAATACATGGTTCCGCAGCTCGCATCGGCTGCCTTTTTCCTGACGATGATCATCGTCTTGCTGGTCCGCCCGCAGGGGCTGTTTGGGAGGCAGGCATGAGCGCGGTGATTCCCCCCATGGCAATGGCTGCGCCGGCGCGCTTGCGCCCGTGGAAGCAGTTGCGCGCCGAGATCGTGCTGATGCTCGCGGGGCTGCTGGCTTTCGCGCTGTTCCCGCAGGACCTCGGATTGCTGACCAACATGGCCACGATGTCGATCTTTGCGCTGTCGCTGAGCCTCGTGCTCGGACAGGCGGGCATCGCGACCCTGGGCCAGGCCGCGCTGTACGGCACCGGCGCTTATGTCGCGGGCTGGACCGCGCTGTACCTGACGACCGATCCCATCGCCGGGCTACTGCTCGGCGGCATGGGCGGAGGGCTGATCGCGCTGCTGAGCGGTGCCGTCATGCTGCGCTCGACCAAGCTCACGCTGGTGATGCTCACCATCGCCGTGGCGCAGCTGCTGCTCGAGCTCGCCAACTGGGCCAGGTGGCTCACCGGCGGCGACGACGGACTTGCCGGCTTCGAGGTTGCGCCGCTGTTCGGCATCTGGGAGTTCAACTTCATGGGCCACACCGGCTATTTCTACGCGCTCGGCGCGCTGGTGCTGGTGTACTTCCTGGTGCGCAACCTGGTCGAGTCGCCCTTCGGCCTGACGGCCAGGGCCATACGGCAGGACCCGGGGCGCGTCCAGGCGCTGGGCGGGCGCGTGTACCTGCACCTGCTGGCCGTCTACACCGTGGGCGGCGTCGTGGCGGGGCTCGCGGGCGCACTGACGGCACAGACCAGCAAGGTGGCCAATCTCTCCATGCTGGACTTCACGACGTCCGCGGGTGTGGTGGTCATGATCGTGCTGGGCGGCACGCGCCGCCTGGCGGGTGCGGTGCTCGGCACCGTCGCGTACATGACCATCCACCACATCGCGTCGACCTTGAACCCGTATCACTGGCTGTTCGTCATCGGGTCGATGTTGATCGTCGTGCTCATCGTTCTGCCGGAAGGCCTGATCGGGCTTCTTGACCGGGCCTTGGCATTCGCCAGGCGGCCGGGCCGCAGTGGGGGAGGCCGATGACCCACCGGTTGCAAACCCAGAATCTCTGCCATTCCTTCGGAGGCCTAGCGGTCACGCAGAACGTCACGCTGTCCCTACCGCAGGGTGCGCGCACGGCGCTGATCGGTCCCAACGGGGCAGGCAAGACGACGCTGGTCAACCTGCTGAGTGGAGCGATGCGCCCGCAGTCGGGCGATATCCGGTTGGACGGCCGCTCGATCGTCCAGCTGCCGCAGTACGCACGCGTGCGCAGCGGCATCGTCCGCACGTTCCAGATCAGCCGCCTGTTCAAGGACCTCACCGTGGCGGAGAACGTCAGGGTCGCGGTGCTGCAGCGGCTGCGGGCCTCGATGCAGTGGTGGCCCTCGCAGGCGCGTTCGGCGCGCGTTCGCGACGAGGTTCACGAGACGCTCGGCATGCTGGGCCTGCATCCCTACGCAAACCGGGTGGTGGGACACCTCGCGCTCGGGGAACAGCGGCTTGCGGAGATCGCCCTGGCGCTCGCGATGAAGCCGCAGGTGCTGCTGCTGGACGAGCCCGGCGCGGGTGTGCCGCAAGGAGAAGGCGGCCGCATCATGGACGCCATCGAAAGCCTGCCGAAGGAACTGTCCGTGCTGCTCATCGAGCACGACATGGACCTGGTGTTCCGCTTCGCCTCGCACATCATCGTGCTCGTTGCCGGTGCGGTGATGGTCGAGGGCACGCCGCAGGAGGTCGCCGCCAACGAACAAGTCAAGCAAATCTACTTCGGACGAGACGGCCATGCCCAAGCTCCCTATTGAACTCCGGTTCGACGATGTCACGACCGGCTACGGCGGCGTGCCGGTCGTCGAGCATCTCAGCTTCAGCGTGCGCGAAGGCGAGCGTCTGGGCCTCATCGGGCGCAACGGCGCCGGCAAGACCACCACGCTGGCAACCGCGATCGGCCTGGCCGACCTGATGCAGGGTCGTATCCACTTCGGCGGCAACGACATCGGCGGGGCTACCACGTATGCGCGCGCACGGGCAGGGCTCGGCTACGTGCCGCAGAGCCGCGACATCTTTCCTTCGCTGACGGTAGAGGAGAACCTGCTGTCGGGCCTGCAGGGACGCTCGGCCGGCGTGGCCCTGCCGCCGGTCTACGCACTGTTCCCGCGGCTCAAGGAGCGGCGGCGCAACGGTGGCACGCAGCTGTCGGGCGGCGAGCAGCAGATGCTGTCCGTGGCACGGGCACTCGTCGGCCAGCCGCGCATACTGCTGCTCGACGAGCCGCTGGAGGGCCTCGCTCCGATGGTGCGAGAGGAACTGATGGACGCCATCGTCCGGATGAGCGACCAGCTCGGAGTCGGCTGCGTCCTCGTGGAGCAGCACGTCGACGTCGTTCTCGACTTCTCCACGAACGTCATTGTGCTGGAGCGGGGCGTCGCCGCTTATTCCGGCTCCGCGTCGGCCCTGCGCGAAGAAGAGGACCTTCTGAACCGCACCATCGGCATCCAGAAATGCTGAAGCCGATGCATGCGAGTGCCGAGACAAGCAGTTTGCCTCTTCAGGGAGCGCTGAGTTTGCCGGAAGTTTCAATCCTGCCATGCAGAACCTTCGCGCGCTCCTGAGCCCGCTGCGTGCGTTCGATGCGGTGTATCGGGCCAAGGGGGTGTCGCGAGCCGCTCAATTGCTCCACGTCACTCCCGGGGCCGTGAGCCAGCAGATCAAGCTGCTGGAAGCGGGGCTGGGCGTGCAGCTGTTCCAGAGGGCCGGTCGCGAGATCGAACTCACCGCAGTGGGAGAACGACTCGCCACCCGCGTCTGCGACGCCTTCGATCGCCTGCACGACGCGCTGGGCGACCTGGCCGACAGCCAGCGGGAGAAACGGCTCCGCCTCAAGGTGCCTCCGAGCATCGCCATCCGCTGGCTGGTTCCCCGCCTTCACGGCTTCCATGCGCTTCATCCCGACATCGGCCTGGAGATCGCGACGATCGCACTCGCGGATGACGTCCGGCTTGAAGGCGCCGACTGCGCAATCCGGCACGGCATGGGCGAGTGGGCCGATGTGGAGCTCGACCACCTGTTCGACGACGAATTCGTCCCGGTCTGCGCACCCGCCCTGGCGGGGCAGTTCCAGGCACCTGGCGATCTGCTGCGGGCCGACCTGCTGCACTCCATGCTGCGCCCGCAGGCCTGGCCGCTGTGGCTCGGCTCGGCCGGCCTGTCGGATACCCCATGCCTGCCGGGAATCGCGTTGGCGAATGCTGCGTTGTGCTATCAGGCCGCAGCGGATGGCCTGGGCGTGGCAATGGCGCAGCGGGCCTACGTGCAAGATGACTTGCGCACCGGGCGCCTCGTGGTTGCGGTGGACCATGTCGCCAGGACGGAGCTCGGTTACTACCTCGTCTGCGACCCTTTGAAAGCGGCCACGGCACCGGTCCGGCTCTTTCGGGACTGGATCCGCTCGGTGCGCTAGGTGCGCCGCGAGGAGCGCGCCATCGCGTCATCGCGCTAATCGGCCTTGAATCCTGAGGCCTTGACGACCGGTTCCCAGAACCCGCGCATTTCGTCGAACCTGGCGCGCGCTTCGGCGGGCGAGCTTCCCGTGTTCATGAAGCCGAGCATGTGGACCTTGCTCGCGAACTGCTCGGTGGAAGCCGCCTTGCGCACGGCGGCGCTCCATTCGGAGACAACGGCCGCGGGCGTGCCGGGGGCCAGGCATATGGCCAGCACGCCGACTGCGGTGAGTTCCTTGCGGCCGAGTTCGCCGAAGGTCGGCACGTTCGGCAGCAGCGGCGAGCGTTGTGCGGAGGTGACGGCCAGCACGCGCAGCTTGCCGGCGTTGTGGTGCTGCGCAAAGTCTCCGACCGTGGACGTGCCCGCCGCGACATTGGCGCCCGTCAGGTTCACGATCATCGGCGCTGCGCCCTGGAACGGTATGTCCTGCAGCGGTGTGCCGATGATCCTGGCGATCTGAAGTCCCAGGAAGTGCGTCGGACCGCCCGATGCCGCGTGGCCGAAGTTGGCTTTCTCCGGGTGCGCACGCACCCATTGGGCGTATTCGGCAAAGGTCTTGACGGGTGAGGAGGAGGGCACGGCCAGTGCCATCGGGAACTCGACCACCGTCGACACCGGCAGGATGTCCCTCTGCGGGTCGTAGTTGAGCTTGTTGAAGACGAAGGGGTAGATCGATGCGAGAAAGTCGGGGCACAGCATGGCCACGCTGCCGTCGGTGGGAGCGGCGCGCATCGCATCGATCGCGATCTTTCCGCCTGCGCCCGGCTTGTTCTCCACCACCACAGAGCGATCGAGCGGGCCATGCAATTGATCGGCAAGCGCGCGCGTCACCACGTCGAGCGTGCCACCGGGCGAGAAGCCGACCAGGATCCTGGCGGGTGAACGGCCGGCTTGCTGCCCGATGGCCGGTGATGCACCGACGAACGCGGCAACGATGAGTGCGAGGTTGTTGAGCCAGGCGGTACGCGGTTTATTCACGGGATGCTCCAGGAGAAAGCTCACATCGGTTGTTCGAGCGTCGACTCGTGCTTGCGAGCAGATCGAAGGCTCGCCCAGAGAACGCATCCGTCTCGCGGGCGAGGCATTTCAGCGGCCGCGAAACACGGGAGGGCGCTTCTCGGCGAAGGCGCGGCGCCCCTCCAGCCGATCTTCGCTGTCCCTGAGCAGCCCGAAGGCCTGGCGCTCCAGGGCCAACCCGCCCGCTAGCGGCAGTTCGCGTCCGTTCATCGCCAGGCGCTTGGCGGCGGTCATCGCCAGCGGGGCATTGGCTGCCATCGCGCCTGCGAGCTGCAGGGCTGCCTGCTGCAATTCGGAGAAGGGAACCACCTTGCTGACCAACCCGATCCGCAGCGCTTCCGCGGCGTCGATGCGTTCACCGGTGAGCAGCATCCACATCGCGTCCGACTGGCCGACCGCGCGGATCAGGCGCTGCGTGCCACCGGCGCCCGGGATGCTGCCAACCCGCACTTCCGGCAAACCGAAGCGTGCGTTGTCGGAGCAGATGCGAATGTCCGCCAGCAAGGCCAGCTCCAGCCCGCCGCCCAGGGCGTAACCGTTGATGGCGGCAATGACGGGCTTGTCGGTCTGCAGCGTGCCGAAGTTGAAATGCCCGGTTCCGCAGCGAAAGACCTGCCGCGCCGCGCTGTCGGCGGGCGGCATGGTCTTCTTGAGGTCCGCGCCTGTGCAGAAGGCGCGCTCTCCCGCACCCGTGAGGACGAGCACGCGGACGTCCTCGTCGTTCGAAACCTCGTCCCAGATCTCGAGCAATTGCTCGTTCGACTCCGGGTCGATGGAGTTCATGGCCTCGGGCCGATTCAGGGTGACGACGGCGACGCCGTTCTGGACTTTCTTGACGATGGGCATGGTTGTGCTTCAGTTCTGGGAAGGGCTGGGGGCGATCACCGAATCGATGGCCGCGGCTGGCATGCCGAGCTCGGCCAGCACCTCCCGGGTGTGCTGGCCCAGGGTGGGGGCGGGGCGTCGCGCCCGGGGCCGCTCCCCGACCGCGCCGATGACGCTGCGTGGCAGCGTCATCGACCCGGCGACCGGGTGCTGCAGCTGCTCCGCGAGCGCCGCTTCGAGGAAGGGCGCGGACTGCGCCACCTCCGCATAGTTGTTGATGGGGCCGCAGATGATGTCCACGGCTGCGAACTTCTCCAGCCAGAAGGCGCGGGGATGCGCGAGCATGCGCTCTTCGAGCAGGCGCAGCAGCGTCTCGCGGTGCTGGAGCCGGCCCTTGTTGTCGGCGAAGCGTGGATCGCAGGCCAGTTCAGGCGCGCCTATGGCGGCACACAGGGCATGCCACCGTGCGGGGTGATAGGCCGCCACCATGATCCATCCGTCGGCGCAGCGCAGGGCTTCGTTCGGGGTCGAATACGGCGCGGCGTGCCCCTGCGGCCCGGGCACGTGGCCGTCCGCGAAGTAGGACGCGAAGCTCACGTGCTGAAGCGCGATGGCGCTTGCGAACATGCTGGCTTCGACGTGCTGCCCCTGGCCCGTGCGTTGCCGGTCCGAGAGGGCGGCCAGGACTGCGATGGTCGCCAGCGACCCCGTGACCAGGTCGACCACCGGCACCGGCACCTTGCACGGCTCCCCGTCGCGCGCGCCGGTAACGCTCATCAGGCCGCTCACGGCCTGGAGCACGCCGTCGACCCCGGGAAGATCCTTGCTGGCGCCGTGCTGGCCATACGCCGAGACCGAGCAGTAGATGAGCCGCGGATTGCCCGCGGACACCGTTGCGTAGTCCAGCCCGAGGCGCGTCATCACGCCCGGGCGGAAGCTCTCGACCAGCACATCCGCCTGCGCGACCAGCGCCTGCGCCACCTGCAGGTGCTCGGGGTGCTTGAGGTCGAGCACGACACTGCGCTTGTTGCGATTGAGCGCCATGAAGGCGACCCCCTCGCCCCGCACCCAGGGCGAAAGGGCCCGCGAGAGATCGCCTGCAGGCGCTTCGATCTTCACCACGTCGGCGCCCAGGTCGGCCATGCACAACGTGCAGGTCGGACCGGCCATCACCTGCGTGAAGTCGATCACTTTCAAACCGCTCAATGCATTGGCGAGCATGCGATCTTCAGTCTTGTTGGATTGCTCATGTCGTGATGTCGGCGCGCTATACGGAGGGGCTGCCGAGGCTGCGCCCGCCGCAGACGTACAGGAGCTGGCCGGTGACGTAGCTCGAGCCGGGTTCCGCGAAGAACCGGACGGCGCGGCCGATGTCCTCCGGCTGGCCGATGCGTTCCATCGGCACGGTCTTGTGGAGCCCCTGCCGGACCTCCTCGGTCAGTGTTTCGAACAGCGGCGTTTCCACGATGCCGGGCGCGATGGCGTTCACGGTGATGCCCTTGCGCGCATATTCGAGCGCCAGCGAGCGCGTCAGGCTCACCACCGCTCCCTTGGAGGCGGAGTAGGCCGCCTGGCCGCGGTTGCCCAGCCATGCGCGCGAGCCGATGTTGATGATGCGGCCGAACCGGTTCTCCGCCATCTGTGCCAAAACCGCCCTCGAGCAGATGAACTGCGAATGGAGGTTGACCTCGATCACGCGGGTCCAGAACGCGAGATCCATCTTGGAGACCAGCTTGTCGCCGCCGATGCCTGCGTTGTTGACCAGTATGTCGATGCGGCCATGAGACGTGAGAAGCCGGGCCACCGTCGCCTCCACCTGCTCCACCGAGCTGACGTCGACCTTGAAGGTCCGCACGTCGAAGCCCTCGCCCGAAAGGGCCTGCTCGGCTGCCTGCAGCGCCGCCTCGTCGAAGTCCCACAGCGCGATGCGGCATCCGGCCTGTGCGAGCTCGCGGGCGATGCCGAGGCCGATGCCCTTGGCGCCACCGGTCACGACGGCAACGAGGCCGTGCAGCGAGGCCGGCGTGGTTGTGCTTGTCTGGTTCATGATGCTTGCAATCAAAGCGAAAGAATGTTGATGGAGCAGGCGGCGTGGTCCACGCCCCAGATGCCGCCACCGGTCACCTGCGTGAGGCCGATGCGCGCTCCGCGCACCTGCCGTGCGCCGGCACGGCCTTGCAGCTGCTCGCAGACCTCCACGACCTGTGCGACGCCCGTCGCTCCCGGCGGATGCCCCTTGGCGATCAGTCCGCCGCTGGGGTTGACCGGCACGCGTCCGCCAAGCGTGGTCGCGCCGCTTTGCAGGAGGCTTGCCGCCTCGCCCCGGCTGCAAAGACCAAGCGCCTCGTAATAGAGCAGCTCGGAAATGGTGAACGCGTCGTGCACCTCCAGCAGGCTGAGATCCTGCGGTCCGATGCCGGCCTGTTCATAGGCCAGCCTGGCGGCGCGCGCGGTGATCTCGGCCTCAGTCATGTCGACCGGTGCGGTCTCGAACAGGCCCGACTGCACCACCGATGCCAGGACCCGGACCGGCTTTGCAACGCCCCTGGAGGGCTTGGTGCTGAGCACTAGCGCCGCCGCCCCGTCGACCACCGCGGGGCAGCACTGGAGCAGCGTGAGCGGCTCGGCCACCGGGCGGGACGCCAGAATCTCCTCGCGGCTCGCCAGCTTGGCGAACGTAGCGACAGGATTCAGGACGCCGTGCTTTCGATTCTTGACGGAGATGTCCGCCAGCGTCTCCAGCGTGAGGCCGTGGTCGTGCATGTATCGCTTGGCGCGCATGGCATACAGGGCCGGCATGATCATTCCGCGTCGGTTGTTCCAGTCCTTCTGGCTGAGCTGCAGCGGGCCACCGCCAAGGCTGCTCAGATGGTCCATGCCGAACACCACCACGGTGTCGTACTGGCCGACCTTGAGCGCCTGCAGCGCAAGATTCAATGCAGTGGCGCCGCTGGAGCAGGCGTTGTCCACGTTGTAGACGGCACCGCCCTCGGCATGCAGCTCGCGCAATGCGCGCTGGCCGGGCAGCATTGCCCCCAGCGCGTTGCCGCAGTAGAACGCCTGTACCTCCGAGAGCTGCGTGCCGGCATCGGCAAGGGCATCGAGAATCGCTGCCTGGGCCATGGCCTCTTCGGTCAGTTCGGGAAAGCGGCCGAAGTCCGTAATGCCGACCCCGGTGATCAGTGGTTGCTTCATCGCGCATCACTCCTGGAAGGCATAGTCGGGCGTGCTGTCCGGCAACGCGAAGGGCACCACCCGCAGGCGGCTGCCGATGGCCGGCGGCTCGGTGCCGAACAGCAGCCGCCCGAACGCCCGCACGCCAGGCGCGAAGTCGACCATGGCGAGGCCGTAGGGCGGCTTCTCCTTGCCGGGGTGGACGATCGTGAAGCTGTAGAGGGAGCCGGTGGGGCCGAGCTCGATCTCTTCGACCTGCTGGTCATCGTGAACGAATTCGATCGGCGGGAACTGGGGTGGCTGGCTGGCCACGCGTGTGGCGACAAGCACCATGCCACCGGGGGTGTCGCGGAAGGGGGATTCCGTTCGCTTGATGATCTTCAAAAGGTGTCTCCTGTTCGTGTGGAGCTGGCCACAGCAACAGGAAGTATCGAGACGCACACCCTCGTGGTCATTGGATTTCTGCTCGGCATTATTTAGGCTCGCTAAAACATGTAGCCAGGCTAAAGAAAGGCCAGTCAAACTGATAGGACGGCGGCCCGGGCGCAACCGCATACTGGGTCGATGAAAGAACAAATCAACGTACCGGTCACCTTGATGCGCGGTGGCACGAGCAAGGCCGTTTTCCTCTCGCAGCAGGACGTGCCCGCCGATGCCGAGGCGCGCCTGCGATTTCTGCTGGCTCTGTTCGGCAGCCCGGATGTGCGGCAGATCGACGGGCTCGGCGGCGCAGACATCCTGACGAGCAAGTGCGCCATCATCGGGCCGCCGTCGCGCCCGGATGCGGACATCGACTACACCTTCGTGCAGATCGGCATCGACCAGCCCACGGTCAGCTTCGAGATCGTCTGCGGCAACATTTCGTCGGCCACGGGGGTGTATGCGTTGCAGGAGAAGCTGGTTCCCATGCAGGAGCCCGTCACCACCGTTCGGGTGCACAACACGAACACCGGAAAGATCCTTCGAATGACGGTGCAATGCGCCGATGGCGAGCCGCGCGTGGAGGGAGACAGCGAAGTGGATGGCGTGCCCGGCACCGGCGCAGAGGTGGCGCTGGATTACTCCGACACCAGCGGCTCCACGACCGGCAAGCTGCTGCCTACCGGGCAGGCGCGCGATTGGGTCCACGTGTCGAAGCTCGGCCGCGAAATACCGGTGTCGGTGGTCGACGTCGGCACGGCGTGCGTGTTCATCCGCGCGGCGGACCTGGGCATCAACGGCACGGAACTGCCGGGCCAGCTCGGCCCCGAGATCTACGAGATGGCCGAGGAGGTGAGGCGCTGGGTCGTCGAACGCTGCAATCTTCCGTCGTCGGGGATTCTGACGCCGTACCAGATCCTGATCAGCGAAGCCCAGGACTACCGGACCATTGCCGGCGACCGCATCGTGCAGTCATCGGAAATCGACTTCGTCGCGCGCATGGTGCTCAACGGTGGCGCCATGCACAAGGCGTTCCCTGGCGGCGGCTCGGTATGTCTCTCGGTCGCGGCGCAGATCGCGGGAACCATTCCGGCCGAAGCGCGAGGCACGCA
>Ga0068853_100003864_pt1 | contig 11478 bp, 8 predicted proteins | sample KBSCornC32_FD_65655 | JGI IMG/M metagenome (GOLD analysis project Ga0068853, IMG submission 65655) | Corn rhizosphere microbial communities from Kellogg Biological Station, Michigan, USA - KBS Corn C3-2 | ecosystem: Host-associated > Plants > Roots > Rhizosphere > Soil ... | reverse complement strand
GCCTGTTATGACAGCCGGCAACAAGGATCACAGTCCCTCGCGCCGACCGCCGGTTGGTTCCGTCACTTTCAGCCCCGCCCCCGCCGCAACATCCGTAAGCCGTGACAACCAGACCTCTTTCGCCTGGACGGGGAGGATATCGCGGATACAGGTGCAGTTCATGTTCTTTCTGCAGGCGTTACAGGCAATATCTTTTACGAGCACGCCCGCCCTGGCCCCGATCGGCGCCCAGCGCCCCGGGTGTATGGGGCGCAAAGGCGGAAAGATGCCGACAGCATAGATACCCAGCGCCGCAGCCAGATGAAGGGGGCCGGTGCTCGCCGCCATCAGTCCGTCTGCCCGGGCGATAAAAGCCATCAGTTCGGCCAGACTGAGCCGGCCGGTCATATCGGTGACCGAAGGACAGGCCCGCAGCAAGGGCTCGAGGAGCTGACCTTCAGCGGCGGTACCCGTGACAAATATCTTAAAATGCTCCGGGGGAAGCAGGTTGATCAGTTCGATAAAATGATCCAGTCCCCATTCTCTCGCATGGCCCCTCGACTTTGGATGAAGTATTAGATTGAACCGGATGGGATCCAGCTGATCCGCGACCGGGTCGGGCAGCGACACCAGCCTGTCCAGCCCGTAATATTGCGCGATCTCGTCCAAAGAATAGAGCTCTTTGGCGCCCAGCGGCGTCAGCAGCCGGAGGTTCAGCTGCGCTTCGTGAAGCGACGACCGCTTCCTCGTCAGAGGGATCAGCCGGTTGCAGTAAGTCCAGTGGTAGATGCGGTTCGTCGTGCCGATGCGTTGTTTTATACCCGCCAGCTTTGCGAGCTTTGCGATCTCCGGCCGGGGAAAGACATGGATGATCGTATCGGCCTCCGTAGCCGCCAGCCTGGCCGCCGCCTTTTCTTCCGGCAGCTGGTGCAATTCATCCCAGTTGAGGAACCCGTTGACGTGCACGCAGCTGTTGATCAGGTCTTCCGTATAGCTTCGCCCAAGGAACAGTATCCTCGCATCCGGATACAACTCCCTCAATACTCCCGCGACCGGCAGCGTAAGCACCACATCGCCGATCGCGTCCGACCGGCTGATAATAAAGGTTCTTTTCATTGCTTTCTTAAATGCTTGTCGAGGCCGTTGATACACCGGATATTGCCGAGAGCCTGTTTGGCTTTCATTATATCGTAGTTGGCATTGGCCGCCTCTTCTTCCTCATTCAGTTTCGGCCGGTGGTACAAATGGTAGACGATCGCCCTGTGCTTCATCGACTGCAGCCGTGCGCCGCTGCGGAGAAGCCGCCACTCTATATCGACGTCCTCGCCAACGCCATACGACGTATAGTCTTCGTCGAATCCGTTGATGTCGACGATGTGTTTCTTAAGTATACCCCAGTTGCATCCCATGAGGCCATTGCTCTTCGACTTCTTATAAAAGGGCAGATAGATGCCATCCTCCAGCCGCGTCGATCCATATCTGGCCTGGTTGAACAACGACAGCAGCCCAAAATCACCTGTCTCGAGCAGCTGTTGGGTCAGCCTGCCGCTCATCAGCAACCTCCTTCCCGCAAAAAGGATCCCCCCGGCGGCCTGCCTGTGGTATTCCTTTACCAGCCGGCTGTGAGGAATGCAGTCCCCGTCCAGAAAGATCAGGAACTCGCCGCCCGCAGCGGCCACGGCCCTGTTAAGGATCACATTCTTCCGGAAGCCAAGATCCTCGTGGCTGATGTGCAGGATCGGATAAGGCATCTGCGCGGATACGGCTGCCAGGTAGTCAAGGGTGGCGGGAGCATTGTCATCTTCTGCGATGATCACTTCGAAATCCCTGTGCGTTTGTCTCTTCAAGCCTTTCAGGATAAGGTCCACAAACGGGATGTTCTTATACAAAGTTATGATCACCGACATTTTCATTCCGCCAAAAGTAAGTAATTTGGGCATTCCTATGCCTGAAAATGAATCTGCCATATGGTCAGCAGTCCGGCGCGGCGACTTCCGCGCCCTCGCAAGGGCGATATCGTACATTGAGAACGGTGTCGGCGATTTTCACAAGCAATTGATGCAGTTGTCGACGGACTCGTCAAGCGTCGTCGGCATCACCGGTCCGCCCGGCGCCGGGAAGAGTACACTGGTAGACGCACTTATCCGCCAGCTGGTATCGGAACAAAAAAAGGTGGCGGTTCTTTGCGTGGATCCTTCGTCCTCTTTTCATACCGGCGCGCTGCTGGGCGACCGCGTAAGGATGAGCGAATGGTATAATAACCCCGGTGTCTTCATCCGCAGTCTCTCTTCCCGCGGGGCGATCGGCGGCCTTCATCCGCAAATAGTGGAGATTGCCAGCCTGATGCAAGCCGCCGGATTCGACTACGTGCTCCTGGAAACTGTAGGCGTAGGTCAGACCGAGGTGGAGGTCGCGGCGCTCGCCGATATGACCATGCTGGTGCTGGTGCCGGAAGCCGGCGATGACGTACAGATGATGAAGGCGGGCGTGATGGAGATCGCCGACCTGTTCGTCGTCAATAAGGCCGACCGGCCGGGAGCAGACGCTTTTATCCGCCACCTCGTAGCGATGCAGGCCTACTCCAGTCGCTGGAAAGACCGCCAGATACCCGCGGTGAAGACGGTCGCTACAAAAAATGAAGGGATACCCCAGGTCGTTCAGCTGGTACACGAGCTGCTGAAAAAAGAAGAGAACCGGGAGAAAAAATGCCATATCCTCGCCGAAAGGGCCTTCCTCCTGATACAACAGCAGAGGATGCGCAACGTAAAAAGGACAGACCTGTACCGGAAGATCGCAGCCGAGCTCGGGGCAAAGGGATCCGTCAATCTCTTTCAGCTGGTCGCCGAATGGACCTGATCGCCTCATCCGCCTCCGGGATACATAAGATATCCGTAAGGATCACGACCGGCACGCCAACATCCCTCGTATGAGCAACAGGTAAATTCGAAATTAACATCGGGGGCTGCAAAAGATAACACCCATGGATAAACGAATGCGTGTTATTTCTGTTCTCTCTCGTTCCTCCACCAGCGATAGCCAATAAGACCAAAGATTGCGAGTGGGGTCACTGCGAGATATACGATGCCCTTGTTCAGCGCCCTGGCAGGCCGCTCGCCCAGTTGCTGGGCCGTCCGTGTGCAGATGGAACACTGCGCCCTGGCCGGCTCGACGCCAGCCAGGAGCAGCATTATAAAGATGGTATATAAAAGCTTACGTTTCATAAGCTATATGTTTTTCAAATTCCCGCGACGATCCGCGGCTCACGCCCGCCGATGCCGGCGGCATACGACTATCCGACCTCTTCAGACTTCATGCTGCGTGCAACGCGCTTTCTTTCTTCCTCATCCAGTATGCTCTTGCGCAGCCGGATCTTCTTCGGCGTTACCTCGATGCACTCATCCTGCTGGATATATTCCATACACTCTTCCAGGGTCATTTGCTTTTTCGGAACGATCCTCACGGAGTCATCGCTACCGCTGGCACGCATGTTGGTCAGCTTCTTTCCTTCCGTCGCATTCACGATCAGGTCGCCCGGCTTGATATGCTCGGCGATGATCTGACCCGCATAGACGTCTTCGCCCGGATCGACGAAGAAGGTTCCACGCTCCTGCAGCTTGTCGATGGAGTAAGCGGTGGTCTTATCCTGGTTCTTGGAAAGAAGAACTCCGTTGTTACGGCCGGGGATCGGACCCTTCCAGGGCTTGTATTCCAGGAAGCGGTGTGCCATGACGGCTTCACCGGCAGTGTTGGTGAGCATATTGCTACGCAAACCGATCAGACCGCGCGAAGGGATCTCGAATTCGAGGTGCTGCATCTCGCCCTTGCTCTCCATCACCAGCATCTCACCTTTACGCTGGGTGACCATGTCGATTACTTTACCGCTGAACTCAGCCGGTACGTCGACGACCAGTATTTCAAACGGCTCGTTCTTCTTGCCGTTGATCTCTTTTACCAACACCTGCGGCTGTCCGACCGTCAGTTCAAAACCTTCCCGGCGCATCGTCTCGATCAGGATGCCCAGGTGAAGGATGCCACGGCCAAAGACCAGGAAGCTATCAGCGCTATCTGTATCCTCGACCTTCAGGGCGAGGTTCTTTTCGGTCTCTTTCATCAGCCGGTCACGCAGGTGACGGGAGGTAACGAATTTGCCGTCCTTTCCGAAGAAGGGAGAGTTGTTGATACCGAACAGCATGCTCATGGTCGGCTCGTCCACGCTGATGACGGGCAAAGCCTCGGGATTCTCCGAATCGGCGATGGTGTCACCGATGTTGAAGTCTTCCAGACCAACTACAGCACAGATGTCGCCGGCCATTACCTCTGTCGCCTTCTTCTTGCCCATGCCCATAAAGGTATAGAGCTCTTTCACCTTCGACCGCTTGGCCGATCCGCCGGGCTGCACCAGCGCAATGTTCTGGCCTTCCCTGATCGTGCCCCGGGCAACCTTGCCCACTGCAATACGGCCTAAGAAGGAGGAATAGTCAAGGGAAGTTATCTGCATCTGCAGTGTACCTTCTGCTACTTTCGGAGCCGGTACATATTGGAGGATACCATCCAGCAGGGGAGTGATATCGGCGCATTGTTCGTTCTTGCTGTTGAACCAGCCATTCTTACCACTTCCGTAGAAGGTGGGGAAATCCAGTTGCTCTTCGGTAGCGTCCAGGTTGAAGAACAGCTCGAAAACGGCGTCGTGCACTTCGTCCGGACGGCAGTTCGGCTTGTCGACCTTGTTGATGACGACTATCGGCTTCAGGTTCAGCTGCAATGCTTTCTGAAGTACGAAACGGGTCTGCGGCATCGGCCCTTCAAAGGCGTCAACCAGCAGGATGACCCCGTCGGCCATCTTCAGTACGCGCTCTACCTCGCCTCCGAAGTCGGAGTGACCGGGGGTGTCTATCACATTGATCTTCACTCCCTTGTATTCCACTGCGGCGTTCTTGCTGAAGATGGTGATACCCCTTTCCTTTTCGAGGTCGTTGTTGTCCATGATAAGCTCTCCTGTCTCCTGGTTGTCACGAAAGACGTGAGTAGCATGTAAGATCTTGTCTACCAGGGTAGTTTTACCGTGGTCAACGTGCGCGATTATCGCAATGTTTCTGATTTCCATAATGTTTATCTCTCTGGCCGCTGGCCTGTTTAAATCTCTGGCCAATGGCCGACGGACCTACGGCCCGTTTGAAGCCGCAAATGTACGATTTTACCCACGGATTTCCTAGCCGCAGACGGAGGCCTGGGGAGAAATAACAGAAAAAACATAAAAGGCCGGTAAAAACCGGCCTTCAGGGTTACACGCGAATCTACAGGGTCAAACACCTAAACTATCTGAATATCTTTGCCAGAGCTGTTCGATCGTCTTGCCGGTCAATTGCTTCCAAATTCCCGGTTCATATTTTCCCGAACGCATCAGGGCATCGACCCTGTCGACGATCCGCGGGCCCGCCTCTTTTTCCAGCCACACAAAAAACCGGGCCGTTACGCCGTATCCATCCGTGTAGGCCTGGCTGGTAGTGAACAATGGCAGCCTCCATTTGGCGCCGGCATTGTCGACGCCGTATTTATAGCGGGCATAGTCCGCTATGCCTTCGGTGATCCATCCGGGCCCCTCTACCTTATAGTCCTGGACCAGGTGCATCGCCTCGTGCGTGATCACGTCGATGTCGCGCGGCTCTTTCTTCATATAAGCCGGATCTACCCGGATGATGCCGTCCGACGTACCGGCCACGCCATGGTAGGCGGGGTCGATGACGAGGGTTACCGTCCGCAGCGAGGACGGGTTGAACCGCCTTGCCTCGGCGGGATAGGCGCGGAAGAAGGCGTCGACCATTCGCGCGCCTACAGCGGTGTCGAAATCCGGCGACCTGTTAATAAATACCAGCGTATAGCCGTCGCGGGCGATGACGCGTCGTTTATAAAATCCGGTGCTGTCGACGATCTTCCAGTCTTTGATGGCGTCGGAAACGACTGCGGCGGCCTTCCCTGCGGGCGCCGCCGACTCCGGCAACAGCGCATATCTGATCTGATCCTTTCCATTCAGATACATGCCCGCCGCATCCTGCAGCGACCTTACGGTAATGCTGTCCAGCCTCCCCTGCCAGCGCAGGACTTCCAGCGCGTCCTCGTCATTTTCATACTGCCCCGTCAGATAACTCAGCCAGTATCCGTTGTCTTTCAGCGCCAGCTCGGTATTCTTCCGTATCCCCGCCTTATATTTTTCTATATCCACGGTATCGGGGCCGTGCAGCCGCAGATCGGCCATCTCCCCGAGCACGAGCCCCACCAGATGATCTACGTTCGCCGGGGCGCAGCCAAAGGCCACTACGATCCCATAGCGGTTCTTTGGGTATTTGTTGAATATGGTCTGCACCGACGGGCTATAGACTTCTCCTTCCTGTTCGCGCAGCTGCTGGAGCATTTTGATCTGCAGTATCTGGCCCAGCGCGTGCAATTTTTGGTTCTCCACCGGGCTGTACCGGTAGTCTCCCGTCATCAGCAGCCGCACCAGCGCCTTGTCCTCCGTACCCTTATACACATTCCGGACCAGCTGCCCCTCCGGCACGTGCGTACCCAGATCGCGCGCCTTTTCGCCTTTATGCAGCGACGGCAGGGAGCCCAGGTATTCTTCCAGCAGCGGGACCAGCTGATCGGGCTTAAAGGAGCCGACAAACACGAATGTAAAACCCGACGCATCCGCAAAACGATCCCTGTAGATATTATAGGCCTTATCCAGCGTGATCCTGTCCAGCTTGTCCAGCGAAGGCGGCGAAGTCCGGTAGCTATAATTACCATTGACATAGGCCATCGTATCGTTGAGCACATTCCCCGGGTCGGCGTAGCGATTGGGGAGCACCGCTCTCGATTTACTGATGATATTATCGAACAGGGTCTCGTCCTTTCGAGGTTGTGTGAAATACAGGTTCACCAGCTGCAGAGCCGTCTCCATGTCGGCAGACGCCGCCGTGCCGGTGAATCCCTCCGAACGGGATTCTATGAAGGGCGCGACCTTCACGGCCTTCCCGCTCAGCACCTTGTTCAGCTCTACCGGATTGAGACTACCCACGCCAAAGCTGGCGATCAATGGTCCCGCGCTGGCGGCCGCGTCATAGTCGGCGTCACTGTACAGCGATGTTCCACCCGGAGCAAAAGCCCTGAAGGTTATCTGGTCGTTCCTGAAATCCGTAGGCTTCAGGATCACGCGCAGGCCGTTGCTCAGCATGAGCCGCGTCACGCCGATACCGGGGACCTCTTCTCTCCGGACAACCTTCCCTGCCGCAGGCTTCGTCGCCATCAGCGGCCTGTCGACCGCCGCGTCACTGTAGGCCGCCAGCTCCCGCTGTCCCGCCTTTTGTATCCATCCAAGCACCGTCGCCCCGTCGGGCAGCCCGGCCCTGTCCTTGTCCGCCGCCAGCACAAGGATGTCGCGGTCGGTCGGTTTTATATATTCGGCCGTCACCGCGCGAATATCTTCCGGCGTGATAGCATCGAGGTGCGAACGCACGAAATCATACTCCCACTCTATGCCGGGTGAGGCCTCCCGGTTCAGGAACAGCCGCTGATATTCTTTCACGAAGTCCACCGACGGCGTCCTGCTTTTTTCGTTGCGGCTATTCTCCAGTCCGCGCAGATAGTTGTTTTTGGCGCGCGCCAGCTCGGTTTCCGTAAATCCGCTCCTGCGGATCCTTTCGACGACTTCCCAGCCCCGGTCGAACGCCTCCTGCAGCCGGCCGTCCTTTGCGGTGACTTCGAATGCGAACATGTCCACGCCGCCCATTAGTCCTTCTATACCCGCGCTCACATTCACGTACGCGGGGTTCCTGTCGGTGGAAAGTTCGGCATACCGGCGCGCGGCGACGAGACTGTTCAACAGGGACCGTCGGATCGACCCGCTATAATCCGCCTCCGTCACGAGCATGGGCGCCTTGTGTTTGATCAGCACCTGCAGCGAGGTCTCGTCGTTCTCCTTGTCGGTCACGGTGACGAACTGCTGGCCGCCGGCGAGGGCGACTTTATAGTCCGGCCTCGGACGCTCGCCGGCCGGATTCTTAAGATCGGAGAAACCGGCCTTTACCACCTTCTCCATTTCCGCGGCGTCGATATCCCCTACCACGATCAGCGCCTGCAGGTCGGGCCGGTACCAGTCGTGATAAAAACGGCGGATGGCGGCGGGCCTAAAATGTTTGAGTACGCTGTCCGCACCGATGGGCAGCCGGTCGGCATAGCGGGACCGGTTGAGCAGCACGGGCAGGTATTGCCGGGTCATACGATCCCTCGCGCCCTTTCCGAGTCTCTCTTCTTCGAGGACGATGCCCCTTTCCTTTTCGATCTCGGTGCTGTCAAGCGTCGCCTCCTGCGCCCAGTCGTGCAGGATCAGCAGTCCATTGCGGACGAGCGCCGGGTCCTGGGTCGGCAGTGGCAGCTGGTATACCGTCTCGTCAAAGCTCGTATAGGCATTCAGGTCGGCGCCAAAACGGACCCCCGCCTTCTGCAGATAGTTGACCAGCTCGTTCTTTGGAAAATGACGCGTGCCGTTGAAGTTCATGTGCTCCATGAAATGCGCCAGCCCCCGCTGGTCGGGGTCTTCGAGAATGGACCCGACCTTGCAGACCAGGTATAGCTGCACCTGCCCGGCGGGCTCTTCGTTGTGACGGATATAGTAGGTAAAGCCATTGGCCAGCCGTCCTGTACGAACGGCGGGGTCCAACGGTATGGGCTGTGCGCCTGCATCCCTGGGTTGGGATTGTGCGCCTGCAGCGATCGCGGTCAGCAGCAGCGCGGCCATTAAGAGGGCGGCTGCAAGATATGCGATCGCTCTGAACAAATAGTTACTGGTCATCGATCTTAGTTCTTGTATATTTCTGACAATTTTTTATCGAGGTCTTCCCCCCTCAGTCCCCGCGCGATGATCATTCCCTGCGGATCGATGAGGAAATTCTGCGGCACGCCCTGTACTCCGTATACTTTTACCAGTGCGTTGTTCCAGTATTTGAGGTCGGAGACGTGCGTCCAGTCCAGCCTGTCGTCGCGGATCGCCTTCTTCCAGGACTTCCCGCTCTGGTCGAGCGATACGCTGATGATCTCGAAGCCTTTCGAATGATATTTCCGGTAGGCTGCAACTACGTTCGGGTTGTCCTGCCGGCAGGGACCGCACCAGCTGGCCCAGAAATCGAGCAGCACGTATTTGCCCCGGTAGGAGGACAGGCTTACCGGGCGACCGGCCGTATCGTTCTGTGTGAACTCCGGCGCGGGGTGACCCACGGCAACAGCATTGTCAAAGGTCATCTTGTTGTCCAGCTGCTGATTAAAAGCGAGGACACCCGCGGATTGCTGTATCGAATCGGGAAGCATATGCAGAAGGGTACGGACCTTTGGCACGTCTTCGCTCTTGACTGTACGCGGGTCGCCAACATAGCTGTTAAATGCATAGAGCAGCAGGGGTGACTGCGGGTTATCGCGCATATAGCGGCCGTAGACCTCCTCACGTTCACCCTCACCCGGCTGAGTGGCCTTGCGCGCTTCGTAGGCCTTCACCATGTCTGCCAGCTTTTCATATTCCGTGTTGGCGGCAGAGCCGGAATACCGGACGTCCGAGAATTTGTTCCCGTGGGCGATCCGGAAATTCTCGGATGGCTGCAAAAAGACCGCGACCACCATGTCCAGAGTTGGCACCTCATCCGGCCCCGCGCTGGTCAGGCTTGCAATCATTCCTGTCTGGACCCTGCCCGTCAGCCTGTAAACGTGGTCGGTCACCCTCGCGCTGTCCGTCTGCAGGCCGTGGCCTGAAAAATAGCTGAGATAGACCTCTTTAACGGCTGCATCCTTTACCTCACCCGTGATCGAAAAGTTGGTCTCGTCCTGCGCCAGCAAGGTCGTTGGAAGGGTCGTGGTAAGCACCATTGGAAGCGCCGCCATTATGTAAAAGAAATGTTTTTTCATGATCGCTATATTTATTCGAGGATGGAGGAAAGGGTTTTGTCGATATCCATTGACGTAAGGTTCTTCGCCACGATGATACCGCCGGGGTCGATCAGCAGGTTGCAGGGCAGTTTTGTAACACCGTACAGGCGTGCGGCGGCATTGTCGCGGCCTCTGAGATCGGAGAGCTGCGTCGTCATTCCGGCGCCGGCATCCTGTATCACCTGCTGCCAGCTGTTCTTGTCCTTGTCCAGCGATACGCCCAGCACTACCAGGCCCTTGCTGCCATAGGTCTCATAGACTTTGGCAAGGACGGGAAGCGCCCTGGAAGCGTTGGCGTCCCAGCTCGCCCAGAAGTCGAGGAAGACATATTTCCCTTTAAAGGAGGAGAGACTGACGGGATGGCCCTGCGCGTCGTTCTGTGTAAATTCGGGCGCCAGGTGTCCGATAGCAGTCTTCAGCTCGTTGTCCAGATAGCTCCTGAAGGCTCTCCCATCCGGGCTCGTGCGCAGGCCGGCCGCCACCGAACCGTACAAGCCCGCAACCGAATCGAGCAACCCCGCCATCGGCCGGCCACCGGTAGCGAGCTGACCGAGGAGAAAGATATTTATCGTAGCAGCGGGATGCTGACGGATAAAAGCGGTATAGTCGGCTTTCATGATCGGTTCGATCTTCGTCAGGGCCTGTTCGAAGACCTTTGTTCCCAGCGCCTGGTTGTTGGTCGCCACTGCCATTTTGTATAGCGCACGAAGACTATCGCCGAGCAGCTTGATGTGGTGGTGCGCCACGCGGTAGTCGTTGTCCGGCTGGGACCCCGTGACGACGCTGTTCTCCATATCGCCGTCGGAGGAGACCACGTCTACCGTCCCTTTTTCGAGAAAGAGCTCGGCCCTTTCGGAATTTTTCACGCCCAACTCCCCTCCGCCGGCGTGCCGGTCCCACCATTTTTTGGAGATGAATAAATGGGACACGCCATTTGTAGTGCCGTGAAAGACATATTTTCCATCGGTTACGACGGCGCTGTCGGTCGGATGATAGTGCGCCGTATCATAGGCCAGATAGACTTTTGGGGGAGCCTCCATATTGACGAAGCTTCCCCTGATGGTAAAGTTGTTCGTTTCCTTCTGGGCCTGTCCGCTCAGCGAAAGTGCGGTAGTCAGCAGGACGCAGCAGGCGCCTGACCGGACTGTCATGGTTAGTTGCATGTGTTTTAATTATTTGATGGTTCTTTCAAGCATTTTTCCAAGATCGTCGCCCCGCAGGTCTACCGCGAGTATCCTGCCATCGGGATCGATCAGATAGCTTTTCGGTACCGCGGCGACCATATAGAGCTGGACGACCGCGCTGTGCCAGCCCTTCAGATCACCGGCGTGATACCAGTCCATGTGATCGGAGACGATGGCCTGGCGCCAGGCATCCCTGTTCTCGTCCAGCGAGAAGCTGAGCACGGTAAAATTTTTGTCTGCGTATTTTTTATAGTTGTTGAGAACGTTGGGGTTTTCCATCCGGCAGGGGGCGCACCAGCTGGCCCAGAAATCGAGCAGGATATATTTCCCGCGGAGGTCGGAGAGATGGACCGTCTTTCCGTCCGGG
>Ga0068853_100003861_pt1 | contig 11480 bp, 12 predicted proteins | sample KBSCornC32_FD_65655 | JGI IMG/M metagenome (GOLD analysis project Ga0068853, IMG submission 65655) | Corn rhizosphere microbial communities from Kellogg Biological Station, Michigan, USA - KBS Corn C3-2 | ecosystem: Host-associated > Plants > Roots > Rhizosphere > Soil ... | reverse complement strand
GCACCCTCGGTGGTGCGATCGCCCACGCCGACCCCGCCGCCGAGTACGCCGCCGTCGCGCTGACACTCGACGCATCGATCGAGGCCACCTCGTCGAGGGGCCGAAGGCAGATCCCCGCCTCGGAGTTCTTCACCGGCCTGCGGGAGACCGCCCTCCACGCGGACGAGGTCCTGGTGGCGGTGCGATTCCCGGTGTGGAAGGGCCGCTGCGGGTTCGCCGTGCACGAATTCGCAAGACGCCACGGCGACTTCGCCATCGCGGGAACGACCGTGGTCGTCGAACTCGACGCCGACGACCGCGTCGTCCGCTGCGGTATCGGCCTCCTTGGCCTCGGGTCGACCCCGAAGCGGGCCGTCCAGGCGGAGGACGCCGCCATCGGCTCCGTGGTCACCGACCTCTCCGCTGACGAGATGGGCGAACTGGCGATGGCCGGACTCGACGACGTTCCCACCGATCTGCAGGGTTCGGCGGCATATCGCACCAGGGTCGGTGCCGCCATGGTGCCCGAGCGTGGGCACAGGCGACCAACGAGGCGCGCGATGCATGAACTACCGGTACACCTGTCGGTGAACGAGCGCCGCTACGAGGGCGTCGTCGAACCGCGCGTCACCCTTGCCGACTTCCTCCGCGAGAACTGCGGGCTGACGGGCACCCACCTCGGGTGCGAACACGGCGCATGTGGTGCGTGCACGGTGTTGGTCGACGGCCAGGCGGTGCGCTCCTGCCTGATCTTCGCCGGTCCAGGCGGCGATGCGCGAGTGCCTCTCCGGCAATTTCTGCCGCTGCACCGGACACCAGGGCATCGTCAACGCCGTTGCGCTCGCCGCGGACAAGATGCGCAGCTGAGAGCCGACGCGTTGCCCCGCAGTCCACTGGAGTAGAAGTGGACGGATGGACATCGGATTCGTCGGGTTGGGAAACATGGGTTCTGGCATGGCCTCGAACCTCCTCAAGGCCGGTCATCAGGTCACTGCGTACAACCGCTCCCAGGACAAGGTCGACGCGCTCGCCGAGCGCGGGGGTCGGGCCGCCCGCAGCGTCGCGGAGGCATGCGGCGGCCAGGTCGTCGTCTCGATGCTTGCCGACGACGCCGCCGTCGAGGCGGTGACGTTCGGCGCGGACGGCATCCTGACGACGCTGGCCCGCGGCGCCGTGCACGTGTCCTCGTCGACCATCAGCGTGGCGCTCGCCGAGCGGCTGACCGCAGCCCACGCCGAGGCGGGCCAGCACTTCGTCGCCGCGCCGGTGTTTGGCAGACCACAGGCTGCGGAGGCGGGCAAGTTGTTCGTCGTCGCCGCAGGCGATCCCGCTGCGGTGGAGAAGGTTTCACCAGTCTTCGAGGCGATCGGACAGCGCACCTTCGTGGTCTCCGAGGCCCCGACCGGCGCCTGCCTGATCAAGCTGAGCGGCAACTTCCTCATCGCGTCGGTCATCGAGTCGCTCGGCGAGGCGATGGCACTCGTCGGCAAGGCAGGCGTCGACAAGGAGCAGTACCTCGAAATCCTCACGTCGACGTTGTTCGGCGCGCCGGTCTACCAGACCTACGGCGGACTGATCGCGCGCGAAGAGTTCGAGCCTGCGGGCTTCGCCGCAACGCTCGGACTCAAGGACGTCCGGCTGGCGCTGGCTGCCGGTGAGCAGCTGCGCGTGCCACTGCCCGTGGCGAGCCTGCTGCGGGACCGCTTCCTGACGCTGCTGGCCAACGGTGGCGAGCACCTCGACTGGTCTGCGGTGGGGGCGCTCGCGGCGTGGGAGGCGGGGGGCAAGAACCCGGCCGGTTAGCTCGTGACCCCGCTCAACTCGTGACCCCGCGCAGCCCATCCACTCCGAAGACCGGCTCGAGCATCGCCGAGTAGTCGGGTCCCCGCCGGAGCATCTGCCCGCCGTCGACGTTGATGACCTGTCCGGTGATCCAACTCGCCGCATCGCTGAGCAGGAAGACCGCCGCGTTCGCGATGTCGGTGACCTCGCCGACCCGAGGAAGCGGTGTGTTGGCGCGGTAATCGTCGCTGAGTTCCGGTGAGTCGATGACGATCGCGACCAGCTCGGTGCGGATCAGCCCTGGCCGAATCGAGTTGACCCGCACCGACGACGCCCCGAGCTCGTCGGCGGCCAGTTGCATCAGGTGGTCGATCGCGGACTTGCTGACGCCGTACGCCCCGAACCACCGGTGGGTGTTGCTCGCCGCGATCGAGGAGATGCCGACGAAGGAGCCGCCTCCGCCGCGGACCATCTCCCTGGCGCTGTGCTTAAGCACGTACATGCTGCCGTTGACGTTCAGGTCGACGGTTCGCCGCCACGCATCCGAGTCGACCTGGGTGATCGGGCCGATCGTCTCCGATCCGCCCGCGCAGTGCACGACGCCGTCCAGCCGCCCACGCCACGCGGTCGCGGCGTCCACCGCGTGGACGACCTCGTCCTCGTTGGTCACGTCGGCGGGTTCGTAGCTCACCGAACCCGCACCGTCGCCCGACTGTGCCTCGATCTCGTCCTTGGCACCGGCGAGGCGGTCGGTGTTGCGGCCCACCAACACTGCGTTGCCTCCGGCCGCCACGACCGCCGAGGCCACGCCCTTGCCGATCCCGCTGCCCCCGCCGGTGACGACGTAGGTCCGATCCGTCAGCGAAAGCTGCACCATTGCCCCTCATTCGAGAACTAGAACACGTTCTCGTCATAGAACCACGTCGCTGGAGCTGCTGGTGAATTGCCCCGTGAGTCGGGCTCGTCGGCGTATTCTCTGCGAAGCACTTGACCCGGCCGCAACGGCTCTCCGACAGAAAGAACGACGATGGCAACCCTTCAGATCTCAGCACGCCGACTGATTCTCGCCGGCGGATTCGCCGTTGCGATCGCGGCAGCGCCTGCCGTCGCCGCATTCACCATTCCGTCGGTGGCGCCGTCGATCGGGGCATGCCAGGGCGGCGAGACCGAGGACGTCTACACCAACGCCTGCACCCCCGACTTGGTGCCGAACTCCCCTGCCCTGCAAGAAACCTCGGCCGGCGGATTGCCCGAGGTCGACAACATTCCGTGCACCGGCGGTAACTCAGGTCAGTGCATCGGCCTCGCCGAGGAGCAGGGCTCCCAGGGGCCTGCGGTGGAGCCCGAGTCGACGGTCGGCTCCAGCCCGACCGTCACCGGGTCGACCAACTAGTCGCCCGACACGCTGTCGGCTATCTGGCGTTACTGCACAGATTGCTCTCAGCATCCCTACAATTCACGCGACGAGCCGTCTCGACGACAGAAAGCGTGAGCATGCCGACCATTGAGTTCGCTGCACGACGAATCATCCTGGCCGCCGGGTTCGCGCTCGCCGTTGCGGCCGCTCCCGCGGTGGCCGGCCTCGCCGTCGCGCCGGCCTCCCCCGGATCGGCGTTGGCGGACTGCGACTCCGGAGAAGAGCCAGACCAATTCAGCGGTGAATGCGTACCCTTCGTCGTGCCGAACTCGCCGTCGCCGTTCACGACCACGGCCGCCAATCCGGACATTCCCGAGATCGACGGGATTCCCTGCACGGGCCACGACTCGGGTGCATGCATCGGCTTGGCCGAGGACGCCCCGCAGTACGTGCCGCCGACCTCCTCTGTCGAGTCGGACCCGACCATCACCGGCTCCACCAACTAGCCCAACGGGCGCAGCCGGTTGGCAGGTATCCGGCAGAAACCGTGCAGATCCCCTGTTATTTCACTAGAATTCACGGGACCAGCTGTCAATGATCCGAGACCCATCTCGGTACGATGGAAAGCGTGACAATGCCGCCCCTTGAGTTATCCGTCAGACGCATCCTCCTTGCCGGCGGCTTCGCTCTCGCCGTCGCGACCGCCCCAGCGGTGCTCGCCGTCGCGGTACCGTCGACCGCCCTCGCCGCGCCCGCGGCATCCTGCCCGGCAGGCGAGGAAGAAGACCTGTATTCAGGGGCCTGCCTGCCCCACACGGTCCCGAACTCGCCGTCGAACAGCGGGTTCCCCGCCTCCTCGGTCGGAAGCATTCCCGGCAACCCCAGCTTGCCTGAGGTCAGCGGCATCCCCTGCACCGGCGGAAACACCGGTGAGTGCATCGGCCTTCAGGAGAACGCTCCGAAGTTCGTCCAGCCCCCCACCAGCATCAACGGCCAGTAACGGCGATCAACTCTGGGCGGCTCGACGAGTCGCCTAGAGTTGTGCCATGGCTGCTAAACCAGATCCCGCCGAAATCGGCGACGTCGAACCGTTGGCCGACAGCACCGCCCGTCAGGCCAGGCGCGTCGTGGCCGCCTACGCAACCGACGCCGACGAGTGCCGCGTCTTCCTGTCGATGCTCGGCATTGGACCGGCAAAGCTCGAGGCGTAGGTGAGCTCAGGAGGCGGCAAGACCGGCTCCGGGAACTCCCACGCCGTCGCGCAGGGCGAGTCCGACTTCGTCGTGGTTGCCAATCGGCTACCGATCGACATGGAGCGCCTGCCCGACGGCACCACCACCTACAAGCGCAGCCCGGGCGGCTTGGTGACCGCGTTGGAGCCGCTCCTGCGACGCAGGCGCGGCGCGTGGATCGGCTGGCCCGGCCTCACCGACGGCGACTCCGACCCGATCTTCGAGGACGACCTCGAGATGCGGCCGGTGCGGCTGTCCGCCGACGACGTCGCGCAGTACTACGAGGGCTTCTCCAACGCCACGCTGTGGCCGCTGTACCACGACATCATCGTCAAGCCGGTCTACCACCGCGAATGGTGGGACCGCTACGTCGACGTCAACCGCCGCTTCGCCGAGGCCACCGCGGGTGCCGCCGCGCCCGGTGCGACGGTGTGGGTCCAGGACTACCAGCTTCAGTTGGTGCCCAAGATGCTCAGGGAACTCCGGCCGGACCTGACGATCGGCTTCTTCCTGCACATCCCGTTCCCCCCGGTCGAGCTGTTCATGCAGATGCCCTGGCGCACCGAGATCATCGAAGGGCTCCTCGGCGCCGACCTCGTCGGTTTCCATCTGCCCGGCGGAGCGCAGAACTTCATGATCCTGGCCCGTCGGCTCCTCGGCGCCAACACCTCCCGTGCGACCGTCGGCGTGCGATCGCGTTTCGGTGAGGTACAGGTCGGCCACCGCGCCATCACCGTCGGCGCATTCCCGATCTCCATTGACTCCGCCGACCTCGACGCCAAGGCACGCAACCGGACGATTCGTCAGCGCGCCAAGGAAATTCGCGCCGACCTGGGCAACCCGCGCAAGGTGCTTCTCGGCGTGGACCGCCTGGACTACACCAAGGGCATCGACGTTCGGCTGCACGCGTTCTCCGAGTTGCTCGACGAAGGGCGGGTGGACCCGGACGACACCGTGCTGGTGCAACTCGCGACGCCGAGTCGCGAGCGCGTCGAGAGCTACAAGATGATGCGCGAGGACATCGAGCGTCAGGTCGGCCACGTCAACGGCGAGTACGGCAAGGTTGGCCATCCCGTCGTGCACTACCTGCACCAGGCCGTGCCCCGCGATGACCTGATCGCATTCTTCGTCGCCGCCGACGTCATGCTGGTGACTCCACTGCGCGACGGCATGAACCTGGTCGCCAAGGAGTACGTCGCCTGTCGCAGCGATCTCGGCGGCGCTCTGGTTCTCAGCGAATTCACCGGCGCCGCAGCCGAACTCAGGCAGGCCTACCTCACCAATCCGCATCACCTCGACGGCGTGAAGGACGCCATCGAGGCGGCCCTGACACAGGAGCCGGAGGAGGGACGACGACGCATGCGCGCCTTGCGAAGGCAGGTGCTGGCCCATGACGTCGACCGCTGGGCACGCGCCTTCCTCGACGCGCTGACCGCCACCAAGGACGGGGACGCGGCTAGATCGGAGTGATGTCCTTGATCCGCCAGTCCCGGCCCACCTTCTGGTAGTCGACGCGCAACCGGCTGCCGTCGTAGAGGGGCTGCTTCGTCTTGTCGGTGAGCACGCGGTTCATGTACACCATCACCGAACCCGAATCGCGATGCGCGGCGAGCATCCCGACGCCGACGACGTTGACCTGGCTGACGATCTGGCGGTCGCGCGCCTGCGGGATGACGTTCTTGGTGGTGTCATCCTCGTACTCGCGGCGGAAGTCGGGCGTCAGGAGGGCGTACGCGTCGGTACGGCTCCGCTCGATCGTCTGATAGTCGAAACCCAGGATGACGGGGATCTGCTGAGCCGCCAGCTCGGGCAGCTCGTCGCGCGCCTGTTGTTCGCCGACCCGCTCGACCCGGTCCCAGTACAGCGATCCGCCGATGCCGCCCAACGCGATGAACCCGGTTGCCAACACCAGGCCGACCAGCACCACCAGTCTGGCGCCCCACCTGCCCATCAGTTGCCCCCGTCGGGGTACTTGAGGTCGTAGCCGCTCATGCGGCCGTTGTCGTCCTCGTGCACGATCACCCGGAGCCGGTACGGCTTCGACGGTGAGTTGACGCCATCGAGGTTGGTGACCGTGACGCGCACCGAGACCAGGACCGCGGCATTGTCCGCGGTGTCGTCGACCTTCTCCAGCGCCGCCCCGTTGATCACCGCCTCCGAACTGGCGTTGGTGTCCCGGAAGATCGCCTTGAGGTTCTCCACGTTGTTGCCCTGGCTCATCATGTCCCGCAGTGGGCCGCTGATTCCGTCGACGAATCGATTGACGCTTTCGTCGATGTCGTCCTGGGTGTAGCTGAACATGTTGACCACGGTCTGCGATGCGGTGTCGACGAACCTCTGGTCACGCGCCTGCGCAGCCTCGGCGTGTCGCTGCTGGGTGAACAGCAGCGCCACCACGCCCGCCATCGCAGCAACCAGGACGGCGGTGATGCCCAAAGCGAGCCCGGCGACCAACGCGCGGTGCGGTTGCCTGCGCGGGGGCGGTCCTACCGGCGTGATCGGGCGGACCCGCACCACCGCTGGGGTGTCCGAGACGACGTGGGCCGGGCCGTCCACGACCGCGCCGCCTGCTGGTCCCGCCGCCCGCGAGGCGCGCCTGCGCCCGGCGGGCCTCGTCACCGGCTCCGGTGTCTCGCTCACTTACGCCTGCCTCGGATCCAACATCAGGTCCACCCACGTTTCCGCGGGGTTGACCTTGTCCATGCCATCGGCGTAGACGCCGGTACCCCCTGCGGGGTCGACGAAGACGCCGGTCCTCGAATCGTACGTGGCGGTAGCCGGCCCACTCGCCTGCGGAGGTGTGGCCTCCGAGGGTAGAAGCGGTCCCTGGCCGGGAGGGAGTTCGGCCGGCGGCGTGACGTCGGCGGGCGGCGGTGGCGCATCCGGGGGCGTCCTGGCGTACGGCGGCACGATCTGGTCGGGCGGCGCGTAGAACGGCAGCGGCGGCGGTGGCGGCCCCAGGTCGCGCGGCGGCACGGGCAGCGGGAACGGCGCGTTGGGCGCGGGGCCAGGCCCCGGCGGAACACCGGGCGGAAGTTGGACCACCGGTGCGCCGGGATCGTAGTCCGCGCCCGGCGGGATGTTCGGGAACTTGTTGGGCGGTGTGATGTTCCGGTCGTTGGTCACGGGGGTGTCGTACGGCACCGGGGGTCCGCGCCACGGATTGGTACCGATCGGCACGTAGCCGCGGGGGTCGCGGCACAGCTGGACCGTCGGCGCCCGCTTGCCGGGGAATTCCTGGCACGGGTAGTTGCGTGCGCCGCGCACCACCGACGGATCGTTCTGGGCCGTCTTGCAGTACAGATCGGTTGGCAGGTCGCGCAGGGTGGTGTCGGCGGGCGAACGGATCAACGGGGGTGGAATGAACCCCGTCGAGCAGGGCGGCGGGTCGCCGAGGTCGATTTTGAAGTCGAGCTTGCCGCCTTCGTCCGCGGGCAGGCCGCCGGCGACCGTCAGCAACGCCGACATCAGCGCGGGGAAGATCACCAGCGCCTGCTCGATCGACTTGTGGTAGATCACACCGATGCGACCGAAGTTCGCGAGGTTGGCGGCCAGCATCGGGAAGTTGGGCCGGATGCCGTCGAAGGTCGTGTTGGCCGCCTGCGTCGCGCCCGGCACGTTCTGCAGCACCGACCGGAGTTGCGGGTCGGCCCGTGCGGCCTCGGTGGTGAACCGCGCGAGCCCGTCGGCGAGCGACTTGATGTCGTCCCCGCTTTGGATCTGCGCGTCGAGGAAGGGGCCGGCCTGATCGATCAACTGCGAGATCTGGCCGTAGTTGCCGTTGGCCTCGTCGATGAGCAGCCGGGTCGACTGGATCATCCGGGCCAGTTCGGGTCCAGAGCCGTTGAACGCCTTGAACGTCTCACGCAGAAGGTCCTGCAACCGGGTGTCGCCGATGCTGTCGACCAGTGACTCCGCCTGCGTCAGCAGGGCGGCGATGTCCTGACCGACGGCCGTGCGGTCGACTCCGATGTTCGATCCGTCGCGCAACGCCCGGTTGGACGGGTCGGCAGGCGGGACCAGGTCGATGTACTGCTCGCCGACCGCCGACACGCTCTTCACGGTCGCGGTGACGTTGTCCGGAACCTTGGTGTCGGTGTTCAGCCGCATGCTGGCCACCACGCCGTCGTCGTCGAGGCTGACTTGTTCGACGCGTCCGATGGTCACGCCACGATAGGTGACGTTGGCGTTCTGGTACAGCCCGCCGCCGGTCTTGAAGTCTGCCGTCACGTGATAGGCACCGATGCCCACCGCGGCGGGTAGGTGCAGGTAGAACGCCGAGATGGCGCCGACGCAGAGGACCGTGACGATCGAGAAGATCGTCAGTTGCAGACGGGTGAGCCGATCCAACATCTTAAGGAGTTCCCCCCGGGACCGGTAGGTGCTGGGTCGCCGTGCCCGGCGGAATCTTGAACGGGTCCGCGGCCTGGCCGGAGAGGTTCGCCATCGCCCCGGTGAGGAAGTCCGGCGGATTGATGACCTCGTCGAGGTGCTTCATGTTCGGGTCGAGGCCCTTCGAAGTGGTGAATATCGACTCACCCGTTCGGCGCACCGTCAGGTCGAAGGTCACGAAGACGTTCAGGTAGTCACCACGCACCGCGTTGCGCAGGTACTTGTAGTGGAACGGGAAGGTGGGAAGCAGTTCCAGGTCCGAGATGAAGTCGTCGACGTTGTCGTTGAAGGCCTTGATGACCGGATACAGGTCCTTGAAGTCGGCCGCGAAGTCATCCCTGATCCCGGCGAGCACGCGTGACCCGACGGTGGCGAACGTCCGCAACGCCGTGAACGCGTCGACGATGTTGGCGCGGTTGTCGTTGAGCACCTTCAGCGCGCCGGGCAGCGAGTCCAGCGTCCGGCCGAGGCTGTCCTTGCCGCGAGCCAGGATGCCCGCGAACCGGTCCAGACCTTCGAGGGCGGCGATGATGTCGGTCGTCTGCCGATCGAGCGAGGTGGTCAACTCGGCCAGTCGGGGAAGCAGATCGGCGAACTGTCCCGTCCGGCCTGCCACCGCGGCGTAGAGCTCGTCGGTGACGTCTTGCAGCGCACCGAGATTGCCCTTGTTGACGACGACGCCCAGCGAGGACAGCACTTCTTCGGTGGTGGGATAGCGGGCGGTACGCGCCAGCGGAATGTTCGAACCCTCCCGCAGTCTGCCGCGGCCCGCCTGATCCACCGGTGGCACGAGGTCGATGTGCTGGGAGCCGAGCAACGACGTCTGGGCGACCTTCGCGGTCGCGTTCTCCGGAAGATCGACGTCCCCCTCCAGGGACACCTTCACTGCCGCGAAGAACGTGCCGTCGGGCCGTTGCACCGCCTCGATGCCCGAGACGCTGCCGACGGTCACGTCGTCGACCATGACGGGGGAGTTCTGCGGCAACGTCGCGACGTCGGGGAGCTCGACGGTGATGGTGTACGAGCCGCTTCCGTGCCCCGCGGTGCCTGGCATGTCGAGTGAGTTCAGTCCACCGAAGGCGCAGCCCGCCGCCATGACGGCACCCGAGCCGATGGCGACCGCGTTCCGCCCTCCGCGCAGGATGCGGCGACGCAGTGTCCTCTTCGTCTGACTCACTATCCACCTCCGGACTCGGCGGGCAGCGGTTCACCGGGCGGTGGCCCCGGCAGCGGGCCAGGACCCATCGGAGGTGCGGTGGGCACGGGTCCCGCGGGCGAGATCTGACCGGTCACCGCGGGCGGCGGCAGGATGAGATCGCTGAGTCTGCCGTCGGGGCCGACGGTCGGCGGTGTCACGCCGGGGGCAGGGTTCCACTGCAGGTACGGCACGGGTGTCTGCGCCTTGGCCTCGGTCGCGGGCGTGTCGTAGATGATCTGGCCCTTGTAGGCCGTGATGCTGTTGATCGGGTGGAAGAGGATGGGCGGGTAGTTCACCGCTATACGCTTGAACACCGGACCCATCCGCTGGCGGCAGATCTCGGCGCGCTTGTAGTTGTCCGGCGACGCGCCGACGTCGAAGGTGCCACCGCAGATGAACTGAACCGGGTTGGAGAAGTTGGGCAGCGACAGCAGGCCGCCGACGGTGCCCTGGGCGGGGTTGTAGATGTTGTAGAAGTTCTGCAGGCCGTTGGGCGTGATGTGCAGGACCTGCTCGATGTCGTCACTGTGCTCGGTGAGGATGTTGGTGAAGTCCTTGAGCTTGCCGATCTGCCCGATCAGTGCCTGGTTGTTGTCGTTGAGGAAGCCCTTGACGTCGACGAGGGCCTGGTTCAGCGTGCCGAGCGTCTGGTCCAGATCCTTGGAGCTGTCGGCAAGCACCTGGGACACCGACGCGACGTGATTGGAGAACTGCACGATCTGCTCGTTGCTGTTCGCCAGCGCGTTCACCAGCACCTGCAGGTTGCGCACCGTGCCGAACAGGTCGGTGCGCGAGTCCCCGAGCCGACCCGCCGTCTGGGACAGTTCGCGCAGCGCGTTGCGGAACGAGTCGCCGTTGCCGTCGAACGTGTCGGCGGCCTGGTTGACGGCCGCGGCCAGCGGACCCTGGATGTCGCCCTGCTGCGGACCGAGCGAGGCACTGAGCTGGGTGAGCTGCTCCTTGACGTCGTCCCACTCGACGGGGACGGCGGTGCGATCGAGACCGATCTGGGCGCCTGCGTCGAGGGTGGGGCCGCTGGTGTAGGCCGGGGCGAACTGAATGAACCTGGCGGACACCAGGTTCGGCGCGATGATGATCGCGCGCGCGTCGGCGGGCAGCTTGACGCCGTCGTCGACGCTCATCGTGACCTTGACGTCGCCGGCACGGGGTTCGATGGACTTGATCTTGCCGACCGGAACGCCGACCACCCGCACGTCGTCACCCGGGTAGAGGCCGACCGTGGACGGGAAGTAGGCGACGACCTGACGACCAGTGGCCCTCGGCCAGAGCACCAACCCGCCGCCGACCAGGGCAGCCACCAGCATCGCGACGACCGCGAAGCGCAGCCAGCGATTACGCGAGCCCGTCGAATTCTCCTGTGTCATGGCGACTTCGGCCTGATGATCAGTCGCTCGGAGATGAATCCGCGCAGGTAGTCCGCCAGGCTGTCGGGTAGCTTGCCCGGCTGGAAGTAGGTGTCGAGCAGTACCTCCGACAGGCTGGCCGGCGGCAGGCCGTAGAGATTGATCTGGAAACCGGG
>Ga0068853_100003860_pt1 | contig 11481 bp, 11 predicted proteins | sample KBSCornC32_FD_65655 | JGI IMG/M metagenome (GOLD analysis project Ga0068853, IMG submission 65655) | Corn rhizosphere microbial communities from Kellogg Biological Station, Michigan, USA - KBS Corn C3-2 | ecosystem: Host-associated > Plants > Roots > Rhizosphere > Soil ... | reverse complement strand
CTTTTCTTTTTGGTGGATCTGAGCAACCAGCCCGAAAGTTTCGGCGATATATTTATTACCAAAAACATGGTCTAAGTGGCAATGCGTATTGAGCAGCATTTTGGGTTGCAACCCGCTCTTTTGGATGAACCCCACCAGTTGCTCTTTTTCGGCATCATAATAACAGCCGGGGTCGATAATGGCGCAGTAATTAAACTCGTCGTATAATAAATACGTATTTTCCTGTATGGGGCTAAAAACAAAGGCGGCTATTTTTAACATTCGGGTATAAATTTTGGTTGGTATAGTTTATTACAAAACAACTAATTTTAAGGTATAAATCTTATTTTACACAAAGTAATACCCATTTTACCAAATCACGTGAAATAACAGGAATAAAGTAAAATACCATTTTTGAAAAATTTACAGATAAGATCAATCAAGAAAATATGAAACTACCGACGAATGCTACAGCCCAAACCACTTCGATAAAAGTTGAAGAAAGGTATACCGTATCCCGATATGTACCGGGAAGTGACACAACGATGCTGAATGATGTTAATAATGCCTGTCGCAAAATATTTTTTTTCTCCCTTTTTGCCTTTTGCCTTTTACCTTTCGCCTTAAAGGCACAAGTAAATGCAGTTGAATTTGGAAAGAACAGGGTGCAGTATAAAAAATTCAAGTGGCAATATTATCAAACACAAAACTTCAATATCTATTTCAATGAAGGCGGGCAGGAACTGGCAAAATTTGTTGCACAGAGCGCCGAAAAAGAATTGCCACAGATAGAGACTGCTGCGGAATACAGTTTACAGCGCCGTGCCAATATCGTTGTATATAACAGTTATGCCGATATGGACCAAAGTAATATTGGCCTGGGTATTGACTGGCAGAATACCAATGGCGGTACCAAGCTGGTGAATAATAAAATGGTAGTATACTTTGATGCCGATCATTACAAATTACGCCACCAGATAAGGGCGGGCATTGCGCAGGTGCTCACCGATAATTTATTGTTTGGCGAAGACCTTGGTGAAGTTGCAGGCAACCAGGCTTTACTCGATCTTCCCAAATGGCTTACCGATGGATATGTTGCTTATTTGGCAGAGAACTGGAGCACTGATCTTGATGATGAATTAAAAAGCGAAATATTAAGCGGTGATTATAAAAACTTCAACCGCTTTGTTTATGCCCGCCCCGAAATTGCAGGCCATGGCTTTTGGTATTATATCGAAGAAAAATATAAAAAAGAAAACGTTACTTACCTCCTGTACCTGGCACGCATCTATAAAAATTTAAACAAAGCCTGCATGCAGGTATGCAAAAAGAAATTCAAGGATGTGCTGGCCGAGTTCATGGAATACCAGGATGATAAGTATAGCAAAGATATTTCCAAAAGAAAAGCTTATCCCAAGGGAAATTATATCGAAGGCTTTGATATCAACAAGCGCCTGGATTATTTCCGCTTTAATGTAAATCCTAATAAAAAGAATAATTCTTACGTTGTAATGCAATATAGAAAAGGCATTGTAAGGGTGATCTATAATGATGAAGATGTAAATAAAACTTTATTGAAATACGGGGCCCGCAGTTATAAGAACGAGATCAATCCCAATTATCCTTTGATGGCATGGGATCCTAAAGGAACAAGGATAACCGTGCTGTACACCCTCGAAGGAAAAATAAATATGTTCCAGTATGACCTTGTGACCAAGATAAAACAATATAAGCTTGACCTTACCAAGGAATTTGACCTGGTGCAGGATATCAGCTATATGAACAACAGCAATACTTTATTGATCACTGCTGTTAAGAATGGCCATACGGATATCTTTAGCTTAGATCTTCAAAAAGAAAAAGTAAAACAGATCACCAATGATGTGTATGACGACCGTGATGCTTCTTTTGTAGCATTCCCCAATAAAACAGGGATCCTTTTTGCAAGTAACCGGCCAACGCCTTATGCAAAAGGAGGTGATACTTCTTTGCCCAGCGATAATCATTACAATGTTTTTATGATCACCAACTTTGGTGATAAGCCTGAGCTGAACCAGATCACGCAGTTATCGCATTTAAAATTCGGCGATGCCCGCTCGCCCATGCAATACAACCAAAACCATTTTACTTTTGTAAGTGATGAAAATGGTGTGGGTAACCGTTATGCGGGTTTCTTTACTACTAAAGCAGAAGGGTTGGATACATTGGTTTTGATTTCGGACGAGATCCTGCGTAATCCTTCAGCAAGAGAAGTAGATAGTGCCTTAAAGGTGCATCATAAAACAGATGTGGATTCCATTGCCGTGGTAGCAGTATCTGCAGACTCAGCTTATACATTCCCGCTTACCAACTACGAAAGCAAATTGTATGAGACCAGGATCGCCGGAGACAATAACCAGGTGAGTGAAGTAACCCGTCAAAGTGATGAAAAGGTATTGTATAAACTAAAGATCAATGAAGATGCATTGCGCAGGCGAAATGTTACAGCACAGCCTACCGAGTATATGAAGAAGAAAATGGCAGAATATAAAATTGCCAACGGCGAAAAGGGATCAAAACCCGGTGCGCCTGCTGCAGATACTGCAAAAAAACAGGATGACTTTTTTCAAAGTGAATTTGAAAAAGAGAAAAAAGACAGTAATGCCGTAGCAAATGCAGTTGCAGAAACAGAAAATGAAGCGATATTAAAATCAATAAAATTATATCCTTACAAGCCACCTAAGTTTTATGTCGAAAGTGGTTCTGCCGGTTTCAACAATTCGGTATTGATCAACCGTTATCAAACTTTTACCGGTGGCACGGGCCCGATAAAAATAGGTTCGTCAACACCATTGAACGGACTTACAAGGATCGGCACATCAGAATTAATGGAAGATATAAAGATCACCGGTGCGTATAAGATATCTACTAATTTAAAAGATAATGAGTGGTATGTGAATTACCAGAATTTAAAAAGAAGGATCGACTGGGGTGTTTCTTATTATAGAAATTCTGAGGGTTTCCAAACAACCGGTGGATTTGTTTGCAGAACATTCACCAACCTGTACCAGGCCAATATATCTTATCCATTTAACAAGAACAGGAGTATCAGGCTCAGTTCAGGTATAAGATCGGACAAAGATGTATTAAGCGGAACAGATCCACAGGCGATCGTCGAACCCGATTTCAAAACAGTGTATTCTGTTTCCAAGATCGAGTATATATATGATAATACCTTAAATCCAACGATGAATATCTGGAATGGGTTAAGATATAAAGTTTACTTCGACTGGAATTCACAGATCAATAAAGTGTTGACTTCTGACGGACCGCAAACATTTAATTTAGGTTTCGATGCCCGTTATTATTATCCTATTTTCCAAAATTTCATTTGGGCAGGGCGGGCTGCGGGTGATTTTAGTTTCGGTAACCAGAAACTCATTTATTATTTAGGAGGTGTAGACGGATGGCTGATGTTTGGTTCCAATACCAAGAAAGATGGTACCGACCGCTATTTTAATGAAAGCAACAAACCTGCTACCGACCAGAGTTATGCATTCCAAAGCCTTACGGTTAACATGAGGGGCTTTATACAAAATATTGCTAATGGTAATAACGCCTTAGTAATGAACAGTGAATTCCGCCTGCCGGTTTTCAGTACTTTATTAAAACGCCCGATCAATAATGCATTCCTGCGCAACTTCCAGGTAGTACAATTCATTGACCTTGGTACTGCATGGAACGGTGGGTACAATAAAATACAAAGGCCTACCACTTCTTACAATGAAGCTACCTCTCCTAATAATCCCGGCCCTGTAACGGTAAGGGTCAAAGCTGGTGGTGTTGGGCCATTTGCCGGAGGTTATGGTTTTGGTGCAAGAAGTACACTGCTGGGTTATTTCTTGAAGTTTGATGCCGGCTGGCCAATGAGTGGTTTCTTCAAAGGCAAGCCGGTTATGTATTTCGCGATGGGATTGGATTTTTAGGGTCAGGACGCTTTTTTGGCGTCAGACCCATAGTTGATAAATTTAAGCTTTAAAATAAAAGGCGTCTAACGGCATAAAGCCGTCGTTAGCCAACCCGTACCATGCAATTCGAACCCTCCAATCTTTATCACATTTATAATCGTGGTAATAACAAACAACCTATTTTCTATACCAGAGATAACTATGTTTATTTCTTAACAAAAGTTAGAAAGTATATCTATCCTAATTGTGATATTCTTGCATGGTGTTTAATGCCCAATCATTTTCATTTTTTGATCCACGCAACAATAGACTCTATAAAAGCTGTAAAAAAAGTTCCGATAGAAATAAACGCTTTGACTGAGGGCATAAGGCTTCTATTGAGTACTTATACCCTTGGATTTAATAAGCAAAATAATTTTACCGGGAATTTATTTCAACAAAAAACAAAGTTCAAATGCATTACTGATGGTGATGCTAATTATGGTTATACAACTTTTCAATACACCCATCAAAATCCTTTAAAAGCTAATCTTGTTACCAGGTTGGAAGATTGGGAATTTAGTTCATTTATGGATTATGCAGGGTTAAGAAATGGAGATTTGTGTAATAAAGAATTAGCCTATTCTTTTTTTGAAATAAATGAACAATCTTTTTTATCAGATAGCTATAAGGAGTTACCGGATGATTTGTTGAAGAATATCTTTTAGGGTCAAGACGCCTTGGAGGCGTCAAGCCCTTAGCCTTAAGTGTCTGACGGTTTAAAACCGTCTTGACACTTAACAGCCTGGTACAACAAATAAAAAAGTACAGTCAGCATAACCGTTATACCCCAGGTTTGTAAATGATCCAAAGGAAAAATAACACGCTGTCCAATTGAAAACATTAAGCCCATAGGATGATTAATAACATCCCAGCTATTCCATCTTAAAAATCGCCCGAGGTAAACACCAAACGAACTTGCAAACAGTATAATAACCATCAATGCATGCACACGAGTGTTATCGAATCTTTTTGATAAGAAATGCTCTACCCGCAACAGCGATACAAAAGCCATTAACAAACCGGTGATACATGAAGAAAACAATAACACTGCATCAAACCATTTTGGAACGACTGTTTCCATTTCAAGATGGATGAGATCCGTAACAATGTATAAAGCATTTGGGAAAAAAAGCAGCCATATAAAAAAAACAGTAAGCTGCTTCCATATTGCACCAGTTTCCAATTTTTTGAATGAAGCACTTATTGCAAAAGGTATCCATGCTAAAAATAAATTCCATATGATGAAAACAAAAGCATGTCCATTAAAATGAATATGGCGTACCAGGATCATGCCTGCAATAAAGGCAAAGAAGCCCATTAATATTTTTGAAAAAGAAAGATTAGTTTTCATTGTTACAATGATTTTATAAATAAAATTATTTTAGGAAGAAAGATCACGGTGCCGATAAAGAAGCTGCCAATTGCCGCAACCAGTACTGCGCCTGCAGTAATATCTTTTACTTTTTTTATTCCAGGGTGGATATCCTGCTGCACTACGTCGCATAATTTTTCTATGGCCGTGTTGATCATTTCCATTGCCAGCACAAAAGCAATGCAGATAATTATTGCTATCCATTCGTTAGGCGATATGTTCAACAAAAAGCCAAGTATTATTGCTGCCAGCGCAAATAAAATATGGATCTTAAAATTGGCTTCAGAGGAAGAGCAGGATCTTATCCCGGCCCATGCATAGGCAAATGATCGTAGTATTTTCATTGCTTAAAATTTTATGCATCTTACAGTTTGGGGCCGTCGTCACGCACTATGATGTTTTATCTGCCACCCATTTCCACCAGAAAGCGGTGCAGCTTGCATAAATAAAGATAGAATACAATTCGTCTGTAACAGAATGTGCATTCCTGTCCAATGCCAAAACAATTGGTATCATAAAGACAATAGCGAGGATGGTAACAAAATAGCCCAATGGATGCACCGGTATATAAAACCATCCTGTTCTTTTAAACCATATCTGTTTCATATCATTTAAGTTTTAGTTTATAACTATGCGCTCATTGCCTGAAATCCCCGTGACGCATTATGCCCAAAAATCATTCATCCTGATCTTCGTCTTCGTCAATTTGGTGACGAAGAAGAACTGGTACAGTTCATAGAACCAAACACGGCGCCCAATCCTTGTATACCAGCGCATCGCACTTCTTAATCTTGCTTCTTTATGAAAAAGCAAACGCTTAACAGCACTCGGCCTTGTCTGCATAATGATCTCGATCAATTTTACATACAGGATCACCACCCAGGGTTTTAAATATTGTGTCGAGATCACCTGGTGTTTGTAATCCCATTTGCGCTGGTCGGTTAAAATGATCTCTTTATCTTTCACCTCTTCAAAATAGGGTGTCCATTTATGTGGTGTTACATATAACAGCTGCACCTGGTCGGGGTCATAAGACAATAATTGTTTGAGGCTGTTATAAAAATCCCTGGTCTTCTCTTCACCAAAACCAACTACGTAAGTTGCCATGGATAAGATATTATGTTTGCGCAATAACTGTATCGCTTCTTTATCTTTTGAAATTGTGCCCGCTTTTTTTATTTTTTCCAATACCACTTCATCATAATTTTCAATACCGAGCAAAAATCTTTCAAAGCCGGCTTTTTTATATAAATGTAAGAAGTCCGCATCCCTTACGATATTATCTGCACGTATAGAACCTACTAAAATCAATTTCAAATCCTTAGCTACAAGTGCTTCTAAAAATTCACGCCATGCTTTTGGATTGGAAGAAGGGTTTTCATCCGCGAAGTTGATCACTTTAATTCCGTATTTATAATGCAGCATTTCAATTTCATCAGCCAGCAATTGCGGGTCACGGTGCCGCCATTTTTTCCAGAATAAACTTTGCCCGCAATAAGTACAGGGATATGGACAGCCTCTTGAAAACTGTATCACCACTGCTTTTCTTTGTCCCCAGTAAGTATAATTATTATTGCCCATTAACTCCCAGCCGATACGGTATTGATCAAGGTTCTTTATATTTTCCGCGGCCAGTGTTTTCAATGGCACACCGTTTATTCTTAATGCTATTCCCTTAATAGTTTCAAGCGACCAATTATTAACCAATGCAGTGATCAAATTCAAAGCGATCTCTTCTCCTTCTCCGCAAACGATATAATCGATCTGGGGATTTTTTTCCAATATCTCGTTCCAGTGATAAGTTGGAAAAACGCCGCCGATGATAATTTTTATCGCAGGCTTGTATTGCCTGATCAATGCAGTGATATCATTGATGATCGGCTGCGCAGAAGTAGAACCCGAATGACCAAGCAACACCGCATCGGGATTATTGATGATCACTTCGTTTACTATTGCATCAAATTTCATCGGGCCAAATTCAGCATCAAGCAATTTCACTTCATGCCCTGCATCTATCAGCGGCCCGCCAATAGATAACAAACCCAATGGTGGTAAATGTTCCCTCGGCATCCTGCTGCCGATGGATTGATGTGGTGGATTAATGATCAAAATTTTCATAAGTTGTTTGGTTGGTTGAATTGTGTACGAAATAAAAACGGGCTTTAGGTGTCAGACGGCTTAGAGGCGTCAAGACAGTTATCGTTTTCAAGTAAATAATTTCTGCAGATAAATACGGCTATTATTGCTGAAATAACAACGGATATACATAGGTATATGGAATCCTTATCGATTTTTCCCAGCAGGTTCATAAAAAAGATTGCCGTACAGGAAGATGTAAAAAGGCTTATCGTCATTACGACTCCAAACAAACTCAAGTTGGTTTTATATGATAAAACAATAGCAGTAATCAGCATAGCTATAAGTATACCCGGCCCTGCAAAAACTAATGATAATATAAAAACAAGAAGAATAGATCCAAGCATTCCAGCTATACTCCATGAGTTTGCCATAATAAACAGTGAACCTAAAATCGCATTCATAAGAGAGGCAAAGAACCATATCCGCGTATAAGCCGACAGCATTTTTGAATACTTTTCCATAATTTTAAATTGTTGTTTGATAAGATGGAACGATATTATTTTCCTGTACGTTATACTTCAACCGCCCGATCGTTTTCTCCAGTTTAATGTTCATCTTTTTATAGTATTTCTTAAAATCATTACCGCCAGCTTTAAATACTTTTTTATGCGCCATCCATACCACAAGTGATGTGCACTTGTAAAAGAATTTATAGAAATAAAAAGACAAAGCCATACCCGCCATGGTCTTGCTACTAAAGATCCTTGCTAATCTTTCCTGCTGGAATTTTATATGCGGTGCTTCATCAATTAAAATGTCTGTACATATTTCTTTCAGCAACGTACAGCCAGTGGCATCCTTCAGTGATTGATAAAAAATTTGTGCGGTACTTTCCACGGTGATCACTGCAAGGGTCCACATTTCCATACTGGCATTGAGGTAGCGTATCTTCCTGAATAAAGTATCGCCCCAATTCTTTTGTATCCTTGGCTGACCGATAGCATCTAAGTACTTTCCTAAATTATTACCATGCTTTTGTTCTTCCTTAATAAATAATTTTACTGCTTCAACATAAAATGTATCGCCTGTTTTCGCAGCATATTTCTCACTTGCTCTGATCAAATTGCGGCCTTCAGATGTTTCTCCCAGCTGCCATGCCTGCAATGATTTTAATACCGGTTCCAGCTCTTCTTTTGTAACCTGTGGCGGCTGCGACCAATCGATCCTTTTTTCCTGCAGGTTCACAGTGAAATAGCTGATCCATTCGCGGGAAGTTTTCATATTTTTTGTTTTAGTTGTTGAATATTTTTTTATACAACGGCATTCGTTTTTTTATCGATACCATACCAATCGATCTTGCGGCTGAAATACATTGCAGCTGCCAGCAATACAAAGAGCCCAATACTGCCAAAGAGCAAAGCGTTATCCTGCATTTGTATCAACACATAAATGAAACTATATAATGCAGCAAGCAATGCGGCAAAGATCACTACCAGCTTGGTCCGTTTAAAAATGCTTTGCGTATACCAGCTCAATAAAATTATAGTTGCTGCTGAAGCGGTGAGATAAGCATAAGGGAATTGTATATACTCTGAAACAGATAAAAGCAATATATAAAATATCACCAGTGCCATACCTATAAGAATGTATTGCAATGGATGCACCGGCCTGCGCTGGAATATCTCTGTAAAGAAATAGGCAAAGAAAGTGAGTGCGATAATTAAGATCGCATACTTCACCGAACGCATAGTTTGAGCATAGGCATCGAACGGAGATAAAAGAATTACACCAAATGCGCTCTCTCCTACTGCTCTTGACACTGTACCATTAGTACCGGAGAATATTTTAGGAAAGTCGCGGTTGAATTGTGAAATATTCCAGTCGGCTTCAAAACCTTTTTCATTGATGCGTTCCGTATCAGGTAAATATTTTCCATCAAAAGCAGGGTTATCCCATGAAGAAGAAAAATGCGCAGCAGTATTGCTGCCCATTGGTGTACAGTATAATTTTTCGGAGCCCTGCAGTGTGAGCTGCACAGAAAAATTATTTTCTTTATCAATAAAAGAACTGTCGAGCGGTAAGGGAGATGAGATACCCTGCTGCACAATTCCATTCTCAGGTAAGCCTGCTTCCATAGGCAGCAGTTGCTCATTCCATTTAATGGTTTGCTGTTTGATCCCTTTCAGGTCGGAAATGCCTACGCATAGTTTTGCTTCATTCCATTTTAATGAAGCCGGATTGATACCGGCACTAAAATTGTTTTTAACAAATTTTCCTGTGAGTGTAACGGGCTTTGCAGTAAACACGGGCACTTTATAGATACTTCGGTAACGTATATCCGGTTCTATAGTGCCATTGATGTTTAATTGTTCGGGTAAAAGAAAAAGATTTTTTTTAACGGCTGATATACTGCCATTGATCGTTTCATTTTCGGTGTAGGGTACAATTAAAAACGGGCCGGTGATGGTTTGTGCTGCTGACCATTTGTTGCTGATCTCTTTGGTCACTTCCTGTTTCCTGTCTTTTCTTTCATTAACCAGGTACATGATAATAAAAGTGGGAATAAGCAGTGCTAGGATCAAAAAGGCAATGAAGAAAGATTTGATGATGAGTTTGTTCTTTTGCCAAAAGCTGAGGGAAGGTTCTGTTTCCATTGTTAGTTTTTTTGTTTTAGAAAGTACTTTGTATTTCAAAGTAAAAGTATAAAAAAAATTATTTCATAGTACCGATCATTTTTTCCAACGCTGTTAAATGTGTCTTAAAAGCTTTTTCACCAGCCTTGGTGATAGAATAAGTGGTGTTGGATTTCCTGCCGATAAAACCTTTTTGCACTTTTACAAAACTGCTGTCTTCCAGTGTTTTTAAATGGCTGGCGAGGTTACCATCGGTAATGTTCAGTAATTCTTTCAATTCATTGAAATTTAATTGCGCATTCACCACCAGGGCACTCATAATGCCCAGGCGGATACGGCTGTCGAATATCTTATTTAAGTTTTCTATTAAATTCATCAGGACTGTTCGTTATTTTTTTCGTACCTAAACCACATTACCATACCATAAATAATATGCAGCAAACCAAAACCCGCTGCCCAGAAATATACACCATAACCAACATACCAGCAATTAATAATGCCCAGTAAAATTTGGCAATAACCCAAATACCTTATTTCGCCCAATGTATATTTACTTGCATTCACCAATGCCAGGCCGTAAAAGATCAAACAGCCCGGTGCGATCAACCCAAAATTGCCAAACTGCATTTGCCTGTACAAATAAATTCCACCGGCTACCATTGGTACGGCTACATTTATTAATAATCGCTTGGAGGAATAACCCCACATGGGAATATTATTTTTTTTGCTCCTGAAGTAAGTAAACAAAAAAGACAATAACAGCGCCGCGAAGAAAGTGCATACCGCTATTTGAAATAATTTGTGCCCAAAAAAATCCATGAAGCTTTCTGTCTCAAAAGTTTTGGGCATAACAGCGCGGTAACCCGAAGGCCCGCCATTATCAAGGATAACATTGTTGGCAAACCACGCCCCTACCAGCGCACATACACCGGCAGCAACACCACTTAAACCACTAAGGCTGATAAAACGGCTGCTGCGTTCCATCATCTGTTTTATTTGTTGAAGGTCCTGGAGGGATTGTTGTTGCTCATTCATAAAAAAGCACTTTGAATTACAAAGTAAGTCATTGGTTTTGGTTTTTGCAAATTATTTTTTGTTTTTAATTTCACGGATTAAAATAAATTATACGAATTGAATGCTTCAGGTGTCTTAACGGCTCTAAGCTGCCTGGCATACCAAACATTCGTGTAGTTCGCTCTAATTCGTGTAATTTTCCAATTCAACTCAAACAAGCGACGACTATGCAAAAAATTGTACTTACTATTACCCTGGCATTTTCCTGCTTTGTTTTGTTTGCTCAATCTATTATCGATCCCGCTAAGATCGATATCGTAAGAGATTCGTTTGGTGTGCCGCATATTTTTGCAAAAACAGATCCCGAAGTTGCCTATGGACTTGCATGGGCAGAAGCCGAAGATGATTTTGAAAG
>Ga0068853_100003857_pt1 | contig 11488 bp, 6 predicted proteins | sample KBSCornC32_FD_65655 | JGI IMG/M metagenome (GOLD analysis project Ga0068853, IMG submission 65655) | Corn rhizosphere microbial communities from Kellogg Biological Station, Michigan, USA - KBS Corn C3-2 | ecosystem: Host-associated > Plants > Roots > Rhizosphere > Soil ... | reverse complement strand
CCTTTTCCGGTTCGACGGAAGCCGACAGAACCACTTCGCCCGCTTCGGTGAATTTAAGGGCGTTTCCCACGAGGTTGATCACGATCTGCCTGAGGCGTGCCGCGTCTCCAGCGACCCAGTGCGGCACACCGGGGTCGATGTGGCAGACAAGCTCGATTCCTTTGCGCGCCGCTCGCAGCGACAGCGATTTCATCGTGTCGCCCAGGCACTCGTAGAGATCGAAGGGGGCCGATTCGAGATCGAGTTTGCCCGCTTCGATTTTCGAGAAATCAAGAATGTCGTTGATCAGCGACAACAGCGCGTCGCCCGACTGCTGCACCATCGTCAGGTAGTCGCGCTGGACCGGAGTGATCTCGGTGTCGAGGACCAGCTCGGTCATGCCGATGATGGCGTTCATGGGCGTGCGAATCTCGTGGCTCATGTTCGCCAGAAAATCGCCCTTGGCGCGGTTGGCGGCCTCGGCGGCCTGTTTGGCGACGCGCAACGCCTCTTCGGCCTGTTTTTGCGCGGTGATGTTCTGCGAGATCCCGAACGTGCCGATCGTCCGTCCCTGCCGGTCGACCAGCGGCAACTTCGTCGTCGAGACCCAGGTTTTGCTCCCGTCGGGCCAGGTTTCGACTTCATGTTTTTCGATGACCTGCTTGACGCCGCGCAGCAGCTCTTGTTCGTCGACGAACGCCTGTTTCGCGTGTTCTTCCGAAAAGAAGTCAAAATCGGACTTGCCGATCACCTGCTGCCGGTCTTTGAATCCGAATTTGGCGATCAGGGCCTGGCTGACCGACACGAACCGGCTTTCGGTGTCTTTGAAGTAAATGCTGTGCGGCAGGTGCTGCAACAGTGCCTGCAAGAGATATTGTTCCTGTTCCAGTTCGGCCGTGCGCTCGTGGACCCGCCGCTCGAGCTCGGCCGACGTGCGCCGCAACCTGACGATGGCCAGCAGCGTTCCAGCCAATAGCACTGCCACGATGACCGCCAGAAACATCAGCGTTTGCCGGAACCCTGCCAGAGTCTGCATCTGCGCCGGCGAATCGGCTTCCTGTGAGAGCAGCCGCCAGTGTTCTGCGATCAGAAAGGCGCCCCCGCCAAACGTAATCAGCACGATCAGCGTCAGGATGACAATCGTAGCCGTGTTGAACTTCACAAATCCCCCGTGGCTATTCCAGCAGTGCCAATTCACCAGCGCCCGCGACGCCGTGTCATTCAATGAACCGTGTCATTCAGTGAACTGTGTCATTCAGTGAATAGGGAATTCAATATCCGTGTGAACGCGAAGATCTGACGCGAATGCGATCGAGAGGAAAGGAAGCCGCAGTCCGGCGGCATCGCCACCAACATACCAATTGGCGAATCGTGGTGCCAGTAGCCCCACCAGTAGCGCCACGACGCACATCGCGTAAAATCAATGTGGTGACGGGACGAACCAGGGAGGGCCTGCAATCATCGGCCAGACAAACCTGCCAAGCTTGTCAGTCTGCTTCTTCCCGCGGCGCTTCCCATTTTGGAAAATACTTCTCGGCCTCGAACGGCCGCGCCACGAAGATTTTACCCAGGCCGCCACGAAACGCTCCCAGCGTGACCGTCCCGATGATCTGAGCGTTTCCCAGGTTCATGTATTCGCCGTCGACCAGATTGGAAGTATCTGCCAGAAGGGCGACTAACCCATGGTTGATCCGGCACACGACCATTTTCCTGGTGACGACGACCATGACGTGCACCCGGTGGAGATTGCCGATATTGCCCACATGCACGGGAACTTCGGCACCGAACGACGGCAAGAACAACGGATCGAACGGGCTCTTGTTGCGAATGTCTTTCACGGTCAATTTGTTGGCCGACGACGAGCCCGACGTATGCATTGCACGCAATCGCCCCAACGGGCTCTTTTCCTGCTCGGCACTGCCGATCGTATCGGCCAGGGCCGTAAAATACCGCAACAGGTGCCGCTTCAGAAAATCGCGAACTTCGATGGGAATGGCTTCGCTCGACACGTGGGCGAGCATCCGGCCGGAAACCAGCGCTTCGACCCTGACGGTCACATCCTTCTTGGAATAGCGGCCGGGGGTCTCCGGCCGCAGGATCGAAACCGCGACCGCCTTGCCCGGCGTGAATTCGTCAATCAGCTCTTCGACGACGCTGGACTGCGACGCCGCCTGGCCATTGATCGTTCGAATGACGTCCCCCTTTTTGATCCCGGCGCGGTACGCGGGCGAGTGGTACGCCACCTCGGTGACGACCACGCCCGATCGGGTAGGCAGGCCGCGCGTGGCCCGCACATCGAAGTCGATGACGTCCACCCATTTAAAGCCGAACCACACGCTTTTCGCCAGAATGTCGAATCTGGACGCTTCTCCGGGTGACAGGTCGGTCTTCGCCAGATGCACATCTTCCGACGCCTCGACCTCGCCGCCGGTCGCGGGACGGGCCGCGCGGCGTCTGCCCGAGGCGGGGGGCAATCTTTCGGGTGATATGGCCGTCACCGCCTTCCCCCGCGCCTTGTCGAGCGCCATCCGTACGTCGTCGCAGGAGATTGCAAAGTTGAGGTTCTGTCCCGCCGTGAGTGTCATCGTATTCACGCCGACGACTTCGCCGCGCTGGGTGACCAGCGGTCCGCCGCTGTTGCCCGGCGAGATTTGAGTCGTCATCTGGATCCAGGTGCCCGCTGCCACCTCGACCCCCAGATCGGCCAGTTCCTGGGCGGTGCGAATTGCGCTGACGATGCCTTCGGATGCCGAAAACGACAGGCCCAGCGGTGAGCCGAAGGCCACCACGCTCTCTCCCTTCCGCGGAAACTTTTTGGCCACCCGCAGCGTGGTGAGCGGTCCATTCGGGGGCGCCGTCTGGAGCACCGCAAGGTCTTTCTCGGGCACGACGAATTTGAACCCGGCGATGGGCAGTTTGCTGCTGTTGTTGAACGTGGCGGTCATCGACGTCGCTTCTTCGACGACATGATAATTCGTGACGATCGTCCCGTCCTTGTCGACGACGAAGCCGCTGCCGCACCCCTGGCCGCTCGCTGAAACGAAGTCGAGCCGCACGACGCAGCGCTCGACGTCTTCAATCAGGTCTGCCAGTTGGGCAACGCCCACCGCTGCGCCTTTGTCTTCTTCATCTTCCGCGGAGTTGGTCGTGCTTTTGATCTGCGTTTGGCCGGCCGTCATCGGGCCGGACCCTACGACCACCACCTGATTAGTCTGTGCCGAATCCTTGCGGGAGCCGGCCGTCAGGCGGGGATCGTCATCCAGCCGGTCGCCGTCGTCCGATTTCGAACTGGAATTCGAGTTGCTCCGGCTCGGGCGCGTGACTTGCGGTGTAGAACTCTGAACGCGCGCAAACGGGTTGCCCGCTTCGGGCGCCGCCCCGATTTCGATTCGTTGCGGCGGCCCGTCCGAGCTTAACCAGTTCGTCAGGATCGGCCACACGATGGCCGTCAGCACGACCCCCAGCAGCGTGCATGCGACGGGGACGATCCACGGCTGCCGCTGTCGCCGGGACCGACGCTCGGTCCCGTCAGAATGAATGCCGGGGATGTTGATCGTGAGCTCAGATTCGCCTGCGACTGCCAGCCGCGCCCCGCACTCGGGGCATTTCACCGACGAGGCCTGATACGACGACTTGACGAAGAATCGCTTGCCGCACGTGCAGGTGATTTTCTGGCCCATTTTATATTCCCAGAATTCTTTTCGGGTGCGATGCCCACGGATGACCTCGCGTAGTCGGCGGAACGAGAATTGCGCCTACAGAATTAAGAGCCCACTGCCGGAACCGGCTGTAGAGCGTGTTCTAATCTAACCTGTTGCGGTCTTCTGAATCAACTCAAATTGGCCGGCGCGGCGTCTCCTTTTCCTGGCTGAAATCAGCTATGCCACCGCGGCCGGCGGGTGCATCACGAGAGGATCTTGATCGCGCCCTGGCCGTTGCAGGACTGGCAGACCTCACAGGCGAACAAGCCGATGTACTTGCCGGTGGCACGGCAGTCGGTGCATTCGAGCAACAGGTCGGGGGGCAGCCAGCGCATCTGGCAGATGTTTTGCCCGTTGCCGGCCAGGTCGCGATCGCAGAACAACTCGAACTGCAGCTCTCCCTCGACATGGGTTTCCAGGAAACGTCGCAAGGCTGCCGCGGGGTGATCCCCGCACGACCGGCGATAGGGTTGGTCGACATCCCACGCAAACCATTGGCTGCTGTCGAGCGCGTGCCGCTCGCAGATTAATCGATTGAGGCGTGTGGAAGTTGGCATGGGAATCTGGCCGCCGACAAACTTAAGAGCCTATCCGAATACTCCCCTCTCCATTTGGGGGAGAGGGGTCGGGGGTGAGGGGTTCGGAGTTCTCGGATAGGCTCTTTAATTGCGTGTTGTGGACCAACGCTTCTCATCACCCCAGCAAATCTCCCGCCAAAGTACGGCACAAAATTTGCATTCTTCCCGCCGTTGGCCGCCGGGAAACCAGGATTATGCTTCCAATCATCGCCCGCTACTGCGACACGGCCGGCCAATGGCAAGCCTGGTTTGATGGCAATCCCTGCATCGCCTACAACGGCGAATCGTCGATGCAGGCCGTCCACCGGGTTCTCGAAGGGCACCGCACGCCCTCGGGCGCCCTCGAACTGCGTGTCGATCAGGATGATGGAAGGGCGGCCGTCATGAAAGCAACCTGGTGGCCGCCCGACCTGCTGTTGTGCTGCGAGCACTGCAACGGGACGGGGGAGTACATCGGGCTGATGCAGCGCGAGACGTGCGCGCGATGCGACGGCAACGGGTTCGTGTCGGCCTGATGGATCGCGGTCCGAGGGCCTGATGGAGTTGCAGTCCAACGAACTGGTGCAGTGTAGGCGGGTTTTTCAAAAACCCGCTCTAACGGGTGAATTCGCTCTTTTGCCTGCGAATGGTGGGTTGCACCCGGTTGCACCCGGTTCTACGCCGATGGAATTGCAAACGGGACCGACTCAGGCAGCAAATCGTCAAATTCGCCTTTGGAAAACGCTGTTATTGCCAACTGAGATTCGTCGTCGTCGTGTATTCCAGTCACGGCAATACCAAGATGATCCAACACGATGAACCCATACACATCCTTTGGCGATCCATCGAGTTCGCACACACGACGTAGAAAACTCTTGTCCCATGTAATCTTTATGCCAGCAATTATTGCGTCGGTCCGTGGGAGCAATGTGCATTCCCGAACCGCAAGAGTTTGGGGGTCGATGCGAATGATAAATTGATCGTAGTGAAGCTCCTCGACTCCCTCTCGGTTGCGTTTTATTTGAATTGGTCGCCCGAACAATTGCACACAGTCCGCTCTTGAACTCTGGCCGAATACCAAAGGGCCAAACGACTTATAGGGCTTGATTTCCATAGTTCAATTCCTTTCCGGAAGTTGGCCGCTTTGCCTGGCATAATCAAGCATTTCCCGAATCGCTTCGTTGTACTTGCTGGACTCGGTGCCACCCAACATGAGAACTGGCCGAGAAACTGAAGGAGGCTGATTTTACCTGTCTCTGGGGGCGTTGCGGAGGGGGCCACGGCAGATTCGGAAGCAAAATGACGCGTTGCGTTCACCAGAATGGTCGAAACGGCGGTTATTGGGCCGTCTTGAGCAGGCAATCGACGGACGGCGATCGGCAACGCGCCATAAATCCCGGTTGAAATTCGTTGGTGTGGGGTAAAGGCCGATCCGGTGCCACCCATAATGAATTGGCCGGGAAACGGAATGAGGCCGATTTTGCTTGTCGCTGGGGGCGTCACCGCAGGGGCCGCGGCAGCTTGGGATGCAGAAATGACGCGTTGCGTTCACCAGGACGGGCGAAACGGCGGTTATTGGGCCGTCTTGAGCAGGCAATCGACGGACTGCGATCGGCATCGCGTCAGAAATCCGGTTGCAATTCGTTGGCGTCGGCCGGAGGCTCAACCAATCGTCACAAGAAGATCGCTCGGCTGTGACGGATTCCCTGCATCAGCCGGCAGCCGCGGACTTCCCGTTCGATCTGCATCGACTGCGGCCTTCCGGCGGCACGACGGAACAGACGGCTGAAACGGCCCATCAGTTTCAGCCAGCCGTCGCTGTCGACGCGCAGCCGTTCCAGAATCGGCGCCAGATCGGCGGGAATCGCGCCCCGTTTATCGGCACGTATCTGGCGGCCGGTCCAGTCGAGTAGATTCAGGTACTCGGCAAATGACATCGGCAGGCAACCTTTGTTCGAGGCGCGATCGGCGGGAACCGGCTCGGTCTGGGCGACGTCCGACAACTCGAACGGACTCAGCCAGGTTGCGTTGGCCGGCTTCTCGTCGAGTTCCGCTGGCAATGGTGCATCGCAATGTTGGCTTTCATCACTTCCCGGATCAGGCCGTTTCGGTTCGGCGGGGACCGGCGCGTCGGCGAGTTGGGCACGCAGTGCACGAATCCGTTCATAGACCGAAGTAAACCGGCTCGTTTCCGGCGTTTCGGCAATCTGTGCCCGGACCGGATTCAAATCGACATAGGCCAGGCATGCGGCCAGTGCAGATTCATCGAGAAGGGGCACACAACAAAATCTTCCCTGCCAAAATCTGCCGGCGCACATGTCTTCGGCATTGCTCATCCGCGCAATTCGCTCGGCCAGACAGCGCATAAACCACGATACGCTCGACAGACGCTGTCGAATCTCGGCCAGTTTCTCCGGATTGATCACGATCATCTGCAGTTCGATGTCACTGGGTTCCTTCGCATTGCCGTCGTCGTCTTTCCGTTTGGGAAACACGTTCCACCAGCGGCGGGCGACTTCGAGATCGGACCAGCCCTGGACGACATCCGGCCGGTTGCGGAGAACAATATGGAGGTGGTTGTGCAGCACGGCAAACCCAAGGACATCAACACCGAGTTGACCGGCCAGGAACTGCATCCGATCCTGGATCCACTGCCGGCGGTGCTCGTAGCTCTTGCCCGAGACGGGATCATTGCCGCACAGGAAGGCGCGGCGCACGCAGCGGTTGATGCAGTGATAAACGCCGATCTCGGCAGGATCAAGCAGAAACCGCCGTCGAATGCGGGGCATGGCAGTTCTCCGTCAAGCGGGCCATAATGGCCGAAATTTGGGCACCTGAACCATAAGTATTCAAATGTACACATATTGCCAAGGCTGTCTAATCCTGTCAAGCGAGCACCAGGCACGTGACGGCGGTTTTACCCAAACTCGCTCGTTTGCCTGCGAATGTTGGATGGCACCCGGTTGGTCCAACGAACTGGTGCAGTGTAGGCGGGTTTTTCAAAAACCCGCTCTAACGGGTACACATGCTACATGCAGTTCCCAACGCCCCGACACCCGCTCTAACTGACACACAAGCCAGATGTACCCTGGAATGTAGTCTCAGCAGACAGGGGGACTGACCGTGAGCAAGGATCGCAATGCTGGCTGGAAGCCCCAAATTCCCTGCTGGTTTTGGGTGGCACTTCGGTGTGCGAATGTTGGGTGGCACCCGGTTCAAGCCCTCGTGGCCGGCAAACCGGGGGCCCGGTTCGACGTTGAAGTCGAGCACGTCGACGGGCACGTGCAGTTGCCGATCATCCGCCTACGCCATGCGGCATGACCGGCGCCGCGATGCCGGCGTTGACCGCCCGCGCTTACGGGCTGCGCCGGCCGCGTTGTCGACCGCTGGTTCCCATGCAAATTGTCAAAGATCCGACTCGCGCGGCAACGAAAAATGCATATTCGTCGCAACCACCCAAAATTGCATTCAGCCCGAACTGCCCATTTTCGGCGACAAAAACTCGCTGGACCAGCACACCCAGCACAGTCTTTTGTCCGTCCGGGTCAAAGTTAGCTTTCCTGGTCCGCGAGCATTCCGAGGCGAATCAGCGGTCCGCGATTGGGCCCGACGCTTCCAATCATTGTCACTCCACTGCGTTCGAGTTCTTTTGCAGCGGCGGTATACCGTTGTGTCCGATATTCCGCTGATTTGCCCGATCTGCGGTCAGTCGCTGTTATTCCAGCGAATGAGATTTCTCTCAGCAACTTTGCAATCTTTTTCCAAACATCGAACGATCGCTTGTCGTCGGGTCCGCATGATAACCAGGACTCCTCCAGTCCATCACTCGTTAGTTGGCCTACGTCCAAGCGCAGATGCGTGGGGTTCTTATCCGTGTGATCCAGTTCATTTGCAACCGGCAGCATCGGAGCATCGAGCGTGAAAGCCCATCGACGATAAGCTGATCCGTCAGCAAATATGGCATCGATTTGACTGTCATCGACAGAGATGGCGTCAAACGGAAAATACCTCATCGCGACGGCATGCAAATGAAATTCTTGCATGATGCGATGCACGAATTCCTTTAGTTCCTGCGGCAACGCATAGAATTGAAGTGAAATACCGGGCACGATGTCACCTAATTGTAGGGATAAAAGTCCATCGGCAATCCACCGAAGACTTCGAGGTCGTAAATCGCGTCAAGCTCGCGATCCAATGGAGGCCCGTCGGAAGAATTGAGGCCAATGTTCGCTCCCCGCGTTTGACCATCGGGCGTCCTGTATTCAATATCGGGTCGCCGCCCCTTCTTCTTTCCGCCAGGAGTCCTTATGAGACGCTCCTTGGCCCCATTCCTTCCTCCCGAGACAATCGTATTACCTTTTGCTTTCAGGTCGTTCGCCACCTCAAGCACCTTAGCATTGTGTGGCGCTGTATCACTTGTCTTTGGTCCGCGCTTTGCGCCCTTGCACGACGCGATGCCAGCATTATGCACCAGCACCGCAGCGCGGTCATTTCCGACCGGCGTGACGAAATACGTGTGCGCTTCCGCAACCTCGAAATTATACACCGGCACCGCATCCGGCAAGTCCTCGCGTTCCGATGAAACAAATGTGAGCCGCTCGCCGGCGGGGCCGGCAAGCGAGTCTCCGGGGAGCAGTTCGTCTGCGGAGGCGTAGCCGGCCCGCTCCGCGACCCAGAACGGGTGGCCGGGCGTGCAGGTGATTGTGTGGATCTGCTCGTCGGTTCCGCGGAACCGGACGTGCAGCAGGCTGCCGGACTTGCGCACGTTGACGGCGACGATCGGGCATAGGCCCACGGTGGAACCGTATTCTTCCCGCGCCAGGACCTTATCGCCCGGCCGCAATGTCTCGATGGGCCGGGTGATCAAACGGTCCCCTTCGCGCCCAACGACGACCGGCGTGCCGGCGGGGAAGCACACGAATTTCTTTACCCAGGCCAGGAAGACGTGATCCTTAACCAGATCGACCGTCAATGCGACGGCCTGTTGCGAATAATCGGCCACTTCGGATTTGAATGTGATCGTATTCAATTGCTGGTTCAACGAAGCGATCTTGATCGACAAGGCGGCGACTTCGCCTGCGCCCAGCGCGATTGTCGCCAGCGGGCCGACAAACGACCCTTTTCCCGCTGCACAGACGCCGCGCTTGATGGCAAAGCCCAACGCCATCATGCCCGCAAATTCGGCCATCGCCTGCGGATTTTGCAGTACGTCGAGCAATTGTCCGATCTGGCCCTGGACCTCTTCGCCAAATTGCCCGTGCTCGTAGCCGTACTTGAGGGCTTCGTAGTAGCGCTGTGCGAGTGACCAGTTTCGGGCCTCATCTCCTAAGCCATTGAGGTGCATATCGATGACTCGATTGACGTCGATGTCCTGGCCGATCTGCCCGCTCAATTCATACACCTGAGTTGCGGCGGAGATGAGCTTCTGCATGGCATCTTGACGAGCAGCTGCGTTCGGGGCGGCCTTATACACTTTGGCCAACCGCATGATTTCCTTGTTCCACTCGGCGATCTGTAGCTGGATGTTGTATTTGTCGGCTCCTGTGATGGGCTGCGCGCTGCTGCCATTCCCGGCGGTTGAACCGGTCCCGGCGCTGTCGGAGCCACCGCCGCCGCCGCTCGGGGGCGCGTTCGTATTCGCCGACTGGAAATCGAATTTGTCGGCTGGCGAGGTGGCAGACGTTCCGGCGGCGCTGGCTACGGTCACGTGCACGCTGGCCGCCACATGGGCCGGACTGACGGCGATGATCTCGGTCGGGCTGACGACGATCGAAGACTGGCTGGCAACTCCATCGAACGCCACCTGGCTGTCGCTTGTGAAATTGCTTCCTGTGACGATCACCACGTCGCCGCCGTTGGTGCTTCCCTGCGCGGACGTTGCCCCCGCGGCGACGATGCTGCTCACCGCAGGTAGGGCTCCGCCACTAAAGGCGACCGGCAGAGAATCGGTGTTCCCCTGATCGGTCCATACTCCGTTTAATTCGGTCTGCGTGTCGCTGTCGGAGCCTGCATAAACGGTCGCAGGCCCGACGGCACTCCCGTCCGGGTTAGTTTGGAAGACCGTGTCCTGAATGTTGAAGCTGGTAGTTTCAGAACCAGTGTCCGTATCGCTGGCAGTATCCGTATCTGCACCGTCGACGGTCGTCACGTCGTCGCCACTCTGGATTTCCTCGTCCTGGCCGGTGCCGGAGATCAGGTCGTTGAGCACGACCGTTGTTCTGATGCCGGTCACTGGGTCAACCGTAACGATCGTGCCTCCGGTAAAGTCGGTGACTCGCACGTTGGTCGTTTCATCTTGCCCGGAGACGTCGGTATGCGTTCCATCGGCCGACTCGGAATCCTCATTCGAACCGTCGATGTTTTCGGTGTCGTCCAGCGTGGCCGTGTTCTGGAGATTGACCTGGTTTCCCTGGGCATCCGTACCGGCGGTCGACTGTGTCAGCTTCAGATGATTCACGGAATTGCCCAGTTCTGTGAAATCGTCGCTGCCGGAAAAGACGTCCGTCGTCGTGCCGATCGGCGCAGTGCCGGGCGTGATGGGGCCGGTGGCGTACGTGCTGTTGTCGGTGCCGCTTCCGTTGTCGGTATCGGTCGTGGTGTTCTTGCTGAATTCTTGGAAAGCGAACGTGACTTGCAGGCCGGTTGTTGCGTCAGTCGTCGAGATCGTCGATTGGATCGCGTCGGTCTCGGTGTCAGTGGAAGTCGCATCGTCGTCGGTGTTATCGGTTGTCTGGGACGAGTCGGACGTGTCTTGGCCGCCGCCATTTGAGAGGTCGGTTCCGGTGGTTTGCTTGTTGTCGTCGGTGTAGGCGTTGGCGGTGACGGTGTCGCCGATAGTTTCGGTCGAATTGATGGTGGTGCCATCTGGCAGCGTGCCGGTGACGTTCGTCGTGTCGGTCGATGACATTTTACCGTTAATCGATTCTTGGTCGTCGGCGTGGTCGGTAAAATCGTCCTGGCCGATGCCGGGGGTTTGATTCGGCTGGCCGAACGTGTAGATGTCTTTATTAAAATCCTCGTCGTCATTGCCGACGTTGATCTTGCCGCCGTTGGTTATCGTGTCGACGGTTTTCAGTCCGGTGGCGGGATCGACCGTCGTGGTCGTCGAGTTGTCGTTGATGCCGATCGTTTCCTGGCTGGTCGTGCCGTCGGTTTCGACGTTCGTTTCCTTGACGGTTTCCTTCGATCCCTGGACGACGTCGTGGACATTATCTGTATCGGCGAACTCTAAATCGGTCGTGCCTCCCAGCG
>Ga0068853_100003855_pt1 | contig 11490 bp, 9 predicted proteins | sample KBSCornC32_FD_65655 | JGI IMG/M metagenome (GOLD analysis project Ga0068853, IMG submission 65655) | Corn rhizosphere microbial communities from Kellogg Biological Station, Michigan, USA - KBS Corn C3-2 | ecosystem: Host-associated > Plants > Roots > Rhizosphere > Soil ... | reverse complement strand
ATGCGACCGCTGAGCGGCAGCGGCGGACGTGGAATGATGATCGCCACGATGCAGGCCTACGGGCCGGATTCTTTTCCGGGCAAGCTCTCCTGTGTATTCCAGGGAACTGCCGATTCCACTTTTTATATTGCCGCGTTATATTTCGGCTCGGTTGGAATCAAGAACATTCGCTACGCCATTCCCGCAGCATTGCTGGCCGATCTGGCGGCGATCATTACGGCGATACTGGTGGGATATTTGTTCTTTCACTAATTCTCAAACAACTCCATCTTCGTTTTTGGCCGCTCCGCGTCGAGCCATTTGAAATTGCGAAGTTTCATATCTTCCGGGTTGACTTTCCGGATGGGACTCATGACCCCCTCCACGTCGTTGCGAAGAACAACCCTGTTGAGTTCTTTATCTTTGAAGATCATGTCGATGATGTCTGCCTTGGTCACTTTGTTCACACTCACAAGGGCCATGCTGTCGTCTTTTAGATAATAGACACTTTCTGCGTTGCCTTTGGCCCGCATATAATCGATAACGCCGTTTTTGAAATATCCGTTGATCGTATTTCCTTTTACCTGGTTATACATGTTGCCGGCAGCCCTGCCCACTACCAGTCCGTTCTCAAATACATAAAGCCGGTCCGGTTTTTTATTTTTTGTGTAGAGGAACATGGTATCACCGGTTATCTGGTAACCGCTGGCCCAGGCAATGGGATTGGTATATAAACGGAAGATCGAATCCATGCCGGAGTAATACAAACTATCTGCGACTGCCTGCAGGGAATCGGAGAAGATGCGTACATGGTGATAGCCCTGTAAAAAGCGGAGACTGCTGTCGTTTGGATCGCGGGCTGTTTTAACAATCGCCATTCCCTGCACGGAATCCGTCCGGTTTAACAGGGAATCCGGGATTTTTCCGGAAAACAGCGTGTCGGCCCGGATATAGATCGAATCCTTATCTCCTTTCAGGATCATCAGGGGTTTTTGCGTGGCCAGCAGGGTATTCTTCTTCTTGTCGGCCACCAGGCTGTTCGCAAGCACGGAAAATCCCTGCACCGTATCCCGGTAAACGGCGTTGCCGGTTGCCGTGCTGATACCAACGCTGTCATCGAAATGAATATCATCTGCGGTGATATCCTGCGATCCGTCTTTGATGGTAGGCCTTTTCCCAAACTGCGCCCGGTGGTTTTTCAGGTCATAAAATCCTTCTTTTGTCCGGATGGTGCGTCCGCTACTGTCTTTGATAAAAGTTGTGGTGATGAAAGTGGCGAGCTGCTGATCGTTGTTATACAATAAGGAATCTGCCGTCAGGTCATAGGCCGGATCTTTGAGCACCACATCTTTTTTAAAATACATGTCTTTTGTATCGGCGTAGTAAGTTCCTTCCTTGCTGGTTACGGTCGTTTGCTGATTCACCACTTTCCCGTTATTCAGATAATTTCCGATATGCAGGTTCATATCGTAGGTAAGATCTTCGGTGCTGAGCGTTCCCCGCCCGTCTTTTAGTATAACATTCTTATGAAAAATAATGTATTTCGTATCCACAAAGTATTTCATGTACTGGGAATAGATATCGGTGGAATCATTATCGTTGATGTGCACATTCCCGAAAGCCTCTATGAAGTTTTCCTTATGGTTCATGGCGAGGCTGTCGCAGTAAAAAAGCGTTTTTTCACTCTGCAGCTTCACATGTCCGAATAAACTTTGTATGGAAACAGAATCTTTCTGCACTTCCCGAAGAGTGTCCGTATGCCAGATATAAACAGTATTGGTGCTGTCGCCGTTTTTGGATTTAAATGGAACAGCCACCTGTGCAACAGCGCGGATACTCAAACAGCAGGATCCGAAAATCAACAGCCATACCGCCAGTTGTTTCATCCGTTATTTTTATTATTTCTGCCGGAGGCTTCAGCAATACGGTTTTGCCTGTCCTGCAGCAGCCTGATTTCTTTGAATCCCTTCAGCGGGATGGTTTTGCCGGTGATCTGTTGGCGGTTGGTAAAGTTCATCAATGCGGGTTTGGCGGCCTGGCTGACGAGTCATTTATCGGAGCGGTGAGCGGTCCGCTTTTATCCTTTCTTCCAAAAACGGAGATATTCACGTACCGTTTCGGATGCACCCGCAGGTCGTCCAGCAATGTATTCAGACTACGCGTGGTGGATTCCAGGTTCTGATATAATTTTTTATCGTTCAGCAACAGGCCCAGGGAGCCGTCTTTACTGTTCATCTTGTCGACCGCGTCTTTCAAAGAGGTCATTGCCGACTGGGCACTCTGCAGGGTTTCGTCAATTTTGGCATTTGCCAGTTTATTAGTGGTTTTTTCCAGATTGTCCAGGGTTCCTGTGATCCGCGGACCATTGCGGGCCAGATTATTGGTAAAACTGTCCAGGTGAACCATGGAATGTGCCAGAGAACCGGTATTTTGATTCAGAAGCAGTTCCAGGGATGCGGAGGAATGCGCCAGGTTGGCGATGAGGGAGGCAAAATTATTTTTCAGACGGGGATCAAAAAGACTGCCCACCGCCCGGATCAGGGAATCGAGGGATTCCAGGGTGCTGCTTAGTCGTGATACCACGGGACTGAGATTGCTTTGCACTTCGGATAAGAGATTCCCCTTTTCCTGGGTAATTAACGTGTCGCCATCTTTAATGAATTCATCCTCATCGCCTTTTTTGATGATGATGGAGGCTGATCCGATCAGACCGGCATCAATAACCGCCACGGAATTCTTTGGAATATTCACATCCTTCTTCATGCTGATGGTTACCAGGATGCCGTCCACATTTTTATCCACCGGGGTGATGGCATAAACCGAGCCCACTTCAAGTCCTTTGATCTTTACAGCATTGGAGGTTTCCAATCCTTCCACTCCTTTAAATACCGCATAGACCTTCTTGCTGTGTTCAAACAGGTCCTTCCCCTTCAGAAAATTAAACCCGAGAATCAGGAGGGCAATAGCAATTGCCGTGAGGGTACCTATCTTCGTTTCATTAGAAATTTTCATTCCGGGGGCTTTTATAAAAATGACAGCAAACCATCTTCAGGCTTCTTTAAGCTTACAAACCTACAGGAAAAAGAGCATTAGGCAAAGATGGGGCCTGCCCGTTGCAGGTTATTGGTTGCCGGCATCCGCCGGTGCGGCCTGTATGGTATCGGGAGTACCTTCCAGTTGTTCTTTATATCGCTTCAGGGCATCCACGATGTTCTGTACCACTTCATCCTGTCCTTTATTGCTGTTCAGGTATTCTTCCTCCTCCTTATTACTCAGAAAACCTACTTCAATTAAAACACTGGGCATGCCGGTAGCCTGCAACACCTGGATACCCACGTCTCTTTGTTTTACGCCGTAACTCTGGCGTCCCGCAGCAGCAAAAGATTGCTCCACCAGCGAAGCGAACAGGGCGCTGTTATTAAAGAATTTCTTTTCATAGAGCTGGGCGCGCATCCGGGCTTCCGGTGAGCTCATATCGAAAGATTCCTCGGCGCTATCTGTTATTTCTTCCCCGCCCTCATCCCGCTCATTGATGGCATCCGTTTTATTTTCCTGCTTGCCGGCTTTCCAGATATAAGTTTCTGTTCCGACCCGCATGTTTTTCACCCAATAGCTTTTATAGATCGCGGCATTCACCCATTTTTTTCTTCTTTTTTTACCACGGCCTACATATTCCAGTTTCCTTTTATGTCCCACAACCCTTCTTTCATAATAACCTCCCGGCGGCTGGCGGGTGGAATTGCAGTGAATGCTGATAAAAAGATCTCCTCTGGCCTGGTTGGCGATCTGGGCCCGTGCATGCAGGTCGTCCTTCAGGGTGGTTGCGTTGTTGACGCTACCGTCTGTTGTGCGGGTAAAAACGACTTTAATATTGGGGAAATTCTTTTTGATGGCGTCTCCCAGTTTAAGGGAAATATCCAGGGTTACGTCCTCTTCGGTGGAAATCAGCCCCTTTGTGCCATGAAACTGGCCGCCATGCCCCGGGTCAATGATCAGGGTATGGAGTTTTGGCGTCCGCTGGCCGGGGGAGCCTCCGTCTTGAAAGGAACTGAGAGAAAATAAAATGAAAAAGAAAATAATAAACCCGGTTACCGCTCTCTGCATACTTTACGTTTTGACAGTCAGGATGTTAATCTTCACAATTTCTTTTACTGGATACTCCTATTTTTGCAGCATTACATTTATGAATAACGGAGGCAAAATTAGCTTAAAATGTGTTTCCACGTTGATTTTTGCGTCGGTTTTCCTTTGTATAACTCTTAACAGTTCAAGAGGTTATTCAGCTCGTTCCAATAAAATACCAGTCTTTTCAAACGACACGATCCCGGAAAAAATTGTTGCAGGGGCAAGAGATACTCTTCCGGCAGATTCCGCTTTGCAGGATACAATTCCGTTTCGTACCGATTCTGCGATTCAGCAAACGGATACTTTTCATATCCGGCTTTCCAAAGATTCACTCGATGCACCCATCAGCTATAGCGCGGCCGATTCCGTGGTGCTGGATGTGCCCACCAAGAATGTGACCCTGTATAATAAGGCCAACACCAAGTATAAGGATATTAACCTGGATGCATATAAGATCCGGATGGACCAGCCCCGCGACCTGCTCACGGCCACCTATACCCTGGATACCGGAAACCGGATCATCGGAAAACCGAAGATGACCCAGCCGGAAAGCACGATGGAATCGGATTCGATGGTATTTAATATGAAAACCCAGAAGGGGATTACCGTGAATACCTTTACCCAGAGCGGCGAGATGTTTGTAATGGGCGAGAAAATGAAGAAGATTTCCAAGGATGAGTACTACGCTTTTCACGGAAGGTTTACCACCTGCAACCTGGACACGCCGCATTTTGCGTTCCGGACAAACAAAATGAAGCTAATCAATAAGAAGATGGCTATTTCGGGTCCGGTGCATCCCGAGTTTGAGGGCGTTCCCATTCCCATATATATTCCCTTCGGATTTTTCCCGATTTCCCAGGGCCGTCATTCCGGATTGCTGCCACCCACTTTCAATGTAAGCTCCCAGTACGGGCTTGGGCTGGAAGGGCTCGGTTATTATCGGGTGCTCAGTGATAATTTTGATGTTACGGTTCGCGCAAACCTCTACTCGTATGGGGGGTATAATCTGTTTTTCACGCCGGAGTACAAGGTCCGGTACCGCTATAGCGGAAGAATGAATTTCGTTTACCAGAAAACCCGGACGCTGAGCAATACCGGAAAAACCCCTTACGACGATTCGAAGACCTATAGTCTGAACTGGAGTCATGTGGTGGATAGCAAGGCCCATCCGGGACAAACATTTTCCGCCAATGTCAACTTCATGTCCACCAAGTTCAACCGCTATGTTTTAAATGACCCGACGGCAAACTTTAATAACCAGATCGGTTCTTCCATTGCCTATTCAAAAACCTGGAACGGGAAATACAACCTGACGGTGAGCGGGAACCACAGCCAGAATAACCAGACCGGACTGGTAAATATAAACATGCCGAGTATCGGATTTACGGCGGTAACCATTTATCCTTTTACGCCAAAGGATTTTGTCGGTCAGCAAAAATGGTATCAGAAGCTTGGTATCGGCCTCAATACCAATATTTCCGGCCTGACCAGTTTTTATGATTCGGTTTTCAGCTTCCGGCACATGCTGGACACTTTTCAATACGGCGCCCAGAACAGCATTCCCATTTCCCTGTCCCTGCCGCCCCTGGGATTTTTGCAGATCTCTCCCGGCGTGAGTTATCAGAACCGGATCCTTTCAAGAAAATATGATTTTATCTGGAATACCACTACGCAAAAAGTGGACACAACTCCCAATAAAGGAATTTATTTAGCGCATTCCCTTGCCTTCTCCCTCAACTTCAGCACGGCCATCTTCGGAACCTTTCAGCATTTTAAAAAGACCAGCAAGGTACTTGGGATCAGGCATACCATCCGGCCAACCATCGGGTTCTCGTACACGCCGGACCTGGCAAAAAGTTATTACACGAACATACAGGTGGACAAATTTGGCCATAAACAAAACCTGAACCGGTACACGGGGAATGTCTATTCTGGATTTTCGCCCGGTACTTTTGGCGGTATCAATTTCGGGATCGACAATAACCTCGAAATGAAACTAAAATCCAAAACGGATACCACTGCGGGAGCCAATCAGAAAATGAAACTGATTGATGGGTTCGGATTCACCGGAAGCTATAACTACTTGGCTGATTCTTTTAAACTCTCCAATTTCAATATTTATTTCCGGAGCACTTTGTTTCAAAAGATCAATATATCCGCATCCACGGCGCTGGACCCGTACCAGTACGACAGCATCGGTTACCGGAAGAAAGACTATGCCTGGCAGGGAAAGGGCGGCTTTAACCCCGGTCATATTACCGGCGGCAATATTGCCATATCCACTTCCTTCAAAAGCAAGCCCAAAGATGAAAAAAAGGCGGAGGAACAGAAGCAGGAAAATGAGAGCCAGCTACCCATGACCCTCGAGGAGCAGCAGGCCGAACTGAATTATATCCGGAACAACCCCGCGGAGTTCGTGGATTTTAATATCTCCTGGTCGGTGAACATTTCCTATTCACTCAATTTCAGCCGTACGCTGAAGCCTGATTACAGCGGGTATCAGACCATATTGAATTCTTCCCTGATCCTGAACGGGGATTTTAATCTGACGGAGAAGTGGAAAGTCAGTTACAGTACCTATTACGACGTGAAGAACCTCAAAATTCAGTCCTTTACCGGTTCGCTTTCCCGCGATATGCATTGCTGGCAGCTTTCTATAAATGTTACACCGGTGGGTTTGTATCGTTCCTTCAGTATTACCATCAACCCGAAATCGGGCATTCTCCGGGATTTGCGGATAAACAGGAACAGGACTTTTTATTAATGTTAGGGCAAAGTAAAAAGTCAAAAGCAAAAAGTAAAAAGGGGGGCCTCAGTATTTGCCGGGTTGGTTTTTGGCGTGACCCAGAATATGTTCCTTCATCTTCCCGTGCACCCGGGCTTTCAGCTGGTCCACAGTTTCATCCGGCAACACTTTTAGTTCGGGAAGAAAATCCATGTAGAGTTTTACCGGAAGCAGGAAAAATCCCTTGTCGGGCGGATTGGCCCTGCGGCTGTTGAAAATGACCATGGGAATGATGGATTTCCCGCTGCCAATTGCGAGGCGGAAGGCGCCGTCGTGAAAGGGTTTGAGCGGTTCGGCCGAAGTATTGCGGGTTCCCTCCGGATAAATGCACATATGCAATCCCATGTTCAGCACTTCATGCATTTTAGTAAAACTTTCCCGGCGGCTTTTTTCGCTTTTCCGGTCAACCAGGATGCTGCCCGTCTGATAGATCAGCCCGAATACCGGAATTTTTGCCATTTCAGCCTTGGCGATGGTTTTATTCCCACCGGGAATTCCGGGAGAAGAAACCGGGACGTCGATCAGCGCGTTATGATTGCTGACCACGATATAAGTCTCCCCTTTTTTGAAATTTTCCTTTCCTTTTATTTTAAGCGGGCAGCCCACCAGGAATAAAAAAACATCCATCCATAGCCGGGAAAAGCTGATAAAGCGCTTTGTTTTTTTTGGTTCCTGCTGAAAATAGCAGAAACCAAAAAAAGGAATCAGAAAGATGATCATGGTCGATACAAAAACCAGCGCACCCCAGACTGCCCACAGTCGGCCGAAAATATTTTTAATGGTTTGCATATACTTTGAAATTTGCGGGGATTATAGTTTCCAGTCGACCGGATCAATCCCGTTTCTCACCAGGTAGTCATTGGTTTTGGAAAAATGCCGGCATCCGTAAAAACCCTTGTCTGCCGAATAAGGGGAAGGATGCGCCGCCTTCAGTACCAGGTGTTTTGTTTCATCAATCAGCGGTTGCTTTTCCTGGGCGAATTTCCCCCAGAGTAAAAACACCATATTTTTTTTCAGATCTGAAATCTTATGAATGACAGCATCTGTGAATTCTCCCCATCCGTTTTGCGAGTGGCTCATGGGCGCTCCGGCCAGCACGGTCAGGGAGGCATTGAGCAAAAGCACGCCCTGTTTCGCCCAGGGGGTCAGGTTGCCCGTTGCGGGAAGCGGAACACCGGTATCGGTTTGTAATTCTTTAAAGATATTCTGCAGAGAGGGCGGGGGGCGGATGCCGTCGGGAACAGAGAAGCTTAAACCGTGTGCCTGACCGGGACCATGGTAAGGGTCCTGGCCCAGCAGCACGACCTTCAGCTTATCAAAAGGAGTCGTATTGAAAGCATTGAAAATAAGGCTTCCGGGCGGATAGATGGTTTTACCCAGATTCTTTTCTGTTTTGAGAAAATGGACGATCTGCAAGAAATAAGGTTTGTCGAATTCCGAGGCCAGTACATTTTTCCAGCCGGGTTCAATTTGAACGTTCATAAGGGAATGCTGATAAGTAACAAATGTATCATCAATTTTTATGACAAATACAGCTAACCCGGTAGGATAATCCGGCTATGCATGCGCCGAAACGGGTCGGCATTCCCTTTAAAAAGCAATTCCGGGGGCACGGGAGCCTGGCGGATCGGTACGGGGTGAGATGGATGCTGAATGCGGCGAAAGGGAATGCTGCGTGACGGATGGGTATCGGAACTGTTTTTGCTTGTTGAATGCAAACTCCCTTTTATGTTCAACGGCAAAAACAAACAGCCCGGCTATTTTGAACGGTTTTCTTCCCGGGTCAGCAAGGCCACAGGCAGTACGCCTGCTTTTATTACCGCTTTAGCATTGGTTATTGGCTGGGCAATAACGGGGCCCGCATTTCATTATTCAGAAACCTGGCAGCTGGTGATCAATACCGGCACCACCATCATCACTTTTCTGATGGTATTCCTGATCCAGAAAGCGCAGAATAAGGACTCCCTGGCCATTCAGTTAAAACTGAATGAGCTGATCGCCGCCCACCAGATGGCCAGCAACCGCCTGGTAAATGCGGAAAACATGACCGAAGAGGAAATGAAAGTGATCCAGAAATATTATTCCAATTTCAGTCAGTTAACCAGAACGGATAAAGATCTCCAGCAGGCACATTCCATCGAGGAAGATGAGGAAGTGCACGAAATAAAAAAGGACGTTAAGGATACGATAAAAAAAGTTGGAAAGCCCAGGAGCTGATTGACCGCATCGGCCACAATTCGCTGCCGCCGGGGCGCTGATGAGATTTATCGGGCGGCGGATCAACAGGAATGTAGAATTTAATGCCCGTGATCTTTGACGGCATCAGCTGATGCGCACTTTTGCGGCGTAAACTCTTCCGGAATTTCTGGCACAGATTTTTAACCCATATTGTTTTACTTCACAAACGAAAAACAAAATCATATGGAAACAAAATCAGGAAAGAAAACAAATATGGGAAAGATCGCTCCCGCGGCGCATGATTCCAGACTCCGGGAATTTTTTGTAGATGAACTCAAGGATATTCTCTGGGCTGAGAAGCATATTGTTCAGGCCCTGCCCAAAATGAAAAAGGCGGCCGGTTCTGAAGAATTAAAGAAGGCCTTCGAGGATCATCTGGAAGAGACAAAAATGCACGTTACCCGCGTGGAAAAAGCATTTAGCCTGATGGATGAAAAAGCACAGGCAAAAAAATGTGACGCCATGGAAGGAATCATCAGGGAAGGCGCCAGCATCATGGATGATACGGAGGAAGGAACAGCGACCCGCGACGTAGGCCTGGTACTGGCGGCGCAAAAAGTGGAGCACTATGAAATTTCCACTTATGGCGGCCTGATCCAGCTGGCAAAAAACCTGGGTCATGAAGATGTGGCCGATCTGCTGTATGAGAATATCAAGGAAGAGGAAGCCGCTGATCAGCTATTGACCAGGATTGCCGAAAATCATATCAATTATGAAGCGGCGCAGGAAATGGAACATTAATTTTTTTATTTGTTGAGAGGGGCCGTTCCGATTAGGGGACGGCCTTTTTGTTGCGCACTCCGGAAATTTTTTTGTTTTCCTTCCCGGTTAATTTTTCATCGCAATACGCTAATTTTTCATTGCGATGCGGCGGCTCTTCGTGCTAACTTTCCGGATATGAAATATCTCTATCTATCCGGTATAAAAAAATACGGCAAACTATTTTTTGTTTTTGGGTTTTTTATGCTGCTGTTACCTGTCGCCGGATTCAGCCAAACGGAGTTGGAACCCTGGGGCAATATCATCGCTATCAGAGTAGATGGACAACCCATGCGTTTTGAGAGCAGTTTAAGGATTTCCGGGAGAGACTGGTCGGATATCAGAGCGACGGGCCGGGAGAGACAAAGGCCAAAATATACAAGAGAAGGAGACCGGCAAATCGTAAGCACCGCAATAGGCCATATTCATTTTACCGAAACAGTGGAGGAAGCCGGAAAGGGAATAGCCAGGGTCAGTATTCAGGTTTCATCAGACACGACCGAAAATGCGGAACCGGTTTATTTCAGCCTGGCGCTTCCGGAAGAATATTATGCCAATGGCAGCATGCGGGCCGGCGGGGGGAATGCGATTCCATTAAGCGCTGTTACAGAGAATGGTCATACCCAACAGGTTTCCGGTTCTGTAAAATTTATTTCACCGGAAAGACAACTTGAACTGAGAGTTAGTGAGCCGGCGGGTCTCATTGTCAGGAGGGAGAATAGTAAGGGTCAGCTGCACACCCAGGTTTATTTGCCGATACCCGTTGGCAATTTATCAAATCGACAATCCATCACCAGAATATTTACCATTATCGCTTCCGGAAAAATTGACAAAAAACCGGTTTCGCTGGTACTCGATACGGCGAACGCAGGTCGTGCATTTGCAGGACTGGGTGGAAATTTTCGTCTGCAAAATCAAAAGACCGACCCGCAGGTGATCGATTACTGTCTGCGGAATCTGAGAGTGGCCTGGGGCCGTGTCGAAATGCCCTGGCGTTTCTGGCAGCCGGACCTCAGCAAAGATCCCATTGAAGAAGCAAAGGCCGGGCGGTTGGATCCGCGGGTGAAGGCAGCCATGGAAATGGCGCAAAGATTAAGTAGAATGGGCATACCGGTTATCCTGACCGCCTGGTCTTCTCCTGCCTGGGCCATCCTTGGGACTCCCAAATTCAGGCCCGGCCCCGACGGAGTTTGGGGAAATCCTTTAGATCATACAAAAGATGCCGAAATCTACAAGTCGATTGCCGATTATATTGAATATCTGAAAGATCAGTACGGCGTGGCAGTCAGTGATTTTTCTTTCAATGAATCGGATCTTGGCATCAATATCCGGCAGACGGGGGAAGAACATGCGGCCCTGATCAAAGGACTGGGTGCGTATTTTGTTTCGCGGGGACTAAAAACAAAATTGCTCCTGGGCGATAATTCCGATGCCACTACTTATGAATTTATTTACCCGGCCATGAACGATCCGGAAACATATCCTTATATCGGCGCGGTTTCCTTTCATTCCTGGAGAGGCTGGGAAACGGAAACCCTCCAGAAATGGGCGGATGCGGCAACAAAATTGAAACTTCCCTTATTGGTGGGGGAAGGCAGTATTGA
>Ga0068853_100003854_pt1 | contig 11491 bp, 29 predicted proteins | sample KBSCornC32_FD_65655 | JGI IMG/M metagenome (GOLD analysis project Ga0068853, IMG submission 65655) | Corn rhizosphere microbial communities from Kellogg Biological Station, Michigan, USA - KBS Corn C3-2 | ecosystem: Host-associated > Plants > Roots > Rhizosphere > Soil ... | reverse complement strand
CGCTCCTGCTTGAGCCCGAGGTTCGTGAGCTTCTCCAGTTGCAGGTGGATCGCGGTGACCTTGGTGTACGCGATCATGCCCACCCCCTGCGCATCTTGCGCGCGCGGCGCCGGCGGCGGAGCAACTTCCGGTACTGCTGCTTCTTGCGATGGGTCCACTTGATGAAGTGGCGCATGAGCTCGACCGCGCCGGCGAACTCATCCATCGCCTGCGCAACCGGGGCGGCGCTCTCGGTCACGGTGCACCGCCGGTGATGGTGATGTGCGTGGCGCGGAACGACGGGACGAGTTCGCACTCGACGACGACGCGGCAGCGCATCCCGGACTGTTCACCCGCGACGTTGTACGTGACCCGGGCGCCTTCCCAGTCTCCGTGGTCGCTATCATGCTCGGCCTGGTCACGTGCCGCGTCCTCGGGACTCGTCGCCTCACGATGGGTGGCTTCGTCCTCGTCTTGGTCGTCGGTCCAGACGCGATACTTCATCGCTTCCCCCGGCGCGCGCTGAGCGCCTGATCCACGGCTTCCGAGCACTCCGGGCACAGCACGCGCGGTTCGTCGTCATTTCCCATGCGAAAACGCCTCCATCCGGTCGGCGTCCAGTTCCATCCGGGCCTCATCTCAGAATGAGAGCCAGGTGGGCTCCGGTATTTCAAGCGGACGAACTCGGCGAGCTGGATGGCGTCCGGCTCCGGCGTCCATGCGCCGCATCCAGCACAGTCATTGTGATAGACCTCGACCTCTTCGGTAACCATCACGTCCACCTTGATGGGTGGCTTGCTGCACCTTCCTCCCCGTATACGCGGCATCAGGCCTCCTGTTCTGCGATGGCGTCGGCGTACTCGCTCGCCGGCTGCCATGCTCCGTCTCTCCGCAGGTTGCCATGATGATCGAGCTCCCGGAATGCGCCGCAGTTCAGGCACACCTCGGAGCGGCATGACCCGTGTCGCAACGGAATGTCCGCGCCGCGGATGGTCTCCGTGTGGCTGCACGAGACGTTCCCCTTGCGCAGCCGCGCGATGCGCGCCTCGGCCAGGCTAATTCCGTCAAATACCGGGCCGGCAAGGAGCTCTTTCACCCGCTTCTGCGCAGCGTCGCGCTCGGCCGTCACCTTGTCGATCTCGGACCGCAGCGCGTGAACGGTGCCGCCGAACTGCGCTGATGCGTCGACCAGCTTCTCGCCGAGCGTCTTGGGCGTCGACCGCTCCTCCTCGAGCCGCTGCCGGAGGTACATCACCTGGTCGAGCGCCTCCTGGTAGGCGTCCATGAGCGAGTTGCGGCCGTTGTTCACGCGGAGCGTGGTGCCGTACTTCGCTCGGCCCATCTCGCTCCTCGCCTGCAGGTCAGCGATGACCAGCGGCAGCACCTCGGCGCCATCGCCGCGCGGCGGCGGTTCGGGCTGGGCAGCGCGTGTCAGCTCGCGGATCTCGCCGTCGGTGTACTCGCTCGGCTGTGGCTCCGGTTGGGCAGCGAGCGAGATGTGAAGCTCCGGATTGTCCGGATACGAGACGTGGGTTGCATCCCCGCCCGGGGTAGGGAACACGCAGCCCGACTGCGCCCGCCAGCCGTTCGGGACACGCTCCCAGTAGCCGCCTATGCTGCTGTGGGCGCGTGTCCCGAGCGGCATGGCAGACCAGCTCGGACGATCGACGGTGAAGCGCTGCTCGGTCCCACAGCGGCAGACGAAGCGGATGATCTCGGTGCCGGCCGGGAGCTTGTTCAGGTCGATCTCGTACTCCTCCTCGCCATGCGTGACGATGTCGGTCTCCCGCCCATCGAGGCGGATGACCTGACCGAATTCCCTGTGGCTGCCTTCGAAGAAGCTGCTGACCTCGGGCGGGACTGAGACGCCGGCGGCTTGGCAAGTATCCAAGACCGACTTCATCTGCGTGAATCGATCGTTCGGAGGAATGATCGCGTGGACGGATGAGCTGTGTCTCATATTCGGCATGGCGGTCACCAGCGACAGACGAAGCGGATGATCTTGGTGCCGGCCGGGAGCTTGTCCAGGTCGACCTCGAAGCCCTCCTCTCCGTTGCCATAGGCCCCGTACTCGCGGACGGCGCACGTGAAGGTTCCGATCGCCCCGACGCAGAGCCTGGTCACAGCCGCTACCGGCTCCGCTGGGTGGGTGGCGAAGAAGGCGGTGACCTTCTCCGACACTGGGACACCTGCCTCTACGCAGGCGTCCCAGACGGCCTTCATTTTTCTGGTCGCGTCCAGATCTTGCTCGCTCGGTGGCTTGATCGCGTAGATCTCGGTCCTGTGTCCCATATCACGTAACTCCTTGAAATCGCGTACGTTTGTGCCTAGTATGATGGTAAATACCTATTTACCATCATACACGACGAGCGGGAGCTGCTGACCGCAGGACGGGCAGAATCGCCACCAGCTCATCAGCGACGTCCCGCACTCGCACGGCGTCGGCCGCCAGGACACCTTGTGGATGAGCTCAGCGCAATGCGCGCGCGCAGCTGATCGACGGTGGCTTCGCCCGAGGGCATCGTGGCAAGCAAGCAACCAGCTGAGCTGCTGTTCGTCGGCCGGACCAGCGAACAGCGCTGCCTGGAGGTCCCGGATCTGCTTATCGGTGATGTCAGCCATGATCACCGCCATCCATGTCGTTCACGTGAGCCGAGACCGCCAACTCGAGCACGTGCTCTCGGCTCTCGCCGTAGATCGGACCGACCTTCCATCCGCACTTGCACGAGGCGCTGACCGGATCGGCGAGGTCCCAGCCGGCGTTGCCGTCAGCGACGCGCTGCACGAGTCGAACGTCATGGCCACGCGGCTGGTAGTCCTCGACGAACGCCGGGATCTGCTCCCTCATCGACTGCAGAAGTCCTGGCGTGATGTTCAGAAACTCCTCGTCCATGGTGGCGAAGTCGACCGCGCCGTCGCCGACGATGCGTACGTCATCAGCATGGACCTCTGATTGCCATCGCCCGCGGTAGCCGTCGCCGCACGTGTGCGGCCAAACGAGGAGCCATGCGAGCGCCGGGGCGGCGTAGAGCACCGCGTTCTCCTTGTCGCCGCCATCCCGGAGATCCGATAGGCGGACGAATTCCTTGCGGGTGTAGTTGACGTAGCGATAGTAGGTCCCCATGTCATCCTCCGTGCTCGATGCGCCATCCGCCGGGCGTCCATCCTTGCCGCACGATCGCCGCGACCACCTGGTCCATCGCGTCCTGCAGCGTCGTGCACTCCGCCGCGTTCTCGCCGCCGACGCCGTCCTGATCGTAGGTGTGCCACGTGAAGCGCGTCTCCGTGTTCTGCCAGATCTGAGCGCGAACCCTGCCGCGTCCATCAAGCAGCACCCGGCCGCGACCGGCGGACACTGCCGTACCGCCCGTACGATCGCGCCACCGCCACGCGGCTACGCTCACAGCGGTCGACCGCTCAAGCACACCGACGTGGTCTCACCCTCGCGTCGGCAGCGTCTCATGTTCTGCGGGCAGTCGCTCGACAGCCCGCGGTCGCTCACCCACACACCCTGAAACCCGCCACCCTCGTCAGGTGAGCACGGGCGTGCCACGTTGGGCACCCACGTGCACGTGCCGCAGTACGCGACGGGGTCGCACAGAGCGATGCACGAGAGGTCCCCGAGGTCACCGGGCAGGCACACGTGGAACCCCGGATTGCTGCATGATTGCTGCGCGACCTCGTCGGTCGTCACGCTCGGCGTGATAGTGCAGCTGGCGACGACAGACAGCAGAACCAATTTCAGAACGCTCATTCGTATCCTCCGTGGCGCGCGAAGCGCCGCTTGATTACATCCCAAGCACGATCACGCCGCACGCCGGCGTGATCGTCATCTCCATCCATGGAAGGTCGGCGAACACGGGACCGAGACGAGCGCGGCGGTCACCGGGATTCCTTCTCCTGCAGCGCGTTTGACGTACGCGCCGCAGCGCACGCAGCTGACCTCTTCATCTGTGACCGAGAAGTCGTGTCCAAGGTTGTGCGCCCTTTTGAAGGCGGTCTGAAGGCCGATGGTTCGTGCTTTCGACATCTTACTCATTTGCGACCTCCAGGCATGATCTCGTGCACGCGCTTGAGCGCCTCACGGACGCGCGCGATCGCGGTGTACACGCCAACACCTGCCCACATCCGGTCAAGCTCCTCGCACGCCGCAACGAGGTCGACGAGCGGATCGGCGTGGTTGGCGAGCGCAGCGATGGCGGCGGCGGTAGCCGGCTCGTTGTCTCCGATGACGATGACACACTCACGCTCAGACGTGATCAGGCCACCTTCGTTCTCTTCCCATGGCCCCGGCGTCATCGCGGCGACCAACGCTCGTAGCTCATCGCTCTTACCCATGGCGACCTCCAGGCATGATCTCGTGCACGCGCTTGAGAGCCGCCTGAATGCCGGCGATCGTATCGTCGACATCGCGCGGAGACCCGTGATTGAGTTCGTCGCACGCTGTCACGAGTTCGAAGATCCGCTGCGCACAGCTATCCGGCGGCGGGGCCAACTCTCCAGCCGTGGCACGACGCCGGCGAACCTCAGCGATCAGAGATATGACTCGGTCATCGCCGGACACCTTCTCGTGGCTGGACTTGCCGTAATGATCCCAATCGAATGTCGCGCCGGTCCCGCCGGCGTTGCTCGGCATCGACGCCTTGCATGCCCACGTCTCGCGACCGCGGCCAATTGCCTGGAGAGACCAGGCCGTCGCTCCGCAGACCACGCACGGCCTGGTCGGCTCGCTGGATCCGTAGCGCTTCTCGAGGTCCATCAGGTCGCTGTCTCCGAGATCCGATTCCATGATCAAGGCGATGAACGCCCGCGTCTCCTCGCGCTTATCCATGATTCCTCCGAATCGGCTGGCGAGCCCTCGCCAGCTTTGCGGCCTTGCGCTCCGCGTACCACCGCGCGCGCTTTGCAGCCCACAGGATGGCTTCCGTCACGGAGCGGGCCAGCGCGTCGCGCTCGGCGCGCGGGAGTCGGGCGACCAGCGCCACCGCGGCCACGTCCGCGGTCCGTTCGTAGCTCATCCGGCACGCCCGGCACATCGATACCCAACTGGACATCGGCTCTCCGCAGACCTCGCAACGGTTCGGCTTTGGCATCGGTCAGCCCTCGAGCAGCTTGGCCGCGGCGCCCTTGAACAGGTCGATCATCTGGGTATGCCGCTTCGAGATCGCGTCCTGGCACCCGGCCAGCGGGTTCGCCTGCACCATGTCGCGCACGTACGCGATCGCCTCCCGTTCTTCGGCGCTGAGCCGGACGCTGAGCTGAATGAACGAGAGCGGCTCCGGGATCTCCTCCTTGCGCTTGGTCATGTCCGAACGCACATCGTTCACCAGCTTGGCGATCCCATACAGCGCGCCGCTCTCGGATTCGGCGAGCCAGCTCAGCGAAGGGAACTCGACGCACAGTCCGACGAACTCATCGCCGGAGCGCATCACGCGGTAGGTGTACCCCCTCAGAGTGGGAGGCGGCTCGATCCCGACCATTTGATAGGTCCAGAGCTCGAACGTGAGGTCGCTCTTGGATGTGGTCTCATCGACCGCGCGGTCGCCCTGATCGCCGGCGGGTCGCTCCTCCATGAGGACCGCGACCATGCCATCTCCCACGTCGGGGCGGATCTCGATGTAGCGGTTGGGAGGGAGAGAGCGCGCGAGCTTGGCGATCATGGAGTGGTCTCCTGTGGGGTGTTCCGGCGGTGCCAGCAGTTATCGCAATGGTAGGGCATGTCGTCGCCGGCTCCGAAGCACCATGGAACCCACCGCCGGCACCCGTGACAGCGGTAGCGTAGCCGCTTCGGTTTGCCAGTGGCATCCTGGCAGACTAGGCCGCCGCACGTGCACTTCACCGCAACCCCTTGAGCCAGCAGTCGTCGCAGGGGCTGCCGTTGGGGACCAGCAGGATGCACCACTCCGGGTTGCAGCGCTGGCACCCGAGCCGGGCGAGCGCCTCGGCCATGGTGCGGCCATCGCCTTTCTTACTCTCGTACCACCCACCGGGGGTACCGTCCGCGGTGACCTCGAACCTTTGATCTCCGGTCCGACGGATCGTAGCGACGACGTAGTACCCCGGCCATCTCGACTCCGCCAACAGACATGCCTGCTTCTTGGTCATCGCGCGGAATCCGGATACGGAGGTGGCGTGCACGGCGCCCATGGGTACTTGTGCGAGCTCATCCGAGCGCCTCGAGCAGGCACTCCAGGTTGCACTCGGTGCCCTTCACCTGCCGGTAGTAGATCTGCGCCCACTTCTCCTTGTCGTCGACCAGCAGCCCGTGGGCGGTGAAGCCATCGACCACCGGCTTCATGCCACCGGCAAGATTGTCGCGGTCCAGGCGGCGCTGGCCGTCCGCGTACACCCGGGTGAGCACCAGGCGGCGGATCCCGGTCGCCTTGGAGATGCGGTGGTTGACCTTGGCGAGGCCGACCCACTGGAACCAGGCCTTGCGCTCCTTCTTGTAGTCGAACCGCGACGACCCGCGGTTCACCAGGTGGTCGTTCATGGACTTCACCGGGCGGTCGAAGGAGAACTCCCACTCGGCGCGGACCACCGCGTCCGGGTCGTAGTCGCACATGATGCAGCACGCCATCGGCTATCTCCCCCGCTCGTCTTTGGTGACGTGGCTGCGCCAGGACGCGGTGATCGCGGAGAGCCCGAGCGGCGTCATATCCGCCCACACCGAGCGCCAACCGCCGCACGTGCACACCAAGCACTGCTGTTCGACGCTGGCTCCTTCGATGGTGGTCATCCTGTCTTCGAACTTTGGCATGTGAGACTTGGTCTTCATCGTGATTTTGCGGGCGTGGTCGACGAACTTGATGGTGAGCAGGCGTTCCCATTTCTGCCGCACCCAGTCGGTGTTCCACCGACGACACGAACAGGTAGCACGAACCTTCGCGATCGGGCGGCTCTCGTACTCGAAGCTGACCCGGTGATCGTCGCTCACTCGGACCTCTTGGCGATGTCTTCCCGCAGCGCGGCGATCAGCGCGGGAAGGAGGCGATCGTGCAGATACTTCCACTCGACCGAAGGAACCAAGGTCATGCAGTCGAAGATCCCGGAATCGGTATCCGGCAGGTAGTCACCAAAATGGTCTCGCTTGATCCAGATGCGGTACTCGTCCAGAAAGCTTTCCCCGTCCGAGTGATCACCGAGCGTGCCGAGCTTCGACCAGATCCGCCTGGCCTGGTCCTTGGTGAGCAGGTACACCGGGCGGCGCCCGTCACCACTGGCGGATTCTCGCTTGGCGCACATGGGGAGACCGAAGTTGTCGTACTCATCGCGGCTCGACTTCCACCGCGGGTCATCGGGCGATTCCAGCCGCCTCGCGCGCATCTCGCGACAGTCCTCGAGCCGCTGCTGGCAGAGCCGCTGCCGGATCCGCTTCACGGTCTCGTACGCCGAGAACGACCGGCCGTCGCCATGGCAGAGCTTGCCGGCGAGGTAATCCGCGCCGGAGATGTCCGAGAGGAACGACGTGAAGGTCCCATCGAATCCTGACCTGTGCCAGCGATGCGCCCACCGACCATGGTTGCTGTTGATGGAGAGCTCGCAGGTGTCGTCGTTCACCGTGCAGAGCGCCCACCCAGAGCGACCCTCCTCTCGGAAGGAGTACGTGATGGCGGAATGCAGCCGCGCCGTGCAGACGAGGTCTCCCTTACTCATGTGTTGTCGTCCTTCCGGTGATCCGCTGGTACTGCTCCCACCGAGCCTTGGCCTCGCGAGCGGCAGCCTGCTGCTCCGCCTCGCGCTCCTTTGCGAGCGCCTCTTGCCGCGCGGCCTCCCACGCCGGCGGTAGCGCGCGATCGCATGGGAGGTACTCGTCGTGGCTGAGGACCCACTCGAGGCGCCGCGCGCACAGCTCGGCCTTGGCCGCGGGGGACAGGCCCTCCATGCAGGGCCCGCCGGCCTTCATGTCGGGGAAGAAGTTCTCCCGGAGGTCGCTCCAGAGCAGGCCGATGCAAGCGCCCCCCCCGCAGGAGAAGTGGTCCCGGATCTCAACGCACATCATGCAGGTGTGGTTCGATGACCACTCGCCGTCGTAGAGCATCTCGACGTTCTCGTACCGCTCGCCAGGTGCGATTGCCTTCCGGCACTCCTCGCAGACGTGCGCCTTCCTGGCCGTGCGGATCGCGCTCTCGTAGAGGTCAGCATGCTCATCCGGGCTGCTGAGCGGGCAGCACATGGCGCTCATTTGGCACCTTCATAGCGGCGGTTCCAGTCCTCCGCGCAGCGGACTCTGGCACCGATCACGATCAGCTCGCGGTCGATGCTGAGCATGGCGTCATCGGGGTCCCAATCGCCGAGTGCGATGTCGGCGACGCGCATGAAGGTATAGTTGCAATGGTACGCCGCTAGTTTTCTCAGCTCACGGATCTGCTCGTCCGTGATCGTCTCGGCGGTGACCTTCATTTGCCACCCCGGACGTATACGGTGACGCTGTCGACGGTGTCACTCTTGGTCCAGTCGCCGTACACGACAGCATCACCAGGATCGTCGACCGCGTATGAGTGCTCGAGGCAGCAGCCGTCGAGCGCGCACGTACACCTGCTGCGCGGCAGGTACTCGCGATCGCCGATCGGCTCGCCGTAGAAGGTCATGGTGATCACAGGCTGTCCTTGCTGCCGCGCGCTGGCGGCGGTGGCAGGGGCGGCGGCAGATCCACCTCCATCGTGTGGCTGACTACCACCTCGTCATCCTCGAAGTCCTGCCGCGCGAGAGGGACGGCGGATCCGCCGGCGCTGGTGAGCCGGAACCACAGCTCCATCATCGAGTTGCGGACGCCCAGGAGCTCGGCGCAGCGGTCGGCGTCGATCTGGCGGAACCGCAACGCCTCCTGCTGGGCGGCGAGCGCGAGGTCCTCCGCGATCTGGACACGATTCTCCAGGCGCTCCACCAGGAGCAGCAGCGCGTGGACGTGCCCCGGGGATGCCATCAGCGCGGCGAAGTCCGGCCCGTGCGCGGCGTTGTACGCCAGGTCGCTCAGATCGGCGTCCGTAAGCTCATGCGAGAGGTCCGGCAGTGGATCCCGGTGAAGCTGAGGAAGCGCCGTGGTCCCGGCCGGCGTGCGCGGCTGCAACACGCTACCCGGTGCACCAACGAACGTGTTGCCACTGGCAGACCTGGTCATCGGCTCCTAGTTCCTTTCCTCGGTGCGGTGGGCAACCACCTCGACCAACTCCAGCACCAGGACGCTGCCTTGCGTCTGGGTGGCGAGGTTGCGCGCGGCCGAATCGATGTCGGCCTTGGTGCCGCGCAGCGCGACCGGGTTCATCCCGGGCGCCACGATGACCCTCGAGAGGCGATCGCCCGGCTCCGGAGGACCACCCGCCCAGTCGATCAGCGCATCAGCGATCTTCAGGGCCATGTACTTTGCCAACAATGTCACCGACATCTCTAATCTCCTTACCCCGTCAGAACGGGTAGTCAGTCTCGCTGGGTCTGCGTGCGAGCGCGGAACGCGTCATCCTTCTTCTGCTGCGCGATCTGGATGTCCCGGGACAGTTCCCCGACAGCGAACACCCAGAAGATGCCGAGCACCACGAGCACCAACACCACGAACCACCTGGCGTGCTCGGTGATCGCGCAGAACATCGCCCCGAACGTGAGCGCGGCGACCACGCTGTAGGTGATTCGCTGCTGTACCAGATGCCGAACGCGATCGTCCGTCACTTTTCCTTCCGCATCAGCCCACGGAGGATCTGGATGCGAGCCCAGGTCGCAGGCGCGACCCCGGCGGCCCTTGCCTTGGCCACGATCAGCTCCTTGGTCCTGGACGTCACCCGCACCATGACGTGCGCATCCAGTCCCGGATCGTCATCGGGGCCATCCGGCAGCGGAGGCGGTCTCGTGTGTCGAGCCATGTTTCACAAAGATATACGAAACGCGGCTGAGGTCAAGTACCATGTGCGCCATGGCGACACCTTCGAAAGCAAGCGGCTGGAACTTCTACCTCATGGGGCGCGAGGAGAGGCGTCTCATCAAGCACGAGATCGACCTGGCGGTGGCGGCGGCGAAGTTCGTCGCCGAGAACGCCCCGCTGGATGGCAGCTGGAAGGGCTGGCTGCGGGAGGCATGCAACCAGGCGGCGAGGTCGGTATCGACGCGCAGCAAGAACGAGTGGCTGCGCGAGAATGCCGAGGCGATCGCCGCCTCCGGGATCGTCCATGCCTACGACCTGTACCTCGCGGGCCGGCTCGACGAGCTCTACTACGCGCTCGAGGAGGAGCTCATCGGCGCGATCGCCAACGAGGTCGATGACGAGACCGGGGTCAGCGTCCACTAGGTGTGGACGGGGTCGGGCTCTCCTCGACCCAGCGGACGCCGCGATCCGTGATCATCCAGATGTCGTATTGAGCATCCAGCCGGACCAGCGGAGGGTCAGATGTCATTGAATGGGCGAGGCTATCTGCCAGCTCTCGACGCAGCCCGGTGATGCTCGAGATCTGGTCCAGGGTGAGCCCACACGATTCACCGAGCTCGCGCATCTGGTACAGAGCGTCGAGCAGTCGGTCTCGATGGAAGCTTCGCCAGTCGTCGATCAGGACTCGACGACCGAGTACGGTGGCATGGGTGAACGGCATGGGCCACATGGTATCCCATGCAGCATGGATTGAGTCTCCCTGGCGAGGAGCGGCTACTTGTGCGGAGTGCCCTTCGCGAACGTGATGTCGGTCTGGGCGCGCGCAAGCTTCATCGCGAGTGATTCGTCGGTGGACGAACTGAGCCACTTCGCCACGGTCTTCTCTGCGGCGCGCATCGAGAGGTGCTCGACGTGCCGCCACTGCTCGACCGTGAGGCCGCGAATCAACTCGACTGGGACGATGCCGTAGAGGGCCCGGCAGCAGACGGCGGCGGTGTAGCAGTCGCCGCCGGCTTCGGCGGCGGCACACAGCGAGATGGCGGTCGATTCGTCCACGATGGTTCAGGACCGGACGATCCGGGACGGCTCGGACGCGCCAGCAGATACCTCGCGGGCCACCACGCACACATCCTCGTAGTCGAAGAACTGCTCGACCGTCTGAGCGCCGGCCGTGGTCATCTTGAGGCCGCCCCACTCGGTCTCCGACAGCTCTCCTTGCAGGCTGGCGCCACTCCGGAACATCACCGCGCAGACGACGGACTTCCGATCGCCGAGCATCGACGCGACGGCCTGCCGCGTGCCATGCGCGATGTCGACCTCGTGGACGTGTCCATGCTCACGCTGGAGGAACGCATCGTACGCTTTCAATACCGCGTCCTTGTGCTCCTCTGGTACGTCCATCCGTTGGATGGATTCCAGCAGCATGTCCTGGATGTTGTCCATCGTGTAGCCGTAGGCGGAGAGATCGTGGAACGACTTCGCCACGCCAGCGATGGAGGTGCAGAGCTCGTTGAGAAGCTGGCGGGGGCGCTCGGGGAGGATGGGCTCGTTGATGTTCATTTGCGTTGTCCTAAATCGGCGAGAAGAGACCTGAGTTTCACAAGAGACGGAACCGACGTGACGCCGAGAGCCCGGAATGACGACAGCACGTCACCGGAC
>Ga0068853_100003853_pt1 | contig 11492 bp, 9 predicted proteins | sample KBSCornC32_FD_65655 | JGI IMG/M metagenome (GOLD analysis project Ga0068853, IMG submission 65655) | Corn rhizosphere microbial communities from Kellogg Biological Station, Michigan, USA - KBS Corn C3-2 | ecosystem: Host-associated > Plants > Roots > Rhizosphere > Soil ... | reverse complement strand
TTGAGGAGGAGGCAGACGATGAACATCCCCACGTCGTAGCCGGGCGGGATGACCTGATCTCCCATCGATCCGGAGCGGTCGAGGAGAATGAGCACGTCGGGCGGCTGCCTCTCCAGGCTCGAATGGACCAACCCGCAAACGGAGCCGTCGCCCATGCCCGAATCGGCCTCGAACACGGGCCGGCCCGCGTCGGAGCCTCCGGTCCCCGGCCGGCCTGCGCCCCCGGTCCCTCCCGATCCGGGGCCAGCGCTCCCACCGGTCGCTGCGCTCGGTCGCGGGCCGCCCGCTCCGCCGTCCTCGGTCGACTCCTCCTTCGGATGCACCTGGGCGCAGGCCAGCGACACAGCGACCGCCAGACCACCCGTGACGGGCCAAAGGACGAGCTTGTTCATGACGTTCTCCGATTCATGGGCAGGTGTCCGCGTACGCAGCCACGGTCTCGCGAGCCGCAAGAGCGCGCCCCGGGGCGCCGCCCTCGGCAACGCCCAGCCCCCACCAGGACGAGGAAGAGCCACCCTCCAGCCGGTTCCGCGGCAGTCGAGCACGCGCAGCCGGGAGGACGAGGGCCGACGTTCATCGGCGCGACCGTGGAGCCATCGCCCGCCGCGGCTCCGTCGGCAGCTCCGTCGGACGGGGCTTCCGGGGCACCTTCCGGCGCTTCTGCCGCGCCCCCCGCGGGCGAGGCGTGGGGCATGCACATCTGCGCCGACCAGAGCTTCACGGCCGCTTGGGTCAGACAGCTGTCCTCGCAGACGTCTTGCACGCAGCCCGCAATTGCGCCGACGTCCTCGTAGCGCATGAAGGATCGCCACGTGGTTCCCTCGTCGGTCGAGGTGGTGATGGCGAACGGGGAACCGATGCGGGCGGCGCCGAAGATGGTTCCGTTCCGCTCCGAGAGGCCCCACAGCGTCGGCGGCGCAGGCAGGGAGGCGAACGAGCGCCCACCGTCCCGAGATCGATGCAGGACCGCCTCCGCCCCGACCAGCCCCGACACCAGGATCGCGCCGCCGCTCGTCTGCAGGAAGCCGCTCATGAACCCGCTCTCGAGCCGAAGCGGCGTGGAGACGGCCGTGCCTCCGTCTTCGACGACCGCCAGCACGTTGGCGCTCGGACCGTTCACCTGCAAGAAGGCGCGGCGCGGATCGTCCCGATCGATCGCGATGAGCAGGACGCTGCCCATCCCCAGCGTGGCGCTCAGATCGTGCTCCTGCCAGGTGCTCCCCCGATCGGTGGAGAGCGCGAGGGCGGGGGCAAGATCGGCGCCTCTCAGGATGATCAGATAGACCGTGGCCGGATCGGCCCGCGCGATCTCGACCCCCGAGAGCGTGTCCCCGGCCGCCGCCGTGTACCGAACGGTCGGGAAGGTCGCCCCACCGTCGAACGACTCCAGGAGACGATAGGCGCCTCCCCCGGCCCCGCGCGGGGCGGCGATGGCCAGGACGCGGCTGGCCTCGACCGGATCCGGGAAGGCGTCCGAGATGACGCCGCCCTCGAGCGCGCCCGTGGCGGGCGTCCAGTGGCACCCCCGATCATCGGTGAAGACCAGGCCGCTCGAATCACGGGCGAACAGCCGGCGACCGGGCGGCGCGCTCAGCTGGTAAAGGTTGCGCCGTCCGTTCGGGTCTTGCTCGCAGGACCAGGTCCAGCTTCTCCCGTCGTCAGTCGACGTGATGAGGCCGAAGTTGGTGGCCAGCAGGATCTCCCCCGGACGATCGGGCGGGGTGAGCACCGCCTGCGAATCGGGGAAGGCGCCGTTGCCGAGCGCCGGTCGCGCCACCAGCCATCCGGCCGCGACGACGGCTGCCCCGGCAAGCTTCATGCGTCCCATGATGACGAGCTACTGACCCAAAGTCAACAAGAGCCGTGCGCCCGAGATCGCATATTGACTGTCGGTCAATACATTGGTATTCAGGAGGACGTCGATCGGCGGTTTCAGATGTGGCTGTTCATGAAAGGCAGGCTGCTCATCGCGCTCTGGGCCATCGTCGTCGTCGCGTGTGACGGACGGTCCGGTGGTGCCCTGGACCATGACGGAAGCGGCGGCGGGACCACGCACGCCGGCAGCGGAGGAAGCAACCCGCCCGGCACGGGCGGCGGGACGGCATCGGGCCCGGGCAGCGGTGGAGACCAGGCGTCCGGCACCGGTGGTCCCGCGACAGGTGGCGCGGCCGGCGCCGCGGACGCCCCTGCCGGCGCGGCGACGGCGTGCGCCTCCTTGGCTCGCGCCCTGTGCGCCAAGGCCGAGGACTGCGCGCCGTTCGCCACGACCCTGGTGTTTGGCAGCCGCGCCACCTGCGAGGCGCGCCTGCAGCTCGACTGCCTGGCGCGATTCACCCCCGGGTCGAGCGCGACGCCGGCCGACACCACCAGCTGCGCCGAGGCGCTCTTCACCCAATCGTGCGCGACCTTCGCGCGCGGCGATCTGGGCGCCGCCTGCGCGCCCCGGCCAGGCAGCTCCCCCAGCGGCGCCACGTGCCTCGATGACCGGCAGTGCGCCACCACGTTCTGCGCGCGCGCCCCCGACGCGGCCTGCGGCGTCTGTGCGGCACCCACCACGGCTGGCAGCCCTTGCGTCCGCGGATCCTGCAGCGCGGGCACCGTCTGCCCGAAAGGGGCGCCGGCGCCGAGCGCGACCTGTATCGTCCCCGAGCCCGGCCCCATCGGCGCTATCTGCACCGTCAGCGAGCAGTGCGATGTCGGCCACGGCGTCGGGTGCAACCCGCTCAGCGGCCGCTGCATCCGGCTGGCTCTGGCTTCGAGCGGCTCCTGCGGTCTGGATCTGGCGGCCGCCACCTACAACGCCTGCGGCGCCAGCGGGAGCTGCAGCCCGATTCTGGCCGGCAAGTGCGTCGCCGCCGCCCCCGACGGCGCCCCCTGCAGCGCCGCCGAGGCGGGCCCCCCCTGTCTTCCCCCCGCGCGCTGCGTGAACGGGCGCTGCGGCCTGCCCGATCCCAGCGTCTGCGCCCCCTGACGCCCTTCCGACTCGCTTCCCACCTTCTGCGTCGGTCGTCCGCGATCCCGTGTCCGATCCCCTGTCCGATCCCCCCCTTCTCTCCCGTGCTCAGGTTCCGCCCGCGAGACCATCAAATCCGGAGGCCACAACATGACTCACAGTCGAGCCGCCGCCCTTCAGGTTCATCTGGATGATCCCTGCTCCGACTCGATCAACCACGAGCCGGAGCCGGCCAGACCCGCGGACTGGCCCGGGGACGGCCCGATCGATCTCGAAGTGCACGATCGGCCGCACGCCTCCTCGGCCCTGGAGTGGTGGTACGTCAACGCCCAGCTCGAGATCGCGGGCGGACGCCGCGTCGGGATCTTCGCCGCGTTCTTCCGGCAGGCGACCGGCCGCACCGTGAACGGCCGGATCGAATACGCGCACTCCATCGCCTGGGCCCTCAGCGACCCGAGGGGTCGCCGCTATCTACCAGTCTGCGCCGTGGACCGCGCCGCCGTCGCGTTCGGGCTGAGCAAGATCGACAGCGGCGCCGCGATGGCCGACGAGCGCGTCGCACGCGCCCTGCGCGAGGTCCTCCTGCGCGGCCGCGTGCCGCTGCCCACCCGGATGCTCGAGGGCGAAGCGCGGGTGGCCCGCGACCGCTTGGACCTCGCCTTCGGCGCGAACCGGCTGCGCAAGCGCCCGTCGGGAGAGTACGAGCTCCACCTCCGCGACGAAGTGTCGGGGGTCGCCTGCGACCTGGTGCTCGCGCCCCAGAAGCCGGCGGTGCGCCACGGCAACGACGGCGTCATCCACGGCGTGTCCGACGAGCTGATGTTCTACTACTTCATCCCGCGGAACCGCGTCACCGGCGAGCTGGTCTTGGACGGCGCGACCAGCCCGGTCGTGCGCGGACTCGGCTGGTACGATCACGAGTTCGGGTACGTTCCCGGACCGGCCGCGCCCGCTCCCCATCCCGAGCCGAGCCAGGCCATCACGCCCCGGGACAGCGGGGGCGGCGCCACCTCCTGGAGCTGGGCCGGCATCCAGCTCGACGACGGAGCCGATGTCACCGTCTACACCGTCACGCGCGCCGGGACGGGAGAGGTGCTCGACCACTGGGCCGTGATCAGCGACGGCGGCGGACGACGGGCGCAATACGAGCGCGTCATGCTCCGCCCGCTGCGCACCTGGCGCAGCCCACGCTCGTTCCTCGAGTACCCGACCCGCTGGCGGCTCATCGTCCCGGAAGCGAAGCTCGACCTCACCCTCGAAGCGACGTTCGAGGATCAAGAGCTGGTCACGGTGATCTCGGATCCCGCGTTCTGGGAGGGCCAGGTGACAGCGACCGGAACCCACCAGGGGGCCGTCGCCACCGGGCTGGGATGGGCGGAGCGGAAGGGCCTCCGCTTCGAGCGCCTCGACGACTTCTTCTCGGCGGCGAGCGCGCTCGTCCGCAAGCGCGTCGAGGACGTCATGCCGCTCGAGCCGTCGCCCGAGCAGCTGCAGGACCTGATGGTCCGGACCGACGGGCAGCGCTGCCTCGACGGGCTCGACGCCGGGCAGCTCTCGCAGGCGTTGATCCGCCCGGTACGAGAGATCATCGACCGGGGCGGCAAGGCCTGGCGCTCGTACGCGGCCCTGGCCTGCATTGACGTGGTGGGAGGCGACTCGCGAAAGTTCCTGCACTGGCTCCCGATCCCGGAGCTGCTCCACGTCGGCTCGCTCGTGGTCGACGACGTGGAGGACCGCTCGACGGTGCGGCGGGGCGGACCGACTGCCCACGTGCTGTTCGGCGAGGCGCTGGCCATCAACGCGGGGACGGCGGCCTACTTCATCGCCGAGCCTCCGGTGGCGCGTGACGATCTGCCGCCCGAGACGAAGGTCCGCATCTACCAGCTCTATTTCGACGGCATGCGCGCCGGGCACGCCGGGCAGGCCCTCGATCTGGCGGGCCTGGCCGATGCGGTCGAGCGCGCCGCGGACACGGGGGACGTCACCGCGCTCGAGGCCCGCGTGCTGTGCATCCACCGCCTCAAGACGGCGGTCCCGGCCGGGACCCTCGCCCGCATCGGGGCCCTGCTCGGCGGCGGCAGCGAGGCGCAGATCGACGCCGTGGGGCGCTTCTTCGAGGCCGCCGGGCTGGCGTTCCAGATCATCGACGACGTCCTGAACCTGCGTGGCTTCCGCGGCGATCTCAAGACGAAGGGCGAGGACATCGCCCAAGGGAAGATCACCTTGCCGGTCGTGAAGGCGCTCGGGAAGCTGCCCCGCGCCGAACGCCAGGCCATCACCGCGCGCATCGCCGGAAGGCCACAGGCGCCCGAGATGGTCGGGCGGATCATCGCCCGCCTGGAACACGTCGGCGCCCTCGACGCCTGCGTGGCCCAGGCCCACGAGCTCGTCGAATCGGCGTGGCGCGAGCTCGACCCGCTCATCGAAGACTCGCAATACAAGATCACGTTCCGGGCCTTCGGCTGGTACGTCCTGGAACGCCACTACTGATGCGTCCGGTGGTCGGGCTCCCCGCGCGCTGGCGCGACTACCTGGCGGCGCCCCGCGCGCGGCTCGTCATCGCCGCGCTCGCGGTCCTGCTGGTCGCGCCCTCGCTGCGAGTGGGCCTGGTCGGCGACGACCTGTTTCACGTCCTGATGCTCCGTCCGGAGCCCGGCGTGCGCGGCCTGGCCCACGGCCCCCTCGACCTCTTTCGCTTCGCGACAGGGCGGGCGGACGCCAACCACGCGCTGATGGACGAAGGCGTCTTCCCGTGGTGGGCCGACCCGGAAGCGCGCCTCTCGTTCTGGCGGCCACTGTCGTCCCTCACGCATTGGCTCGACCACCGCCTCTTCCCCGGCAGTCCGGCGCTCATGCACGTGCACAATCTGGTCTGGTACGGCGCGCTGGTCCTGCTGGTGGGCCTGGTGTATCGCCGCTTCTTCGGGCGACCGTGGTACGCGGGGCTCGCGCTGCTCCTGTACGCCGTCGATCACGCGCGCGGTCCGACCGTGGGCTGGATCGCCAACCGGAACGCGCTGGTCGCGCTGACCCTGGCCCTGCCCGCGCTGCTGTCGTACGAGAGCGCGTGCCGGCGGGGCGACCGGCGCGCCGCCGTCCTCGGGCCGATCTTCCTGGGGCTTGGGCTCCTCGCGGGTGAGACCGCGCTGACGGTGGTGGCGTATCTGCTGGCCTACGCCCTGTGGCTCGACCGCGGCCCCTGGTGGTCCCGCTTGCTTCGCCTGGGCCCATACCTGGGCATCGTGGTGATCTGGCGGCTCGTGCATCTCACGCTGGGCCACGGCGCGGAACGCTCCGGCCTCTACTTCGACCCGGGCCGCGATCCGCTCGGGTTCGCGACCGCCGTGCTCGAGCGGCTGCCGGTGCTGCTCCTCGCCGCCTTCGCGCTTCCCTTCTCCGATCTCTGGGACGTCTATCCGCTGATCGCGCCGGGCTGGCAACGGCCGATCTGGCTGCTTGGGCTCGCGGTCGCCGGCGCTCTGGTGGCGCTGCTGCGCCCCCTCGCCGCCCGCGACCGGACGGTCGGGTTCTGGTCGATGGGGTGCTTGCTGGCGACGCTCCCCGTCTGCGCTCCCTTTCCGAACGATCGGCTGCTCATGGGGCCGAGCCTCGGAGCCATGGCCCTCGTCGCCAGGCTGCTCGGCGCGGTCGCGGACGGCGCGTATCCGGCAGGGCTCGGCTGGCAACGCCCGGCGAAGGCGGCGGCGGCTCTCCTCGCCGTGCTCCATCTGGCGCTCGGCCCCGTGCTGCTGCCGTTGCGCGCCCGCGCCGTGGCTCTGATCGACACGCGGCTGCGACGAGCGGACGCTTCAATCCCGGCCACCGCCGCGATCGCGGGTCAGACGCTGGTCCTGGTCAATCCACCGATCGACCCCTTCGGGGGCTATTTTCCAATCTACCGTGCGGCGCTCGATCGCCCCGCTCCCCGGCACTTTCGCTGGCTCGCCACGGGCGTCAGCGATCTCGACATCGAGCGCGTCAATGCGCGCGCGCTCCGCGTGCGACCCGCCGGCGGATACCTGGCCAGCTCCAGCCAGCTCATGCTGCGCAGCCCGCGTCACCCCCTGGCCCTGGGCGAGACGATCTCGCTCACCGGCGTCATGTTCGAGGTCACGGCCCTGACCCGAGACGGCCGGCCGGCGGAGGTCGAGGTCCGCTTCGCGGTGCCGCTCGAGGATCCGTCGCTTCGCTTCATGCAGTGGGACGGCGCCGACGGCTACATCCCCTTCGAGGTCCCGCTCCCCGGCCACACCGTGCGCGTCCCCGCCGTCGACCTGCGGAGGGCGATCTTCGGTTGAGCGCGGCGATCACATCCTCGGATGCGCTCACCGACGAGTCCCGCCTGCGGCGAGCCTACGCGTGGCGGAAGAACTTCGAGAGTCTCTATCGCCGGCCGCCCGGCCATGAGACGGCGGTCGACGGACTGCGGGCGTTCTCGATGTTCTGGGTGATGGCCACCCACGTGTGCCTGGCGCTGTCCGTCTTCCTCGACTACCCGAGCTTCCGGCGCCTGGTCGAGACCCTTCCGGGGCCGGTGTCGTGGATCTGGCACGGCGAGAAGGCCCTCGACACCTTCTTCGTGATCAGCGGGTATCTCATCGGCGGCGCCCTCATTGCCGAGCATCGGCGCACGGGCCGCCTCCGCCTCCCCCGGTTCTATGCGCGCCGCTACCTGCGGCTCACGCCGGCCTACGTGGCGGCGGTGCTGATCGTCTGGGCCACGGGCGTTGAGCCCGCCCGCAAGACCTCGCACCTCTGGGCCAATCTGCTCTACGTCAACAACTTCCTGACGTGCGACCAGATGTTCATGGACTGGACCTGGAGCCTCGCCGTAGAGGAGCAGTTCTACCTGGTGCTGCCGCTCTTCCTGATCGCCCTCTTCTTCCGCACCCGGCACAAGCTGGCGTTGACGGGCGCGCTTTTCGCCGCGTCGTTCGGCGCGCGCGCCTGGGTTTTGGCCCGGCACCCGCACCTGACCCAGACGTCCTTCGCCAGCCACTTCTTCCGCGACTTCCCCGACTTCACCTGCGAATACTTCGACAGCGTCTATGACAAGCTCCTCACGCGGTACGGTCCCTTCGTGGTCGGGGTGGCGCTGGCCTGGAGCCACGTCTGTCACGGCGCGCGCCTTCGCCGCTTCTTCGCGCGGCCCTTCACCAGCGATGCGGCGGCGGTGCTCGGAGCCGCCCTGTGCGTCGCCCTCCTGAGCGTCCCCATCTTTCGCCCCGACACCGCCAGCGGCCCGGTCCTGGCGCCTTCCTTCATCTTCGCCTACGCGGTCGTGCACCGGAACCTCTGGGCGGTGGGCGTCGGCCTCGGTCTCCTGGCCAGCTCGTACCCGAACGGTCCGCTGAGCCGCGCGGCCGCGTCGATCCTGGGCGCACGGCTCTGGTACCCCGTGGCGCAGCTCTCCTATTGCGCGTACCTGTTCCACCTCGGCTTCGTGATGGTGTCGTACCTCCTCGTCGCCAGGCTCTTTCACGCGGGGGTCGAGGCGCGGCAGGCGCTGGCTGCCTTTTCGGTCCCCGAGCTGGGGCTGGCCCTGGCGCTGACCGCCGGGATGTCGTTCGCCTTCGGCACGATCATGTACCTCCTGGTCGAACGCCCCTTCCTGAACCTGCGCCGCTAGTACCGCCCGCCGAATTCGAGCAACCTTTCGGTTGCACGTCAACCCGCGTCGGACTATAGAGCAACCAGGAGGTTGCACATGATATCCACGGACAGGATCGAGAAGCGCGTCACGCTGCGGGCGCCGGTGGGGCGCGTGTGGCGCGCGCTCACGGACGCACGGGAGTTCGGGGTGTGGTTCGGCTTCGTCCTCGAGGGAGACTTCACGCCGGGCAAGGGCATGAGGGGGACCTTCAAGGGCCAGCTCGACGAAGCCGCCCTCATGAAGCATCAGAAGGAGCTGGGCCTGCGTCCATCGAAGGTTAACCTCGAAGCGCTGAACGGATCGTTCTGCACCGTCGAGCGCATCGAGCCGGAGCGCACCTTCAGCTTCCGGTGGATCCCCTACGGCATCGACGCCGAAGCCGACCTGGCGAACGAGGCGACGACCCTGGTCGAGTTTCATCTCGAGCCCGTCGCCGAAGGGACCCTGCTCACCATCGTCGAGTCGGGCTTCGATCGCGTGCCCGCGCACCGGCGCGAGCGCGCCTTCCGCATGAACGAAGGTGGCTGGGCCGCCCAGGCCGAGAACTTGCGGCGCCATGTCGAAGCCGCGTGAGCAGCGGGCCGCCCGCGTCTTCTTCGCGCTGGGCGACGGCACGCGCCTCGCGGTGGTGCGAAGGCTCGGCGCCGGCGGCGCGCTCTCGGCGACGGCGCTCTCCGAGGGCGCCGAGGTCAGCCGACAGGCCATCGTGAAGCACCTGGGTGTCCTGGAAGGCGCGGGGCTCGTGACGCCAGCCAGGCGCGGGCGCGAGGTTCTTTACGCGCTCGAGCCGCGCCGGCTCGAGGAAGCGCGCGAATTTCTCGACGGCATCTCCGCAGGGTGGGATCGCGCGATCGAGAGGTTGCGTCGCCTGGTCGAGGATCCGGGGAGACCTTGACGGGAGGTCGCCGCATCGGGCCACGAAGCTCGGCGTCAGCCGCGCGAGCGGATCAACCCTTCCTGCGCCGTCGAGGCCACGAGCCGACCGTCGCGGGTGAACACCTGGCCGCGGGTGAAGCCGCGCGCCGCATGGGCGGTCGGGCTCTCCATGACGTGCAGCAGCCAGTCGTCACAGCGGAACGGGCGGTGAAACCACACCACGTGATCGATCGAGGCCAGCTGGACGGCCGGGTTCATCCAGGACACGCCATGCGGCGCCAGCGCCGTCGTCATGAATTGGTAGTCGGAGACATACGCCAGCAGGCAGGCGTGCAGCGCCGGCTGGTCCGGCAGCGCGTCGATCGCTCGTATCCACATCAGGCGGCGCGGCTCGCGCCGCGCGGGCGCGACCGGATCGTCGCCTTCGGGACCGGCGGTGCGAACCTCGAACGGACGCTCCGCGAGCAGCTTCGCCCGGATCGGGTCGGGCACCGCCGCCAGGAACGGGGCCAGCCGCTGCTGATCGGTGGGCAGGGTCTCCGGCGCGGGAGCCGGCGGCATCGAGGCCTCGTGCTCGAAGCCGGGCTCGTCCACCTGAAACGAGCACGACATCGCGAAGATGGCCGGCCCCCCCTGCTTCGCCACCACGCGGCGGGTCGTGAACGAGCGACCGTCACGGATGCGATCGACCTCGTAGACGATCGGCCGGTCGACGTCGCCCGGGCGCAGGAAGTACGACTGCAGCGAGTGCACGTGGCGGTCCGCGGCCACGGTCTCGACCGCCGCCGACAGCGCCTGGCCCAGCACCTGCCCGCCGAACACGGTCCCCCAGCCCGGGTCCTCGCTCTGGCCGCGAAAGACGTTCTCGTCCAGCCGCTCGAGCCGCAGCAGCGCCACCAGATCGTCGAGGGGTTTCGCCATGGTCTTACTGAATCTTAGTCAATTCGAGGCGGCGGCGCTCGGCCAGCCCAAATTTCGCGGGTCATAGGCGCCGCGACTCTCCGATGGCCGCGACCCACACCCGGTCGGCCGGGATCTGCTCGCGCCGTCGGAGCTCTTCCAGCAAGCGCGGCGGCTCGTCGAGCGGCTCGTCCGTCAGCTTGAACGTGCCCCAGTGCATCGCGCACAGCAGGCGGGCCCCCAGGCTCTGGAAGGCGTTCACCGCGTCCTCGGGGTTCATGTGCTGGACGCGCATGAACCACTCGGGATCGTAGGCGCCGATGGGCAGCAGGGCCGCCGCCAGTCCCGGGAAGCGCCGGCCGATCTCGCGGAATCCCTCGAAGTACGCGGTGTCGCCCGCGAAGTACACGCGCGCGCCGCCCGCTTCGAGCACGAACCCGCCCCACAGCGTCTCGTTCTTGTCGGCAGGCCCCCGTTGCGACCAGTGCTGCGACGGTACGAAGTGGATGGTCAGGTCACCCACCTGGGTGTGGGCCCACCACTCGAGCTCGATGACCTTGTCGGCGCCCCGGCGCGTGAAGAACCGACCGAGGCCGGCCGGCACGACGTACGTGGGCTCGGGGCCGATCCGCCGGATCGTGGGAGCGTCCAGGTGGTCGCGGTGATTGTGAGAGACGAGGACGACCGAGGGGCGCGCCTGCTCGAGGCTGATTCCGGGCCGAACGTTGCGGCTGATCCCGGGACCGAGCGACTCGGACCAGACGGGGTCCGTCAAGATGTTGTGCCCGCCCAGCCGGATGAGCCACGTCGCGTGCCCCACCCACGTCAGCGATGGCGCGGCGCTGGCCAGGAGCGCGTGGTCCGGCTCGACCACCTTCATCTCCGGGAAGCGGTCCGGCGACTTGCGACGTTTGCCGCGCAACCTGTCGCCCACCGCCCACTTGAGGACCCGAGAGAGCGGCTGCGGCTCGTAGGGCGGCTCGAGGTTGCGGTAGCGCATCTAGTGCACCGCCGTCGAAATAGCGTCAACGCTGCGCCGACGATCCGACGGTCCCGCTTCGTTGCTCCTCCTCACCATACCGCCGGGTATGCCTCGTCGTCGCGCCTCGC
>Ga0068853_100003851_pt1 | contig 11495 bp, 8 predicted proteins | sample KBSCornC32_FD_65655 | JGI IMG/M metagenome (GOLD analysis project Ga0068853, IMG submission 65655) | Corn rhizosphere microbial communities from Kellogg Biological Station, Michigan, USA - KBS Corn C3-2 | ecosystem: Host-associated > Plants > Roots > Rhizosphere > Soil ... | reverse complement strand
TCTGCGAGCGCGATCTGTTCGCCGGTTATCTCGACCTTACCGCCGAGCTCGCCCCTATTCTTCCCCGTGGCGCTGAGCGTCCCGGAGACGACAACCTTCTGTGCTGGCAAGCCGGCTGGCTTGGTGGAATCGGTTGCCGCGCTGAGAATGATCTTGCCATTCTTGATGCCGACGGAATTGGCTTCGATGTTGCCGGTGTTGTTGATGACAGAGTTCACCACAGCCCTGGCCGCGGCGGCGCTGAGCTGTACAGTGCCGCCGTCGGCCTTCAACAAGCCGCTGTTGTCCACCAAGTTGGAGAGCTTCCGGCCAGTAGAGACATCGACGATATTCTCGGCCGTGGTGTCATCGACCGCCAGATTGATGAGATTGTCGCCGTAGAAATCGAGCGTGAAGGTATCCGCCGACGTAAGGCTGACCTTGCCGAGATTGGCAGTGATGGTTCCGGCATTCCGAACACCCGGGCCAACCAAAGCAGCAAATCCGCCCTCGGCCGCAGTGATGGTGCCAAGGTTCACGACCGAGGCATACGGTGACCCGGGCTGGGAGAAGCTATAGTGGCCGCTCAAAAAGTCAGCGTTCGTGACGTTGCTGGTCGTTGCGACAAGGCCGTTGACGTCTACCCGTGCGTCCTGGCCGAAGACTATGCCGTCGGGATTGACCACGAACAGCTGGCCGTTGGCCTTTAGCGTCCCTAAAATCTGGGAGGGTCCCTCGTTACCCGTCACGCGGTTCAGCGTCACAGAGCTAGCGGACGGCTGCACGAACTGGGTAATTTCGCCGGAGCCGATGTCAAAACTCTGCCAGTCGATGATGGCCTTGGCCGTCGCCTGGTCCACGGTGAGGTCGGTAGTACCCTCGCCCACCACAGTTGCTGCCCCGGCGACAACTGCGGCCCCCAGTGGATTGCCGAACGCCTGAGGCATCAAGCCAAGCGGGGTGAAGGCGGTGGCGGCAAGCAACAGGCTGGGGAGATGTCTCATGGCCGCCCTCAGTAGCTCGCACTCATGGTGAGGAAGTAGCGCCAGCCCTCATCCGCCCGGCCAAGCAACGGCTTTGCGGCTGAAAGATCGGCGCTGACGGTGCCTTTACCGACGCGCACGCCCGCCCCCGCCGAAGCGCCGTCGAAGGTAGCGGTGGTGCCAGCGGCTGGGGCGATGCGGAAGATGTGACCGTAATCGGCGAAGCCATAGAGTTCGGTCTTGTCCAGCGGATTGGTCGGCAGGTCGGGATCAAAGCGCAACTCGCCGCTCACCGACCAGCAATCGTCGCCAGTGTCTTCTGCGGGGTCGAATGCGCGACCAAATTCTTTGCCGCCAAAGCTGCACTCTTCGGGGGAGAGAAGCGGCGTGAATGCATATTGACCCTCCGCCGCCACCACCGCCGAGAACCCTCGACCCAGCGGCTGGAGACGGCTCACACTTCCAGCTATTGTGGTGAAATCCACGCGACCGTTGACACGCGAAGCCAGCGAGTTGCCATCCAAGGTGCTGTCAAAACCCTGAAAGCCGTGGCTCACCGTGGCACTCGCCTGGTCGGTGCCCGCCAGGCCGTCGATAGCTTCGGCGTTGGCCTTCACTCGAACACCACGCAGCCTGTCCTCGCTATTGGGGGCGCTGAGCAGTTCCCCCTTATTGTCGGAAAGGAAAACCAAGCCCGACAAGGTGAGGTTTTTGTCGCGACTGCGGATGACCGGATAGGCAAGACCTAGGTCAGCCGAGAGGCTTTGCGACGCGTAGTCGAGTGTCCGCAGCGTGGCCGTCCCGGGTCGACCCCAGCTGTAGGTCACGTCGGCAAACGCTTTGAGCCCCTCTGCGTCGAGCGTCTGCTGATAGTTGAGGTCGAGATACTGAAGCTCAGAAAGGTCGGTTGCCCCACCGTAGCTGAGGCTGGCCTGTTCATGCGCATGGAGGAGATCATTGAAGGTGCTCCCGAGAATAAACTCCCACGGCCCGCGGGCCTCGGTGCCGCGATTGTCCATCTCGGCCGACGACTGCACCGCCTTCTGCGTCGCATCAATCACTAAGCTCGATGCATCGCGGTTGATCGGCGAGGCCTTGAAGGTCGAGCTGACCCGCACGCCTGGCCAATCGTCAGCCAACAGCAGGTAGCGCATAATGGTGTTGATATTGGCCGGCCGCTCGACGGTGATCTCCGCGGTGTATTGCCGGGTGAACTCACCGTAATCGTCCAACGAGGCAGGCCACACAACCTGGTCGACGTACCCCTCGACGATTTGGATCGTGACTGCAGCGTCTTTGGGATCCAGGCGCTGCGGTGGAACGATAGCCCGCGAGAGCACGTAGCCGTCGCCGCCATACTTCGCGGTGATCTTCTCGACGACGTTGTAGATTGCGGCCAGCGAGACATCCTTGCCGATAAGCTGGGCATAGAGCGGCTCGAGCGCAGAGGTCGGGTAGACCGTGCCGCCAACGATATTGATCCGCTCGAGATGCAATATGACGGCCGAAGCGCCCGGTGGGGCTACGCTCGATGGGAGTGAAATACTGACCGCGGGTCTCGCCTTGACCGCGGTCGGTTGGGAGAAACGCGCCGCCTGATGACCCGGTTCTTCGGACGTGGGCACTTGAGCCGAGGCGATCGCCGGCGCGCCGGCGATCAGGCCTATCAGGACAAGTCGACGCAGACGGGAATCCGACACCCCGCACCTCGCCCCAAGGTTTAGGGATTGTTAACTTTTGGTCCAACCGAGTCAACATCCTCCCACGCTCGCTTTGGCGTTACGCAGAAATACTCGGACTGCGAGCTTAGGCGCGTCTGTCGAAATCGCTGTGCATTCGCACTGACCGTCGCTTAAAAGCCGGCGGTGTCTTTATTGTTGCCGTGGCCGGCGATCAACCCGGCGTCATACGCCCCAATTGAAGGGACGTTACGATGACCAAGCTGATTACCAGGAAGCAGTTGAAGAGCGATTTCGGGGTGCCGTAACGGTTTCAACATATCGCGCGCTTGGAGGCGGCAGCGCAATTCCCGCGAAGGGTACGCCTCGGCCAAGCCCGGGGTGGCCTATGTGGAAGAGGAAGTGCAGGCCTGGATCGATCAACGCCTGAAACACAGCTGACAACCCTTCCTCAAGGGCAGAGGCCACGGGGTCTAAGCCGTGGCCGCTCTTATGCGGTCGGGCGGCCTAAGTGTGGGATCCGCCAGCGACGAAGGCGAGCGGCTGCGTGGCGGCAGTTTGGCAAGCCTCGACATCGCGCTTGTGCAGACTAGTTATTTCGGGTCTGGCGGTGGACGAAGGGGCTAGTCTGCAGGCGCGATCGCGTAACGGCCACGGTAAGCGTCCAGATAATCGTGGTCCTGACATATGCAACGCCCCAGCCGATCCTTCTTCCGTCGTTCAGTTAGGGGGCCGCTCGGCATCCTGCGTAATAGGTTGACCTTGGCCGTTGTCCATTCGGGCGCCGTTGTACCGGCAGCCCTTTTTACGAGCTCCCCAGCGAGCATGAGACCCGCCATGGCCGATTGGAACGCCATCGGCACTTCGACCCGCACCGGTTCACGCCCCCCCGTAAGCTCGAAGACGATTCCGCCACAGATCGCTCGTTGATAGAACATGCGCAGTGGTTGGCCGACAAGCGGCAGCAAGGGTTCCACAGATACCCTCAGCCGCGCAGCAATCTCACGGACCAACTCCTCCTGCACGGGTTGGCCGCTGTGAAGCATAGGGCGGATTACGTCCATCTTCTTCTCCGGAACGCCGAGGGCTGAAGCAATTATCTCGTCTTCGTCCGGCACCTTTCCTTCTGGCAGGTATAAGCATGCAAGACACGCCATCTCACCCTCGAAGTCATGACGGGAAACGCCAAGATCACCGCGCTGCGTCCATGAGTTTAGTGACCAACGCGGCAGTGTGGCCTGAACGGCAATTCGGTCCGCTGCGGTATCAAGCGCGACAACAACTTCGTTCATCGAACCAGGGGCAAGCGACTGCCAGCGGGACTCATGTTTCCCGATAGAGAGAGACGTGCGCCTCGTTAGATAACGAGAGACTAAGTCGACCTTGCTTCGTCCCACGTCCTTTTCCGTTGCTAGCACGTAACGTTGCAAGTTGCCCTCATCGACGGCCTCGCCATCGACCACCTCGAGCACGCCGCTAATGCTTGGAACGCGGGCCAAAGCCCACACTGTGCCGTTGCCGATGGCACCAAGCCCTAGGAGGAATGGATGATCAAGGGACACGTGCTCAGGAAGGACCGGATTGGCGCTTGAATTTTGGGTGTAGTCTAGCAGCGAGAAGTGGACTTCATCGTCGAGTACCGCCTCAGGCAGCTGCTCGCTGAAGATCGCCCTAAAGAGATTTGCGGATGCGATGCACGACGCGGCGCCCGCGCCGAATGGGTTGCTGCTAGTTCCGGAACCGAGGGGTCGAGAACGAGAGAACGTTGCCAACCAACCGTCAGATCCCAAGTAGAAGGTTGGGCAGTCGAGGCCGGGATCGGTCAAGCCAACAACTAAGCAGCGGGTGATAACGTCACCGCTGCCGGCAAACGTTATATCCGCGTTTATAGAGCGGGCGAGCGTCCGGAGCCGTTTTGCAAGTTTGGCGCCCCCTTCCCCGTGTGACATCAGCCGTACGGAGGGATAGAGGCGAGCGACCAACCTCAACAACATGTCGAGTGAGGCCTGACCTTCGTCAGAGCAAGCATCGTCATCGAACGCAATGCCGATGATCTCTTCCGAAAGGAGCGCCTCAAATTCCTCAGAGTTAAATCTCTGCAAGACCTGTGACGCTGCTGTGGCCGCGCGCGTGAAATATTTCGCGATGGCCACGACCTAATCCACGACCGAAATTAGCCGGCTCACTTCGGAAGATTTCACCTCGAACCACTCTCCGCGAGTGTTTAGCCGATAGACGGCGGTCCGCTTCAGATCAAAGGGCTGACTAGCAAAGTCCGGAATTACCAAAGACAAGCTGCCGGCAGCGGTCGCGATCGCGAAGTCGTCGTCGGTAGTTGAGTGGTATGCGTTGGTTGGGTGACTATGAATCTGGGCCAAAATCCGCAGTCCGGTGCCTGAGAGCCAGACGTTCAACTTGTGCAATTCATCGCCGTCAACGCAAACTCCCACTCCTGACGCGTTGCGGATGTGATGCTGTTTGGGCACAACCCCTTCCGTGATAACCGCAGCGGCGTCCGTGATCCTCCCGACCCAAAGACCAATGCCCTCTAGCCCAGCCTGCCCAGCCTCTGCGAGATGATGGTGAACTACGTCTACCGCTCGGCGCGGGACGACAAAGCTCTCTGCGCCAGCAAGGCTCCCTAGCTTTGCAGATACGCTGGGTCCAACTGGTATCCCGCGAATTGAAGCTGGATCTTTTGGATTTGGAAGTTCTGACCTTTGATCGGATTGACGCCACTGGCCCAGATCTGTTCGAGAATAAAGTGCAACGAGCCTTCGCCAGAGCGACGATGCAAAAGCCATGAGTCACCTGTATGAGCTGGATGGTTGTGGTACTCGCGTATTCCCGGGAGGCATAGGAAGGGGATGTCGTTTGGATCATGCGCCTGTAGCAGCGGCGCTCTGAACTTACCCTGCTGAGCGAGCGCGGTGACGGTTTGGGGCGAAGCCCCCGCTGGCCCATCCACCCGTAGCATTTGAAACCCAAGCTTGTTCATTGGGAGCGGTTCCCCAGTGAATGGGTGTATGAACGTGACCGAGGGTGGTACCAGGTCGTAGTTGGTGAAATCTATGCGGACCGCGCACACGACGACCGGCGGCGTTGCCCGCACAGCGGCAAACATAACAACCACCGTGGGAAAGGTTGCCTCAACAAGGAACCACCCCCGTCGCCGATAAACATCCTCCAATGCACGGTAACGCTCGATCTCCCTATCAAACTTGCGCTGGGAGACTGAGGCAAAGACGTATTGACCGTCGCTCAACCGGCGGCACCAGCCTTCAGGCTAAGGTAAAGTTTGACGCCGGCAGTCAGACCGAGCTCTTCAATTTTCTTATTTCCATCGAGAACGTTGCCGGCCTCGTCTTTCAGCTCCCAATTTTCTGGGGGCTGACCGACGTTGTTGGACTCCTGTAGCGCCTTGGGGATTACCGTGTGAAGCGGTGCGTTGAGGTTTGCCTCAACCGCGACGCTTTCACCATTCACGACTATGGTGAGCAAGATCTTCTTTGGACCAGTGCTAGTGGGCGCGCCCTTAGCCATCGTTTCAAACCTCCAAATCAACGAGTCCGAGCCTATCACATCGCAATTTGCGTGCATGGTGACGGGTCCGATGACAACGATCTCACATGCACAATGGCGAAATGCTCCCTCAATTGGCCGAAGACGCTGCCGCTGCTGTTTGCGCGTGGGATCTTCCGAATCCCTGTGGCGGCTCCGACCTCCGATCAACCAGATAGAGTATCGGCTAACTGTCCGCTGTTAAAGTGGACTATCTTCTGGGCTTTCGCTGCGGGCCCTTTTTGTTTGGCAGCGGTTCGCTAGGCGGACAGAGTCATCGCGCTGAATGACGGCGTCGGATTCCCGTCGACAAGCATGCGTACATAAATGTGATAGTTGGGAAGCGAGATCAAGTCCTGTGCAGTGAAGGTCGGCTGGAGTTCCCGAGCTATCCTCGGTGCGTCGTCGCCACCCAGCCGAAACGCAATCAAGCTGCCTGCATTACCTAGCACCGACTGCGCGACTTCGGGCTCCAGCTGAGCGATAAACTGGTTTGCGAGGACCATACCAACACCGAATTTGCGCATCTCAGAGAGCATCTTCGCCACGGCTAGTGTGGTGAAGTTCTGAAACTCATCAACGTAGGCGATGAACGGCCGACGCTGGGCCTCGGGTAGCGCGGCGCGGCTATAGGCGGCCGATCCGAGCGCGGTCACGAGTAGGCCCCCGACAAGATGCGCGCTGTCGGCACCGATCCTCCCCTCGGCTAGGTTGACGATTAGCCCTCCTCCCTCGTCCATGATTTGCCGAAGGCGCAGGCCATCCCCCTCGGGAGCGATAAAGGCGCGCACGCGTGCATCGGCAAGAAAGGCGGCAACCTTGTTCTGGATAGGAGCAAGTGACTCCGCCATGAAGCGCGGAGGATAGCTGGGAAGCTCCTTTAGGAAGAAGCGGCGCGTTTCCTCGTTTCTCACGTTGGCAAGCGCTCTTGCGCGTGTCGACTTCTCAGTTAGCAGCGGAATCAAATCCTGCAGCGTGGCGCGCGGCTGCTCGACTAGGGCCCAGAGGCTATGGCGCAGGATGTTTTCCATGCGGACGCCCCACGCATCGGCCCACATCATCTTGAACACGTCCATCGCGCCCGAAACGACGATCGAGCGCAGCGGCTCGCTAACGTGCAGAAGTGGGTTGTATCCGACGCCCGGCGTTGGCCGACCGAGATCAACGACCTGCACATCCCGGCGCCATTTCGGGATGTGGGCTTCGACCCGGGCCGCCAAGTCACCGTGCGGGTCGATCAGCGCCGCGCCGCGTCCTGCCGCAAAATCCTGGCGGATCATGTTCTCGAGCAGCGTCGACTTGCCCGTGCCAGTCTTGCCGATGATATAGACATGCGACAAGCGGTCAGCCTGGCGCATGCCGAACAGCCGCCGGTCTGATCGAGCGTTCGTCTGGCCGAGAATGAGAATCTGCTCATCCTGGAGCATTGATCCAGTTTACGACCGCAGATGACGTAGTGGCAGGGCACGGCAGATGTTCACGGCATATGCTGGGGCCTACGCCGGTCTCCTCCCCTGCCCCATACTTGCCTCCAGAGGTCCCGCTCGTGGGCACGAGCCAGTGCTGCATTCCGCAACGCTGGCATGTGCCAAGGAGCCAAGACCAATGCATGATCTTTCAACCGAGCTCGACCGCGAACGGATCGTCCAGCTCAACGACGTCTTCCGCCGGACCTTTGTCGGCGGGTCGCTCGTCATCACCTCGGGGCTGCAGCGGCGCGGCCCGGTTTTCGTCCGCGATGCACTGAAGGCCGTCCGCGACTTCGCGGAATTCACCGCCGACAGCGATCCACATGGCGAGCACGATATGGGTGTGCTCTGCGTCTTCGAGCAACACGTCCTCTGGAAGATCGACTACTTCGATCCTTCCATGACGCAAGGCTCCGAAAACCCTGCGGACGCGGAGCAGACGCGCCGGGTGCTCACCGTCATGCTCAGCGACGAATATTGAGGAGGCCGACATGACGCTCACGCTGCATGCCGGCGCCGAGCCGATCGACTATCAGGAACTCCGCCAGCTCCCTACCCCCGAAGCCACCGAGACGCACGTGCCGATCCCGCACTTTCGCGTCGTCGACCTCGTCGCGCATAGCCTCGCGTACTACGGACACGAAGTGGTCGAGCAGCACTTTGGGGTAACGCCACAGGCATCGCGGTTCTTCGGCGTGCTGACGCTCAAGAGCCCTTACACCGGCTACACCGACACCGTCGGCCTCAGGAACAGCCACGATAAGAGCTTTCCGATCTCCATCGGCTTCGGCTCACGGGTGTTCGTTTGCGACAACCTCGCCTTCGTCTCGGACATCGCGATCAAGCGCAAGCACACGCTCAACGCCAAGCGCGACCTGCCCGGCCTTATCGGCGAAATCATCGAGCCGTTGGCCCTCGAGCGCGAGCGGCAGCATCAGGTATTGCTGACTTACCAGCAGACCGAGCTGACCGAGAGCGAGGCCGATCACGCCATCATGGCGATGTACCGCGAGGGCGTCATCAACGTGCAGCGCATTGCCGAGGTCGAACGGCAATGGCGAACTCCTGAGTTCGACTGGGGCGGCAAGACGGCTTGGCGGTTGTTCAATGCCGCAACTTTCGCCCTCTCAGGTCGGGTGGTCGAGAACGCCGAGGCAACGCCCAAGCTGCATCGGATCATCGATGGCGCCTGCCGACGTGTTAGTCTGCCAGGAGCGCAGCATGCTCTCTTCTGACCGACGCAAGTATGCTCTCTCCGACTACACCGTCGAGTTCCGCGTCGGCAAAGGCTGGTATTTCGGCCGGCAGTACGACCTTGGCAGTACCTATCGCGGTCCCTATCAATCCGTCGCCTCGTTAACCCTGACGATAGCGCGACACCTCCGCCGCGAGATCGAGCGACGGGACCGTCCCCTCGACGGAATGGGCAGTTAGGTCCAAACGCAAAGCTCCGCCGAAATGGCGGAGCTTCTTTTCGAGCGAACCGTGAGCAGGGTCGTCCCTCATCGCAGGCGTCCTGTATCGCTCCTTGGGTCGATAATCCGGTTGCCCACCGGTTGCCCAAAAACTGATGAAAGCTGACCAAGCCCGACCAACGGTGATCACGCTTGGTGATCTCGGCATATGCGCGATTTTCGTTGCAGCGTAAGGCGGCTCGACGGATTTCGTTGTCACGAAAGGCGGGCTGACTGCCTGCACTGAGTGGTCAGCCCACGAGTTTTCGTGGTTCGATTCCCTCATCGCCCGCTAGAGGTCGGCGTATGCAGGCTCAGCCACAAGGGTTTCTCTCAGTTGATCGCGGTCGCGATTTTTTGATTGCCCGCTGGTTGCCCAAATTTTCAAAAAACGCAATTTCAGGGACGCAGAAATAAGGACAGAAACGTCTGCTGAAGTTAGAATTCCCTCATCGGCGCCTGTATCGACGCGATTACCGCTCGCCCTTAGCTGTTTTGATAGCGTCCTTTGTCCGACGAATTAGCTCTTCGAGTTTCGCCGTGGTTGGAGGCGCTTCAACCCCCGCCTCGGTGTGACTGTGTCCTTCCATTATCGCCGAACACTCCTCGAACAGGGCAACAATCTCGTCCGCGAGAAGATTGTTCCAACTGATCTTCTTTAGCGCCGTCACGATGATGCGGTCACTCCAACGCTGAACAACTTTCTTGAGCAGGTATTCTGGCACCATTTCTTCCACGGTGCGACGCAGTTGACCCGCCCCCTCACGTATCAGTTTCTCCTGTTGGGAACCGGCAGCGAGCTTTGCCTTCGCAAGCGTCTCCTCGGCAAACTTGGCCGTGCGGTACTGCGGCGTCGTTGTTGGTCCATCGTTAAGCGTAACCAATCCTGGCCGATCGTCGGAAGACCGTTGCATGTAATGCATCGTTACAGTTTCACCACGCACAGCTGCGCTCTCACAGACCATGCTAAAGAACACCAGGTCGTGTGTGAGAATGATGACTTGGCGCCTTGTTGACTCCGCCACCAGCCGCGCCGCAATCTTTTCCTTGCGCTCGTGATCCAGCGAGGTGACCGGATCATCAAAGATGATACCTACGTTGTCAGGATTCAGCCCGATCTCGGTCAGAAAATCAGCGAGAGCGACAGCGCGTTGTTCCCCCTCGCTTAGGATATCGACAGGAGACCTACTGCTGACCTGGAGCGACTTGACGGTCTTTCCCCTTTGGCCCTGGGTACGAAACTCGATAGGTACTGAACACGCTAAGGCCTCACACTCCTCCTTGAGGCGTGCCCGATATCTGTCCGCAATGATGATGGCGAAGAGCTCGCCCTCCTTATCTGTCAGATGTCGGGTGTTGAGAAAGGGACGTGCCTCCTCCGCTCGGAGCGCCCATTTCTGATCCTCAACATAAGCAACAATCTCTTTTAGATTCTTTGCCAAAACCTCCCGATGACGCAGCTCGACACGCTCCGTCTCAATCGTCCTCAGCGCGCTCGGCACATCGCTTTGCTGTAGCAACTGAAGGTCCCGATCCAGAGTCGATACGACATCGTCAATTGGAGTTGCAAAGTCGGGAAGTACGGCAGTGGGGCGAGGTCCGCTGCCAGCGAGGAAGAGAAGAGCGGCATCGCGCACAGCGCCCATGTTGGTGAGGGTGCCTTCGAGCTCAGCTAATAGCTTTGGGCTGGAGTCGGACAGAAACGCATGGAGGATCGACCCTCCGGTGATTGGCGACAGATCCAACATCTTGAGTTTCTGATGCCGCTCAAGGACGCGGGCCTCGGCCTTCTCAAACCTTGTCCGGACATCGCCAGCCAGAAACTCTGAATACCGCCTGAAAAGTGTTTGAGCGTTGGTGTCGAGAGGTTGATGACACACAACGCAAATATCCCCGTCGCCCGGGTAGTGGAGGTGCTGGTGGCCAACATATGTCTGTACGGCTGAGAGCATATCCCTCCACTCAACGGACCCAACGTCGATCAGCTTTTCGTCGCTAAACTGAGACGTTCCCTTTCTTGCAAGTTCCTGCGCTGCCTTCTGACGATCCTCCGAAAGCGCCGCATCTTTGTCCAGCTCATCATCGGATAGAGACGTGCGCGCAGTGTGAAGTCGCTCCTTTAGAGCGATAAGCAGAGGACGTGCCTGAGACAGTCGACGAACAGACGGCTCGGGCGATCGTGCTCGCAGTTGCTCCGCGAGCTTCTGAAGCTCTTCAAAGCGAGCTTTTTCTGAATCCCCATATGAAGCTACTTCGCGTAGCTTCGACAGATCCGTGTTGGCATCAAGCGTGGCCGCGATGGTGGAGGCAACTGTCGTTTCCCCGATAAAGGAATTTGCAAAGGTCTGTGGTCGTCGATGGCGCTGAATG
>Ga0068853_100003850_pt1 | contig 11495 bp, 8 predicted proteins | sample KBSCornC32_FD_65655 | JGI IMG/M metagenome (GOLD analysis project Ga0068853, IMG submission 65655) | Corn rhizosphere microbial communities from Kellogg Biological Station, Michigan, USA - KBS Corn C3-2 | ecosystem: Host-associated > Plants > Roots > Rhizosphere > Soil ... | reverse complement strand
ATGCCGGAAGAAGAGTTTGTTGAACACAATGTTAACTATATGCGTTTAAGAGACCTTTCTTTGAGTTACACATTACCTGATAGAATGCTGAGAAATATGAAAGTGTTCAAATCATTGGGTGTGTTCTTTACAGGAAACGATCTTGTTTTATTGACCAACTATCGCGGTGCCGATCCTTCTACAAGCGGTAACACAGCTTCTGCAAATGGAGTTGGCGGTATGGGATTTGATTATGGTAATCTTCCAACACCTAGATCATTGAACTTTGGTATTAAAGCAACTTTTAAATAATTCAAAAAAGTAATTAATTATGAAACATAATTTAAAACTTATTCTAACATCCTTCCTGGCAGGAACTATTGTATTCAGTTCCTGCAGTAAGAAGATAGATGAGGCTTATGCCAACCCCAATGCGCTGACCCGTCAGCCGATTGAAGTAATATATCCAAGTTTGATCGGAAGTATTACCGGTAGCTCATCTGCTGCAGGTAGTGCCTATGGACTGGCCGGAGATGCATTGCTGATCGGAAGATATATCCAGTTCTGGGGCACTTATTCTACTTCTGCTTCACCTGCATCTACTACCGCTGCTAATAGTACTAACTACGATCAGATGGGCGGAACGATTGCAGCAAGCGATAACCTTGGTTCAATGTGGGGAGCGCACTATTATGGAATGGGACAAAATCTGAACCGTGTTATTGAATGGGGAACAGAAGAAGGAAAATGGAATTTTGTTGGTGCGGCAACTGCATTAAGGGCATGGAGCCTTTTAGAAACTACCAATGAATATGGTGATATCATATTGAGACAGGCTTTTAATACAAACCTTCAGCAATTTACCTACCAGGGACAAGATGAAGTGTATGATTCCATCAGAGCTACTTGTCACCGTGCAATCGCTTACCTGAACATGACCGGAAATAATGATCCGGCTAAGTTTGCAGCAAGTGATTTTTACTTAAATGGAGGTGATCTTGCTAAATGGAAGAAATTTGTTTATGGTATACTTGCCCGTACTTATGCTTACATAAGCAACAAAGCAAGCTACAGTGCAGACTCAGTAATTAAATATGCTGATCTTTCCTGTGCAACCAATGCTGATAATATTACCTGTAAATTCCAGAACACCGGTATCACCGGTACTTCCAATTATTTTGGCTGGGTAAGACAGAATGTGAACAGTTCTACTTCGGGTATTCGCCAGGGTGCTTATATCACTGAATTGATGAATGGAAATAATGCCGGTGCATTTACCGGTGCAGCGGATCCAAGAAGAGCATATATTTTAAGAGAAGATTCTAATGGTACTTATCATGGTATCACGCCATGGTCTGGTACAAGTGGATTAGGAGTAAGAGACCAGCCGTGGAATTTCATGGGTACTGGTTATGGTGTTACCGGTTATCCAACTTCACAATTAGGCCGTTATATTTTCAGGGATGAAGCAGAATGGCCTGTTATGACAGCATCTGAAATGCAATTCCTGAAAGCAGAAGCTGCCTTGCGTAAAGGAGATAAACCAACTGCATTAATTGCCTATACCAATGGTATCAGTCTTAATTTCGATATGCTGAGCACTAAATATACAATTGGTGTGATGGTTGGAAGAGAGATCACTCCTGGAACTAAGGCTGCTTATATGGCCAACACAAATGTGATCCCGGCAACAGCTGCTGGCCTTACCCGTACCAGGATATTGTTGCAAAAGTATATTGCACAATATGCATGGGGCGTACAGGTTACATGGGCTGACATGCGTCGTTTCCATTATACCGATCTTGATCCGGAAACTGGTGCACAGGTATTTGCAGGTTTTGCACCTCCAACTGGTACAAGTTTGTATTCAGGTAATGGTGGAAAATTAGTTTATCGTTGCAGACCGCGGTATAACTCTGAATATTTATATAATATTCCGGCTCTTACATCAATTGGAGCTTATCCGCCAACGCTTCCTTATCACACCGTGGAATGCTGGTTTTCTAAACCATAATCATTAACTGAAAACTAACTACTAAGATGAAAAAAAATAAAATAATACTTGCCTGCGGATTTGTTTTCACTGTACTACTTACTGCATCTTGTACAAAAGAAAGAGGTAAAGAAGTAGCCCTGGAAACAACCAGCTTTACAGGCACCAGCTCTCTACAGGTTTTTAACGCTGTAGTAGGTAGCTCGAGAAATTATATTTATGTAGATGCAGTTCCGGTTACAGGTGCTGCTGTAGGATATGCTACACCTTTTCCTGCTACTCCTGCTGATTTTACACTCAATGCAGGTTTCAGACAGTTTCTAATAAAGGATACGCTGGCTGCAACTACACAGTTCCCTTTGTCGTTTGGGTTAGATCTGCAAGCTGGTGGCAACTATACCCTTTTTACGTATGACACCATCACAACAGCGAAACAAAAAATAGTCAAGAATAATATTGTTATTCCAACTGATACTACTGCAAGGCTGAGGTTTGCGAACTTTATTTACAACCCTACTGCTTTGCCAAGTGGTTTTGATATCTATTCTACAAAAAGAGGTGTCATCTTTTCGAATGTAAGAGAAACAGAAGTAACTGAGTACATCCCATATGCTTCTGCTTTAACAGATACTTTTTACATTCGTCTTACTGGTAACGGTTCTAATTTGCAGAACGTAGATAGCATGGGTAGAACAGTTTCTTTAAATATCCAGGCAGTTCTAAATCCTACAAGATTAAGAAGCTATACCCTTGTATTCAGAGGTGGATACAGAACCAGCTTCAATAAAACGAATGCTGGCGCAGCTCTTACCAATGCAAGAGGTTTAACTACTTTTGCGAACTATTAATTTAGAATTTGTTCATATAAAAAGCCATCCCAATATTAAAATTGGGATGGCTTTTTTCTTTTATTGATCTGCTACCCGAAGAACAAATAGGAAAGACCGATAGCGGTGATAATTGCAACAAGATCAGCCAGCAACATAACACCAATCGAATATCTTGAGTTCTTGATCCCAACAGAACCAAAATACACTGCTACCACATAAAAAGTTGTATCTGCACATCCCTGTAAGATCGAAGAAAGGCGACCTGCAAAAGAATCTGGCCCATTGGTTGTCATTGTATCTACCATCATTCCTCTTGCTCCACTGCCACTAAACGGTCGTACCAATGCCGTAGGTAATCCATCTACAAATCTTGTATCGGCTCCAATAGCAACAAAGAACTGTTTGATCATGTCAATAACAAAATCGAATGTTCCACTTGTACGAAGCAAACTGATAGCGACCAGCATTCCTACCAGGTAGGGAATAATACGAATGGCAACCTCAAACCCTCCTTTTGCACCGTCTATAAATGCATCGAAAATATTTATCTTCTTGTATATCCCTCCCAATACAATTGCCACAAGAATAAATAGCAGCAACCCATTACCAAAACTTGCTGAGAAATTTTCCAGCGTTGTCTTATCCATCCTGCTTAAAAAATAAACGAACCCTCCTATTAATGCTGTTACTCCCAGCAACCAGGCCAGTATAACAGGCTGCAATAAATTTATCCGTTGTTTGATGGATACAAAGATCATGGCCGCTACTGTACCGGCAAATGTAACAACCATGCAAGGCAGAAAAATATCCGTAGCATTCTTCGCACCTGCGCTGGCCCGTATTGCTATTACACTTACCGGGATCAGGTTCAATCCTGCCGCATGTAAGGAAAGGAACATGATCTGGGCATTCGAAGCTCTTTCTTTATTGGGGTTAAGTTCCTGCAGGCTTTCCATACTCTTAATACCAAATGGCGTGGCTGCATTGTCCAATCCAAGCAGGTTGGCAGAAAAGTTCATCATCATATGTCCCATTGCCGGGTGCCCTTTAGGGATATCTGGAAATAGCCGGGAGAAGAATGGCCCCATAATACGGGATAGAACATTTATACCTCCGGCTCTTTCTGCGATCGTCATAAAACCCATGAACAAAGCAAGGATACCGATCAGGCCAATACATATATCTACCGAATCCTTACAGGTCTGTATGATGCCGCTGGCATTCTGCACTTTTACTGCAACTATCTTTTCACCGTCCTTTTTGTAAATAAGTTTCCCCTCTTTTGCCCTGCTCATCGTATCCAATGCTGCTATTATTGCAGGATTGGCACCAGACTGATCCATTTCTTTTACTTGCACGGAATCGCCACTTTTGCCGATCACCATACTGCTGAATATCTGCTTCTCCCCACTGCCCGAAAAATATTTGACAGCGGCTACAAAAAAAGCTATTACGATAAATGCTGACCAGATTCGACTTAATGCCATGATTTATGTAAGATTTTGGTATATAAATGATTGATATTAAGAGTCTGAAAGTTAAGGGAATCTTTTCAAGACTGGACAGCTCGGCATATTCACTTACCTTTGCGGCTCGAAAAATAAAATCATGGCATTACAAGCAGGAATAGTAGGATTACCCAACGTAGGAAAATCGACTTTATTTAACGCAGTTAGTAACAGTGCAAAGGCCCAGGCCAGCAATTATCGTTTCTGCACCATCGACCCGAATGTAGGTCTGGTGGACGTACCGGATCCGCGCTTGAATAAACTGGCTGAGCTGGTTATTCCAGACCGCATTGTTCCTACACAGATCGAGATTGTTGACATAGCCGGACTTGTTCGCGGAGCCAGCAAAGGCGAAGGATTAGGTAATAAATTCCTTGGTAATATCCGTGAAGTGGATGCCATCATTCATGTGATCCGTTGTTTTGAGGATGAGAACATTCTTCGTGATGAAGGAGCAATTAACCCGGTTGGTGATAAAGATATTATCGATACTGAATTACAGCTAAAGGATCTAGATAGTGTAGAGAAAAAAGTTCAAAAAACGGAGAAGCAATTAAAGATCGATCCGAAACTAAAAGCTGAACTGGAAGTATTGATCCGCTGTAAAGATCATCTGGAAGCAGGAAAAAATATCCGTGAACTCGATCTTGACAAAGAAGAGAAAATTGCGATCGCTGATCTTTGTTTGCTGACAGATAAACCTGTTCTATATGTGGCGAATGTAGATGAACCTTCCATGCATACCGGTAACAAATTTTCTGATGCGCTGAAAGAAGCTATCAAAAATGAAAAAGCTGAAGTGATCATTATGAACAATAACATCGAAGCACAGATAGCCGAAATGGAAAGTGCCGATGATAAACAGTTGTTCATGGAAGAATATAAAATGACAGAACCTGCACTTGACAGGTTGATCCATTCTGCCTATAAATTACTGAGCCTTTATACTTATTTCACTGCCGGTGTACAGGAAGTAAGAGCCTGGACAATTCACCAAGGCTGGAAAGCACCACAAGCTGCCGGAGTTATCCATACTGATTTTGAAAAAGGTTTTATCAAAGCCGAAGTGATCGGTTATGATGATTTCATTCAATACAAATCCGAAGCTGCCTGCCGTGAAGTGGGTAAGTTAAGAATTGAAGGAAAAGAATACATTGTAAAAGACGGCGATGTAATGCACTTCAGGTTTAACGTATAAGTCGTACTTAAAATAATGCGGTAATGCCTACCCTGCCTACATGTACGGTATTGGCTGTTCCTGCTTTACGTCCGTTATAATTGAAATTCAACTCCAGGTTGTTGATCAAACGTTTTGACAAGCCTAATTCCCAGAGAAAATTCTTACCCGGCAGGAGACCATCCAGCATGATATAACTTACCGTTGTGTTGGGTGATGAATTGTAATCAATATTATTGAAGGTGAATTTTGCATTGATAGAAGTGCTCTGCAGAATGTTGTATTTCGATTCAATATTGATAGCATTCGATGTTGATCTTTCGGTTCCATAGATTGGCAAATTCTTTTTATTCTCCAGCTTATAACTGGTTACAATGCGAAAAGAAGTACCCCGGATGAAATTGATCGTTGGTTCAATGCTATAGATCGAAAGTTGATAATTACGATTGGCAAACTGTGGGGTGTATAACGCATTGGTTCCTTTGCGCCCATTTAAGGTCAGCAAAATACTCCTGCTTAGATTCCACCTGTATTTTAAAAGCCAATCGTTCAGTTTCCGGCTTTCATAACCATAGGTAAGCAATGATTTACCATTGGTGCGGTGATTGGAAAGATCAAAGCCCCATTTGCTGCTAAACCTGTTGAATGAAAAAATATTCAGGAAATCGGAGAAAGAGGTGATCAATGCTGTGTCGCTCACTCCATATTTAAATGGATTGAACTCAAAACTTCCCTGTGCGATAGATTTTTTATTCGTCTGTAGTGAAGTGACCAGGTTTAGCCTCGACAGGAACTTTTTCATCCCTTTCAGGTTTTGGGCATTTAGTATGGCCCTTGGACTTATATCCAGCCTGTAATTAAAAGTGACAAAGTTTGCTTTTATAAAATCATTGGTTGGCGTTAGTACCCGGATGAATTTTGCCTGATCCTGGAAAGCAGCTAATTCAAACTCATTTAGCTGTTGCACGCCATCATTGTTATAATCGATCCAGGCATATTGACCCTGGCCAGCAGGAACTTCCAAATAAGCAAAATCTCTCCGCTGTTCCTGTCCTGCCCCTACTTCGTATAAAACATTACCAGTTAATAATCCTTTCCATTCATTCATTACGTATTCCGCCCTTCCAAGAATGGTCTTATCTTCTTTTTGTTTTGACACGGCTGAGTTAACCACCTGCAATTTCCGGAAAGTAGTGTTCAGATAGAACTGCCGTTTAGGATTTGCGAGCAATTCGGTTTGAAGATTCAGATTCAAACTACGATCACCACGAATGAAATTCTTTCCCACAGGATATTTATCTGAGCGGGTAAAAAAAGTGATCCCATATTTATTCTTCTTTGTTTCATCCGATTTAAGGTATATAGCATAACTGTCGAAAGAAAAAGAACCCAGCAGCAAGGTATCAAGATTTTTATCTTTCGCAGCGTTTTGCTCCAGCGCATACCTGACACCCAGTCTCCATTTCTTAAAATTGTTCAATTGCTTGCTGATATCGATCACCGGTCGTAAATAAGAACCTTTGTTATCGGCAGCATTGTAATTGGTAGTAATGAACTGGTTGTTCATTTGCCAGCCTTTCCAATTAACGATATGATAAATGGCATTTTGAAACCCGTTATAATTATCGCTACGGTGATAGTTAGTAAACTGGTAAGAAAAAGAATGATTGTTCTTGTCTTTCAGCTCAGCGGTTGCTTTCAGTATATTCTCATCAGCAGGCAATGAAAATAAAGGCAGGCCCCAATCCCTTGAAAATTCTACGGCTCTTAACCGTTCCAATGGTTTGAACTTTGCCTGGACATATTCATAATCAAGGCCGGTACTTAGTTTAGTTTTTTGGAGGCCCGCAATATCTTTTCATTGCTGAGTTGAAATTTTGCAGCCCATCCCCTGTCATCTCCATTATCTTTTGCAGAAAAGGTATTTGCATCATTGCTGCTGGTGGCGATCTCTGCTTTCAGTAAGGTGCTTTTATTGATCGTATAATCAACACCAAGATTGACTACCTGTTGTTTTTTAGGTGCTACCAATATTTGTACTGGTTCATATTGCCCCTGTTTTACACTCCCGACCGGTGCCACATATTTATACACTTTCCCATTTGCTCCGTTAAAATCAGGAACATAATTTCCGTTACCGGTCTTTACATCCACAAAAGACAAACTATATTTTGCCGTTAAAGGATTGGTAGAATATTGATAAAAAGAATCCAGCCCAACATATATTTTCTCATAGAGTATCTTATCAACAGAGAATGTATCCAATACAGCAGCCGGGTAAAAAGCACGTTGAGTACTATCACCCAGGTCGGCCAGGAATTGTATTTGTTTGGGATCTAATACCTGGTTGATCGGTGAATTCTTCGCATCATTATTATTAAAGGCCCCGATACGGATCTTCAATTTATTATTTATTTCAAATTCTTGTGAGAGATAAAGATTAGCATTCAAATAATTCCTGTCAGCATATTCAAACTCAACCTGTATACGGCTGTCTTTTGTGATCATTCTTCTTGGTGTAAATGTGATCTCGGCAGAATTGTAATTGATCACATAATCCTGGTCTTCGCCCCGCTGTAATAATTGGCCATCGATAAATACCCGTTCGGTATTTGCCAGGACAATAAAGAAGAATTCATTGTTTGCACCGACCAAACGATAAGGCCCCTGGTTTCCTTCCAATGCTGTAATGATCTGCCGGTTGAATTTACCTTTTGCAATAGAACCGCTTGCTAAAGTTTTGGAAGTGATATTTTTTGAGATACGATTGGTTGTTTGAAAAGCGATCCCCTGCAACCGTTTATAAAAGTTTAAAAAATAACTATTGTTTTGCCGGATATCGATATCACCCAAACTCAATTGCCAGTTCTTCTTTTTGAATTGTAAAAACACCTGGTCAAATTCGTTCAGTTGTTGTGTATTACCGTCGGGTTGTATTGGAATATTGTTATCGGTGATGGCGGCCTGTATTTCTATGCTATCGCCCAGCATACCGCTCAATTGAAGATTCAACGAGGAATTAACGACTGCATCCTGGCTATTGCCAAAGCCAATTTGTCTGCCAAGACTTCCTTCTGCCTTTAATGTTCCAAAATCAAAAATGCCCCGTTGTGCGTTGGTAAGACCCGTGTTAAAATCAAGTGGCTTAACATGCATGTTATTCATAATGCTGTCAAAGCTCATATGCTGGGCCATTGCATCTAACCGGAACGGGAATACCCGGTAGGTAACAATAAAACTATCAGCCACTGGTTTTTTCTTCCAATACAACATAGCTTTTACAAGGTCAAGCCGGTAATCATTTCCTGAAACGTATGCAATGGAAAATGTATTAGGAACTATACTTACGGTATCTATCTGAAGGCTATCGGCCCCTGTTCTGTACACTCTTTGCCGGAGATTAGAGATACTCGTATCCTTAAATTGGAATTGTGCACGGCCAGCTAATGCAGCCAGTGTGATAAAAAGAGTAAAGGATATTCTCCGAAGCCAAGTCAACAGGGTTTCATTTAATTAAAAATCGTAAAAATCGTTCTCTTTCAAGCGTTAAAGTTATCCAATGCTGTTAATTACGGAAAAAGCAGGTAATTTTAGAAGAAACTGTGATAAATCAGAATCATATTTAGCTAAATATGTCGAAATACACGGTCATACTGATCATTGTTCTGCTTTCTTTCCAATCCTCATATGCACAGGGAAATAATATCTGGTACTTTGGCAGAAAGGCTGGCTTGAATTTCAATTCAAGTGTACCCGTCGTATTATACAATAGCATGATGAATGCCGACGAAGGTGCATCAAGTATCTGCGATGATAATGGTAACATTCTTTTTTATACCAACGGCGTTACGGTCTATAACCGCAAACATGAAGTGATGCTGAACGGTGATGGTTTAGCCGGCAACATTTCTGCTGTTCAGTCAGCTATCATTGTTCCATTGCCCGGAAGCCCTGATCTGTATTTCATTTTTACTACCGATGCAGTTGAAAACAATTTCGTCAATGGATATACCTACAGTATGGTAGATATGGCCAGGGATAATGGGTTTGGCGAAGTGATCTCAAAAAACTCTCTGCTTTGGGGCTCTTGTACAGAAAGAATGGCAGCAGTAAGACATGCAGATGGTGTAAGTGTTTGGCTGATAACAAATGATAACAATTCCAATACCTTCAGATCCTGGCTGATCGATTGCAGCGGTATTCATCTCACTCCAGTTGTTTCTTCTGTTGGTATAGTGTTGAATACACACAGACTGGTAAATACAGGATCTATTAAGGTAAGTCCTGATGGTACCCAATTATGCCAAACATGGTTCCCGGATGATGCAGGATTGATAACCCTTTTCAGCTTTTTGATTTTGACAGGGTAACAGGAAGTATTTCAAATGCAAGGACCATTGATATTCCCGGAACGCATATCACTTCCTGTGATTATTCCCCCGACTCAAAGTTGTTATATGTTTTAGCATCTTATGATAAAGCGATCTACCAGGTCGAAGCTAAATTGCCCACCCCGGCTGCGATTGAATCTTCGAGCGTAAAAATAAGTACTGGTAGCAGGACCTATTTCGGAATGCAATTAGCACCTGATCAAAAAATTTATTTTGTGGAACCCTTCAAGATGCTTGGAGCTATTAATAGCCCGAATACAAAAGGAGCCGGATGTAATTTCAAAGAAAACCAGATCGATGTGACCGGGCAATCAAGTGCTACAACCTATGCTGGCTTACCATCATTTATCAATGATCTTTCTTTTGATGGAAATAATGGTTTTACTTATACGATAACTGACTCCTGTAACGGTACAGTTCAATTCAACGGCTTCACGGTGCTGGCAGGGACATTGATCTGGAGTTGGGATTTTGGCGATGGATTTACTGCATCCACACAAAACCCTGTACATAGTTTTTCATCTGCAAGAGATATTTATAAAGTCAAGGTGACGATCCAGTCTGCAGGAGGATGTGGTATGATAAAACGATCAAAACAAGTCATACCGAAAGGAATTTTTCTTGATCCTGCATTTGACCAGGTCGCAAAATGCGATTCAGGTTATATTCGATTTATTAATAACGCTGAATTTTTTCCAGATACAGCATCCGTAAAATACTCCTGGGACTTTGGAGATGGCGGCACATCAACTGACATCAATCCGAAACATAGTTACCTGACAGGCGGAATATATAATGTACAGTTGAAAATGTCCTCTGTAAAAACTGCCTGTGTTTTCAAGACGATAACTAAGCCTGTTGCTGCTGATGTGCTGGATATTCATATCACTCCGGCAAATGTTGAGATCGATCTTGGTGATGCAGTACAACTGAATGTGACCGGAGGCGGTACCCGTTTTGTATGGACTCCAATCAATGGACTCTCCGATCCGAAGATTGCAAATCCTGTCGCAAAACCTACCAACTATATTACTTACAAGGTAACAGCCTACAATGATGCAGGATGTGCAGATACAGATTCGATCCAGATCAAGATAAGGCCTGTGCCCGGAGTTTATGTTCCTTCTGGTTTTACACCCAACAATGATGGAAAAAATGACCTGTTCAAACCCATACTCTCAGAAGAATTTTCTCTGGTCAATTTTAGCGTCTATAACAGATGGGGGCAAATAATTTTTACAACAACACAGAAAGATGCCGGCTGGAATGGAAAGATTGACGGCGTTCAGCAAGATGCCGGTGTATATGTAGTGGTAGTGAATGCCATTGACACCAGAACAAACTCAAAAATAAAAAAGAAAGGAACTTTTGTGCTGATCAGGTAATATTACAGTAAACTGACAATTTGATCTATGAAAAAAAAGCTGTTATGTTTTTGTGTAAGCAGTTTGCTTCTTTTCGATGCCTTTTCGCAACAACCAACTGAACAAAAAAATGCCAAACAAGATAAAGGCGTTTTTCTGTCAGCAGGAGTTGCATTACCGCTTGGCGATTTCTCTTCTACTCATCTAATGGGCATTACCGTTGAGGTATCCCCTTCCTATCATAAGTTTAAAT
>Ga0068853_100003847_pt1 | contig 11501 bp, 8 predicted proteins | sample KBSCornC32_FD_65655 | JGI IMG/M metagenome (GOLD analysis project Ga0068853, IMG submission 65655) | Corn rhizosphere microbial communities from Kellogg Biological Station, Michigan, USA - KBS Corn C3-2 | ecosystem: Host-associated > Plants > Roots > Rhizosphere > Soil ... | reverse complement strand
CTGAGATGAATCTTTCCATTTGCCCCCATCGCCCGAAAACTGGAACGCTGATTCAGTTTTACAGGACCCGGCGAAATCGTCATTGAAACACAGGCGCTTGCTTCGCGCCATCACAGATGGCCGCGAAAAACCATTTTTCATCGCCTCGCTCTCACCGCCGGAGTCGAGTCCCGTTGGTAAAAAGATCGATATTGCGAGCCCAAAACGCCCCTACTAAGATGCCCCTGTCGCTCGCAAGGCGGGGTCGTTGGGGCCCACCGAGTGCGCGGCGCGTGAGTTGGGGCCATCGAAATCCCTCTGTTCGGAGTCCAGTGTTTCGTTACGGGTGAAGTTGCGTGCGTGTGCATCCGTGGCGGCAGTGAGGGTCAAACTTATCATCTTGCGTTGGCGTAAGAGATAATGGCGAGCCGGGGCGCATGTCTCCGGTGTCCAGGCGAAGTGAGTACGATCGGCCGCGGCGTGTTTCGCGGCAGATGGGAAATTTGTCTGCCCTTGAGGCGGACGCGGCGGAAAATAAATGAAGGGCCCCGGCGAAGGGCTCCCTTATGCAAAGGCGGGGCATATTGACGATGACGATTGGTGCAAGCGGCGGGCGCGATGAATCTTCAAAACCTTCTTCTCACCGGCAGGCCAGCAAGCCCAGTCTGAGTTCGAGCGGCGAGCCCGCCGATGAGCGCGAGCTCTTTCAGCGCGTGCGTGCGCGCCTCCGTGCGGCCTTCGGCGAGGATGTCTTCAATTCCTGGTTCGCGCGTCTCGAGCTCGAAGAGATCGTCGATGATCGCGCGCATCTGAGCGTGCCCACGCGTTTCCTCTGCTCGTGGATCCAGTCCAACTACGCCGAAAAGATCCTCGAGACCTTCAAGACCGAGATCCCCGAGATCGGCCGGCTGCATTTCACGGTGCGCGTCAATGGCCAGGCCCGTCCGCGGCTGAGCCCGCCCATCGAGGCGCCCGTCGCGTCGGCGGGCGAACCGGCCCCTGCAATGCGCACGCAGCGCGAGATCGCGGCCCCACGTGGCGATGCGCTCTCCGGCAGCGCGCTCGATCCCAAGATGACCTTTGCGAGCTTCGTCCCCGGTCCCTCCAACGAGATCGCGCTCGGCGTCGCCAAGCAGGTGGCGGGTGCGGTGCTCAACGGCACCGTCAGCTTCAATCCCGTCTACATCCATTCCACCGTTGGTCTCGGCAAATCGCATCTGCTCAACGCGATTGCCTGGGCGGCTGGCGGTCCGGATTCAGGCCGCAACATCGTCTATCTGACGGCCGACCATTTCATGTACCACTTCATTTCGGCCATCCAGCGCCAGTCGGCCATCGCGCTCAAGGATTGGCTGCGGCGCGTCGATCTCTTGCTCATCGACGATATGCAGTTCCTCCAGGGCAAGTCGGCCACCGAGTTCGGCCATACGCTGGGCACGCTGCTGACCGGCGCCAAGCAGGTGGTCGTTGCCGGCGACTCCGCCCCGCGCGATCTCGAAATGCTCGATGAGCGGGTGCGCTCGCGGTTGAGCGGCGGCCTCGTCGTTCCGATCACCGGCTTCGATCTCGATCTCCGCCGCGCCATCGTCACGCGCCGCGCCGAGCAGGCGCAGTCCCGCTTCAATGTCCACTTCCCGCCCGCGGTCATCGACTACATCGCGCGCATCGTGATCAGCCACGGGCGCGATCTCGATGGGGCGGTCAATCGGCTCGTTGCCGCCAACCAGCTCACGCAGGAGCCGGTGAGCGTCACCCTCGCCGAGCGCACCCTTGCCGATCTCGTCCGCGCCCGTGAAGCGCGCCGCGTTCGCATCGAGGACATCCTCAGGATCGTCTCGCGTCACTACAAGGTGCCGCGCAACGAGCTCCTCTCCTCGCGCCGCTCGCGCGACGTCGTCCGGCCCCGCCAGATCGCGATGTACCTCGCCAAGTCGCTGACCACGCGCTCGCTGCCCGAGATCGGGCGCCGTTTTGGCGGCCGCGACCACACAACGGTCTTGCATAGTGTCCGAAAAGTCGAACAGATGATGAAGGACGACGGCGATCTCTGTCAGGAGATCGAATTGTTGAAGCGTATGCTCGAAGAATAAGGGCGGCGGACGCCTGAGTGAGTGACCGGGGCAGGGCGGTTTGCCCCGGAGTTGCGTGCGGTGCGTGTTGGTCCTGTTGGGCCTCCAGTTCAAATAGTTGCGGTGTTGCGTGCGGAGGTAGGAGTGTTGCCGCGTATGGTGTTGCGTATGCGAAAGGCCGTCCGGCATTTGGCCGGGCTGGGGGAAGACGAGTTCGAGCTCACGGGCGAGCGGAACGAGCAGAGCTGGTACGACATGCTCGAGCGCGTCCAGTATGGCGACCGTGAGCGCGAACGCCGGATCAGGCAGGCCGAGCGGGCGTTGAACCGGCTGAGCGCCGGCTGACATCGCCCCCTGATTTGGCCTGGGGAACGGGGCTGTCCGCGGCTCCGTTGCGCTTGCCTTTTGACCCCTGAATTGCCAAGGTCGAAGCCCCGGTTTTCGGGGGTTTTGGCGTCTCCGCCGGTCCGGCGGTGTCGGGGATGTTTGGATGAAAGTCACAGTCGAGCGCAACGCGTTGCTGAAGACGCTTGGTCACGTCCATCGCGTGGTCGAGCGGCGCAACACCTACCCCATCCTCGCCAACGTGTTGCTCAAGGCGGCCGACGGCCGCATCGATCTGCGCGCCACCGATCTCGACATCGAGGTCACCGAATCCGTGCCCGCAATGGTCACGACCGCCGGCACCACGACCGTTCCCGCGCACACCCTCTACGAGATCGTGCGCAAGCTCGCCGATGGCGCGGAAGTCCGGCTCGAGACCGAGGGCGAGCAGATGCTCATCACCTCCGGCCGCTCGCGCTTTCATCTGGGCTGCCTCAGCCCCGACAGCTTCCCGGATTTGAAGTCGGGAACCTTCACCCATTCCTTCTCGCTGCCGGCGTCGACCCTGCGCGAGCTCATCGAGCGCACCCAGTTCGCCATCTCCAACGAGGAGACGCGCTACTACCTCAACGGCATCTATGTGCACACGCTCGAGGTCGGCAAAGCCACCATGCTGCGCGCCGTCGCGACCGACGGCCACCGCATGGCGCGCGCCGAAACCGAAGCGCCAGCCGGCTCGCGCAACATGCCGGGCATCATCATTCCGAAGAAGACCGTCGGCGAGCTGGTCAAGCTCCTCGAAGGCGCCGAGGGCGATGTCGCGATCGAGGTGTCCGACACAAAAATTCGCTTCACGCTCGATGGCCTCGTGCTGCTTTCAAAGCTCATCGAAGGCACCTTCCCCGACTACGAGCGCGTCACCCCCAAGAACAACGATAAGACGTTGAGCGTCGACCGCGCCTCGTTCGCCACCGCCGTCGATCGTGTCTCGACCATCGCGTCCGAGCGAGGAGGCAAGGCCGTCAAGCTCGCCATCGCCGACGGCAACCTCGAGCTTTCGGTCACCAACCCCGACCACGGCACCGCCACCGAAGAAGTCCCGGTCGCCTTCGAGTCCGACAATTTCGAGATCGGCTTTAACGCCCGCTACCTTCTCGACATCATCGGCCAGATCAAATCCGACAACGCGGTCTTCGTGTTCAAGGACTCGGGCTCTCCGACGCTGGTCCAGGAAGACGGCGAAGCCAAAGCCCTCTACGTGCTGATGCCGATGCGGGTGTAGCACAGATTTCCCTCTCTCCCTCCCCCGAGTGGGGAGGGTAGCGAAGCTAGGAGCGAAGCGACGTAGCGCAGCTGGGTGGGGGGAGTCGCGGTGGGACAAAGCCATGAGCATCCAACGCGCTCGAGACCTCAGAAAGACGATGCCCCCTGCCGAAGCCGCATTGTGGAATGCTCTTCGAGCACTGAAGTCGACTGGCCTCCACTTCCGACGGCAAGTTCCCCTCGGTCGCTACTACGCCGACTTCGCATCCCATCACCCTCGCATCGTGATCGAGGTCGATGGATGGACTCACTCCTCGCCTGCCTATGACGCGGAGCGGAATGCGTTCATGCAGGCCGAGGGCTATCGTGCTTCGGGTCACCAATGAGGACGTGCTGCGCAATCTAGAAGGTGTGGTGCGGTTGATACTGAACGCCAGAGGCCAGGAGCCAGCCTGATGCTCCCCCCACCCCGGCTTGCTAAGCCCTCGCTGCGCGAGGGCAAGCGCGCCGCCCTCCCCACTCGGGGGAGGGAGAAGAAGCCTCTAGCTGACCCTATAGTCTCAGACATTCTCCCTCCCCCGAGTGGGGAGGGTAGCGAAGCTCGGACCGCAGGTCCGCTAGCGAAGCTGGGTGGGGGGACTCGCAGTCATATGCTGCCAGCCTTACCTATATGGCCATGATGCCCGCCCGCTACATCTCCCGCCTTCGCCTCAACGCCTTCCGCAACTACACCGCGGCGGCGCTCAACATGGACGGTCGCCATCTGGTGCTCACCGGCCCCAATGGCGCGGGCAAGACCAATCTGCTCGAGGCCGTCTCCCTGCTTTCGCCCGGCCGCGGCCTGCGTCGTGCCGCTTTCGATACACTCGGCAACCAAGCCTCCGATCAGCCCTGGGCGGTCGCCGCGACCATCGAGACCCCAGACGGTCCCGCCGATATCGGCACCGGCGCGGCCGACGATGGCGGGCGGCGCGTCCGCATCAACGGCGCCAATGCCCGCAGCATCGAGGAGATGAGCGACTATCTGCGCTTGCTCTGGCTCACCCCATCGATGGATGGCCTCTTCACTGGTGCCGCAGGCGATCGCCGCCGCTTCCTCGATCGGCTCGTCACAACACTCATCCCTTCACATTCAGCTACGTCCTCCGACTACGAACGGGCCATGCGCCAACGTAACCGCTTGCTCGAGGAGAACAGCGATCCACTCTGGCTCAACGCCGTCGAAACCGAGATGGCTGCCCATGCCGCGGCGCTGCATTTCGCCCGCCTCGATGCCGTGGCCCATCTCGAAGCGCAGATCGCCGAAAACGTCGAGGCCGCCGCGTTCCCGAAAGCCCACCTCGCGCTGACCCCGCTTTTCGATGATCGGCATGAGCCGGCGTCCTCGCCCGACCTCGAAGCCGAGCTGCGCAATCTCTGGGCCGCCTCGCGCGGTCAGGATCGGGCCGCGGGCCGCACCATTGCCGGCCCACACCGCGTCGATCTCGACGTCACCTACGCGCAAAAGCAGATGCCGGCCGCCCTCGGCTCCACCGGCGAGCAGAAGGCCCTGCTGGTGGGCCTGATCCTTGCCCATGCGCGCCTCGTGGCCGCCCGCACAGGCATCACCCCGTTCCTTCTGCTCGACGAAATCGCCGCCCACCTCGATCCCGACCGCCGCGCCGCGCTCTTTGGCACGCTCGAAGCCCTCGATACCCAGTGTCTGATGACCGGCACCGACCCGATGCTGTTCGAGGCGCTCGGCACCCGCGCCCAGCGCGTCACCGTGCGCGACGGCCGGCTGAGCGATGGCAAGAATGCCTAGCGCCACGCATGCTCTGTTCCTGCGCGCCATGCGCGAGAAGCGGCAGGTCACCTGCCTCTACCAGGGCCATCCGCGCGAGCTCTGCCCGATCATCCTCGGCCGCACCGGCATCGAGGAAAAGGCCCTCGTCTTCCAGTTCGGCGGCTCGACCAGCCAGGGGCCGATCCCGGCTCCTGGCGAGTGGAAATGCCTCAAGCTCGCCGAGGTCCAAAATGCCACCCTCCGCGAGGGCAAATGGCACGCCGGAACCGAGCATTCGTCGGCCCAGCACTGCATGAAAATGGTCGAATACGACGTAAATCCAAAAAGCCCTTACAACCCGGCCTTCCGGCTCTAGCCCAACTGGGCTCTATCCCTTGAAAATCCGGCCAAAAATCGCCATTTCCGGTGGGTAAATCTCCCCCGATCCGCTAAACCCTTTTGAGCGGCTTTCTCCCCTGATTCGGAGCCTTCTTGACCACGCCCGCAACCAGTCCCGTGCCGGACGATCCCGACGACTATGGCGCCGACTCGATCAAGGTCCTCAAAGGCCTCGACGCGGTCCGCAAACGCCCCGGCATGTATATCGGCGACACCGATGACGGCTCGGGCCTCCACCACATGGTCTATGAGGTCGTCGACAACTCGATCGACGAGGCGCTGGCCGGTCACGCCGACCTCGTCACGGTGACGCTCAACCCCGATGGTTCGTGCACCGTCATCGACAATGGCCGCGGCATTCCCACCGACATGCACCCCACCGAAGGCGTCTCGACGCCCGAAGTGGTGATGACCCAGCTCCACGCCGGCGGCAAGTTCGACCAGAATTCCTACAAGGTCTCGGGCGGCCTCCATGGCGTCGGCGTGTCCGTCGTCAATGCGCTCTCGGTCTGGCTGAAGCTGAAAATCCGACGCAACGGCAAGATCTTCGAGATGGCCTTCAGCAATGGCGACGCCGATGCGCCGCTCGAGCAGACCGGCACCTATGAGCCCAAGAAGATCTCCGGCAGCTATGAGGGCCGCTCGGGAACTGAAACGACGTTCCTTCCCTCCTCGGCCACCTTCACCATGGTCGAGTTCGACTTCAAGACGCTGGAGCACCGCCTGCGCGAGCTCGCCTTCCTCAATTCCGGCGTACGCATTGTCCTGAAGGATCTGCGACACCCGGAACCCGTTGTCGTCGAGCTCCACTATGAGGGTGGTCTCGCCGAATTCGTCCGCTACCTCGATGCCGCCAAGGTGCCGCTGATTGGAGCGCCGATCTACCTGATCCAGGAAAAGGACGGCATCACCGTCGAGGTCGCCATGTGGTGGAACGATTCCTACCACGAGAACGTCCTCGCCTTCACCAACAACATCCCGCAACGCGATGGCGGCACGCACCTCGCCGGCTATCGCGCCGCACTGACGCGGCAGATCAGCACCTATGCCGATACCTCAGGCATCCTGAAGCGCGAGAAGGTCACGCTGTCGGGCGAGGATTCGCGCGAAGGCCTCACCTGCGTGCTCTCGGTGAAAGTTCCCGATCCGAAATTCTCGTCGCAGACCAAGGACAAGCTGGTCTCCTCGGAAGTCCGCCCGGTCGTCGAGAACATCGTCAATGAGCGGCTCGCCCAGTGGTTCGAGGAGCATCCCGCCGAGGCGCGCGCCGTCGTCACCAAGGTCGCCGAGGCCGCTGCCGCCCGCGAGGCCGCGCGCAAAGCCCGCGAGCTCACGCGCCGCAAATCCGCGCTCGACGTCAATTTCCTCGCCGGCAAGCTCAAGGATTGCTCCGAGAAGGATCCCGCAAAGTCCGAGCTCTTCCTCGTCGAGGGCGACAGCGCCGGGGGCTCAGCGTCACAAGGGCGCGACCGCTACACCCAGGCGGTTCTGCCGCTCCGTGGCAAGATCCTCAACGTCGAGCGCGCCCGCTTCGATCGCATGCTCGGCTCCGAGCAGATCGGCAATCTGGTGATGGCGCTCGGCACCTCGATCGGCCGCGAAGAGTTCAATATCGAGAAGCTCCGCTACCACAAGATCATCATCATGACCGATGCCGACGTCGACGGCGCCCACATTAGAACGCTGCTCCTGACGTTCTTCTATCGCCAGATGCGCGAGCTCATCGACCGCGGCCACGTCTATATCGCCCAGCCCCCGCTCTATAAGGTCAAGCGCGGCTCGTCCGAGCAGTACCTCAAAAACGAGCGCGCGCTCGAAGACTACCTGATCGAGGGCGGCACCGATGATGCGGTGTTGACCACCGCCGACGGCGCCGTGCACTCGGGCGGCGATCTCCTCGCCATCGCCCGCGAGGCGCGCGACATCAGCCATCAGATCGAAACCTTCAACATCCGCTACGACCGTACCATCCTCGAGCAGACCGCGATCGCGGGCGGCTTCGATCCCGATGCAGTCGCCGATCCCGTGCGCGCCAAAGCGATCGCCGAAGCCATCGTCATGCAGCTCAACCGCATCGCCGACGAGGTCGAGCGCACCTGGCAGGGCGCGCCCGACGGGCAGGGCGGCTTCGTCTTCACCCGCACTATCCGCGGCGTCGCCGAACGCCACGAAATCGATGCCAACCTCATCGCCAGCGCCGACGCCCGCAAGGTGCGGCAGATGATCGAGCAGGCGGGCGATGTATTTGCCGGCGCCTCGAGCCTTCGCCGCAAGGATCAATCAAGCGAAGTCTTCGGCCCGGTTTCCCTTTTCGCCGCGGTCGCCGCGGTGGGCCGCAAGGGCATCTCGCTCCAGCGCTACAAGGGTCTGGGCGAAATGAACCCCGAGCAGCTCTGGGAAACCACCCTCGATCCCAATATTCGCACGCTGCTCAAGGTCGAGATCAAGGACAGCGACGACCACGACCGGCTCTTTTCCGAGCTCATGGGCGATCTCGTCGAGCCCCGCCGCGACTTTATCCAGGACAACGCGCTCTCAGTCGCCAATCTCGACGTTTGATGCTCAGGAACAGTCGGGATATTATCCGCCGACTTGAGAAAGAGGGGTTCGTACTTGCGCACGTGGCTGGGTCGCACCACAAGTTTCGCCATCCGGATGGGCGAGTGGTAAGTGTTCAGCATCCACGTCGCGACATACCACTCGGGACTTTGTTCTCGATCTACAAGCAGGCCAGTTGGCCGAAGGATTGATCATGAGTGACCATTTCTATCTTGGCCTCGTGCACAAGGACCCCGACTCCATCTACGGTATATCCTTCCCTGATTTGCCGGGCGTGATCTCTGCCGAAGAGACCTTCGAAGCTGTTCTTCGGGAGGGGGCATTCGCGCTGGGTTTCGCGCTAGAGGACTGGCCGGGTGGCGAGCCCACTCCGCGGACGCTCGAAGAGCTCAGGCTCGATCCGGACTTCGCTGAATGGTCGCGAGATGCAGTCCTTGTTGCAGTCAGGCCCAACGCCTTCGTTTATGCGGCGGCTCAATAGATGTGGCCCGCCCGCCACACGCGTCGCGTACCCCTTAATCCCACATAAACCGGCCACATTTAGCCTCAAGAACGCTGGGGTCCGTGCCGCGCGTCGGCACGAGTGCGCAGGTGAGGCGCGGGCTCCTCGGAGGGCCCGCCATGCGCAGGAAAAAGACCGGGGCCCGCTCAATGGATTTCGAGATTTCGCCGGACGACCGGATCGGCGGCTCACCCAAGCGCCGCGGCCGTGCCCCGGCGCAGAAATCCCGCAAGCCGCAAAAGCCCCGCAAGGGCGAGCGCCTCGAGCCCGGCTTCTTCACGAGCTTTGACGATTACGACGAGCCGCGCCGCGGCCGTGCGCCAAAGCAGAAAAAACCGCGCGGGGGCGGCCGGGCGCGATCCACCCGCAAGCCCTTCAGCCTCTGGCGGCTGTTCGGCAAGCTCTTCTATTGGGTCGCAACCCTCGGCGTCGTCGGCGCCCTCTGCGTGGGCGGCATCGTCTATTACTACTGGATGCAGATGCCGGCGGCGACCACCTGGAAGGTGCCCGACCGCCCGGCCAACATCCGCATCGTCGCCGCCGACGGCCAGATGATGAGCAATCGCGGCAAGATGCGAGGCGAGGCGGTCTCGCTCGGCGAATTGCCAAAATACGTCCCCGCGGCCTTCATCGCCATCGAAGACAAGCGCTTCTACGATCATTTCGGCATCGACCTCATGGGCCTTGGCGCCGTCGCGCTCGAAAGCCTCAAGGCCGGCCACGTCACCCGCGGCGCCTCGACGCTCACCCAGCAGCTGGCCAAAAATCTCTTCCTCACCCCCAAGCAGGACCTCGAGCGCAAGGTGCAGGAAGCCTTGCTCGCCGTCTGGCTGGAACATAATTACAGCAAGGACGAGATCCTTGAGCTCTATCTGAACCGCATGTTCTTCGGCAATGGCGCCACCGGCATCGAGGCGGCCGCCCAGACCTATTTCGGCCACTCCGCGCGCAATCTGTCGCTCGGCGAAGCGGCCATTCTGGCCGGCTCGATGCAGGCGCCCTCCGTGCTCAATCCCAAGGGCGATCCGGCGAGGGTCGAGGCGCGCCAGCATCTCGTCCTCTCGGCCATGGCCGACCAGGGCTACATCACCGCCGCCGAAGCCAAGGCCGCAACGATCGATCCCACCCAGCAGATTCGCACGAAAGTCGCGGGCTCGGAATCCTATGTCGCCGACTGGGTCGAGGGCCTCGTCCAGTCCTATGTCGGCGACGTCAAGGACGACATCGTCGTCTACACCACCATCAACTGGGACCTGCAGAAGGAAGCCGAGTTCCTCGTCAAGGAAGCGGTGGCGACCGAAGGACCGAAATATCACTTCACCCAGGGCGCGCTGGTCGCCGTCGACGCCGATGGCGCGGTGCGCGCACTGGTGGGCGGCGCCGACTATACGCAGAGCCAGTTCAATCGCGCCGTCACCGCGCGCCGCCAGCCGGGGTCCACCTTCAAGCCCTTCGTCTACATGGCGGCCATGGAAAAGGGCTACACGCCCGACACCGTCGCCGACGATTCCCCCATCAACATCAATGGCTGGCAGCCGCAGGACGCCGACAACAAGTTCATGGGCAAGATCACCCTGCGCGAAGCGTTGGCCTTCTCGCGCAACACCGTCGCCGCCCAGCTCGCGGTCAATGTCGGTCCCGACAAGGTCGTCGAGGTCGCTCAGCGCATGGGCATCTCCTCGCCGCTGATGGCGGTTCCTGCCATCGCGCTCGGCACGCAGGAGGTCTCGCTCCTCGAGCTCACTTCGGCCTATGCCCCCTTCGCCAATGGCGGCAACGGCGTCATTGCCAATGTCATCACACGCATCGAGACTTCCGCTGGCAAGGTGCTCTACGACGCCGTTCCAGCCGGCCCCGGCCAGGTGGTCGCGCCTACGGTGGTCGGCGAGATGAACGATATGCTCTCGACTGCCCTCGACATCGGCACCGGTAAGCACGCCCATCTCGAAGGCTGGCAGATCGGCGGCAAGACAGGCACCAGCCAGAAGGCGCGCGACGCGCTCTTTGTCGGCTACACCTCGCGAATGGTTGCCGGCATCTGGCTCGGCAACGACGACGACACTGGAACAACGCTCGCCGGCGGTTCGGTGCCCACCCAGATCTGGTCCGACTTCATGGCCAAGGCCCATGAGGGCCTGCCGCCGCAGAACCTGCCCGACGCCACCTCCGCCGCCATCCCTGCCGACCAGCTGCAGGGCGGCGACGCCATCTCCGGCCTCGTCACCGGCGACCAGCAGGCCTCCGACTTCATCGACAGCACCGAGCCGTCCCCGGCGGCCCCGCCCCCGGAAAAGCGCAGCCCACAATCCATCGGCGACATCCTCACCCACATGTTCGGCGGCTAGCCACTGCGTGTCGTCCCCGCCAAAGCAGGGACCCAACTCACACCCGTCACCGAGCTCAAAGTCAGTCCCCTCGCCCCTCAGGGGAGAGGGTAGCGAAGCTTAGCCGAAGGGTTAGCGGAGCTGGGTGAGGGGTGAAGCGCGTCCGCATGCGCTCTGCATCCAGCACACCCCAGGGTCTGAACCCCTCACCCGGCTCGCGAGCCTCGCTGCGCTCGACAAGCTGCGCCGACCTCTCCCCTCAGGGGAGAGCCGATCGCACCCTCCGTGTCACTCGGTCATTCGCGGAGATGCCTGCA
>Ga0068853_100003845_pt1 | contig 11504 bp, 6 predicted proteins | sample KBSCornC32_FD_65655 | JGI IMG/M metagenome (GOLD analysis project Ga0068853, IMG submission 65655) | Corn rhizosphere microbial communities from Kellogg Biological Station, Michigan, USA - KBS Corn C3-2 | ecosystem: Host-associated > Plants > Roots > Rhizosphere > Soil ... | reverse complement strand
CAGGAGGCCGGGGTGGCTGGTTGCGGGCGATGCCGTACGCTATCGGCTCATGAAACCGCTGCTCTATGATGGCGCGCTCGTCGATTGGTACCGCCTGATCGACCCCGTGAAGGACCACGAGGAAGAGGCCGCGGTGTACCGCGAGGCGCTCGAGCGCGCCGCGACGCCGCGTCCCGAGACGCTGCTCGAGCTGGGCGCGGGCGCGGGCAACAACGCGTTCTTCATGAAGCGCCGCTTTCGTTCGACGCTGACCGACACTTCGGAGGCGATGCTGGGGCTCTCTCGCCAGATGAACCCCGACTGCGAGCACGTCCTCGGGGACATGCGCACGCTCCGGCTCGGACGCACGTTCGACGTCGTGTTCGTGCACGACGCCGTGATGTACATCACCACCGAGGCCGACCTCGAAGCCGTCGCGCAGACCGCCTTCCTGCACGTGCGACCCGGCGGCGGCGCGCTGTTCGCGCCGGACTTCGTGCGCGAGACGTTTCGCGAGCGCAACGAGCTCCATCGCAACGACGATGGCGCGCGCGCGCTGAGCTGTCTCGAATGGACGTGGGATCCGGACCCCGGCGACACGACCTTCCTGACGGAGCTCGCGTTCCTGCTGCGCGACGGTACGGAGATGCGCGCGATCCACGACCGCCACGTCGAGGGCCTGTTTCCACGCGCCAGGTGGCTCGCCCTGCTGGAAGGCGCGGGCTTTCACGTCGAGAGCGTGCCCCGCCCGTTCGAGGACGACATGACCGACGACATCTTTCTATGTCGTCGCCCTGCGGACTAGTGCCTCGACCGGGGTGTTATTGATCGCGGCTGGCGCCGTGGATTTCGCGCGATGGCGAGGCGCGAGGAGGGCGCATAGCTCGTGCTTAGCTCGTTCCATGTAACCGACGAACAACGAAGCCAGCGCGCGAAAAACCAAGCCAGACGTGAGCAATACACCCCGGTCGAGGCACCAGGCGCGCTGGCCGTCACGGAGATCCAGCCGGGCCGTTCGCGGCCGCTGTTATCATGCAGGCGTGCTCGTCGCGCTCCTGCTCCTCGCCCTGAAGGTGCAAGCGGCCGCGAGCTGCCCGACGGCGTCCGACGTCCAGCGCGAGCTGCAGCCTTTGCTCGGCGGGCAAGAGGTGGCGGCGCGCGACGTGGCGACGGTCGCGCTCGCCGCGGACGGCTCGGTGGCGCTCTCGCTGATCGATCCGACCGGTCAGGCGATCGGAGCGCGCACCTTGCCGCGTGCCGGTAGCTGCGCCGAGCAGGCCAAGGCGGTCGCGGTGACCCTGGCCGTCTGGGAGGCGCAGCTCCATCCCGAGGTCTCGCTCGGGCTCGATCGGCTCGCGTCGGCCCGCCCTGTCCCGGCCGCTGCGCCGGCGTCTGCGACCGCCGACGGCGAGCTCGCGACGGTCGTGCGCGCGCCGTCCGCGGTGCCACCGCGCGCGCGGGCGCCGGGGCCTTCGTTCGAGGGGACCCTCGGCGCGACGATCCTGGGCGATCTGCAGGCGGACGCGTGGGCGCCGGGCGCACGGCTCGAGGTGGCTCTGGGGCCCGTCGGAGCGAGGTGGCGCGCCCGCCTGGCCGCGACATGGGTCGGCCGCCACCGGCTGGATCTGCCGCCTGGCCGCGTCTCGTGGTGGCGCGCCTTCGCGCAGCTGGGGGCCGACGCCGACCTCGCGCGTGGAGATCGCTGGGGGGTCAGCCTCGGGGCGGGCGTCGTGGCGGGCGTCGTCTCCCTCGAGGGCCACGGCTTCCCGATCGACCGATCCACCCGCAGCCTGGACCTCGGAGGCGAGGCGCGGCTTCGGGCCGAGGCCCGCCTGGGCGACGGCGGGCGGCTCCGGCCGTGGGTAGGCGCTCTGGTGGCGGTGTGGGCGCGCCGCCAGGGACTGGATATCCAAGGACTTACGACCAGCGCGGCCCTGCCGCGCGCGGAGCCCATGGCCGCCGCGGGCGCCGATTTCGCGTGGTGACGTGAAACATTCGACGGATCGGCGACAATCAGTGAGCGGATGTCTCCGTCGGCGATGCGCGGGCAGAACCTGCACCAGCGGGGCTCGGGCGGCAACGCCGCGGGCGCGCCGGCGCCGCTGACGTTCGCCCAGGTCTACGGCGAGCACGCGCCGACCGTCGCCCGCTGGGCGGCCCGCCTGGGCGGCCCAGCGGCCGACGCGGAGGACATCACGCAAGAGGTGTTCCTGGTCGTGAACCGGCGTCTGGCCGAATTTCGCGGCGACGGGCGCGTATCGACCTGGCTGTTCGGGATCACCGCGAAGGTGGCCGCGAACGAGCGCCGCCGCCGCAAGCTGCGGCAGTGGTGGTTCCGCCTGGCGCCCGCCGCGGGCGACGACGCGCCGGCGCCGGGCGAGGGGGCTCTCGAGCAGCTCGAGAAGCGCGAGCGCCGCGTGCTCTTCCATCGCGCGCTCGATCGGCTGAGCGAGCGGCACCGGCGCGCGCTGGTGCTGTTCGAGCTGGAGGAGATGTCGGTCGACGACGTCGCCGCGCACCTGGGCCTGCGGCCCGGCAACGCGCGCGTGTTGCTGCACCGGGCGCGAGCGGCGTTCTTGAAGAGCATGGTGGGCTGCGAGCTTCAGAAGGAGTTGCGATGAGATCCGGTGACGGTCCCGGCGCTGACGAGCTGGTGCGCTGGCGCGAGACGTCCATGGATGCGAGCGCGCTGCCCGCGCGGGCGGCCGATCTGGTGGACGCCGCGCGCGACGCGCCCACCCTGTCGCCGGCCACGCTGACTCGCATCTACGCCGACCTGGCAGGAGGCCAAGAGCGCCGCGGGTCGGTCCGCGGGCGCGGCCTGCCGCGGGGCCTCCGTCTGGCGGCGGCGGCGGCCCTGATCGTCGTCTCGGTGGCGACGGCGAAGGGCGCGATGACGCTCTGGCATCGCTACGTGGCGCCTGCGGTCGAGCCGCTCCGGCCGTCCGATGTCGCCCAGTCGCCTCGCCAGCGGGTGGCCGTCGCCGCGCCCAAAGCGCCCGCCGAGCCCGCGCCGGGCGTGGAACCGATCGCGGCGGACGCGCCCGGGGGCCGACCCGCGACGATCCCGGCTTCGGAGCCTCTCGCGGTCCTCGCGCCGTCGCGGGCCGTCCCCGCTGCTCGTCCCCGACACGCACCGGGCTCCGCGCGCTCCTCGACCTCGGCTGCCCGCGGGGCGGACGCGCCGGGAGGGGCGCGGCCCGAGCCCGAGGTCTCCGGTGCGGCCGGCGATGGCGCGCCACGGCCCGCCGACGCCGCCAACGAGTCGCAGCTACTGGCCGACGCGCTGGCGCTCCTGCGCCAGCGCGCCGACCCGCAAGGCGCGCTGGCGCTCCTCGACCAGTACGCGCGGAGCTACCCGCGCGGCGTCCTCGCGTCCGAGGCGCGGAGCGCACGCCTCGAGGCCCTGCTCGGGCTCGACGACCGGGCCGGCGCGCTCGATCTGCTCGACCAGCGAACGACGTTTTCGGGGCGTCTCGGCGCCGACCAGCTTCTCACGCGCGCCGAGCTGCGCGCGAGCGCGGGGCGCTACGCCGACGCGCTCCGTGACTTCGATCGGCTGCTCGCGCCGTCGGGTGGCCTCGCCGCGCCCGGGGGCGCTCTGCAGCGCGCTCTCTACGGGCGCGCCGTGACGCTGGGCCACCTGGGTCGCGACGAGAGGGCGCGCGAGGATCTGGAAGAGTATCGAAGGCGTTTCCCCGCCGGCCCGCACGCGAGAGAGGTCGAGCGGCTTCTGCGCGGCGCCCCGTAGGGATCGTGGATCCTCGGCGAGGACTGGAGTGCGGATTGCCCTCTCCCGATCTCCTCTTCGATCTTCCGCAGATCGGTCTCGGCGTGAATCTTCCCCGTAACCTTTTCGTCGCCGGCGACACCCAGCGAGCGAGATGAAGACGCGCACCGACCAGCGAGGCTTTCGAGTCTTCCCGATCACCGTCGCGACCGCGACGCTCCTCCTCTCCGGCTGTGGCACCCACAACGTCGTCGGCGAGGCGGGCGGCGCGGGCGGCACGGGCGCGGCTGGCGCCCGCGGGGGCGGAGGCGCGACGCCGCCCGTCGGGCCCACCTGCACCGCCACCGCGCCCACCGAGGCGACGTGCACGGGCGGAACCGACGACGACTGCGACGGGTTCGCCGACTGCCTCGACACCGACTGCGACGGACGGCCCTGCGGCGACGGCCTCACTTGCAGCGGCGGCGCGTGCCGGAAACCGTGCGCCGCCGGCGCCTCCGACTGCGTGCCCGAGCTGCCCGTCATCCAGAACGTGAAGGTCACCACCCGCGGCGACACCGCCACCATCGACTTCGAGCCCGTCGCGGGCGCCGTGGACTATCGCATCTATCCCGAGCCCGCCGCCGCCGACTGGTTGATCGGCGCCGCCGGCGAGGTCGGCGTGAAGAACGGCATCTACCGCTGCGCCGGCGACCGCGTCTTCCGCGACCGCGCGGCCGATCAGGGCGCGCTGTACGAGTGCTCGATCACCGGGTGCGACAACACGCGCCACGACTACACGCGCACCGAAGCGGAGTCCACGCTGGGCTACGTGTTCCTGACCCCGGCCGCCGATCGGGTTCCCGTCTACCGCATCGCCAACCCGAACGGCGGCGGCGGCTTCATGAACGCGGACTGGGTGGTGCCGCTCTACAGCGAGGCAAACTCGGCCGAATACCTCACCGATCCCGCCCGGCGCGAGGCGCTGCTCGCGCAGGGCTGGCGCGACGACGGCGTCGTCTTCTACACGGTGCCGGACTCGACCACGACGGGTACGAAGACGGTGTACCGCATCCACTACGCGGACGGCGCCGACTGGCAGGGGAACAACGTCGTGTTCTTCTTCACCGAGGGCCCCGAGTACGACACGCGGTCCAAGCAGGCCGCCAAGGAGATCGCCGATCTGGGCCCGCGCTTCAAGATCCTCGCCGCGCCGCAGGCGGGCGCGGTGCCGCTGCGGCGGCTGACGTACTCGGGCGCCTTCGACGTGCTGGCCGCCGGCGAGGCGCGCTTCCAGCTGGCCCTCCATCAGGGCGGCTTGCCGCTGGCGTCGCTGACGTGGCCGGGCATCAAGAAGCCGACCCGCTTCATCATCGAGGCGCTGAACGCGGGCTGCCCGTTCCCGAACGGCTACGTGGCTTCGTTCCATCACGAGCCCGACGTCGATCGAACCAGCATGCAGCCGTTCAACGCTCCATCCCTCACCCTCGACGAGGCGCGCCTGTCGTCGGGCGAGGTCTTCATCAACGGCCAGCACGACCCGACCAGCCGCCCCAAGCCCATGGCGCGCGCCTACGTCGACGTCACGCCGGTCGCGCCGCCGGCCATGGACTTCCTGGCCACCTTCGACGACGGGGCGCCCTGGGGCCCCTTCACCAAGTATCGCGACAACAACGCCTTCCTCTTTCGAAACGCCGACTGGGCCATCGACACCAGCGGCTGCACCGACAACTTCACGTTCGGACCGCTGCTGGGGCAGTTCGTGCTGGGGTTCGCCGACGGCGGCTCGAGCTGCAACATCAGCATCACCCCGCGCAAGGTGCCGACGAAGATCGCCGCCGAGCGCTTCCTGCACGTGCGCATGATGTCGGACATTCCGTCGACGGGGCGCCGCTACCCGCAGATCATGATCACGGACGTCCCGATGAAGCCCGATCCCGCGCCCGACGCGGGGAACGTCTACGACATCCCCATCCACACGCGGCTCGGTTCGTTCTCGTTCGATCTGGTGGGGCCCGACGGCAAGGCCGGCACCGCCGACGACCTGCCGGCGAAGGGCGGTCAGTCCATCGTGGTGCAGCCCTTCGGCGGCTACCAGGAGACGCAGATCGAGTTCTGCGACATGCGCGGCTGGGGCGTCAGCCAGCAGTGCAGCCGGGCCAACGTCTATGGCTTCCACGCCGGCGACTACATGGAGACCTGGGACAAGCCGTGGACGCCGGTCCCGGTGCAGGGCGACCTGGCGGGCTTCGACCGGCCCGTGCAGTGGGACGTCTACGCTTCGACCTCGCGCGTGTACGTGTTCATGGACGGCAAGCCCTCGGCGTGCGCCGTGCTCCCCGACGGGCGCATGCCGGCGGGCGACGTGACGGTCGCGTACCGCGCCGTCGTCTACCACTGCGGGATCGACGAGACGATCACACCCGACGACACAGGCCACCGCTATGAGCACGACTACAGCCTGTGCCACAGCGACCGGCACATGGACGACTTCGGCATCAACCTGTCCGAGCCGGCGCCGGCGTGGGACGAGTCGGTGCTGCCCTGCGGGAGGACGTGGTATGGCGGCTCGTGAGGCGCCGCGGAGCCGGCGGGCGCGCTGGCTCTCGTCGTCGCTGGCGCGCGCGCTGCCCCTGATGGCGGCCGCCGGCTGCGCGGGCTCGGGCACCACCCCTCCGGGCGGCGGGGGCGCCGCCGGGCCGGCGGGGGGCGGAGGCCGGGGCGGGGGGACGTCCGCCGGCGCCGCGGGGAGCGCCGCGGGCGATCCGGATCCCGAGCTCACGGCCGAGGCCCGCGCCGCGCTGGCGGCGCTGCGCTACGACGACGGGCCGCCGCCCGCCGATCCCAGCAACCGCGTCGCCGACGATCCCACCGCGCGCGCCTTCGGCCAGCGCCTGTTCTTCGACAAGTCGTTTTCCGGGCGGCTCCTCGAGGGGGACAACGACGGCTCGATCACCACGCTCGGCGTTCGCGGCGACGCGGGCAAGGTCGCCTGCGCCGGGTGCCACCTGCCGGACTACGCCTTCGTCGACACGCGCAGCCCGCACGCCCAGGTCTCGCTGGCGGCCCAGTGGACGCTGCGCCGGGCCCCGACGCTGCTGGAGGTCGCCTTCGCCCCGCTCTACAACTGGGACGGGCGGCGGGACGCCCTGTGGAACCAGGCGCTCGGCGTGATGGAGAGCAACCGCGAGTTCAACTCCGGACGGCTGTTCGTGGCCGAGCAGATCTTCCGCCGCCATCGTGCCGAGTACGAGGCGATCTTCGGCGCGCTGCCGGCGCTCGACGACGGCGCGCGCTTTCCGGCGCTGGCGCCCGAGACCACCGGCTGCGTGGAGGTGAGCACCACCATGGGCTCGAAGTTTCAGTGCCGGGGCGTCCCGGGCGACGGCGCCGACTACGACGGCCTGAAGCCCGACGACCAGCGGCTCGTCACCACGGTCGCCGTGAACGCCGCCAAGGCCATCGCCGCCTACCTCCGTCAGCTCCGCTGCGGCCCCGGGCGCTTCGACCGCTGGCTGGATGGAGATGCGACGGTCCTCTCGCGCGCCGAGCAGCGCGGCGCCGCGCTGTTCGTGGGGCGGGGCGGCTGCGTCACCTGCCACGCCGGGCCTCGCCTGACCGACGGTCAGTTCCACAACGTCGGCCTCTCGCCCGCGGTGGTGGCGGTGGCCATTCATGACACCGATGATCGCGGCGCGGCCAAGGGAATCGCCGACGCGCTCGTCGATCCGCTCGGCACCGCCGGCGCCTTCAGCGACGGGGATCGCCACGTCCTGCCGGCGGCGGTGACCCCGGCCATGGAAGGCGCCTTCCGCACGCCGACGTTGCGCTGCTCGGCGCAGCAACCGAGCTTCATGCACACCGGCCAGATGACCGGCCTGGATCAGGTCGTGGCCTTCTTCGATCGCGGCGGCGACCGCGCCGGCGGCTATCCGGGCACGAGCGAGCTGGTGCCGCTGGGGCTCACCGCGCGGGAGCGGAGCGACCTGGTCGCGTTCTTGACCACCTTCGAGGGACCAGGGGCAGCAGCAGCGCTGCGGGCGCCGCCGCCATGAAGGGCGTCGTCGGTTCGTCGGTCCTCGGCCTCGCCCTCGGCGGCTGCCTGGCGCTCGCGGCATGCGCGAGCAGCCCCGGAAGTGGCGGGGGCGGCGGCGAGGGAGGCGGCGACGGCGGCGGGGGCCCCGACCGGGGCGGACCACTCGACGTGGGCGACCTGCCCGATGTCCCGTTCACGCCGCCCGACGCGGCCTACGTGCCCACTCCGGGCACGTGCGGCTTCACGACGCCGGCCTTCTGCGACGACTTCGAGGCGGGGCCCGCGGCGACTACCAGCCGCTCGGGCGAGCTCGACCCCGCGCGCTGGAGCGTCGTCCGCGGCCAGCCCTACAACAGCTCGCAGCTCGACGACGCCTTTCGCGTCGGCCCCGCGCTGATCGGCCCCTGCCGCGCCGGCCTGTCGAACACGCGCGTGCTGCCCGATCACGACGTGCTGGTCTGCGATCCCACCCCGGCGATCGCCACCCGCCACGCGCTCGCCACCGCGGCCGAGCAGAACTACGGCCTGGCCACCTATCGGATCCGCCAGCCGTTCGACTTCGCCGGCCGCACCGGGACCATCAAGCTGGACATGGATCTGACCAACAACGGCCTCGGCGGCTGGCCCGCCCTGATCATCGCGCAGGATCCGTCGCCCGCCCCCAGCTTCGACTGGAACGAGCGCGGCTCGGGCCCGCGCAACGGCGTCGAGATCGAGTTCGGCACCGGCTGGTGCAACACGAAGCAGACGATGGAGACGATCGTCTACACCTTCCACGACTACCTGCAGGCGTCGTTCATCCCGTCGTTCGACTGCGCCATCCCGCACGCCACCACCGCGCCCGGGGCGCTGAACCACGTCGAGGTGTACCTGACGCAGACGCACCTCGAGGTCTGGGTGTCGGACGTCTCGGCCGACGGCGTCACCTTCTCGCCGCTGCAAATGATGTGGGCGGGCGACGTCGCGCTGCCGTTCTCCCGTGGCTACGTCAGCCTGGCGCTGCGCAACCACGCCACCATGAAGTACTGGCTGGGCTCCGCCGCCACCGTGCGGTTCGACAACGTCGGCTTCGACGGCCCCGTCGTCACCGGCGTGCGCGAGTTCAGCGCGCCCGACTCCCTGACCGCGTTCCAGGGCCTCCCAGGCTGCACGATGGGCGGCCCCGCTTGCCAGTGGGAGGGCGACGTCAACGCCGCGCACGCGGCGGACGACGATCGCGTGACGTGCGCCGAGACGACCTGCACGTACGCGGGCGAAGGGCGCAACGTCGGCTACGTCATCCCCACCACCGACGAGGAAGACGAGACGGCGCCGGTGAAGATCCCGTTCCCTGGGGTGGCCAAGGGCGGCGCGACGCGGGCGCGCCTGGTGCTCGCGGCCACCTACCCATGGTTCGAATGGAACGGCGTGCTGAAGCCGATCTCCGCCATCGTGCTGCGCATGCGGTGGAACGGCGGCCCCTGGCGCGAGCGCCCCCTCACGAGCATCGAGGGGAACGCCTACATGGATTTCAACCCCGACCTCGGCGGCGCCGGCGCCGGCGCCGGCCTCCTGAATCAGATCATCGACGTCGCCCTCGACGACCTGCGCGACGGCGACAACACGCTCGAGCTGCAGACCCGCGGGACCTGGACCGGGACCTACCGCGCCATGGCCACCGGCCTCGACCTCATCCTCGAATAGAGCCGGGGGCGGTAGATCGCGGTGGCCCGCCTACGTCACCTGCGTGCGCAGCATGACGTACTCGTCGCCGAGGACGAAGGCGACGATCTCGACGAGATCCGGCGTGGTGCGGGCGACGTCGACGATGTCGCCGTTGCCGGCGGTGGCGGCGGCGGCCAGGCGGCGGTCGGAGCGGATGACGTTGTCCAGGCAGCCGAGGACGTCGCCGGTGGCCACCAGCGCCGCGCGCTGCGCGGTGTGGTTCATGGCCTGGCGCCAGCGGCTGACGTCGAGGGGTCCCGCCTCGGCCACGCCCACGACGGCCCGCTCGAACGCGCGCCGGTGGCGACGGGGCAAAAGGCGGGTCACCCGCTGCTCCATGTCGACGAGCGAATCTTCGCTGCCGAGCCCGCGGCCGTAGTCCGGATAACGTGAGCGCAGCGAGCCCGCCAGGATCACGCCCAGCTCGCGCGCCGAAAGCCGGGTGGCCAGGTAGCTGCCCGCCCGCAGCCGCGCCATCGCCCTCGCGATCTGCATGAAGGCCTCTCGCCGCGGGACCGATCCGAGCAGGCCCGCCGGCACCAGCAGGGCCGCCGGATAGGTCGCCTCCACCTCGACCTGAGCGACGCCGGTGCGGGCGACGTAGACGTCGAAGGCCTCCTCGATGCCGAACAGGGTCGTCAGCCGCTGGACGATGGCCCGGATCGGATCGTCGGCGCGCGGGCCCAGGCGATCGGCGCGCGTCACCCCCCACTCCTCGAGGTTGATGGGATGCAGCCGCGGGATCACCTCGATCAACGTCTGCAAGAGCGCCGTCGCCGGGTGCCGCTCGGCCGGGTGGCGCACCAGGTCCTCGAAGTCCGAGAGGCCGAGCGACCCGCGCGGCTCGTCGGACCACCGCTGGCGCGCCTCGCGCGCGCTGTGCTGGTCGTCGGGCTCGGCCATCCCCAGCGCCGCCAGGATGGCGATGACGTTCTCGAGGCGCAGGCGGTCGCCGGTCCGGGCGTGCAGGCGTCGCAGCGCGCGCAGAGACTCGAGGCGCAGCGGCTCGGAGCGCAGCAGCACCAGGTGCTCGGCGACCGAGTCGGCGAAGCGCCCCGCCTCCTCGAGCACGGCGGCCAGCTCGGCGCGCACGAAGCCGTCGGCGGGCGTCTGCTCGACGACGAGGCGCAGCTCTTGCGCGGCGCGATCGGGCGCGGCCAGCGGCCCGCGCAGCAGCCGCCCGAGCCGCAGCCGGCGCGCGACGTTGTCCGGCGTCGCCTCCAGATGGCGCGTCAGCACCTTGACCAGGCGCCTCGGATCGTCCAGCTCGGTGAGGACGGTGTCGAGGCGATCGACGGTCACCGCCCGCGCCGGATCGAGATCGAGCGCCTTCTCCCACGCGTCGGCCGCGCCCTCCGAGTCGCGCAGCGGCCCGGCCAGGATCTCTCCGAGCGTGATGAAGTGCCCCACGCGGGCGGCCGGGTCCGGATCGACCGAGGCCAGCTGGCGCAGCGCCCCCGCCGCGCCCTCGTAGTTGCGCTGGCGCAGAAACGCCTGGGTCAGGCCCGACAGCGCCGCGGCGTCGTCTGGCACCGCCGCCAGGACGCTGCGGAAGGCCGCCACGGACAGCGCGTGATCACCCAGGACCGACGCCGCGATCTGGCCCACCCGTGACCACGCGGCCGCCACCGTCCGCGAATCGGGCGCCACCGTGACCACGCGGCGGAACGTGGTGACCGCCTCGGCCGTGCGCCCGAGCTCCGCGAACAGCTCGCCGAGCGCCAGCAAGGCCGGCACGTGGTGAGGATCCAGCGCCACCGCCGCCTGCAGCGGCTCGATGGCGTCGGCCGGACGCCGCTCGCGCAGCAGGCTCGCGCCGTGCAGCAAGCGATCGCGGCGCGCCGCCGGGGCGCCACGCTCGGCGCGCGCGCGGGCCACCTCGATCAAGCGATCGTGCTCGCCGCGCTGCTTGAGGATCACTTCCAGGACCTGAAAGTCGACGTCGGCGTCCGGATCGATGGCCAGCAGATCCTCGAGCGATCGCGCCGCGCGCTCGTCGTCGCGCAGGACCTCGGCGGCCAGGCGCGCCGCCTTGCGCAGGGCGGTCGTCGCGCGCTCCTTCGATTGCGTCTGATG
>Ga0068853_100003841_pt1 | contig 11511 bp, 10 predicted proteins | sample KBSCornC32_FD_65655 | JGI IMG/M metagenome (GOLD analysis project Ga0068853, IMG submission 65655) | Corn rhizosphere microbial communities from Kellogg Biological Station, Michigan, USA - KBS Corn C3-2 | ecosystem: Host-associated > Plants > Roots > Rhizosphere > Soil ... | reverse complement strand
AACTACCTGCCGCCGGACTTCTCCGTGGACGTGCACGTGATCGTGCCCAACCACGCGATGAACCGCGGCGACGCCAACTCGGGCCCGATCGCCGCGCTGCCGATCCAGCTCAGCGTGACGTTGAACGGGTTCTTCTCGCACCTGGTCAGCTGGAGCCGGCACTACAACGCCGAGGTCGTGGGGACGGGCGCCGGGTACTGGCACTGACCCGGACAGTGTTCGAGGGGGCGGCCGTCCGCGCCGCCCCCTCGAACACTGGAGAACTACTTGTCAGATAAGGCCTTCACGCAGTGCGTAGGCCACGGCGTGCGGGCGGTTGCGCAGGTGGAAGCGGTTGGTGATGTCGTGCATGATCGCCTTCACGGTGCGCTGCGAGTAGCACAGCTGCTCGGCGATCTCCTTGGTGGAGAAGCCTTCCGCGACCAGCCGCAGGACTTCGGTCTCCCGCGCGGAGGTGCCGCCCAGGTGCAGCCCCCGCGGTTCGAGCACGTTGCGCTGGAGCCGGGCGACCCGGTCCAGCAGCCGGCCGAGCAGGTCGGGCGGCAGCGCGCCCTCCCCGGTGTTCACGGCCTGGGCCAGGCGCACCAGCGCGTCGGCGCTGACCTCCGAGCGGCGGGCCACCGCGCAGACCCCGTTCTCCACCGCGGTGAGGATCTCGTTGTCGTCGATCTGCCCGGCGATCAGCGCCACCTTGGCGTGGCCGCCGCACTGCAGCGTGCGCAGCAGCTTGACGGCGTGGTCGTCGAGCCGGTCGGCGACCACGAAGACCACCGCCGATCTCGCCTCGGCGTGGTCCTCGTCGACCAGCCGGACCTCCGGCCTGGTGCGCAGCGTGACGGCAACCCCTCCCTGGAGGATCGGATCCGTGGCCCGCACCAACACCGGGACCCGGGTCAGCGTGGTTGCCGCCGTGTCAAGTTCCATCTCGCCTGTCTCCTTCGGCTGTGGAGTGCGGACGCTCACAGGAGTGAGCACCCGAAGCTGGGAGACCTGGGAAGTTCGAGGAACAACAACTTTTTCCGGGAAAATTTCTGCGACTTCTCTGCGTCACGAGATGACGGTCCAACGTGCACTCACGGTAACGGTCTGGCCGCCGGTGGCGGTGAAGGTCAGCGTGGCCCCGCCGGAGCTGTCGAACGTGGTCAGCTGCACGGAGACCGTCACCGTCCCGTTCGCCGCCAGCGACCCGCCGCTCGGCGAGACCGTGACATGGGCGTTGGAGCTGCTGACGCTCCAGCTGAGCGGTCCCCCCTTCGAGGTGATCGTGACGGCGGCCTTGCCCGGGTCGAGGTTGATCTCACGCGGCGTGACGTTGAGCGCGCCCCGGGGGACGCTGCTCGACGACGGCGGGGTGGTCGTGGTGGTCGTCGTGCTGGTGGTCGTAGTAGTCGTCGTCGTCCTGGTTGTTGTCGTCGTCGTGACGCCCCCGGTCGTCCGCGGCGGTGCGACGACGTTCGACGTGGTGGTCGAAGTGGTGGTCGTCGGGCCGTCCGTCGTGGTGACGGTGGTGGTCGTCTCCCCGGTCGTGGTGAAAGGTGGTGGCAGCGACGGAGTCTGGGTCAGCTCCGACGGTGGCAGGGCCTCGCGCTGGTCGGCCTGGATCGGCGCCAGGAAGGTGTAGGCGCCGAGCACGACGATGCCGGCGCTGACCGCGGCGATGGTCACCCACGGCGGCCGGCGCCACAGCTCGTTGCCGTTCGGGAAACCGTTGCGCCGGAACGTCCCGGCCCGGTCGCCCAGGTCACGCCGATAGGCCGCCAGCTCGGGGTTCTCGATCTCGGCGGTGGTCCGGTCGAGCAGCTCGCCGGCGATCGCGAACAGCGGCAGCAGGGCCAGCAGCGCCTTGGCGTTGACCCGGCGGCGCTTGTTCTCGCCGCAGGTCTCGCAGTTCTCGATGTGCCGGGCGATTCGCTTGCGCAGCAACGGGGTCAGCACGCCGTCCCAGCCGTGCAGCAGGTCGTCCAGCACCGCGCAGGCCTCCCGGCCGGTGCGGGCGATGATCAGCGCGGCCAGCGACTTCTCGAACTGCTGGCGGGCGCGCGACAGCAGCGCGTTGGCGTGGTTGGCCGTGACACCCAGCGCCAGCGCCAGGTCCGGGCCGGTCAGGCCGTGCGTGCCGGCGAGCTGGAGGATCTCGCGCTCGCTCGGGTTGAGCCCCTCGACGGTGTCGCGGACCAGCCGGCGCATCTCGTCAAGGCGCAGCCCGGTGTCCATGTCCTCGCCGGAGGCCGGCACGTCGCCGGCTTCCTCCAGCGCGACCAGCCGGCGGTGGCTGCGGCGACGCCGGTGGCACTCGTTGCGGGCGATGGCGTACAGCCAGGGCCGCAGCCGCTCCGGGTCGCGCAGCTGCGAGACGCGTTCGGCCGCGACGATGAGGGTGTCGTGCAGGACGTCGGCCGCCGCCTCACGGTCCTGCAACTGGGAAACACAATAGGTGTAGAGGGGGTCGGCGTACCGCTGGTAGAGCTCGGCCCACCCCTGTCGGTCGCCTTCGACAATGGCGCCGACCAGCTGCGCGTCCTGCACAATGTAGAACCGTAGGGGCGAAACGCGGGATTGACGATCAGCCGGGCGGCCCCATCGAATGCCGCCGAATCGCCGTTAGGGAAATCCCTATACAACTGTCCAAGGGTCTCCTGAGAGCGACACGCCCGTTGCCAAAACGTTGTTCAACGTCTACGCGGTCACCAGTCCGGTGCGCCAGGCCCAAGCGGCAATCTCCACCCGATTTCGGGCACCGATCTTCTGCTGAACCGAAGCCAGATGCGTCTTGACCGTGGACAACGACAGGAACAGCGCCCCGGCGATCTCGGTGTTGGTCAGCCCGCGGGCCACCTCGCGGACCACGTCCTGCTCCCGTTGGGTCAACAGGTCCAGCTCAACGCCGGGCCCGGTTTCCGCCGACGGACGGGTGAAGTGCGCCAGCATCCGGAGGGTGATCTGGGGCGAGATGAGGGCGTTGCCGGCGGCGGCCGCGCGGACGGCCTCGACCAGCAGCGCCGGCCCGGCGTCCTTGAGCAGGAAGCCACAGGCCCCGTTCTCCAGCGCGGCGTAGACGTACTCGTCGAGGTCGAATGTTGTCACCACAACTACTTTGACCGGGTCGGCGACGCCGCGGCCGGCGAGCTGCCTGGTCACCTCCAGGCCGTCGATACCGGGCATGCGGATGTCGACCAGGCACACGTCCGGCCGCAGCTCGCGCGCCTTGGCCACGGCCGTCACCCCGTCCGGCACGTCGGCCACCACCTCGATGTCCGGCTGGTTCTCCAGGATCATCCGGAACCCCACCCGGACCATCTCCTGGTCGTCCGCGATCAACACCCGGACCGTCACGCCTTGATCCCTCCTAGCGGCAACTCGGCCAGCACCTGCCAGCCGCCGCCCACCTCGCCCGCGGAGAACAGCCCGCCCAGCAGCTCCACCCGTTCTCTCATACCGACCAGACCGTAGCCACCCGACCCGCCGACCGGCACCACCCGGCCGCCCTTGCCGTCGTCCTGCACCCGCAGCCGCAGCGTCTCCGGCGTGCTGGTCAGCTCGACCGACACGTCGGTCGGGCTGTTGGCGTGCTTGTGCACGTTGGTCAGCGACTCCTGGACCAGCCGCAGCACCGACCGGCCGACCTCCTGCGGCACCGAGTCCGGCAGCCGCATCAGCAGGCGTGCGGGGATGCCGGCCTGCTTGGCCCGGTCGACGGCGGCCCGCACGTCGGCGTGCAGGTCGGTGGTGGCGGTGTAGAGGGGCTCGCTTTCCCGCAGCGTGCCGACCAGCCGGCGCATGGCCGTCAGGGCATCGGTGCCGGAGTTGACGATGCCGGGCAGCAGCCGGTGGGCGGCCAGCGGGTCGTTGTCGGAGACGGCCATCGCCGCCTGGGCCTGCACGACCATGCCGGTCACGTGGTGGGCGACGACGTCGTGCAGCTCGCGGGCCAGTTCCACCCGCTCGGCCCGCTGCGCGTCGGTGATCGCGGCGGTCAGCTCGCGCTGCCGCATGCCGGCCCGGGCCCGGAGGTAGATGGCCACCATCACCGCGATGCCGACCACCGCCACGCACAGCGCGAAGTTGAGCCGCAGCTCCGAGGAGTACAGGTTGACGGAGTCCCGGTAGACCAGGGCGAACGTGGCCGAGATGCCCAGCAGGGCCACCTCGAACACCGCCGCGCCGGCCTCGCCGTCGTACACCACCCACATGATGATGACCAGGAAGGCCACCGTCTCGGCCGGCGTGAGCGGGCTGAGGAACGTCGGCTCGTAGACGTGGTAGGTGCGGGCGAACACCGTGCCGCAGCTGGCCGCGATGGTGGCGATCACCACCGCCAGCACCGGGCGCTTGACGCAGATCACCGCGGCCACGCAGGTCAGCAGGATGAACGGCTGCATGCCCACCGTGGCCAGCCGCATGTCGCGGTAGAACAGCGGCGCCGTCTGGAACAGCCACAGCGCGGCCAGGCCGAGCCCGATGAACAGGGGCGCGCGCAGCGCGGTCAGCATCCGGTCCACGAAGGACACCCTACGGCCGGCGCACCGGCCACGACCTCGGCCGACCGGCTCGGCCCGGCATCGGTCATTCGGCCGATGGACGGCCGAGGTTGCGTGCTGCTCGGCCGAGGTGGCCGGCGGTCCGCCTCCGGCACCGTCTCACCCCGACAGCTGAGGATCTTTCGGGAGGCGACGGTGACACCGGTGCTCGCGGGGCGGGGCCTGATCAAACACTACGGCGGGGTGCACGCGCTGAACGGCGTGGACATCGGCATCGAGGCCGGCGAGGTGATCGCCGTGATCGGGCCGTCCGGCTCCGGCAAGACCAGCCTGCTGCACGTGCTGTCCGGCATCCTGCGGCCCGACGGCGGCGACGTGTTCCTGGACGGCCGGTCGGTCGGCACGCTGTCCGAGTCGGCCCGCAGCGAGCTGCGGCGGACCGCGTTCGGCTTCGTGTTCCAGTCCGGCATGCTGGTCGCCGAGCTGACCGCCGAGGAGAACGCCGCGCTGCCGCTGCTGCTGGCCGGCATGCCGCGCCAGCAGGCCGTGGCCAACGCCCGCGACTGGCTGCACAAGCTGGGGCTGGACGGGCTGGCGACGCGGCGGCCGGGCGAGATGTCCGGCGGGCAGGCGCAGCGGGTGGCCATCGCGCGGGCGCTGGCCCACCGGCCGCGGGTGATCTTCGCCGACGAGCCGACCGGCGCCCTGGACACCCGTACCGGCCAGGACATGATGTCCGCCCTGCTGGCTTCGGCCCAGGAAAGCGGCGCTGCCGTGGTGGTCGTGACGCACGACGCCGCCATCGCCGCCCGGGCCAAGCGCCGGGTCGAACTGAGCGATGGTCGCATTTTCCAGGAGGTCTACGCGTGAGCGTCTTCCGTATCGCGCTTGCCGTGCTGCGCAACGACTCTCGTAGCCGGATCAGCACGGCGCTGGTGACGGTCGGCGTGGCGTTGGGGGTGTCCCTGGTGCTGTGGCTGGCGTCCGCGCCGCACGCGTTGCAGGAGCGGGCCGACCGCACGGCCTGGCGCGACGGCGACAACTCGGTCAGCCAGACCGACAACCGGGCCCAGGTCGTGATGGCGACCAACGTGGACCAGTTCGACGGCAAGCTGATCCACCGGTACGACATCACCCGCGCGCATGTCGGCGGCTTCGTCTCGCTGCCGCCGGGTATCCGGGAATTCCCTGAGCCGGGCCAGGTTCTGCTGTCGCCGGCACTGGCCGCGCTGGTCAAGGCCACTCCGCCGGAGAAGCTCGGCGACCGGTTCCCCGGGCAGCTGGTCGACGAGATCGGCCCGCAGGCGTTGGAGTACCCGGACGAGCTGGTGGCGATCATCGGCCACGACGTGGGCACGGTCGACGGCTGGGCGCTGACCGGTCTCGGCGGCAAGGTCGGCTACGCCGCCGACAACGCCGACATGCTGTATCTGCTGACCCGAATCGGCATGGTGGTGCTGATCGTGCCATGCCTGGTGCTGGTGGCCTCCGCGGCGCGGCTGACCGCGACCCGGCGGGAGCGGCGGCTGGCGGCGCTGCGGCTGGCCGGCGCGACGCCGACGCAGGTGATCGCCATGGCGGCGATCGAGACCGTGGTCGGGGCCGTGCTCGGCAGCGTGATCGCTGTCCTGGCGGCCGAGCCGTTGAGCCATCTGACCGCGCAGATCCCTTGGGGCGGCGGGACTTGGCAACCCGGCGACTTCACGTCCGGGCCGCTGTTCACCGCCTTCATCGCCGTGCTGGCGCCGGTGCTCGTGGTCGGCGCGGCGGTGCTGGGGCTGCGCCGCGTCGTCGACAAGCCGCTGAGCACGGCCGCCGCGCAGACCCGGCGCAAGATCAGCCCGGCGCGGTTGCTCGGGCTGGTCCTCGCCGGCGCCGTGTTCCTGCTGGGGACGACCGTCGCGACCAATCAGATCGGTGGACGGGACCGGTTCACCGTGGTGCTGGTCGGGCTCGGCGCGGTCGGGTTGGCCCTGGTGCTGGCCGGCCCGGTCGTGACCGCATTGGTCGGACGGTATTTCGTGGCACGGTGGCGCAAGCCGTCCACCCTGCTGGCCGGACGGCGGCTGTTGGGCGACCCGGTGGCGTCGTTCCGGGCGGCGGCCGGCGTCGTGGTGGCGGTGTTCGCCGGCTCGCTGGCGCTGACCATGCTGCCGGGCATCGAGGACCAGGTGCGGCCGTTCAGCGGGCCGTGGAAGGACTCGGCCATCGTGGCCGACTCGGTCGGCAAGAACACCGACGTCATCGGCCAGCTGCGGGCCAGGCTGGCCGAGCACAAGCTGGACGCCGAGGTCGTGCCCCTGGTGAGCGGCTACCTGAGGTCCACATCGGACAAGTACGGTCCGAGCTACCAGGCCGTGATCGCGTCGTGCAAGGATGCCGCGAAAGTCCTTTCCGGACTGTCCGCAAGCGATTGCGTCGACGGGCCGGCCGTGTACCTGCCGCTGGGCTACCAGAGCTCCATGCATGACCTGGAGTTCGCAAAGGGCAATCGGAGTCCCAACAGCGACGTGCCCGCGCCCAAGCGGCTACCCGAGGGCATTCCGTTGCGCCCCATCGCCGGCGACGCCCAGATCATGGTCATCGACCCGGCGGTGTTCCCCGACCTGGCCGCGCAGCCGACCGGCGCCGCCACCACGACCACACCGTCCAATCGGGACGCGGTGTACACCGCGGTGGTGCGACTGCTGCCGGATGTGCCGGTGGCGGACAACCTCCGGGACTCCAGCCACAGCGCCACGCTGATGGACGACCTGCGGCGGGCCACCGCCATCGGGCTGGGGCTGATGGCGTTGCTCAGCGGCGCCAGCGCGGCGGTGGCCGCGGCCGGCTCGGTGATCGACCGGCGACGGACCTTCGGCGCCCTGATCGCCGCCGGCACACCGGTTCGCGTGCTGGCTCGGGCATTGCGGCGTGAGGTCGTGCTTCCGGTGCTGGTGGCCACACTGGGCGCCTGTCTGGCCGGAATGGTGGTCGGCCTCGGGTTGCTCGATGTGACGCACAGCATCTCCGGACGCGGCGAGGCCTTGCTCAACTTCTGGATTCTCGCGCCGGCCGCCGCCGGATTCGTCGTCGCGCTCGCGGCCGCCGCGGCGTGTGGACCTGTGCTTCGCACATTCAGCGCCAAGGACTACTCATACGAGTGACCGGCGTCACACCCAATCGTCGCAACATCACCCCGTGCTCGCGCATCAAGGAGCACGAAGGGATCGCTCGGGGGAAGGAAACCGAATGCTGCTCAGGATCGACCCGGTCCAACGCTGGCTGGCGGCCAACGCGCGCACGGTGTTCGCCGTCGCCGTCGGCGCCGCCCTGCTGATGGGCGCGCTGTGGCCAGGTGGCGGCCTGATCGACATGCAGGTCTACCAGGCCGGCGCTACCACCTGGCTGCACGGCGGCCCGCTGTACTCGCAGCCGGTCCTGGGCCCGATGGAGTTCACGTACCCGCCGATCGCGGCCGTGCTCTTCGCGCCGCTGGCCGTGCTGCCGCTGCCGGTGCTGGGCGTGCTGTGGGTGGCCGGCAACCTGGCCCTGCTGTGGCTGGTCATCCGGCGCTGCCAGGAGCGGGTCGGCCTGCCGCCCGAGCTGGCCCTGGTGTTCGCGGCCGCGGCGCTGTGGCTGGAGCCGGTGCGCACCACCCTGCTGCTGGGGCAGATCAACCTTGTGCTGCTTGCCGTCGTGGTGTTCGACCTGTGCCGCAACAAGCGTTCCAAGTGGGCCGGAGTCGGCGTCGGACTGGCCGCCGCGGTGAAGCTCACCCCGCTGCTCTTCGTGGTGTACCTGGTGTTCGCGCGGCGCTTCCGTGAGGCGGCGGTGGCCATGGCGACGTTCGTGGCGACCGTCCTGATTGGACTGCTGATCGTGCCCGAGGCCGCGCACTACTGGCTGGGCGGCGTGTTCGGCGACTCCACCCGGGTCGGCCCCGTGCTGAACTGGTCCAACCAGTCGCTGCACGGCATGCTGGCCCGGGTGCTCGGCGAGCCGGAGTCCAAGCTGCCGTGGCTGGCGGTCGCCGGCGTGGTGGCGCTGGCCGGCACCTTCCTGGCCGGGCTGGCCGACCGGCGCGGCGACCGGGTCCTGGCCATCGGCCTGGCCGGCATGACCGCGTGCGCGGTGTCCCCGTTCTCCTGGGAGCACCACTGGGTGTGGTTCATCCCGGTGATCATCGGGCTGGCGGGCAAGCGCATTACCTGGTGGGCGCCGGGTCTGGTGTTCCTGGCCGCGCTGGCCATGCCCACCGACCTGCCGCCGCTGGACTTCATGCACGGCATGCCGACCGGCTTCCTGTCCTGGGACCGGCTGCCCGGCCCGGTCGAGTTCTTCGTGCGCAACATGTACCCGTGGGTGCTGGTGGCCCTGCTGGTCGGCCTGTCGATGCGCTATGGTCGGCAGTGGCTCGCAGGGAGCCGCCGGTCCGCGGAAAGGGTTCAACCCGCCTGAGCGGTTCCCTGGTGTGTGCCGGTACCTCCTTTCAGCCTGGCTACGCGGACAGCAGGCGCGTGAAAGGAGGTCGCCGTGCCTTCGCTGCCGGACGACCCGAGTTTCGAGCACCTCCGCCACCAAGCGCGGGCACTGCACCGCGCCGTCGTCGCCGGGGACGCCGCCGCCCTGGCCCGGGTGCAGCGGTCCTACGGGACCTTCTCGCGATTCCCGCTCGCCACGGCCCAGCTGGTGGTGGCCCGTGAGTACGGATTCGCCAGCTGGGCCCGGCTCAAGGAGCACGTGGCGGTGATCGACCGCTACCGCTGGCCTCGACGTAACGGGATGCCCGTTACGTCATCGCCGTCGGACGAGTTCTGCCGGCTGGCCTGCCTGAACTACACCAACGACGACCCGGCTCAGCGGGCCCAGGCAGTGCTGCCGGACGAGCCGCACATCTGGGCCGCGGCGGCGGCCGGCAACACCGCCCGGGTGGCCGCGTTGTTGGCCGCCGACCCAACGCTGGCCCGACGCGAAGGCGGCCCGCACCTGTGGGAACCGCTGGCCTACCTGGCGTACTCGCGGGTCAGTCCCGGCGTTCCACTGCTGACCGCCCGGCTGCTGCTGGACTACGGGGCCGATCCCAACACCGGGTATTTGTGGGGCGGGTTGACCTCGCCCTTCACGCTGCTGACCGGGGTCTTCGGGGAGGGCGAGCAGGGTCCGGAGCGGCAGCCGCGGCATCCACAGTCGTTGGCACTGGCCGAGATGCTGTTGCGGGCCGGGGCCGATCCCAATGACAGCCAGACGTTGTACAACCGCCAGTTCAACGCCGACAACTCCCATCTGACGCTGCTGTTCCGCTATGGGCTCGGCCGGGGCGACGGCGGTCCTTGGCGGGCTCGGTTGTCGTTGCCGTCGCCGTCGGAGCTGATGGCCACGCAGCTGCGGTGGGCCGTGACGCATGATCAGCGGGACCGGGTGCGGCTGATGGTGTCCGAGGGCGTCGAGTTCCGTACCGGCTTCGTGGAACTGGCCCTGGTCAACGGAAACACGGAGGTGGCGTCGTTCCTGCGGTCGGCCGGGGCGGCCGAACCGGTGTTGGATCCGGTGTCGGCGTTCGTCGCCGCCGTGCTCAGCGGCGGCTCCTTCGATCCGGCTGTCGTGCCGTCGGCAATTGCTCAACGGCCGGGGCTGGTGGTGTGGGCCGCCGCCAACGACCGGCTCGATGCCGTGAAGTTGTTGGTGTCACTGGGTTTCGACGTCAATGCCCTCGGCCGCGGCGATGTGCCTGTGGAACAGCCGTGGCAGACCGCGCTGCACACGGCCGCCGGCCGCGGCAACCTGGCCATGGCCGAGTTGTTGCTGTCCCTGGGCGCGGATCCGTCGATCCGTGACGTGCGGTTCGACGCCACCGCCCTCGGCTGGGCCGAGCACGAGGGACACGCCGAGCTCATCGCACTGCTGACTCCGTAGTCGCCCGATCGGCGAGGCCCTGCACGAACTGCTCGGTGATTCGTTGCAGGGCCCGCCGGTACAGCCAGCCCATGCCCGGCACCTTGGCCCGGAACATGGTGTGCCAGTGGATGTCCGTGCCGCCGTCGGCCGGCGTGAGGTCGATGTCGGCGCGGTAGTCGCGCAGCGCCAGGCCGGCCAGCAGGGCGTAGCTGAAGCGGCGGTCCGGCACGATCTCGACGATCTCCTCCCGCATCAGGTAGCGCCCGGTGCGGAAGTTCCGGATCGCGCCGACGCTCTCCCCGCCGTCCGGGCCGGGCCGTTCCAGCGTGAAACTTTCCACCGTGCCCCACTCCGGCCAGGTCGAGCCGTCGCGCAGCAGGGCGTGCACGGTCGCGGGGCTCGCCGCGGCGTGGGCTCTCGCCTCGATCCGCTTCATCATGTACCAAACGGTACACGTACCATCTGGTACATGAAAGACCCCAAGCGCGACCTGCTCGAACGGGCCGTCGACTACCTGTCGGAGCACGGCGTCATCGCGCGCAGCCTGCGGCAGCTGGCCGCCGAGCTGGGCACCAGCCACCGGATGCTGATCTACCACTTCGGCTCCATGGAGGGCCTGCTGGTCGAGGTCGTACGCGAGGTCGAGGCCCGGCAGCGGGCCGTGCTGGCCGACATCGACCCCAGCGACTCCCCCGCCGACCTGGCCAAAGCCTTCTGGCGGCGGTTCACCGACCCGTCGCTGTACCCCAACGAGCGGCTGTTCTTCGAGCTGTACGGGCAGGCGCTGCAGGGCCGTCCCGGCACCGAGGCGCTGCTGCCCGAGGTCGTCACCGCCTGGCTCGCGCCGCTGGCCGAGTTGGGGAAGAGTCACGGTCTTTCCGAGCAGGACGCGCTCGTGAGTGCGAGGCTGGGACTGGCCGTCACCCGCGGACTGCTGCTCGACCTGCTCGCCACCGGCGATCTGGCGGCCGTCAACGCCGCCATGGACCGTTTCGTGGACGCCTATGTGGCCGGACTGCCGTGACGATGTCTCGGTTTACCCATGCCGTATGGGTATGTTCACCCATTTTGCGCACCAGCTCTGGCGCGGTCTTCGGCGGTCACGCCAAGCTGCCGAGCATGGGGAGCATTTCGGTGGTTCTCGCCGACGTTCACG
>Ga0068853_100003835_pt1 | contig 11516 bp, 9 predicted proteins | sample KBSCornC32_FD_65655 | JGI IMG/M metagenome (GOLD analysis project Ga0068853, IMG submission 65655) | Corn rhizosphere microbial communities from Kellogg Biological Station, Michigan, USA - KBS Corn C3-2 | ecosystem: Host-associated > Plants > Roots > Rhizosphere > Soil ... | reverse complement strand
ACCGCGCGAGCGGTTTAGTCCTCTGGCCGGTACGGGTCCGTCAGTCCGGCAACGGGTACGATTCGGGGAAAGGAACTGTACGCGCCAGGTGTTCCTTCGACTAGGAACTGCCTGCCACCGGAAAGCCGGGCCCCCTTTTCGCCCCTTAGTACTCAATATCGAAGAAACGTGCCGTGCTCCTCAGTCGGGTGGCCCAACCCTAAGTGGCCCACTGGGAACGTGGGGGCGCGGGCGGCGTGCTGCTGTTGCGAACCGAATTGCTGATTCAGAGCCAGCCGACCGCGCGTCGCTACGAGAGCAACCAGCCTCCGTCAACATCGATCGTAGTGCCGGTAACGAAATCGTTCTGCACCAGGAACACGATGCCTTGCGCCACTTCCTCGGGCTTGCCTGCGCGGGGGATCAGGTTCTTTGCCGTCATGTTCCTGTAAAGCGTTTCGCGCTCGGCACCTTTGAGCACCACAATCGGCGTATCGATGGAACCCGGCGAAACTACGTTGATGCGCCGTGGCGCGATCTCGGGCGCCACCGCGCGCACCAGGGCTTCCACGGACGCGCCGACTGAAGACAGCGAAACTTGGCCAGGCTTGCACTTGCGCGCCGGTGCTCCGCTGACGAGCACGATCGCGCCGTCTCTGCTCAGGTGATGCGTGCCATACCGCACCACGTTCGCATAGCCCCACAGCTTGTCGAACGATGCCTTATAACCGTCCATGTCCATTTCCAGGAATGGGCCGATCGCGCGCCGTCCGCCGGTAGCCGCACTGATGAGAATATCGAACGGCGCGTGCTCTTTGAACAGCGCCTCCATTGCGGCGCGGTCCAGCACGTCGCATTTGGCCAAGGTGACGCCCGCGGGCGGCTCGCCGGCCTTGCTCGGATCACGGCTGACCGCCACGACCCTGACGCCCAGCGCGGCTAGTTGCCTGGTCGTGGCCAGGCCGATGCCCGATGTGCCGCCAAAGACGATAGCTTTCTTGCCCCTCAGGTCCATTTCTCTGTTCTCCGGAGTGAGTTCTCGTCAAGGCGACGATCAATTCGCGATCGTAATCGGTTCCGTGCGCGAGCGATAGAACGCTCGAACATCTCCGGCGGGCACCACGACGCGGGCCGCTCGAACGGCCGCGGTCGGTGTGCGGATCTGGCCGACAGTTGCCCATCGACCAGCAGTCCGCGACCGCCTATCATCGATGTCTCGTAGACGAGGAGTCAGCCGGATGGTTGTCGTCCGTCTGCTCCATCCTGCACAAGTTGTAGAAATGAGCGCGGCTGATCCCATGCCTGCGACAGAACTCCAGAATAGAGAACGCGAGAATCTCCACTGACACTTGCTTTGTCGGTGGCCGATGAGCGTTCCCTGCTGGGGACTGTGCGGTGATCTTGGGTTGCTCCATGGCGCAAACATTACGTGGCGGAAGGTGTGCGGTCGGGAAGTTTCGTGCCGACCTCCAATCGGTATGACAAAGAAAATTCCATCGACCGCACGGTGAACACAATATCCACCTGGGACGCGTGTCGTAACTGCTAGAACTGCTAGGTCCTATCAGAAGTGGGAGTCATAAAGCAATAGTCGACCTGCCGGAATCGCACGTTCTCGAGATAGACGCGTTTCGCCGCGCCGATCGGGAGACTGGCCTCCGTATAATCGCGCTATGAGCGCAATACTGGTCGGTACTGCCTCGTGGGCAGACAAGTCATTGGTCGATTCGGGGCTGTTCTACCCGAAGCAAGCACGGACAGCGGAAGCTCGACTGCGTCATTACGCCACGAACTTCGGACTGGTCGAAGTCGACAGCTCCTACTACGCGATGCCCGCGCCGCAGGTGACCCAATTGTGGGCGGAGCGTACGCCGGATTCGTTCGTCTTCGACATCAAGGCGTTTCGCATCTTCACCCAGCACCAGACACCGCCGAAGGTCCTGCCTCCCGATATCCGCCAGGCCCTCGGGCCGCTGGCGGAGAAGAAGAACGTCTACTACGCAGACTTTCCGCCTGAGTTCATGGACGAGGAGAGGTCCAAGCGAGAGTATCCGATTGCAAGCCAGTCCTCCTCTCGAAACCGGACCTCAATCGAGCAAGGAGTGGAAATCATGACATTGCTGAACCCTAAACGCCGAGCCGAATCGCGGCGAGTGCTTGGCGGGCGTGACAGGTCGAAGACGCTGTCCAGAAGCCTCTGATCAGGTGTTCTGGTAGAAGAAGCGGATCATCTCACGGGCAGCTTCTGGGCCCTTTGGATCCACATACGAGCCACGCGGGTTCCCCCCAAACCAAGCGTGACCGCCATCGTGCACCAGCCAGTGTTCGAGAACGATACGCCCATCTGAATCACGGTAAACGGTGCGGGTGTACGCGTGACCCCCCGGCACCTGACCTAGTTCTGTCGATGCATCGATGCGCGATGCGTTGTGCTGCTCAACTGACTGCGCGACCACCCGCTCGCCGTTGCGAGGATGCACCGTCTTGTCGCGATCACCGTGGAACACGATAGTCGGTTTTGCCAGTGCGGGAGACCTTGAAGCGGTACTGCGTCCAGCTATCGATGCCGGCATGCCGCGCATGGCCGCGAATGCGGATCGAAGATCGTTTGCGCTGCCGCAAGCGAGCCCCGAGTGGATACCCACGGCCGCATAGAGTTCCGGGTAGGCCGTGCCCATGACAGCAGCCATTGCTCCACCCGCCGATAGTCCGGCTACATAGACCTTACCTGGATCGACACCGTAGCGATCCATAACGTCGCGCGTCATGCCGGCCAGGATTTCAGGCTCGCCTTGGTCTCGGCGCTGGTCGCCACGCTTGAACCAGTTCCAGCACCGCGCATTGTTGGCAGCATGAGTCTGCGCGGGGTAGAGAACGAGACACTGCCGCTCCTCGGCGAGCGTGTTCATTCGAGTGCCGTCTGCAAAGTCGTCGGGGCTTTGCGTGCAACCATGCAACATCACGACAAGGGGAAGCGGTTGGCCCGCATAGGTTGTCGGAATGTAGAGCTTATACGGGCGCGCGCCGGCTTGATTGGCATAGCTCCCGGTGACGAATTGTCCCGGTTGCCCGTCGACCACCGTCGTCGGTCGGCGCAGACTTGCTGCGGAGTCGCCGTTAGGTGAACCACGGAAAAGCCTGTTGAGGCCCAAGGCCTCGGATATGTCATCGACCACCGCCCGTTGAAGTGGAATCCCGCCCGGATGCTCGGCCTCCGCGACGTTCGAATACTCGGCCTCGATGACGTTGTCACCCAGGTCGCCATCGCCGTTCGACGTGTGGCGCTCGGCATCTTCAGCGGGCGCCGAGCTATTGCGCAGGGTGCGTTGAATGAGCGCAGTGGCCTCAAGCAGACGTCCAGCACGCGTGAGCCGAGTTGCTTCGATCAGGCCGATGGGTATTCCTTTGTTCGTAACCAAGGTGCTCCTTCACAAGATTTGGATAGGCAATTAACGAATACGGTCGGCCAGGGCAGCCTTCACTTTGGGACTAGCGCGCAGGGCGCCTAGGACCGCAATGGAGGCGATCGTTTGCGCGGCGAGTTGCGCCGGAACGTCGTCGTCAATGGTCGCCAAGCCGAGTACCTGAATGTCCAGTCGCTCACCCGCCGCACGCAGGCGCTCGAGGTCCTGGCGGGTGTACCGTTGCAAGCCGAGCACCAGTGAACGTCGCGCGAAGGTCTGCTTTAGAGCGTCGCCGTGGGTGCCAAGCTGACCACGGATGGCCGTTCTGATGAAGTCCGTGCGATTAGAGTAAAAACCCTCTTGCACGAGTAAATCGATCTGCCCCAGATCGATGTAGCCGAGATTGATCGTGATCTTTTCCGAGTCGGGTTCTTTGCGTCGGGCTTCGGCTGATTGGCGTTTTCCCATCTGTATACCATCCGTGCACCATCCAGAGAGATGGTAATCTATCACAATACAAGCGAGGTGAGGTTGTCCTGCGCGACAAGGGCGTGCCGGCTTCGATGCGAATGCGCTGTAGAACGCCTTCGGGCATCCATGAGTCAAGCAGACTCAGACCTGCGGGGGGTCGGGGCAGGATTTGAAGTCGCTTCCACCATTCGATGGGCCGCCCCGCAGACTCCTATAACTCCTACCGAACAGATAAGCAGTAGTTAAAGCGACCGAGCGTCCTTGCTTTCGTGCAAGCCCTCGAGTTTATGGTCGTTCAGTCGGTTTGGCGTTCCGAATCCGGAGGTGCGCTCGGGCCTGCCGCCACGTACTCGGTCCGGTAGCGCCGCCGCCTTCCTGGTGTTGCATGGCATCTGGTTCTGCAGGCTGCCTGACCGAGGGAAGCACTGCCTCGACCGTGCGGACGCTCGATAGGCAGGGAAGGCTGGCGCTGAGCCTTTCGCGTGACGGGCACTTCGCGGCCACTTTCCGTCGTTGGCCACAACCCACTGGTAGCCCGAAAGCTGCCGTTGGACTCATCGCAGAGCGGTACGCCGACCTCAGTGCACTGCACAGACGGAAAAACGCGGTGGTCTCTGTGCGCTGCCATCGTATCGGGCGTCCCACCCCGGGTTGTGGCGGTGCAGGCGCCGAGCACATCCCCAGTACGCAACTGATATAGCTTTCGACCCATGCGGAAGATGTAACTTTGAGCTAAGCTTGTTCACATCGCAGGTGTCAGGCCGCGAGCCAACGAGCACGACCCGCGCTGAGACTCAGAGCAGGAGAACGCGATGAAGTCTTGTGCATCCGCCTGGTTGTATCCGCAAAGACCACTCACCCTGATGGCGCTCGGTGCCGTCGCCTTGGCGTCGGTTCAAGCTGCATACGCCGACGGCGAGATTGTGGGGGCGCCGATCGACCTGTCCGCCTTCGTGCATGAGGCGCTGCTGCCTGGCGGAACCCTGTTCGACAATACGCAAACGGTGACTGGCGCTCTCACCACACCAAAGCAGAGCGCGACAAATTTCCACCTCGGGGCCAAGGGCGAGAACCTTTCCGGCCGCTCAAAGAACATCGATGGTGCCTTTGCGTCGGCACTGGCCGAATCCAACGGTAACGGCGGCGTCGGGGTCACGGCCTGGATCGGAGGAAGTCCGAGCAACACCAATTCGGCCGCGAACGGGCAGCTTGTCTCCGAGGCCATCTGGAAACAGAACTTCACCTACAACGGCACTATCCCGGCAGCGATCTCTCTGCACCTCCACATTCCGGCTCTGGAGGTCGGGTTGATCGGCGTGCCGCCCGACCGCGATTCGTTCAGCGCGACCGAGACAGCCGAGGCCAAGGCGACGCTGGAGACCACCATCATCCATCCCGATGCCAGCACTTCGCCTGGAGGAAGCTTCGAGTTCGGTCTGCGTGCGTTCGAGACACAACTCTTCGGTTCGCAGGGAGATTTCAAGAACTTTGCTCAGTTTCAGGCTCTTGGTGTCAACAAGAGTACGGTCTCTTTGTTCGATTCGTTCAAAGACAACGGCGACGACTTCAATCCGAGGTTCAGTCTGGACGCGGTATCCACGAACGTAAAGCTCGGGACGCTTCAACCCGGCGACACCGTGAGCTACGTCTACAAGCTCACCGCCCAGGGCACCACGCATGGTGGCGAACAAGGGTACATGGCCTTCCTCGGTGATCCGTTCGGTCTAGATGTGACTTCGGGTAATCTGATCCTGAGCACGACGTTCGTGCCCGAGCCCGCGACGTGGATGCTGATCGTCATCGGACTGGGCGGTGTCATTCGGGTAGCGGGCCGTCGCACCGCGTCGCCGGACTGAGGTTGTTTGACGGCGGCGGGATTCCTGCCGCGGGCTAATGCGGGCGATCAGCCTGTGCAGATCATCAGGTCGCGGGAGGAAACGCCCTGTGTTCTCATAGCGACGTTTCTCTTCGACCCGCTACTTTCCTTGCAATGTCGTACTAGTGAGTGCCGCTCAAAGAAGGAGTCGGCAAGCCGATCAGCGGTCGTCGCCGTCTCGACCCGTGGAAGCTGGTACGGCCGGTTTCACCGGCGCTATCGTTCCCTGCAATACCCATCCGCGCTGACTGGGGGCAAAGCGTGGCGCCAGCAGCCCGTCGTTGATTTCGCGCGTGATCGCGAAACGGTTGAATGAGGTAGCCGGCAAGAACAACCGAGAGTTGTCCTTGAAGCCGTCGGAGGCCGTATCGATGTCACCTTCGGCGGCGGAGATTACGCCGTCGAAATTCGCATCAACGTGCCTCAACTCGTGCGCATAGGCATGGTACAGCCGCTTCGTCAGGTTGTGCTCGTGCGGCATAAAAGAGACTCTGCGCACATAGACATCCAGGAAGATCTCGTTCGCCAGCCCGCTCGGGATAAAGCGCTGGCGGAACTCACGCTGCGCGTCGTCGTCGGCGTCGAATAGGTCGGGATCACGCGGGCGATCGGGGCTATCACCGTAGACGCGCGGATCGTTGTGCACACCCGCGGGACCTGAGCCCGGTACGATGGACTGAAGCTTGCCGATCTCCCCATCTTGCAGCGCGTCCGGGATGCTGCCGAAGTTATCGGGGAAGCCGCCGGTGAACGGCAATTCGTAGAGTGGATGGATCCAGTTGGTCTGGTAATTGAACTCCCAATAGGCATGGCAGTCGCTCTGCTGCAGGCAGTTGTAGGCACCCATACTGAGCTGGATCGGGACGACGTTGGTCTGAATGTCTGGAAAGTGATCCATCGGACTCGGGAAGTGCACCGCTTCGCCATCTATGGTGAAGATATTACCGGCGACATTATTCCCGGGGAGACCTTTCTTGCTTCCCATCGAACGCATCAGCGCTGCGTCGGCCGCGGTCATTGTGCCGAACTGGGCGTGGCCGTCCCGGCGTGGTGCTGCGATTGGGGGAACTCGAAGATCGTGGATCATCCACCCCTCGTACCAGCCGCTCTCGTTGTTGATGACGAACAAGCCCGCGATGTCGGTGAAAACATCGATGAACGCGCGCGGATTGTTCGGATCGGTTGGCAAGTCGGGTTTCGGCTCGACAACCAGGCGTACGCTTGCGATAGTTGGCGCACCGCAGTTCGCTCCGGCTGCAGTCTTCATCGCGGTATCGTTAACTCCGGGTATGACCGCGGTGAATACATTGGGCTCGAAGCCGGTGCTGTCCAGCAAGTAGTATTGGAACAGCTGGCTTGGATGATCTGCCTCGGCAAACGCCTGCAGGGGCAGATAAGTATGGTTGCGTGCGGCAATGTCGGCGAGCCGGTTCTGCAGTGGTGCTGGCAAGTTCTTGACGTCATCTCGTGTGAGTACGGTTTGCCGATCCTGGTTAGCGTTGGGATTGGGGTGACAGGTCTGCGCAGCCGCCTGACCCGCCACGGTTAGCACAATCGGGAGCAGCACGATTGGGTACCAAGTGCGAGTGACTGCCGTTGCACGGCCGAACCTTTGGATGCCTGGAGAATTCATACTTTCGTCCCTCCAATGTAGCGGGAAGTGGTGGGTACAGTTGCTCTCTCAGGCTTCGTTACAGCGTCTCCGAAGCCAATAGAGAGAGCCGGCGAGTAGTTGAACCGCGCACGATCTCCGCGCTGGATCTAAAAACAAATCTGTCACGAAATGACGCGGGGCTAGTGCAGAGTTCGGACGGTGAATCGCAAGCTAGATCCAACAGGTTCAATTTGGATCGATAGTGAACGTCCTGCGGCTAAAGATGGACTAACCGTCGCGGAAGAATTGCGGACGTTCAAGCAGGAAAGGATGAGATCGGTATCGCAAACGCCGAGGTCGCGACGCGCGACATTCCGTTGCGTGCTCTGTCGATGCCCATAGCTGCGCGCCGCCGCTGGAGGGTCAAACGATAAGCCGAAGGCTCATGGCTTCCGAGCACTGACGGGTCGAGTTTCCATCTACGGACGGGACAATCGACCGAAGTGGAGGCTCGAAGGTTACGTGATGAACTTTACCCTTGAGAGGTCGGGCACCCACAACTCATACCGAACGTCTGCTTTGAGCCATCGTGACGTGCTGCCGAATGGTAGCTTCCCAAGGAAACGACCGGCAGCAACGGGTCGGCTTCTGCCGGCGCCATAAGGCGGCAGTCGCACAAAGGACTGAACCGCCCGGGCGGCAAGGGCTTCAGGAGGTCTTTGGCAATATCAGACGCCCCGTCCGCCAGGAGCGGTCTTCGAATACCTGTGCGACGCGCCAGAGCATGGCGTGGGATTCGTCGTGTCGAGTACCTCGCGTTTGTTTCCTCTTACGCCGGAGTCTGTTCGCATACGTTCTTGAGAAGTTCGAAATTCGAGGCCTGTCCAGCCATCATGCCCTTCTTCTTTTCGGCCGGCAGGTCCGCGCCCATCCAGTGCACATTGAATCTGAGCCTCGTCGCGCCATCGCGCGAGGCTTCCATTTCGTAGTGGGCCTGGAGCGTCAGCTTGAGTTCGGGTATCTGCACTTTTTCAGAGTAGAGGGCACGGTCCTCGTGAAACTCGCAGTACATGGCGGTGTTGATCAGCTTCAAGCCGTGGAATACGCAATTGTGCTGCATGCCGATCCGCTCGCTCGTCATCTCCCGGTTGATCGTGTCGACACCGTCCAGCCATTGCGGCCGCTTGTCGACGTTGATCAAGGTCTGGTACACAACAGCGAGGGGTGCATTGATGACGATCTCAAGGCTGTCTTCCCCCTTCTCTATGACGAAACGTGGCGGCGCCGGGGGCGGCGAAATCTCTTTACGGAAGTCGCTCAGCGTCGCGAACTCGTAGTCGACGGTACCGATCGCGTCATACGCCTGACTGGATTTCGACCATTGGAGGGCCGGATGGTCTTCGGCGTGACCGGCCGCAGCACAGCATGACTGAGTCATGAGAATGTACTCGGCCGAGTCGACGTCGTTCTTAAGCAGTCGGTGAGCGACGATCATGTCCACTCCGGTCGCCTTGACGAACCGAGCGACCTTGATTTCCTTCAGGTACCCGAAGTGCACGATGAACTTGAGCGTCAGCTTGCCGGCGCTCTGGCACGCGCCGCACTGGCAGACCGTGTCTCGCTCGATGACCATCAGTCGCTCGTGGAACCTCGAGAACATGGTCAGGCATTGCGCGACGAGTCGTGTTCGTTCAAGAGATTCGCCGGTCCGGTAGAAAAGGACGGCATCGCCTTCGATCTCCGCCAGTGTGAACCCGGCTTCGTTCGACTCAACGAGCAGTTCCAACAGCTCGGCGATGATGTGGGCAGCGTGGTCGATCTCCGTGGCTGTCGTGAAATCGGTAAATCCGCTGATGTCCGGAATAAAGATTATTGCCTGTTCGGCCATGAAGAGGCGCTCCTGGGAACGATGCGAGATTCCTTCCCGTGCGTAGCCGCGACCAGCGATTGGCGCCGGTTCTCTAGCAACCCACTCGCATCCAGCCTTTCGAGATCGGCGGGGCGGTCCACGTCCCAGGACGTGGAAAGCTCCCGCCACCGTAGGCCCGCGCCGCGAAGGCGCTCTCGCGTGATCGTCATCACCGAGTCGTCGCCCCACGGTATCGCATGAAAAAGTGATCGCACCGGATAGCGCAAGCCGATGAGCACGTAGCCTCCGTCCTCCGCTGGTTTGAGGACGGCGTCATCGCTTTGCGTCAAGGCCTCTGCGGCAGCACGCAAGTCCGCGGACGTCAGCGCAGGGCAATCGGTACCGATGATCAAGGTTGGGCCGCGTCGGCACAGCTGTTCGAAAGCGTCGAACATACGTGCGCCCAAGTCCGTGCCGCGCTGAGCAACCAGTTCGACGTGGAACGCATCGCGAGTGGTTGCGAATACGGCATGTTCGCAATGCGGCGCGCACCAGAGCGTAACCGGACCCACTTCGGCCGCCACCGCAGTACCGACGGCTCGCGCAATCAACAGGCTCTGCAGATCGGCAGCCGCCTCCGGTCCGAGAAGCGGAATCAACCGGGTCTTGGCTTCCCCGGGTATCGGAGCCCGGGAAAATACAGCGATCGCAACTCGCTGCGCACTCGTTCTACCGGGCGCGTCGTTCATTTCCGTACTTCCGAGCCAACTTCGCCGGATCGACGCCGAAAAAGAAGGCCAGCCGCAGACGCCACATAAGTGCAATGGTTGCGATCACGCCCCCGTCGTCCCAGCGCCGGCCGGACGTAACCACGCGTTCGCGCAGACATAGCGGACGCCCCGCACGCTTGAGTTGTTTCGACAGCGCGATGTCCTCCATCACGGGAATGTTGGGAAAGCCGCCGCTCGCAAGAAAAAGGTCCCGGCGCACAAATATCCCCTGGTCGCCGGTCGCGATTCCACTAAGGCGCGAGCGCTCGCTCATGAACCAACCGATTACCCCAAACCAAGAAGATTCACCATCGATAGCCACGTCGAATCGGCCCCAGCGCTGCACGCCGGTGGCGAGCCCCGCGCGTATGAGCTCGTCAGCTCCGTCCGGGAGCCGGGTGTCCGCGTGGAGAAAGAGCAAGATGTCACCACTTGCCTTGCTCGCGCCAGCATTCATTTGCGCTCCACGCCCGCGAGGTGCGGAAACGACTGCGTCTGCCAGCGGCGCCGCCAGGCTGGGCGTGGAATCCGCGCTACCACCGTCGGCAACAATGACTTCAACACCGCGGAGACGCAATCCCTGCAAGGCCGAAAGTTGACCGACGATGCCGTCGGCTTCGTTCAACGTCGGGATGACAATCGACAGACTGGAAATGCGGGGTAACGCGCAGCTTGCAAGCTCGAGCGCGGAAGCAGTTCCGGCCGTTGCCGAGGCGGTCATCCCAGCTCCCACGCATGGTATCGCTTCAGCATCCTGAGAACGACGGCGGGCGCATGCGCGCGCTTCCAGACGCCTGCGGCATACTTGTTGGCCTCTGCCATGGTCGGATAGATATGGATCGTGCCCAGGATCTTGTTCAGTCCGATACCGTGCTTCATGGCTGTCACAAATTCCGCGATGATGTCAGCCGCGTGCTCGCCAACGATGGTGACGCCCAGGATGTGATCCTTGCCGGGCACCGTGAGCACTTTCACCACGCCGTGTGCCTCTTCGTCGGCGATAGCGCGATCGAGGTCGTCGATGCCGTAGCGCGTGACCTCGAATGGAATCTTTTTTTCCGCCGCTTCGGTCTCGTTCAAACCCACCCGCGCAACCTCGGGGTCCGTAAACGTCGCCCAAGGAATGACGGAGTAGTCGGCCTTGAACTTTCGGAACCGGCCGAACAGAGCGTTCACGGCAGCGTACCATGCCTGATGCGCAGCAGTGTGCGTGAACTGGTAAGGCCCCGCGACATCGCCGCAGGCATAGATGTTGGGATAGCGAGTCTGCAAGTATTCGTTGGTTTCGATGGTGCCCGCCTTAGTTTTCGGAATACCGAGCTCCTCCAGGCCGTAGCCATCTGTGTTGGCGACGCGGCCGACGGCGCAGAGCAGGGCGTCGAATGCGATTCGTACCTCGACACCATCATGCTCGGCAATCAGCAGCTTTTCTCCATCTGCAACCAGGAATCGCTTCGCTGTATGGTTCACTAGAACGCGGACCCCTTCATCACGCAACCGAGCAGTGACGATTTCCGATATCTCGGGATCCTCGCGAACCATGATTCTGGGCAGCATTTCCACCTGTGTGACG
>Ga0068853_100003832_pt1 | contig 11518 bp, 9 predicted proteins | sample KBSCornC32_FD_65655 | JGI IMG/M metagenome (GOLD analysis project Ga0068853, IMG submission 65655) | Corn rhizosphere microbial communities from Kellogg Biological Station, Michigan, USA - KBS Corn C3-2 | ecosystem: Host-associated > Plants > Roots > Rhizosphere > Soil ... | reverse complement strand
TTTACGGTCAAGAACGTCACCAAAAATCGCCGAAAAACTGAGATAAAACTTGCGATCAACGGCGGCGCAACCAAGAGTGTCGCACCGTGGAACGCCGCGTATTCACCGGGCGAATACGACAACGACAGGGTTTTAGACAACGGCCGAAACGCCGTTCTCTGCAAATCAAAACGTACCGAAGCCTTTGTCTTACAAGGCGTTTCGCCGAAACCCGCAAAACTGCTGCCATCATGGATCGTTTACAATTTCGACCTTGCTCCGGGCGAATCGAGATCGATAGTTTTTGTAAATTCTCTTGGCGGCACGGCGTCCGACGCACAGCGTGATTTTGACTCGATCATCACTGCGTTTGACACTGTTGCGAAACAAACCACCGACGAGTGGAACACCCAGTTTACAGCCGCATTTACGCCGAACAACGACCGATTTTCAGGCTATATTCCGACGCTCGTTACCAATGACGAAAACGTTAAACGCCTCTATCATTCGGCGGTTATGAGCGCGCTGTTTTTTCGTCGCACGACGCCGCATTCGGTTTACGGCACAACGTACGTCACGCTGGCGCCGCGTTATTGGGAAACGACCACGTTTTTGTGGGACATCAGCTTAAGCGCAATGCTGCTTGCGATGCTCGATCCGGTGGTCCTGCGGCGGATGATGGAAACTTGGATGACGCTCGATGTTTACAAGCATTTCGGAACCGAGTTTTTGACGGGTTCAGGCGTCGGACCGTGGTATTCCGTCAACGATTACGCGATGTCGCGTATGGCGAAAGAGTATCTGCGATGGACCGGCGACAAAGCCTGGCTCGATAAAGAAGTCGGCGGAACAAAGGTTTTCGACAGGCTGATAACCTATGCCGAACACTGGCGTGCACTCGATACAAATGGCCACGGTTTAGCCGATTACGGCGGCGTAAACAACCTGCTCGAAGCCGTGTCCAGTTACGTCCATGAAGTCGCAGGGCTCAATGCCGCAAACGTTTATAACCTTCGGTTTGCCGCGGAACTGCTCGACCACAAAGGCCAAAAAGCCAAAGCCGACGCGATGCGAAAAGAAGCGCTCGAGCTCGCCGGACGTGTCAACCAGCTTTACATCGACGGCGAGGGATTTTGGCGGTGCCGTTTGCCTGACGGTTCGTATAATGAGGTCCGCCATTGCTACGATTTTGGAACGACGCTGATGAACATTGGCGACACGATGACCGCAAAGCAAAAAAAGGAGATCGTGCGGTTTTTTCAAACCGAATTGCAGACGCCGACCTGGATGCGGGCGCTTTCGACAAAAGATCTCGACGTGACGTTCAGCATCCGTCCCGACCATCAGTGGACTGGGGCTTATGCGGCATGGCCGGCTCTTGCACTCAGCGGCCTTTATGCGGCGGGCGAAACGGATGTCGCTTTTGATTGGATAAAAGGTTTGGCAAAAACATCACGGCAAGGGCCGATCGCCCAGGCTCATTTTGTCGAGAGTTTTGTCGCACCGGAATCAAACGGGGGTGCGATAAAATCGACATCCGATCAACCATATATAAACGACGGAGCGTGCGTGTCAGGCTGCAATTATCTCGAGCCTATAGTCGATTCGATCTTCGGTATCGATGCCGGACTATTTGGCGAAATAAAGGCAAAACCGCAATTCGGCAAGTTCGATCCGAGTGCGGAGCTTAGAAATATCAACTACCAGGGGAAAAAATATATCGCCAGTAAGAACGGCGTTCGGCCTGCTTAAAACCATGCGAGTAAAGATATTAAATGTAGTTTTTCTGTTGGTGATTCTCGCGCTTTTTGCTGCTTGTGCCTTTGGACAGCAGGTGACGGCGCCGTCACTGCTTCAAATTGCGGATCGATATTGGATGCAGCCTGACGTGGTCTACGGAACCGCGAACAACACGCCGCTCAAGCTCGATATTTGGTATCCGCGCGATTCAAAGACGCCGACGCCGACACTCGTCTATATACATGGTGGCGGGTGGATATTCGGATCGAAAGAAGGTGCCGTCTATCAGTTTCTGCCTTATCTCGAACGCGGTTGGCGAGTGGTCAATGTCGAGTATCGCATGGCAGGGAATTCGCTCGCTCCTGGTGCGGTAGAGGACACCCGATGCGCATTGAGATGGATATATAGAAATGCAAAGCAGTACAATTTCGATACCTCAAAGATAGTTCTTACGGGGCATTCGGCGGGCGGACATCTTTCGCTGATAACCGGAATGTTGCCGGACGGCACTCCACTAGACAATCGCTGTTACGCAGATGCGAAGTACGGCGACGTTCCGATGAAGGTCGCGGCGATCGTCAATTGGTACGGCATCAGCGATGTTAACGATCTTATCCAGGGTCCAAACCTCAAAAATTACGCTGCGATGTGGATGGGAGCGATGCCAAATGCAGAAGAGGTTGCAAAGAGCGTTTCGCCTCTGACTTATGTACGCTCGGGCCTTCCGCCGATTATCACGATACATGGCGACAAGGACGATGTGGTGCCGTACGCTCAGGCAACGCGGCTGAAGGAGGCGCTTGATAAGGCAGGCGATCCGAACCAGCTTGTGACCGTTCACGGCGGCGGGCACGGAATGTTCCAACAGGCGGATTACGAAAGGGCTTTCGTGGAGATCTGGAAGTTTTTGAAGGAAAACAGGGTCACGCAATGAAAATCACTGATATCAAAGCGACAACCATCACGGTTCCATTAGAAGCTCCGCTTCGTCACGCGGCGGGCTGTCACTGGGGCCGGTTCGTCCGCACGATCGTCGAAGTCGCAACCGACGAAGGTATCGTTGGCTTGGGAGAAATGGGCGGTGGCGGCGAATCGGCCGAAGCGGCGTTTCGGGCGATGAAGTCATACCTGGTTGGTCACGACCCGGCGAATCTGGAAGAGATGCGGTTCAAGATCGCAAACCCGACCGCGTCGCTTTACAACAACCGGACACAGATCCTCGCTGCGTTGGAATTTGCCTGTCTCGACATTCTCGGACAGAAATGGAATGTTCCCGTTTATGACATTCTAGGCGGCAAGCTGCAGAGCGAAGTCCCGTTTGCTTCGTATTTATTCTTTCGCTATGCAAATCCAAAAACCGGCGAAGGCGAAGTGCGAACCGTCGAGCAACTTGTCGATCATGCAAAAGATCTGAAGCAGAAATACGGGTTTACCTCTCATAAATTAAAAGGCGGTGTGTTCGATCCGGTTTACGAGTTGGAATGTTATCGAGCGCTTGCCGCGGAACTCGGGACTGACACGCGCGGCGGCGATAGTTTTCGATTCGATCCGAACGCCTCGTGGTCGACCGAGCAGGCAATATGGTTCGGGCAGCAGATCGAGGACATCAACAACGACTATCTCGAAGACCCTGTTTTTGGATTGCACGGGATGCGGCGGACTCGCGAAAAGGTGCGAATGCCGCTTGCGACAAACACCGTTGTGGTGAATTTCGAACAGCTTGCAGCGAATGTCTTAGATACAGCGGTGGATGTGATCCTGTTGGACACGACGTTTTGGGGCGGTATTCGCCCGTGCGTAAAAGCCGCCGGTGTTTGCGAGACATTTCAGCTTGGCGTCGCCGTGCATTCTTCCGGCGAGCTTGGCATTCAACTTGCGACGATGCTCCATCTCGGAGCCGTTATTCCTAATCTTACCTTTGCAGCCGATGCGCATTACCACCACTTGACGGATGACATCATCGAAGGCGGGAAAATGGAATACAAAAACGGTGCGATAAAGGTTCCGACAGGCGCTGGATTAGGCGTAAGGCTGAACCGCGAAAAACTTGCTGAGTACGCCGAAGCTTACAAACGCCTGGGCGGCTATCCGTACGACAAAGACCCGCTGCGGCCCGACTGGTCGCCGATAGTTCCGAATACAAGATGGGCCGATCCTGACGACGATCGAACGCCAGAAATCGATTATTAAGATCAGCCTTTATCGACTGAGAAAAAGAAAAGTTTCAAGCTATACCGAAGTAAAAATCAAAGGAGCAAAAAATGGAACGATACAGACCAACTTTCAAGTCCATATTTAGCTTTATTGGACTTTCGGCTTTAATTGTTAGCTTACAGGCAGCAAGTTTTTCGCAGACCTGTTCGATATCGCCGAACTTGGGAACGGTGGCGTCGAACTGGGACAACGTTTTTACACAAAACGGGCCGGGAACCGGGCTTGAGCCATCCGGCTCGGCAGGCTGGACGGGTGCGGACAGTACTTATTCTATCCTGCTTCCAAACGGCAACACTGCTTTCTTTTTCTCGGATTCGTATATTGGCGAATCTCCAGCAAAGACAGGCGACGGCACGGTTACAACAAACGCCAATGGTCTGCGAACTCGCCAGACAAACTGCGGTCCTCCCTTGTGCGATCCTCCTGCTTCGCTTTACCGGGCGCACAACAGCATCGTCATTCGAAATGCATCAGGTACAACGCTGACGACGAAAGTCGGCGCAAAAGACGGTTTTGGATATTCCACGTCATATTTTAAGCCTACGAATACAAATCATTTTTACTGGATGGGCGACGCAACGGTTGTGCAGACAACCAGCTCGGGGACGAAAAAGGTCTGGGTTTTTTTGATGGAGTATGACAATAGCTGGACTTATTACGGCAGCGCGATAGCTCAGCTTAATGCTTCGACGCTGGCGATCGAAAGCGTCAATACGTTGACCAATGTTCCAAACCTGACAACGAGCTGGGGTTCGGCAATGTGGCTCGACGGCAGCTACGGAAATTATTATTTGTATATTTACGGAATTAAAACCGTGAACGGAAAGAAACAGCCATTTGTTGCTCTGACAAATCCGGGACTGGGAGTGGCCGGTGTTAAAAATACAAATAACTGGTTTGTCTGGAACGGGAGCAGTTGGGTTGTAGGTTTGAATAATGCCGTCACGATCGCGCCGGTTACCGATTCGATCAGCGACGAGTATAGCGTTAAGAAATTTACGGTTAACGGAACGCCGACTTACATCATGTCGGGAATGGACACGTCGGTGCCGTACGGGACATGGAAGGACATAGTTTTGTATTCATCATGTGCACCGCAAGGGCCGTTCACCGGCAAATATTTTGTTTACTCGACACCGGAAACTGGCTCAACAAAAGTTCCGGGCATGACGGCGACCCAAAATCTGAATAAGGGATTGCTGACTTACAATCCGCATATTCATCCGCAATTTTCAGCGCTTGGATATTTACTGATCTCGTATAATATCAACTGGGGCGGCGACAACTCGGATACGATCTATGCCGACGGGTACAGGCCGCGATTTATACAGGTTTATGTGCCGGGGCTGCAATAGCCTGGCTGGTTTCTGGCAAATTATCAGAGATCGATTAGTTTTTTGATATAAGGGGGTAGGGAAATGCCATTAATAATATCAACCGGAAATGCGAATTGTCTGCAATCAGATATTCGGCTTGCTCTGACAATTGCTTTACTTTTTCTACTTGGCGGGCAATCGATCGCGAGTGCTCGAACTTGCTCCCTCTCTGTCCAATCAGGGACTTCGGATTCGAATTTTGATTCTATATTTACTCAAAACGGCGCCGGCACAGGGCTCGAACCTTTGGGCGGCCCCGGCTGGACGGGCGCAGACAGCACATACTCGATCCTGCTCCCTAACGGCGACACGGCGTTTTTCTTTTCCGATTCGTACATAGGCGAGTCACCGGCGATGACAGGTGACGGCACGGTAGCGACGGACTCAAACGGGTTGCGCACGAGACAGGTAAATTGCGGGCCGCCAATTTGCAGCCCACCGACAAATCTTTTTCATGCACATAACAGCGTAGTTGTTCGCAACGTCGTTACAGGAACATTGACCACATTGACGGGCCCGCCGGATCTGACTAACGGATTTTCAACATCGTATTTTGCACCGCCCGCGGCTGCGGGAAGCGGCCACTTTTATTGGATGGGCGATTCTGCGGTTGTTCAGACCGATGCGATCGGCACAAAGAAGCTTTGGGTTTTCCTGATGGAGTTCGACGGCTCGTTTACCTATTACGGCAGCGCGATCGCCCAACTTGCCTTGCCGTCGATGCAGATCGAAACGATCCAGCCGTTGTTAAATCCGCCAACTTCGTCAAGCATTGATTGGGGATCGTCACTCTGGCTCGAAGGTAGTTATGGCAATTACACGCTGTATATTTACGGCATGAAAATGACGGGCACGCAAAAGCGGCCATACATTGCTAAGGTCAACACAGTCCGCAATCTGCTTGATGTTGCCAACATGACTAATTGGACAGCGTGGGATGGCAGCACGTGGTCAGCGGACACGCTAAACGCAGCCCCGATAATCGGTAACGCGGATGACCCGAACAATGCGTCGGATTCGATCAGTGACGAGTATAACGTCAAGAAACTTTCAACGAAATTTGGCGACGCTTATGTTCTTGTCGGGATGGATACGACTGCGGCGTTTGGTGCGTGGAGGGACATTACGCTTTATACAGCGTGCCAACCACAGGGACCATTTTCGGCAAAGAAGATCATCTACTCGACGCCGGAAACTGGCAGCAACACGGTACCGGGAATGTTGCCGGGACAAACCTTAGCGGGAATTTTGTTGACGTATAACCCGCATTTTCATCCGCAGTTTACTTCCAAGGGCAAGTTATTGGTTTCGTATAACCTGAATGCGGCGAACAGTGGAGATCTGCTTTTTGCGGATAGTTACCGACCGCGATTTGTACGTGTGCCGATCAAAGGATTGCAGTAGGCTGGTATTTTGAAGTCGGAAGGATTTATTTCGTATCGAGCAACGCAAGCAACTGCCTTGTGCGATCAATGACTTCGACCTTCCTTCCGTCGCGAAGCGCCTTCCAATCAATGATGTCCGATCCGACGCCAACTGCAAAGGCTCCGCCGTTGAGATAATCTTTTACCGACGCAGCCTGCACTCCGCCGGTAGGCATCAGTTTAATTTCCGGAAAGACGCTTTTTACCGCTTTGATATAGCTTGCTCCACCGACCGCTCCGCACGGGAAAACTTTTACTACGTCAGCACCGGACTGCCACGCACTGTAGATCTCGGTCGGCGTCAATCCGGCCGGCATAACGCATATTCCGTTCTTATTACAAAACTCGACCACCTGTTTTTCGAAGATCGGACTGACTATGAATTTTGCTCCGGCATCGCTGCTCGCTTTTGCCTGATCTATGGTTAGAACTGTACCGGCTCCAATCAAAATTTCAGATTTTGAGGCAGACAGTTCGCGAATCAATTCAACGGCGTCCGGGATAGTAAGCGTGATCTCGAAAACGGATATGCCAGCGTCGGCGAGCACTTCGACAGCCCAACGTGCGTCATCGATAGTCGCTGTGCGTATCACCGGCACTAACTTTTTTTCTGCGATGGTTTGTAGAACTTTGCTTTTGTTCATCAACGCTTTATACCTGATCGTTCAGCAGCCATCGCCTCGTTTATTTCAACTAGAGTTGCGGCGGAGCCGTCGCCAATGGTCGCCATCGTCAGCGCCGCCGACGCGAGGCCGCGGCGAAGCGATGTGTCCGCATCGTCGCCGTTCAAGATGCTGTAGATGATCCCTGCCGCAAACGCATCTCCGCTCCCGACGCGGTCGAGGACCTCGATGCCGACAAGGTCAGGTGCCTTAAAAATTTCCCCTTCCGAATAACACGCCGCGCTCAGGTCGTGACGGCTCGCCGAGCGAATGCCGCGCAACGTTGTCGCAAGCAGCTTGATGTTCGGAAATTGCTCGACGACAGCGCCTGCCGCTTGCTTAAAATTATCCTCGTCGTAAGCATCAAACGCAGCGTTAAAATTTTCGACGCCGAATACGACATCCGCAAGGGCCATCAGTTCGTGGTTCACCGAGTTTGCCGCGTCGATGCCGCCGCGTTCTGTCCAGAGCGAAGCTCGGTAATTAAGATCGTACGAGACGATCGCTCCGCATGTACGTGCAGCGGTCATCGCTTCCTTTGCAACCTCGGGCGTCGATACGGAAAGCCCGGCAAATATGCCGCCGGTGTGAAACCATCGAGCGCCGCGTTCCGCAAATATTTTTTTCCAATCGATATCGTCGGGCTTTAGCTGCGACACGGCAGTATTTCCACGGTCCGAACAGCCCGCCGGTTCGCGCAGGCCGAATCCGCGCTCGTAAAAATAAAATCCGTTGCGAGTTTTTCGTGAAAGCCCGTCCGTTTCGCGCCAGACGACCTTCGACACATCGACGCCGCCTTGTATAATCAGGTCTTCGACCAGACGGCCGATCTGATTATCTGCGAGCGCAGTCACAATCGCCGCGTTGAGCCGGAAAACCTTGCTCAAATTTCGCGCGACGTTGTACTCACCGCCGCCTTCCCAAACGCGGAAATTGCGCGTGTTATGAATGCGGTCGTTCTCAGGGTCGAAGCGAATCATCACCTCGCCGAGAGAAATAAAATCCCACTGACAATCAGCGGCGGGTTTTACGGGGAACAGAGCCATTTGTGTGAATGCAAGCCGGAGCGACATGCGATTAGGTTAATTATTTCAGACAATTAGCGAAAAATCTATTTGGATGGAAAGAGTTTTATAAATCAGTATCGGGGGACAATGAAGGCCTCGCCGTGTGACGAGGCCTCGCAGTCAGACGCGCTGTAGTTTGTGTCAATAGTTAATGACACGGTTTTGATTGATACTTCGAAAGCCCTCGTCATACCCGACAGCATAACCGGTTCGATACGAGTCTTTGTACAAATACTTATTGCCGAATCTGCGTTTATAGCCGTTATTGGCGTCCCGATAGTCGCCGTTATTTTCAGGATTGTATTCGCGGTACTTTAACGCCGCCTTCCAGCCGTCCTTAAATCCGTCCCGGTGTCCCCAACCGCGTGCGATGCGACCGGTGTCATAGGCACTCGTCGCCACATAGTTGGTAACGATGACATTCGGGCTGTACCCGTTTGTGTAATAGACGTTGCGTGCCGGAAGAGCGGTGTAAACCGGCTCGGTTACATAAACCTGTGCCGCCGGTGCGTATGCTGTTTGGTCACAGTTGTTGTCATCGACATAAGCGATGTAGCGCGGCGCGTACCTTACTTCACGGACGACCGGAGTGTACGCTGTGTACGTAGCTGTCGGACTAACGGTGGTGTAAGTTCGTACCTGGGCGCGGCGAACGACACGGCGAACCGGCGCCCGCCGTACCTGGACCGTACTAACGCTGTCGTAACAATTGCACGACTGCGCGGGTGTTTCATACGCAATGAAAAGTGTTATCAGGAGAGAGAAAAGAATGCCGATAGTAGCAGATATGCCTGAACGTTTTTTTAGAATCACGAGATTCACCTCCTTGAATAGACGCGGGAAAGATTGCAGGAATTTCACACGCGCAAAATACAAATGCAAAAACCGGTGACGGCGGCCCGCACCAATGCGAACGGGCGCTTGAACCACAAAACCGTCAAAGCCGAAGCCCGAATCTCGGGGCTGAGGCAAAGCCGATACATTTGTTTTAGGTTTTCAGAATATCGCTTCGGCACACACGATGGCAAGGTTTTTTTCCTTTCATTGGTGAGCGAGCGTATTGCCGGCAAATTTCGAGTACACTGTAAGTGCAACACAGTGAACTACTTAGCGGATCCATTTTTGAACGATCGAACACCCGGAGGGTCGAACATTGAATCAGCTTTCGATATCGCCCGGCTTTGCTGTCGGCTTAGGCACGGGCGATTTTTGAGTTGCGGGTTTGGCGGGCGTTTTTTCGGTTGCCGGCGTCGGCTTTTCTTCCGGTGCTGTTTTTGGTGTCGGCGAAGGCTGCGTGTTCGCACTGTTCTTTGGCGTCGGTGTCGGTTTCTTTGCTGCGTTTGCGTTGAGCGGCGCAGGGCATAGCAAAATGCCGCTTGGCTGCATTACACAGCCTTCGGCAGGCATGAATTGGCTAGGGTTGTTCGGATCGATCGTTATTACCTGTCCGCCGGGACCGATATTCGGAGCGCCGGCCGGAGGCTTACCGCCGCCGTTTCTCCACGCGTCGTAACCGTCGCCGCCGGGCAACGTTCCGGGCGGCAGAGCCATATTGGAATTCGCAATAACCTCAGCCGGCATACCGGCCATATTTGCAAGAGCCTGCTCCTGCGCTCCTGTTGCCGGGTTGATAGGCTGTACGGGCAATCCGTTCGCGTCGGGCCGAAGCTGTGTTCTCGGATCGGTTTGTTTTACCGATGTAGCATAGATCAGCGCCGCCGCAAGAATTGAGATGCCCGCCAGCACGATAAATGCCGTTTTCCACAAATTGTTGTTTCCATGAGTTGCGGCCGTTGCAGCGGGCTGTGCTCCGACGCCGTCCAGATTCTGGGCAAATTCGGCGACGGTCTGATACCGCATTTCGGGATTTTTCGCCAGAGCGGTCAATATTGATGGTTCGAGATCCGGCGACAGATCGGAGCGGAACGACGAAAGCGGTGGCGGCGGCAACTCTTCGACCGAGTCGTTCCGGGTAAAAGGCGGTTCGCCCGCCAACATTGTGAAAAGGACCGCACCAAGCGAATACACGTCCGACCTTTCATTTGCCGGAACGCCGTTTACGACTTCGGGTGCCGTGAATTCGGGACCAGCGCTATCATAATTTTCCGGTGAAGAAAAGTTAAAGAGTTTGACGCGTCGCGGACCGGCCAGCACGTCACTTACAAGCACGTTGTCAGGCGACATCGCTCCGTGAGAATTTCTAACGGTCGATACTGCTGAGGCGCCTTCTGCGATCTGTGTTGCAATTCCGACGGCTTCGGCGGTCGGCATTTTGCCGTCGCGCTTCATTGCCGACGAGAGCGTCTCGCCGTCAAAATCTTCGTAAACGACATACGCGGTTTTATCTGTCTCGGTTCCAATATCCGTGACGGAAAGGATGTTTGCGTTCGAAATTCTGGAAATGTCCCTGGCCTCGTCAAGCATCTGCATTCGGAAATCGCCAAATTCCGGCGCAAGGATCCTGATCAAAACCGGGCGTTCGACGACCGTGTTTGTGCCGCGATAGAGCGGCGCAAATTCGCTTGTCGCAAGAAGTAGATCTACGCGATACCTGTTCGCTAAAACCCTGCCGAGATTAATGTCAGTCATTAAATATTAGAACGAACCAAACATCTGTTGGTTGCAAATAAAATGCGGATGAAGTTTTATCCAAACCCCATCCGCTGAATAAATTATAGGATGGTCGTTACTGGTCGGTAACGGGTTTAACGACAACGAACATAATAAGCAGTGCAAACAGAACGAGCGACTCGATCAAAGCGAGAGCAATGATCATCATCGTCATGACCGTACCAGAAGCGCCGGGGTTGCGGGCCGCACCCTCAGCGGCGCGTGCTCCGACCAGTCCCTGGCCGATACCGGCGAGACCTGCAGCCAAACCAAAACCGACACCAGCGCCGATGGCCTTTGCGGCATTTACCGAAAACTTGTTATCGCCGGCTCCTGTGGCACCCGCCTGAGCCATTACTGATGCGACCGACAGCATAACCGCAAGCGTCGCAAAAAAAAGATATTTAAGTTTATTCATTTTCTTATCTCCGTTTTTATTTTAATTT
>Ga0068853_100003830_pt1 | contig 11523 bp, 13 predicted proteins | sample KBSCornC32_FD_65655 | JGI IMG/M metagenome (GOLD analysis project Ga0068853, IMG submission 65655) | Corn rhizosphere microbial communities from Kellogg Biological Station, Michigan, USA - KBS Corn C3-2 | ecosystem: Host-associated > Plants > Roots > Rhizosphere > Soil ... | reverse complement strand
TGGCGCCCGTCGACATGATCACCGGGCCCGGCAACATCTACGTCACCGCGGCCAAGCGGATCTGCCGCTCGCAGGTCGGCATCGACGCGGAGGCCGGACCAACCGAGATCGCCATCCTCGCCGACGACTCCGCCGATCCCGTCCACATCGCCGCTGACCTGATCAGCCAGGCGGAGCACGACGAGATGGCCGCCTCCGTCCTCGTCACCACCAGTGTCCGGCTGGCCGACGACACCGACGCCGAGGTCGCCTCCCAGCTGAAGACCACGGTGCACCGCGCACGCGTGACCGCGGCACTCACCGGACGGCAGTCGGCCATCGTGCTCGTCGACGACCTCGACGCCGGACTGCGGACCGTGAACGCCTACGCAGCCGAGCACCTGGAGATTCAGACCGTCGACGCGTCCGCCGTTGCGGGCCGCGTACGTTCAGCCGGGGCCGTCTTCGTCGGGCCGTGGTCGCCCGTCAGCCTCGGCGACTACTGCGCGGGCTCCAACCACGTGTTGCCCACCGCGGGCTGCGCGAGGCACTCCAGCGGGCTGTCGGTGCAGACCTTCCTGCGCGGCATTCACGTCGTCGACTACACGGAGGCCGCGCTGAAGGACGTGTCGGGATACGTCATCACGCTGGCGCAGGCCGAGAACCTGCCCGCCCACGGCGAGGCGGTCCGGCGGAGGTTCGAAGGGCAGGCGCGCAGCGACCGGGGGATGGAGGTCGAGAAGTGACCAACTCCAAGATCGGTCTCGCCGACCTTCCCTTGCGGGAGAACCTGCGCGGCAAGTCGCCCTACGGCGCGCCGCAGCTGATGGTTCCGGTGCGGCTCAACACCAATGAGAATCCCCACCCGCCGACGCAGGCGTTGATCGACGACGTCGCCGCGTCGGTCCGGGACGCCGCGTCCGATCTGCACCGCTACCCGGACCGCGACGCGCTGGCGCTGCGGGCCGACCTGGCGTCCTATCTGACCGCGCAGACCGGGGTCGAGCTGAGCACCGAAAACCTTTGGGCAGCCAACGGTTCCAACGAGATCCTGCAGCAGCTGCTCCAGGCGTTCGGCGGACCGGGCCGCAGCGCGCTCGGCTTCGTCCCCTCGTACTCGATGCACCCGATCATCGCCGACGGGACACAAACGGCATGGCTCGCGGCCAGCCGCGCCGACGACTTCGGGCTCGACGTGGAGGTCGCAGTTGCCGCGGTCGCCGACGGGAGGCCCGACGTCGTGTTCCTGGCCAGCCCGAACAACCCCTCGGGTCAGAGCGTCGCGCTCGAGGATTTGCGCCGCATTCTCGACGTCGCGCCGGGCATCGTCATCGTCGACGAGGCGTACGGCGAGTTCTCGTCGCAGCCCAGTGCGGTCCGGCTACTCGCGGAGTATCCGGCCAAGCTCATCGTGACGCGAACCATGAGCAAGGCCTTCGCCTTCGCGGGCGGCCGCCTCGGTTACCTCGCCGCAGATCCCGCCGTCGTCGACGCGCTGCTGCTCGTCCGGCTGCCGTACCACCTCTCCGTCCTCACGCAGGCCGCGGCCCGTGCCGCGTTGCGCCACGCGGACGATACCCTCGGTAGCGTCGCCAGGCTGATCGCCGAACGCGACCGGGTGTCGGAGTCGTTGGCGGGCATGGGGTTCCGCGTCATTCCCAGCGATGCCAACTTCGTCCTGTTCGGCACGTTCGCCGACGCGCCGCAGGCATGGCAGCGCTACCTCGACGCCGGCGTACTCATCCGGGACGTCGGCATCCCCGGATTCCTGCGCGCCACGACCGGCCTGATCGACGAGAACGACGTCCTGCTCGACGCGAGCGCCGAGCTCGCCGAAGCCGAACTAGCCCCAGCCGACAACAGCAGCCCAGTAGGAGCCCCATGACCACCCCGGCGACCCGCCGCGCCCGCGTCGAACGCACGACCAGGGAATCCGAGATCGTCGTGGAACTCGACCTCGACGGCACCGGGCAGGTCGACATCAGCACCGGCGTCCCGTTCTTCGACCACATGCTGACCTCGCTCGGCGCCCACGCCAGCTTCGATCTGACCGTGCACGCCAAGGGCGATGTCGACATCGAGGCGCACCACACCGTCGAGGACACCGCGATCGTGCTCGGCCAGACGCTCGGCGAGGCACTCGGCGACAAGAAGGGCATCCGCCGGTTCGGTGATGCGTTCATCCCGATGGACGAGACGTTGGCCCACGCGTCGGTCGACGTGTCGGGTCGGCCGTACTGCGTGCATACCGGCGAGCCGGAGTACATGCTGCACAGCACGATTGCGGGCAGTTCGGTTCCGTACCACACGGTGATCAACCGCCACGTCTTCGAATCGCTCGCGATGAACGCGCGAATCGCGCTGCACGTGCGGACCTTGTACGGCCGCGACCCGCACCACATCACCGAAGCGCAGTACAAGGCCGTCGCGCGGGCGTTGCGCCAGGCCGTCGAGCCGGACCCGCGGGTTTCCGGCGTGCCCTCGACGAAGGGCAGTTTGTGACGACGAAAGTCGTTGTCCTGGATTATGGCTCGGGCAATCTGAGGTCAGCCCAGCGGGCGCTGGAGCGCGTCGGTGCGCAGGTCGTGGTGACCGCCGATCCCGCCGCTGCTGCGGCGGCGGACGGTCTGGTGGTGCCCGGCGTCGGTGCATACGAAGCGTGCATGACGGGCCTTCGCGGCGTCGGTGGCGACGAGATCGTCGCCGCCCGGGTGGCCAAGGGTCATCCGGTGCTTGGCATCTGCGTCGGCATGCAGATCATGTTCAGCCGCGGCGTGGAGTTCGGCGTCGAGAGCGTGGGATGCGGCCAGTGGCCGGGTTCGGTCGTGCGGTTGGACGCGCCGGTGACCCCGCACATGGGTTGGAACGTCGTGCAGGCGGCACCCGGCAGCGCGCTGTTCAAGGGCCTCGACGCCGATACCCGCTTCTACTTCGTGCACTCGTACGCCGCGCAGAAATGGGAGGGCGACGTGGATGCCAAACTGACGTGGGCCGAGCACCACGTGCCGTTTCTCGCCGCCGTCGAGGACGGGGCGCTGTGCGCCACACAATTTCATCCGGAGAAGAGCGGCGACGCCGGCGCGACGCTGCTCGCCAATTGGGTCGAGGGGCTCTGACGAATCGTGAGTGACGTGCCAGGCAAGAAACCGTTGATACTGCTGCCTGCGGTCGACGTCGTCGACGGCAAGGCGGTGCGCCTGGTGCAGGGCGTCGCGGGCAGCGAAACCGACTATGGATCGGCGCTGGACGCCGCGATGGGCTGGCAGGCCGATGGCGCCGAGTGGATTCATCTGGTCGATCTCGACGCGGCGTTCGGACGCGGCTCCAACCGCGACCTGCTCGCCGAGGTGATCGGCAAGCTCGACGTCGCGGTGGAACTGTCCGGTGGCATCCGCGACGACGACTCGCTGGCCGCTGCGCTGGACAGTGGTTGTGCCCGCGTCAATCTCGGTACCGCGGCGCTCGAGAATCCGCCGTGGTGCGCGCGGATGATCGCCGAGCACGGCGACAAGGTCGCGGTGGGGCTCGACGTCAAGGTGGACAGTGCCGGCGCGGGCCAATACCGTCTGCGCGGCCGCGGCTGGGAGACCGACGGCGGAGATCTGTGGCCGGTTCTCGAACGTCTCGACGCCGAGGGCTGCTCGCGTTTCGTCGTCACCGACGTCACCAAGGACGGCACCCTCAACGGCCCGAACCTCGATCTGTTGGCAGGCGTCGCCGAGCGGACCGACGCCCCGGTGATCGCGTCCGGCGGGGTGTCCAGCCTTGACGATCTGCGTGCGATCGCCACCCTCACCGCGGTCGGTGTCGAAGGGGCGATCGTCGGGAAGGCTTTGTATGCAGGGCGGTTCACCCTTCCCGAGGCGCTCGCCGCAGTGAGTCGGTGATCGATGGCAACCGACGACGCTGATCTCGAGGAACTCGTCGCCGAGGCCGCGGTGATCCTCGACGCGGCCGCCAAACCGTTCGTCGTCGGCCACCGCGCCGAGTCCGCGGTCGCCAAGTTGGGCAACGACTTCGCGACCGAGGTCGACCTCGCCATCGAGCGTCAGGTGGTGAAGGCGTTGGAGGAGGCGACGGGAATCGGGGTTCACGGCGAGGAATTCGGTGGCGCTCCGATCGATTCGCACCTGGTGTGGGTGCTCGATCCCATCGACGGCACCTTCAACTACGCCGCCGGCCTCCCGACGGCTGCGATCCTGCTAGGTCTGCTGCGTGACGGCGTGCCGGTCGCCGGGCTCACCTGGCTCCCGTTCACCGACCAGCGTTACACCGCGGTGGTCGGCGGGCCGCTGTACGCCAATGGAATTGCCCAGCCGGTGCTCGAGAGCGCCGAGTTGGACCAGTCGATCATCGCGATCGGCACCTTCAACGTCGACTCACGTGGGGAGTTCCCCGGGCGATACCGGATGGCCACGCTCGAGCAGTTGAGCCGCAGGTGCTCCCGACTTCGGATGCACGGTGCCACCGGTCTGGACCTCGCCTACACGGCGGCAGGCGTCCTCGGCGGCGCCATCAGCTTCGGTCACCACGTCTGGGACCACGCGGCCGGAGTGGCGCTGGTGCGTGCCGCCGGCGGCATCGTCACCGACCTGGCCGGAAACGATTGGACGCCCGCTTCGCGGTCGGCTCTCGCCGGAGTGCCGAACGTGCACCGGCAAATCCTCGACATCGCGTTGGCGATCGGCTTGCCGGGGGAGTACTGAGATGAGTGTCGCCGTACGCGTGATCCCGTGCCTTGACGTCGACGACGGCCGCGTCGTCAAAGGGGTCAACTTCGAGAACCTCAGGGATGCGGGTGATCCCGTGGAGCTGGCAGCCGTGTACGACGCGGAGGGCGCCGACGAGTTGACGTTCCTCGACGTGACGGCATCGTCGTCGGGGCGGTCGACGATGCTCGAGGTGGTGCGCCGGACGGCCGAGCAGGTGTTCATCCCGCTCACCGTCGGCGGCGGGGTTCGGTCGGTCGTCGACGTCGACACGCTGCTGCGGGCGGGCGCCGACAAGGTGTCGGTCAACACCGCCGCGCTCGCGCGGCCGGAGCTCCTTGCCGAATTGTCGCGGCAGTTCGGTTCGCAGTGCATCGTGCTGTCGGTCGACGCCAGGACCGTCCCGGAGGGGTCGGAGCCGACGCCGTCGGGCTGGGAGGTCACCACGCACGGGGGCAGGAGGGGAACGGGCATCGACGCGGTCGAATGGGCCCACCGCGGCGCCGAACTCGGCGTCGGGGAGATCCTCCTCAACTCGATGGACGCCGACGGCACGAAAGCGGGCTTCGACCTGAGGATGTTGCGTGCGGTGCGTGCGGCGGTAACGGTTCCCGTGATCGCCAGCGGCGGTGCGGGCGCGGCGGAGCACTTCGCGCCTGCCGTTCAGGCGGGCGCCGACGCGGTGTTGGCCGCCACCATCTTCCACTTCAAGGAGCTCACCATCGGTCAGGTCAAGGCTGCGATGGCCGAGGAAGGGATCGTGGTCAGGTGACGGTGGGCAGGGGATCGGCACAGCTCGACGATTCGATCGCGACGCGGCTCAAGCGTGACGCCAATGGCCTGTTCGCCGCGGTCGCGCAGGAACGCGGGACCGGTCAGGTGCTCATGGTGGCGTGGATGAACGACCAGGCACTGGCCCACACGCTGGCAACCCGCAGGGCCACCTACTACTCGCGGTCCCGCGGCGAGCAGTGGGTCAAGGGCGAGACATCGGGGCACACGCAGTACGTCCATTCCGTACGGCTGGACTGCGACGGTGACACCGTGCTGCTCGAGGTCGACCAGATCGGGGCCGCCTGCCACACCGGTGACCACACATGCTTCGACGCGGATCAGATTCTCGCGCCGGAGCGCTAGGCGGGACTCAGATGGCGATCCGGGTCGACTTGGCGCGTGCGGACCAGCGCCCGTCGTCGTAACCCACGACGACGGGGTGCGAGAACGCCTCCGTCACGTTGTCGGTGGTGACCGTGTCCAGCGCGGGACCACTGGCCACGGTCCGTCCGTCGGCGATCAGGAGCGCGTGGGTCGTCGTGCTCGGCAGTTCCTCGAGGTGATGGGTGACGAGAATCGACGCGACCTCGGGATGGGCGTCGCCGAGCGAGTCGATGGTCTCCAACAGTTGCTCGCGCGCGGCGACGTCCAGACCCGTCGATGGCTCGTCGAGCAACAGCAGGCGTGGGCCTGAGATCAACGCCCGCGCAATCAGCGTCCGTCCGCGTTCGCCCTGCGACAGCGTCGGCCACACACTGTCGGCGATTCGGGTCAGACCGACGGTGTCGATCATGGCGTCGGCCCGCGCGAGGTCGTCCGTGCCGGGCTCCCACCGCATCGGTAGATCGTTGGTCCCGGTGATGCCGGTCAGCACGACCTCGCGCACGGTCCTCGGGTACTGGAGGCGGTGACGCGGATTGACGTGCCCGATCGACCGGCGCAGAGCCGCGAGGTCGGTCCGGCCCATCTGTTCGCCGAGGACCCGGACACTGCCGGAGCTGGGGAAGGTGACGGCGCCGCAGAACCCGAGCAGCGTGCTCTTGCCCGCTCCGTTGGGCCCCAGCAGCGCCCAGTGCTCACCCTCGTGGACGGTCAGTGAGATTCCGTCGATGATCTGCTTGCCGTCCCGGCGGAATGTCACGTCATCGAGCTGCAGAACGCGTTTCACCTGGACCGCAGCACCTCGAGCGCCTTGTCCGCATGACTGTCCATACTCAGCTCGCTGGCAATCACGTCGAGGACGGTGCGGTCGGTGTCGATGACGAACGTGGTGCGCTTGACCGGCAACAGCTTGCCGAGCAGGCCGCGCTTCACGCCGAATTGCGTGGCTACCGCCCCGTCGGCATCCGACAGCAGCGGGTAGTCAAACTTCTGCATCTCGGAGAACTTTGCCTGCTTGTCCACCGCATCGGTCGAGATGCCGACGCGATTCGCGCCGACTGCGGTGAACTCCGACGCGAGGTCGCGGAAGTGGCAGGCCTCCTTCGTGCAGCCAGGGGTCATGGCCGCGGGATAGAAGAAGAGCACGACCGGTCCGTCTGCGAGCAAGCTGGTCAGGCTGCGGGCGGTGCCCGTCTGATCTGGCAGTTCGAAGTTGGCAACCTGGTCACCACGTTTCATGGGGGTCACGCTACCGTCGCTCCCAGACAGGAGTCTGGGAGGATTGTCTCCGTGCAGGCACATCCCCCCATCGCCCCGCCCAGCCCAGCCGGCCAAACCGCGCATCTCGCCATCACGACCTCGCGCGAGGACTTCCGGGCGCTGGCCGCCGAGCACCGCGTGGTTCCCGTGACCCGAAAGGTGCTCGCCGACAGCGAGACGCCGCTGTCGGCGTATCGCAAGCTGGCCGCCAACCGGCCGGGAACATTCCTGCTGGAGTCCGCGGAGAACGGACGTTCCTGGTCGCGATGGTCGTTCATCGGCGCGGGCGCCCCGTCCGCACTGACGGTGCGCAACGACGAGGCGGTATGGCTCGGCGTCACGCCGCAGGATGCGCCGAGCGGCGGAGACCCGCTCGACGCCCTGCGCGCCACCTTGACCCTTCTGTCCACCGCGGCGCTGCCCGGGCTGCCCCCGCTGAGCAGCGGACTCGTCGGTTTCTTCGCCTACGACATGGTGCGCAGGCTGGAGCGTCTGCCCTCCCTCGCGGTCGATGACCTGGGCCTCCCCGACATGGTGCTGCTGCTGGCCACCGACATCGCCGCGGTCGACCACCACGAGGGCACCATCACGTTGATCGCCAACGCGGTGAATTGGAACGGGACCGATGAACGGGTCGACGAGGCCTTCGACGACGCCGTGGCCCGCCTCGACGTCATGACGGCCGACCTCGGCGAGCCACTGCCGTCCGCGGTGGCGACGTTCGCGAGGCCCGCACCCAGGCACCGGGCGCAGCGCACGGTCGAGGAGTACTCGGCCATCGTCGAGAGGCTCGTCGGTGACATCGAGGCGGGGGAGGCGTTCCAGGTCGTACCGTCGCAGCGGTTCGAGATGGACACGTCCGCCGATCCCATCGACGTGTACCGGATGTTGCGGGCGACCAACCCGAGTCCGTACATGTATCTGCTGAACGTGCCGAATGAGACTGGCGGGCTTGACTTCTCGATTGTCGGCTCCAGTCCGGAGGCGTTGGTCACGGTATCCGACGGCAAGGCCACCACCCACCCGATCGCAGGAACGCGCTGGCGTGGGGCCACCGAGGAGGAGGACGTCCTGCTCGAGAAGGAACTCCTCGCCGACGACAAGGAGCGCGCCGAGCACCTGATGCTGGTGGACCTCGGCCGCAACGACCTCGGCCGTGTCTGCGTGCCCGGCACGGTGCGTGTCGAGGACTACAGCCACATCGAGCGGTACAGCCACGTCATGCACCTCGTGTCGACCGTGACGGGACGACTCGCCGACGACAAGACCGCGCTCGACGCGGTCACCGCCTGCTTTCCTGCCGGAACGCTGTCGGGCGCGCCCAAGGTGCGGGCGATGCAACTCATCGAAGAGGTGGAGAAGACCCGTCGGGGCCTGTACGGCGGGGTGCTGGGCTACCTCGACTTCGCGGGCAACGCCGACTTCGCCATCGCCATCAGGACCGCGCTCATGCGTGGGGGCACCGCATACGTGCAGGCAGGAGGCGGCGTGGTGGCCGACTCCAACGGTCCGTACGAGTTCAACGAGGCGGCCAATAAGGCACGCGCCGTGCTCAACGCGGTCGCGGCGGCGGAGACGCTGAAGGAGCCATGACCCGGACCGCGCAACTGTTGTTGGTGCTCGCGGCGCTCGCGCTGTGGGCGGCCTCCCGCATGCCGTGGGTGGACGTCACGTCCTTCGACGGACTCGGGCAACCGAAGTCGACGACGTTGAACGGCGCTTCGTGGTCGACGGCGCTGGTGCCGCTCGCCCTGGTGGCCCTGGCCGCCGCCGTCGCTGCGTTGGCGGTGCGGGGGTGGGTGCTGCGACTCGTCGGCGTGCTCGTCGCGGCGGCGACGGTGGGGATGGGTTACCTGGGAATCGGATTGTGGGTCATCCGCGACGTGGCCGTCCGGGCTTGCAACCTGGCGGAGATCCCGGTCAGCGCACTGATCGGCACACAACGCCACCACTGGGGAGCCGTGCTGACGCTGGTGGCCGCCGTCTGCGCGCTGGCGGGCGCGGTGCTGCTGGTGCGGTCGGCGAAGACCGGATCGACGGCCGCCAGATACGCCGCGCCTGCGGCGAGGCGGGAGGCCGCGCGGCGCGACGGCCAAGACGACGGAATGTCGGAACGGATGATCTGGGACGCGCTGGACGAGGGGCGCGACCCCACCGTCGCGGACAACGAGGGGCGGTGACAGCCCGTGCGGCGCTGGCGACTACCCTTCGTTGGAAAGATCAACTGGGGACACTCAGAAGGCTGAAGGGACGCGACGGCTCATGAGTTCGGGGACGGTGCTGGACTCCATCATCGAGGGAGTACGGGCAGATGTAGCCGCTCGCGAGGCCCTCACAAGTTTCACCGACGTCAAGCAGACCGCCAAGGACGCCAGCCCGGCGCTGGACGTGATCGCCGCGTTGAATGAACCCGGGATCGGTGTCATCGCAGAGGTGAAGCGCGCCAGCCCGTCACGCGGTGAGCTCGCCTCCATCGCGGACCCGGCGAAACTGGCCAGCGCCTACCAGGACGGCGGAGCCCGGGTCATCAGCGTCCTCACCGAGGAGCGCCGCTTCAACGGCTCGCTCGACGATCTCGACGCCGTCCGTGCCGCCGTCACGATTCCCGTGCTGCGCAAGGACTTCATCGTCGGGCCGTACCAGATTCACGAGGCACGTGCCCACGGTGCGGACATGTTGCTCCTGATCGTCGCGGCTCTCGAGCAGTCCGCGCTGACCTCGATGATCGACCGCACCGAGTCATTGGGAATGACCGCGCTCGTCGAGGTCCACACCGAGGAGGAGGCCGACCGGGCACTGCAGGCCGGTGCCCGCGTAATCGGCGTCAACGCACGTGATCTCAAGACCCTGGAAGTCGATCGCGACTGCTTTGCGCGCATCGCGCCCGGCCTTCCGTCCAACGTGATCCGGATCGCGGAGTCGGGCGTCCGTGGCACCGCCGACCTGCTGGCCTATGCCGGCGCGGGGGCCGATGCCGTTCTCGTCGGCGAGGGTCTCGTCACCAGCGGTGATCCGCGTAGCGCCGTCGCCGATCTCGTCACCGCAGGCACGCACCCGTCCTGCCCGAAACCGTCGCGTTGAGATAGTGGCGGATCTTGCAGGCCCCGAGCTGCCGCGCTCCAGCGCAGCCGTAGCCGAACCCACGACTCACGACCCCGACGAAAAGGGTCACTTCGGTACCTACGGTGGACGGTTGGTGCCCGAGGCGCTGATGGCCGTCATCGAAGAGGTCACCGCGGCGTACGAGAAGGCCAGATCAGACCGGACCTTCCTCGACGAACTCGACCGCCTGCAGCGTCACTACACGGGCCGGCCCTCGCCGCTGTACGAGGCGGCGCGCCTCAGCGAGTACGCCGGGGGAGCGCGACTCTTCCTGAAGCGAGAAGACCTCAACCACACGGGTTCTCACAAGATCAACAACGTTCTCGGGCAGGCGCTGCTGGCCAAGCAGATGGGGAAGACCCGCATCATCGCCGAGACCGGCGCGGGCCAGCACGGGGTGGCGACCGCGACGGCGTGTGCGCTGCTGGGGCTGACGTGCGTGATCTACATGGGCGCCGTCGACACCGCACGCCAAGCCCTGAACGTCGCCAGGATGCGCCTGCTCGGCGCCGAGGTGGTGTCCGTCGAGTCCGGCTCTAAGACGCTCAAGGACGCGATCAACGAGACCTTCCGCGATTGGGTCGCCAACGCCGATGACACGTACTACTGCTTCGGCACCGCCGCCGGACCCCATCCGTTCCCGACCATGGTCCGCGACTTCCAGCGCGTGATCGGCATGGAGGCGCGTGCGCAGATCCTGGACCAGGCGGGTCGTCTGCCCGATGCGGTGACGGCGTGCATCGGTGGCGGGTCCAACGCGATCGGCGTGTTCCACGCGTTCATCGACGACCCCGGCGTCCGACTGGTCGGCTACGAGGCAGGCGGGGACGGCGTCGATACGGGCAGACATGCGGCGACCTTCACCGGCGGCACGCCCGGTGCGTTCCAGGGCTCCTTCTCGTACCTGCTGCAGGACGAAGACGGTCAGACCATCGAATCGCACTCGATCTCAGCGGGTCTCGACTACCCGGGCGTCGGCCCGGAACATGCCTTTCTGAAGGATGCCGGTCGTGCCGAGTACCGCCCGATCACCGACGCCGAGGCGATGGACGCGTTCTCGCTGTTGTGCCGAATGGAGGGCATCATTCCGGCCATCGAGTCAGCTCACGCAGTCGCAGGGGCGTTGAAGCTCGGCCAGGAAGTCGGTCCTGGCTCGATCATCGTGGTGAATCTCTCTGGCCGCGGGGACAAGGACGTAGAGACGGCCGCGAAGTGGTTCGGGCTGTTGAACGACGAGGGGACGCCGCAGTGACGGCCACCGGCCTGGCGAGTGTCTTCGCGGCGTGCCGCGCCGAAGACCGGTCGGCGCTGATCGGCT
>Ga0068853_100003828_pt1 | contig 11526 bp, 10 predicted proteins | sample KBSCornC32_FD_65655 | JGI IMG/M metagenome (GOLD analysis project Ga0068853, IMG submission 65655) | Corn rhizosphere microbial communities from Kellogg Biological Station, Michigan, USA - KBS Corn C3-2 | ecosystem: Host-associated > Plants > Roots > Rhizosphere > Soil ... | reverse complement strand
GATGAGCTATGACCAAGCTGTACAAGTTATGCAGACTTTGCATGAAGCGCTTACCAAGGCTAACTATATGCGCCATCCCAGGGGTCTCCCCGCTCCTCGTAACGACGACCAAACTGACAAATAGACTTGAGTCTAGACTTGAAACATATTTCTGATTGGCTGTTGCGTGATAGCCATGGTCACATCGTCATTGTCCAGCGACCGAACGCACCCTTGATAGGGTGGTTCGTAGCGGCCATAGCCTCGCATGCTCTGACAACACCACAGCCGCATCGGCTCGCAATATTCGTATCCAGAGCCTTTTTATTCATGTGGGCCTACCTGGAGATCACCAAAGGATCACCAGGTGTTCGCCGGATACTGGGCGGTCTGGTACTACTTTATTTACTGCTGTCGGTATGGAGCTAGGGTTATAACTCTTCAATCTTCTGTAGTTTCTTGGCGCCTTGGGCAGTGAGCGTGTACCCGACGGCAATTACTGCAAGTAGACCGAATATCAGTATCAGCAGTAATCCCAGGCCGAGCTTACCGATGGGTGCTGCCAGCGACTGTACCATGCGCAGGACGATGACGGATAGGATTACTCCCCCTAGCCCGATCGCTAGTCGCTGCAGAGCCTTCTGATAGAGTATGCCCTTGACCCGCCGCCGGTACGCCAGTATATTCTGTACGGCCAACAGTCCCAAATACCAGCTGATAAGCCGGGGGATAATCAATGTTAGTATGATAATCCAGTCCGATGAGTAATAGGTGGAGAGGGTACTGCCGCTGGCATGGTTTCGAACCGTGTCATGCAATGTGAGGAACGTGTATAGCACACTGAATGCTATGAAGAGAAGTACCGTGGGTTGATAGTAACGATAGTCAGGAGTTTTTACCAGGCGAATAAGCTTAGTACTACCCTTGTAGAGCAGCCAGAAAGCGATAAAAAGTAGAATCAGATTGAAATAATTATTCCATCGCGTAAGCATCGCCGTAGCCGAGGGATGTGCGGTGTAGTATTCCACACTGAAGCCACTGGCTAAGGCCGATAGTGGCGGCCAGAGTACCAGCAACCATAGCCCTTGCGAAATCGTATGGAACGCGAACCCGTCCTTGCTCCGGGCTATAGTATCACTGTAGGTCCTGAGGCGAAGATAGCCCAACAGGGCGATAACCCAGATTGCAATATAGGGTATGATCACGGTAAGCCCAAGTACTTTGGCACTGGCGGTAGTAAGGTGGTAATGGGTGAGGGCTGCTTTGTCGGGAGCCGGTAATACTGTTTGCAGAATGTAAGTAGCAATAAAGGCAGCAAACAGTAACGCTTTGGATCGGTGTCTCAGCAATAGTAATGAGTTTATACCCTGCATCGAGTTCGCATTATAGCGCCTAGCGGCTGTGCTGTCATGCAATTATCCAACAAATCTACCAGTATCGCTCGAGTAAAGTGGTCAATAGACCTTCTATGCGCGTGTACCGGCTATACTGAATATATGCCAGACGATAAGCGCATTCATGCCACCCATAGTAAATTTGGGCATTACGAGGTGATTGATACTACATACAATAACCGTCCAGCCCGGGTTCTCTATAGTGGCGGCGGGTTAGTTGCTCAATCCGGTGTAGCGCTGGATGATGTGCCGGAGCTGCTGTTTGATTACAATCAACGCTTTCTGGAGTTGGTACGTGGACTCCGACCCAACAGAGTACTGCTGATAGGCGGTGGCGCCTTTACGTTGCCAAATGCGTTGCTGGCAGAATTCCCAAAGTTACGGCTAGACGTCGTGGAAATCGACCCGGTGCTGTTTCAGATCGGGCAGCAGTATTTCGATTTTACGCCCAGTAAACACACGACGGTGCATATTATTGCCGGTGAGAAATTCCTGGAAGACAGCGAGCAGCAATATGATCTGATAGTATTGGATGCGTTCTTTGAGAGCGCTATTCCTAGCGTATTTCAGACAAACAAAAACGCCCGGCAAATGGCCGCCCACCTGCGCCTCGGAGGTGTGTTAGCGATAAACATTATCTCGAGCTATTATGGGCATCGCTCTTTTACGTTACGTCGACAGATCGAAGCTCTCGGCACAGCGTTTACGAATGTACAATTATTCCCAGCTGGATATGAACCATCCCTGTGGTTACCGCAGAATTTCATAGTGACGGCCCAGAATGGCATTCGAGAATTGCAGCCATACATGCGTTACGCAGCAGTACAATTGCCTGATAACACCGGTGATGCACTATATCGCAACGCTGCTAGCTAGACGACACAGCGTAAGGCATTATGTTTGAGTGTGACTGTCGCTTTACAATCAGCATCGAGCGTCAATATCTCACCGTCAAGCTGAACCGAAGTGGGATGCGTGGTACCAAAAGTGAAATGGCTGGTCTGGTTGGCGACAGGCATACCGCGTGTCGAGGCCTCGATCACGTAGCGAATAATCTTTAATTTGCTGCGCCACCGGAAGATGGTAAGTTCGAATTTACCATCATTGACCTTGGCGCGCGAAGAAACTGAAAAGTATTTGGACATGCTGCGCACATTGCTCATCATCACGCTGTCGTAAGCGTTGATTTGACGGTTTATCTTGAGACGAATTGGGGTGATAGAGAAGAGGACCTTGATGGCGATCATCACCTCATTGAACCGGTTGAGCTTAGCTTTGTTGAATTCCTTACCAGCCTGTGAGGTCAGCCCCATACCAATGTATGAATGCGCAAATCGTTCAACAGGCTTGCCCTGACTGATCGAATTCAGCACTAATAAGTCGATCGCCTGAGTCTTGCCATTGATAATACTATCGACGATGTCACCCTGATGCACATTGCGGTGATGATCATTGGCATTACCAGCTGGAAGCAACCCGGCAGTCGGTCTGGCACCTTGTCGTTTGGCTTTCATGAGTCCGTTAATAACTTCGTTATAGCCACCATCACCACTGGCAGATATGACCAGTGGATGCTTCGATGCCAGAGCGAACTGTTCAGCCAGGGCTTCGGCATGACGAGCAAATTCGGTTGGCACCAGCTCGACCTTTTGCCGGGGCTGCGCTTTGTGTAATTGCGCCTGCAGTTTGCGGGCCAGTTTTTCACTTGGTCCGGCGCTATGCGGATTATAGATTATCGTGATAGTAGTGTATGGAGATTTCAAAGGCCTGTTCTCACTAACCGTTAGTCATAAATAGATTATGACAGGTTACCCGAAAACACTGTAGGTCAAAAGGAATTATTCGCCCTGGACGGCGCCCGGCCATTTCCAGTCGCGTATTTCCGGCATGTCGATACCGTGCACATTGATGTAGTCAGTGTGCTCATTGAGTTTTGATTCCATTAGTTCTTTGAGGTGGGTGGCGTCATCACTGGTAATATCGAGCCGCTCAAGTACGTCTATGACCAGGTGGAAACGGTCCATCTCGTTGCGAACGGTCATATCAAAGGCGGTAGTAATAGTGCCTTCTTCCTTGTAGCCGCGAACATGCAGATTGCGGTTGGCGCGACGATAGGTCAACCGGTGAATGAGCCATGGATATCCGTGGAAGGCGAAAATAATTTCCTTGTCACGGGTGAAAAGCTCATCGTATTCAGCGTCACTCATGCCGTGCGGATGTTCGGTGTCGGGTTCGAGGCGCATCAGGTCGACTACGTTCACGACCCGTATCTTAAGTTGCGGTAGATATTTGCGTAGGATCGAAACCGCGGCCATGATTTCGAGTGTCGGGATGTCGCCGGCGCAAGCCATAACGACATCCGGTTCAGCGTTATCATCATTGCTTGCCCAGTTCCAGCGGCTAATTCCCTTGGAGCAGTGATCGATCGCCTCGTCCATGGTGAGCCATTGGGGGCTGTCGTGTTTGCCAGTGATGGTCAGGTTAATGTAGTTGCGACTCCGTAAACAGTGGTCCATGACCGACAGCAAACAGTTTGCATCGGGCGGCAAGTAAATCCTGGCTACTGAAGCTTTTTTATTCACCAAGTGATCAATAAAGCCCGGGTCCTGGTGAGTAAAGCCATTGTGGTCTTGGCGCCACACATGAGAAGTTAGCAAGTAGTTAAGTGACGGCAGATCATTGCGCCAGGGAAGCTCAGCGCACATCTTGAGCCATTTAGCATGCTGGTTCACCATTGAGTCGACAATACGTATGAACGCCTCGTAGCTGTGAAGCAAACCATGACGGCCAGTCAATAAGTAGCCCTCCAGCCAACCTTGTGCCTGGTGTTCACTGAGCATGGAGTCCAGAACGGCGCCCTGAGTAGCCAGGAATTCATCGTTCGGATTAACGCGACCGTACCATTGACGATTCGTAACTTCGAAAACCGCTTCGAGGCGATTGGATACCAGTTCATCAGGTCCGAAAATCCGAAAGTTATGGTGGTCCTGATTGAGTTTTATGACATCACGAAGGTAAGGACCGAGGGCATACGTGTTTCCAGTAGTCGAGGCGCTACGAACGGGCACAGCTACCTCGTAACTGCGGAAATCCGGTAAATGGAGTTCGCGAAGCAACCCCCCGCCATTGGCGTAATGTATGGCACCCATGCGCTTGGTGCCTTTGGGCGCTAAATCAGCCAGCTCAGGCAACAAGTGACCTTGCTCATCAAATAACTCCTCGGGATGGTAGCTTTTCAGCCACTTTTCAAGAGCTTTAAGGTTATCGGGGTGCGCTGCGTCGACAGCTAGGGGTACCTGGTGCGAGCGGAAATTACCTTCATTGGCGTGACCATCCACGGTTTTCGGGCCAGTCCAACCCTTTGGCGAATCAAGAATGATCATCGGCCATCGCGGACGCATTGGTTCGTCGGTTTTAGCTGCGTCATCTTTTATCTGCTGGATGTGGGCGGTTACGGTATCCATGGTGCTTGCCATCTGTTGATGCATAGTCTCCGGATCGTTGCCTTCCACGAAGTAAGGTGTCCAACCGTAGCCACGGAACAATTGCTCGAGCTCTTCACGTTCGATTCGCGCCAACACTGTGGGGTTGCTGATTTTATAGCCATTGAGGTGCAAAATAGGCAGTACAACACCGTCGGTCTTGGGGTTAAGGAATTTATTGGAATGCCAAGCAGTAGCTAACGGTCCGGTTTCGGCTTCGCCATCGCCCACCACACAAGCCACAACAAGTTCTGGGTTATCAAACACCGCCCCAAAGGCATGACTCAATGAATAACCCAGTTCGCCACCTTCATGCATCGAGCCAGGTACTTGCGGCGAAACATGACTGGACAATCCACCAGGGAATGAAAACATCTTGAAGAGCTTTTTGAGTCCTGCCTCGTCCGGTGTGACGTCCGGGTAATATTCACTAAACGTTCCTTCCAGATAGACGTTCCCAAAAAGGGCAGGGCCACCATGACCTGGTCCCGAAACGTACACCATGTTCAGATCATGTTTTTTGATAACCCGGTTCAAGTGTACGTAAATGAAGTTTTGTCCGGGCGTGGTGCCCCAATGTCCCAGCAGCAGTTGCTTCACATCGGTCAACGCAAGCGGACGGCGAAGCAGGGGATTGTCACATAAATAAATCTGCCCTACCGACAGATAGTTGGCAGCCCGCCAGTAGGCATTGATTTTCTGAAGCTCATCCTGGTCTAACGGTTTATTTGTTTCCATGCCACCCCTTATCGCTATGCTTGTTCTTTTAAAATTTTTGCTAAATCGCGGATCATGGTCATCGCTTCGTCGGTGTGGATCACCCGTACGCAGGCACGACTACCATCTCGAGTAATGATATCGGCACCGTTGCGGTTCCGCTCCTCGTCAAGCTCGATACCTAAGCATTCCAATCCTTCACATACCCGGGCGCGTATTTTCCATGAGGGTTCACCTATACCACCCGTGAAAATGAGGGTGTCCAGGCCTCCCATGACTGCGGCGTAGGCGCCGATATATTTCTTCAGCTGATAGCAGAAAATGTTGATGGCATCGGCGGCCCGACTGTCTTGGTCTTCGACGTCCAGGAGCTGTTTCATGTCGCCAGTAGTTTCTGATATGCCAAGTAGACCGGATTCAAAGCCCACCAGATGATTCAACTGCTCAGCGCTGAGCCCATCCTGCTCTACGAGACGAGCGACCAGACCTGGGTCCAGGTCGCCACTGCGGGTACTCATGGGGAATCCACCAGCTGGCGTTAGACCCATGCTGGTATCGATCGATACACCGCCCTTTACTGCTGTAATGCTAGCCCCGTTGCCCAAGTGGGCCAAAATAACCTTAGCCTGCGGGGCTTCCGGCCCGGCAACGCGACCTAACTCATCCAGCAAATAGCGGTAGGACAAGCCGTGAAACCCGTAGCGGCGAATGCCCTGAGCTTCGTACCGCCGGGGTATTGGTAAAAGTCGGGCGACAGTAGGGAGGTTATGGTGAAATGCTGTGTCAAAGCAGGCAACATTGGTTATGCCAGGGTAGCTCCGCCGTAGTAAGTCGATAAGCTGAATCTGGACAGGCATGTGCTCGGGATCAAAAGACACTAGTCGCTGCAATTCGGTAATCACCTCGTCGGTAATCACGACCGATTCGCTGTAGTTCGGACCTCCGTGGACCACGCGGTGAGCGATACCGGTAACCTCATTAAGCAGTCCGCGTTCTTCAAACCATGCCATCACTTCCTGTATGGCAGTTTCGTGATTGTTGACAGTCAAAGATCGGGACAAGCTATCCGCCTCGTTCGCTCCGGTAATAGTCAGGGTGGCGGCCTCAAAGCCAATGCCACTTATGGCCCCGCCGTGAATTTGTTGCTCGCTTTCGGTGTCAAACAGGGCAAACTTGATGCTCGATGAACCTGCATTGATGGTCAGGAAATAAATAAGAATACCCTCGTTACTACTGTTTAATTTTAGTGCTTATGGGGCTATATTACTAATCTTTATACACAAGCGCATTGATTTCAATCACTGGTTTTATAACCATAAGCTCGTAAACCTTTACAATCGGGCATATAATAGTGTCATTAAGTTAAAAGAAAGAAGCAATAATGGGGTCTCCAGCCGGCGAATCTTTAACAGGTGGATTAAGTGCGTCACAGGGAGAAACATTGCCTCAAGACACGCTAGGGCAAATCCTCCATCTTGATCCTCTTCTTAACGCGATTCAACGCAAAGTCGGCGAAGCTGGCGTAGTTTCAGATTACGTAGCCATAAATCGTGAAGATTACGCCGGTGATGCTTCATCAAAAGCCTTAGTGGGTGGTGCCATGCTGGTAAGGTACCTGCTAGATGGCCAGGAAGCAGAAAGCATACCCGAAATAGTTGTCGATGATAATACCCGTCCCTTCCCTGAAGATATCATCACCCAGTTCGGCGCCCAGGCCCACCAAAACGCCCGCCAAGGCCGGATTGTAAAACGCGACCTCGGCCGCAAAAGCTAAATACCGTCATCCGCATACCGAAATACCACAAGCGAAACCCACTAATCTAATTACTCTTGTGTGGTACGCGCGAAGGGATTCGAACCCCCGACCTTTGGTACCGGAAACCAACGCTCTATCCAGCTGAGCTACGCGCGCCTAACAGGGGTAGTTTAGCATGGATCGTGATTTGTACCTAGTTGATCAATCGGGATGCAGAGTGTAGTTTCAAAGGTAGTAATATATATGACTGTGGCGGATGGCATGGGGAAGTATAGTAGTGCGCATGGGTTACGAAAAAATACTAAATGATTTGCATAGTTATGAAGAGCGACGGAAACGTCGTCCTCCCAAAATGCCACCGAACAATAGCCAATCTAAGCGAAGCGCTCAAGATCACTAATTGTCGGTAATAATTGTTACAGCCTGGGGCCTCAAAGGCTCGTATAGTTGCGAGCATAAAGGGGGACATGCATATGCGGACAATAGAAGCTGGACTCAATAACGGGTATATGCGTCAAGCACGGCGAGCCGGTGTCTTAGCAAGCGTGCGATTTGACCCATCAAATAGTGATCCGGAACGGCGAGTTATTATCCTGCCAGAACGGGGAATAGGAAGCCAGTATTATGAACAAGCTGCCCTTGTAGGTGCCACCGCCTTAGGACCGACAGAGGCTGGGCAAAAGAAGTTAGATGAAGCAGCTGAAGAACTCCGCGCCAAAGCCCAACAGTTAGCCGCCGAACTTGCGACCAACGATAGAGTAGACCTGGAATTTCCCGATGCCGAGATACTTGAGTTGCAGGAGTCCGAACTAGTCAGTCACTAGAGCGTTTAGTAATGCGCTTGCCTAATTGCTTGGTGAGGGCAGTGAGTTGTTTGGTTTGCCGCGCAAATTCGCGATCCCATTCCCGCATTCGCACGATAAACAGCGCTTTCTCTGAACTAAGGGATCGCTTTGGCGGCCCCCCGGCCGGAATTGGTTTGATTATCTTGTACATGACGCTGCCCTTTCAGTTACAGCTTTGAGGTTTCTGGCAAGGTCGCAATTTGGGGGCATAGGCTATGCTCTATTTCGTTGAGAGCTCACTACTTGTAGCATAGCGCGCCCGGCGATTGTTACAAGTTGATAATTATCACATCTCACTTCTTTGTGCTTGTGTCGCACTACGTATACATGACACTATATGCAGTCGTTCGGACTTAAATAAGAGTTGACCAGTAATACCAGAACTTCACGAGCAGAATAGCTACGAACAGTACGTAGAAGCCAATCAGCACGTCGCCGTGGAAGCGGTTTAAGATGTTGCTGACTCTGTTATTAACGGGAATTCGCTTGGTTCTGAAGTTGAGCAGGGTAGTATACCAGAACATCGGTGGCATCGTAATCCATATCAGGAAACAGTACGGGCAGATGGCGTGGATGCGGAAAATACCCTGGAAGAACAGATAGCCGGCAAACAGCAGGCCACCGGTCACGCCGCCTTGTATCAGCCACCAGATTTTCTTGGGCAGCACAATTTTCATAGTGAGCAGAGCAGCAAAAGTACCGAGTACCGAGAAGCCGATGAGCCCAAAAATGGTATTTGGAATCCCAAACAGTTCAGACTGCGGCTTGCTCATCACCGACCCACAACTAATGACCGGGTTGATGTTACACGACGGTACATAACTTGGATTCTTCAGGACCTGAATCTTGTCATAGGTGAGCGCGAACGACACGACGAGTCCAATAATGCTGCCGATTAACAATATCCAAGGCAAAGTCTTATCAAGTGTAGTTTTAGACAGGCGAACCATATGTTTATTTCTCCCTGGTGAGTTATCTGGGGGCTATTATATACACGCAACTGATATGCGCCTGTGACTTCAGTCAATCTCCAAAATCAGACACGTGCCAGGCGTAGGGTACAAACGCTGGCAGTAAGTACGGCTTAAGTAACGAAGCTAGAACCTTATTGTTTTCATGACCTCTTTAAATATCTGGTAATCGGAGCTTGAAGAGTCGATTTGACTACCACCGTGTCGCCAGTTTTCATCGGCATAGACGGCAATCTGTAGGTATTTAAATCGCTGACCGTCACGGTCTATGGTGCTCCGACATTTCCGGTCTGCACTACACTGAAGTACATACATCCTATTGCCCCAGCGATCACCATGAGTTAAAAGAACGTAACTGTACGTACTAGATTTCCATAGATTTATGGTTTTGTCAGCGGAGCCTAGGGTGACAAAGTCTCCATTTGTTGTGGTGTAGTCTGCCGGCTTAGTAGTTGAGGCGAATATATCTAATAATAGTGTTTTTCCCGATACCTGAGCTTCGGCATTTTTGTAGCTTTGATCGAGTGAATAATCTGGAGAGTTTAGGATGTATCGTACGTAATTATTGCTTAATATACCAGAAGGGTCGCTTGGGTCAGAGAAGGGCTTCGTATTCTGAGGATACATAAATTTTATGTTTGTAGTCGAATCTGAAAATTCTTTCCATCCAATGGTAGATATAGGACTTGATGGGGCTGAATGATGAAGTTGCCAGAACGCAAAACCTAAAGTGACGACCACGAGAATGAACAAGGCTATTACGGGCCGCATTCTTCTGAGTCTAGGTGCTTTTCTCATGATTGTTTACGATTGTTAATGGTACAGCATCATTAACAAAGTTAGAACGTTGCTACTTGCGCAAATAAGCGTTTCTTAATAAATACTCATCTTGGTCTGCGTGCATGTTATCAGGCACTTTTTTAAACCAGCGACTTTCCTGAGATTCCTTATTTGGTGATAGCGTGCCTAAATAATTCTCTACTTCAAAAACTATTCCGACTGGTGAATCTAAACCATGTTCAAAATGACTCGGGTATTCTATATAGCCAACATTCTTGGCTTCTTCAACCTCAATATCAAGCTCTCGCTTAGCAATTCGTTGAACTGCTCCAACCATTAGTTCACCAAATCTAACAGTTCCACCGGGTAGGTGCCAATGGCCCCTACATGGTTCAATAGCGCGCTTGGTCAAGAAAATGGCATTTTCACTGTTCTTAATAATCAGTTCCACGGTTAGACGAGGCACCTTTGAATAAATAGAGTCGAACTCCTCTTGAGAAAGGGGGTGTTTTTGATTCGTCATAAAGGTATCATAACAAAAAAGTAGACGCCGTTCTGACGTCTACCATTTGAATCTCTCGTGGTACACCCGGACGGATTCGAACCGCCGACCCTCTGTTCCGAAGACAGATGCTCTAATCCACTGAGCTACGGGTGCTTAAGATCAAGACACTGCTGTGCAGGTTTCTTGACGCACGGGGTTCTGAAGAACTCCGGCTGCTCTTTCCCATCAGTGCTTGGGATGATTTTTCTCCTTATCGCATATCTGGGGTTGGGCTTTTAAAGTTACGCTTTTGGCGTGATGCTGCTTTCCTTTCGGCTGTATGCCTAGTCAAGCCTTTGTATTCTAACAGATGAGAAGGTTTGTGGAAACATGGTTTGAAATCAAAATTGGAGTTTGACAATGGTTTTGGAGGGCAATTATCCCTTGACTGTAGGTAAACAGGGGTGTATACTGTAATTAGTATGAAATACACCATTACCGACCTCCGTAAAGATTTCCCCGATGATGCCGCTTGTTTGGCATGGTTAGTAGACTGGCTGTACCCTGACGGTATCTTTTGCGAGAAGTGTGATAAGGTTACCCCACATCACGCCATGAAAACTCGTAAGAGCTACTCTTGCGAGACATGTGGCCACCACGTACACCCTACGGCTGGCACTATCTTTCATAAGTCTAGTACCCCTCTTACTCTTTGGTTTGAGGCCATATTCCTTATTACCGCTACCCGTTCAGGTGTAAGCGCTAAGCAGCTTGAGCGCACCTTAGGCGTTACGTACAAGACTGCTTGGCGTATGTTCCACCAGATTCGTTCTATGATGGGTAATGATGATGAACTAAGTGGAGAGATAGAGGTAGACGAAACTTACATGCACCCCGACCCCACAAAGCGCTTCAGTGCGAAGCCCCACAATAGTCAGGTCGTGTTCGGTATGGTCGAACGTGGCGGCAAAGCCCGAGTGAAGCATGTAAAGAGCAGTGGTGTTCGTGTTTTGGTACCGGAGATTAAAGGCGCTATAAAGCCCGGGAGTACTGTTTATAGTGATGATTACGGTTCATACAAGAAGCTTCCGCTACACGGCTACCCTCACAAAGCTATT
>Ga0068853_100003827_pt1 | contig 11526 bp, 14 predicted proteins | sample KBSCornC32_FD_65655 | JGI IMG/M metagenome (GOLD analysis project Ga0068853, IMG submission 65655) | Corn rhizosphere microbial communities from Kellogg Biological Station, Michigan, USA - KBS Corn C3-2 | ecosystem: Host-associated > Plants > Roots > Rhizosphere > Soil ... | reverse complement strand
CCAAACAGCGCCGCTTGCATCGCGCGCCGATCAGCGCGTCCGCCGCAGCGCTATTGCGTACGATCCGGCTTCGCGTGCCCGAGGATTGCGAGTGGGTGTTCCCAGGCGATGCCGAGGGCAAGCCGCTTCAGGATATCAAACGGTTCTGGGAAGATGTCCGGGCGAAGGCCGATCTCCCTGCCGTTCGCATCCACGATCTTCGCCACACCTTTGCGTCGCTGCTGGTCTCAGGCGGCATGACGCTGCCGATGATCGGCAAGCTGCTCGGCCACACACAGGTTCAAACGACGCAACGTTATGCCCATCTGCTCGATGATCCCTTGCGGGTTGGGTTGGAGCACGTCGGCGACTTGCTTCGTCCGACGGCAAACTCAATAGCCAATGCCCATGCTGTTCCGAGCGTGTAGGACGTCCGTGCCGCAGCACAATAGGGCTCACACGACGCGAACAGGGCCGTCGAACAGAATCTCTCCCATCCCTGGCGCGGGGTTGCTGGTCCAGTAAGCGATGCCGCGTTCGGTCATGTAATCGACATACGCGGGCTGACCCGGAATATTTCCCGACAGCAGCATGAAGTCGCCACGGTGAATAGTCTGGTCGCCGTCTGTTGGCTCGACCTGCACAAGATGCGCGGTGGGGCGATATTGGTCGCGAAATGCGATAGCGAAAGCCTCACTCTCACAGACAAAGACACAGTTAAACCTGGATGGCGCCACAGGCGCCACCTGTCGACGGGCAGTTTCCAGGGCGACTTCCCACATTACTGTCTCCCAGCTGCCTGGGACAGGTCCGCCCGGCCGGAACTGCCGAAGGGTCTGACCCCATGAGCCAGGTTGGATGAGGTCACCAGTGTTCCAGTTGGCGCCGGTGACGTGAAAGAGCGGCATACTGTCTCCTCAGGTGGGAAGCTTGATGCGCGGGTAAGCCGTCCGAAGAGCCTCCTTGTGCTCGTCGGTCATGCCAGCCTTCAGGCCCTCCAGCCAGGCGGTGAAGGCGTCCCAGTTGGTGCGGCTGAACACCTTCACCCCATAGCGCTCCTCGAGGCCGACCTGTGCAGCGATTTCAGCCATCGGGGCGTCCATGAGGAATGCATCGCAGTAGGGCGCGTAGGTGCTGATGTGCTTCACGTCATAGTAAAATCCGGAGAGCCGCTGGATGCTCTTTTCCCGGTTCGTGTAGGCACCGCCTTTCACCATGGATTTGAGCGTCGCGTACATCCGAGCCTGGATGTCGTGGTAGGGTGTGTTAGCGAAGTGCTCGGAATAGAGGAACTTCAGCACCTGCTCCAAGGCGTCCGGAGGCGTAACGTCTCGACCGAAATGAGCCATTAGGTTTTGGATCACCTGAGACATGATGGGTGAGTCCACGACCGCCATCCAATCGCCCGCCGCGATGCGCTTCAGGTAGGTCTCAAACGCCTCTCGATAGCCCTTCGCTGCTGCGTCGTGTTCGAGTGCAACGTCCTGGGCGAATGAGTTCGTGCTGGTTCGCCAGCCGGGAAAGAGGTCGACCAAGCCTTCGATAGCCTGCGCCTTGAGGGACCTTATTAGGTCGATGTCGCCAAGGTACCGGCCCACTTCAATACGGAAATACCCGTCCCATACATCCAGCTTGTCGTGGAACGCTTGCTCGCGTGAAAGCTTGAAGCTCGCCGGGTCGCCCTTCCGATACGAAGAAAAGGCGTCGTGGAGCTGCTTCTGCTCTACGTCGTAGGCAGGCGAAAACTCATAGCCCCGGGCAGTGGCTTTGATGAAGGCAAAGAGCGGCTCGCTCTCCTTCCACTGGTGCGTCTCGTCCTCGTGGACGCTCGAATAGGGCACCACTAGGAGCTGCCAAGCGCATAGTTCCTTGATGAGTTCGGCCGCCGCCACGAAGTTTGGCTCGTTGCCGCGCACGGCGTGGCTGAAGAAGAACTGGTCCAAATAGAGGACCTTCTTCTCCACGGGAGGCAGAGGCCGTTTCTCCTTGTACGAGCATTTGGTGCAGCCCAAGGAAACGACGGTCTCGTAGACGTCGATGTTGCCGAAGGTATTCTTCTGCCCGCAGCCGGGGCAGTCACTGAGTATGTATGAAACAAGGGCCATATGAACCTCGCGGAAGGCCATGCAAAACTGGGATTAAACGGACCTCAGTTCCTTCCAAATTGCTGATACCTTCCGTCTCACCGTGCGCTCGTCGGGCGCCGTGGAATCCTCACGGCCGGCAAACCAGTCCATCATATCGCGCACAAGTTCACCTTGGCTCGCCGGCATGCCGTGATCGTGCACGCGCCGGGCAATGGCTCCGGCAAAAGCGTCCCAATCGTGCTTGGGCGGTGCGCCCGGCCCAGGCGGGCGCTTCGCGATATCCGTTCTCTTGGCGGTGTCGGCAGGGCCTGCGGTGAACAATCCCCAGGCGCGCTCGCAGCGCTCGAATTCGGCGCGAAGGATGATCACGTCCGCCGCCGTCACCGCGACGCCATCAGCCGGCCGCGCGATCCATTCCCAATCTGCCTTCTTCGATCGCCGGAACCGCCGTACCATCGCCGGTTTGCGCGACGTGCCCTCGCGTCGGAACAGGGCTACCACGTCGGCGCCGTCGATCTCGACGATCCCCGAAGCGATCTGCTTGTCGGTGGTATCGACGGTCGGCAGCACCGCCGAAAGTGAGATCTCGCCGTCGATAGCCCAGCCGGCGATGTCGAGTGGCGTGACCTGCCAGCGGACGGCGGTGTCGGCAACGGTGAGAAAGGAACGGGGCGGTGGTGCCATCTCGAAACGCTCGTCTATTTGGTCATGATCACTTGCTGCTGGAGGTTCCGGCGTCGCGGCTGCGCCGATAGAGCGTCACCACCGCTTTGATATCGCCACGCAGATCGGGCGGCAGGCGCCCTGCTTCGCAGAAGAGGTCATCGAGCCTCACCTCGAGTATCGCCGCCACGCGCTCCACGAGATCGTCGCGGGGCGGGTTTTCCTGCTCGCGCTCGACGCGGCTCCAATAGGCCGGCGAAACTCCGAGGCGTTCGGCGAACTCGTTGAGGCCGTAGCCTTTGGCGTTGCGGTGAAAGCGGACGGTTTGACCGAAGGCCATCAGTTCTTGCTCCCGGATTCGAAACGACTTCCGATGAAACCGCCCTTGGCCAGGCGAACCGCCATGAAGGCGGAGGTGACGCCGAAGGTCTCGGCCAGATCGTCAACCAGCAATCCCAGGGTGCCCTCGCTGGGATCGACATCGATGAAAGGGACGGGACGGCCGTCGGCGGCGCTGCGCCAGCGAAACGGGAGGCTCACCGCGCTGGCGTGTTTGGGAAGGACACGGGCAAGCCGGTCGGCCGGAGCGAGAAACGCGCCCATGAACTCGTCGGCCCGCCATTCCACCCAATCGATTGGCGCGCCGGGCTTGGCGATGGTCGGCGCGATCGAGGTGCGGAACGTCCGCCGGATATTGCCACCGAGTGCCGCGGGCATATCGAAAATGGCGTGTGCGAACTCGTGCGCGGCAGTGGAGCGGATCACCTCGGGCTGATCGGCCAGGAGGCTGCCGTTCACGCTGATCATAACCGTGTCGGCAAGTTCGGGATCGTTCTCGCAAACGCCCAACACTTCGCGACCCTTGTCGTCGTGGATCGGCCGATCGAGGCCCCACGATAGAATGATCGGCTTTCCGTTGACGACGAGCTGCGCCGTCTTGGCGATCAGAGCCGTGATGTCGATTGGCCTCGGCTGAGCCCCGAATAGCCGCGCGCGCAATTCGCTGGCGATCTTGGTCAGCGCAAAGGCGCTGAGGCGATGGGGTTCGCCTCCTGCCGTACTTGGATACGCGATAGCCAGTGCCATCCCGCCCTCCTCTCTATAACCCAATTAGTCAACACTTAGTTCTTGATATGTTCTTTTCGGTCCAGAGTCGAGTCGGATTCTCTTCGGGCACCAATCCGGGCTGTGAACTGACGGGAAAGACCTCTGCCTGACGCGCCCATTGGCTTGCACCTGCGATCAGCATTCGGATTCGATTTCGCCAGTGTTTCCGCCCGTATTCGGCCCGCCTTTGCGCCCTTCCCCTCTTGGTTTCCGCCCCGTTTGCGTCCGTTTCAACCCTGCCTGAAGACCATCGCCCGTGGTGCCTTTGCAGTCATCGGAACCGCAACGGTCAAGGAAAACGGGCATGGACGATCAAGTTAACGGGCAACGAAATGCGGAGCCATCCGCCGAACTGATGCAAGGCTGGATGGGTCGCAAGGAAGTCGCCGAAGCGATCGGAATATCGGCGGCTACGCTGCAACGCTGGCAAACCCGTCGCATCGGCCCGCCCTGCGTTCGGATCGGTCGTCGCGTCTTCTATCGCGCCGACGCCTTCCGCGAATGGATGATCTCCCAGGAACGCGGGCCGGTGGTTTCGAAGCGCGGTGGGTCGGCCCGATGATTGCGCCCCTCCTGATCGCCAATCGCCTTGAAGCCCGCGCGCTTGTTGCGAACGCTGTCCGCTCCGCCTTCTATGAGCGCTTCGGCGAGAACCCTTCCGGCGATGATCGTCTCTGGCAAATCGATCCGCTCTCCCGGCTCGATTTCGTCAGTGATGTCGAGCTCAAGCTTGGCGTTGCCTTCCGCGACGAGGATCTCGAATTCCTCGAAACTCCGTCCGACCTGATCGAACGCGGCGCCGAAATCCTGATCCGCGAGGGGGTGCGATGAGCAACCCCTTCGAACGGCACGGAATCGATCACCTCTCCGCTTCCTCGCTCAATCTGTGGGCTGCTGAACCGGCGCTCTGGATCATGGAACGCTTGCTCGGGCGACGTTCGCCCTCGGGCATTCCTGCTGCGCGCGGCAGGGCCGTCGAGGCGGGCGTCAATATCGGCCTTCACGATCCGGCATTGCCGGTCGAAGTCTGCATTGCGGAAGCGGAAAGCGTCTTCGATCGCGAAACCGCGCTCAACCCCGATCCGCGCCGTGATGAGGAACGCAAAAAGCTGCCCGGCTATGTGCGCGGCGCCCTTGCCGAACTCCGGCAGTACGGATCGCCCGATGCCGACGGCTATCAGGGCAAGATCGAAATCCGCGTCGATGATGTGCCGGTTCCGGTGATCGGCTTCGTTGATTGGCGGTTCTCGGCCCACGGCCTGATCGTCGATCTCAAGACCACGGAACGGCTGCCCTCCGCGATTGGCGCGAGCCATGGCCGGCAGGGCGCTGTCTATGCGGCGGCTCACGGCAATTTCGGGATGCGTTTCGCCTATGCGAAGCCGGCGCCCGGCAAGGGCGATGGCCGCCAAGTCCAGGTCCTCGAAATGTCCCGCGAAGAGGTGCGCGCCCATCTGGCGGCGCTTCGCATCATCGCTCTCTCGCTCGGGCGCTTCCTCGCCCTTTCCCATGATGCCCGCGAACTCGCGAGGCTCATCGTCCCGGACTTCGACAGCTTCTACTGGTCGGACCCGTCCGTTCGCGCGGCCGGTCGGGACGTCTTCGGGTTCTGAACCCGCAACCGCTCAAGGCTCAACGCTCAAGGAGACGAACAATGGCTCTCAATATCGGCGCTTCCGGCACCAGCCGGCCTTACGTCAAATACAACGCCAAGTCCGACAAGTGGTTTATCCGCGCCGAAGGCGGCGGCGATCTTGAAATCGCGCGGCCGACGTTCCTGCTCGATCTCGCCAACATCCGCACTGGCTGGCTCCGCTTTCAGGAAGGCCAGGCTCCGGAACGCCTGATCGATCCCGCGCTCGACCGCACCGCGCCCAGCCCTGGCGAGGGCTTCAAGCGCGGCTTTGTGGTGATGGCGTTCTCGCCGAAGTTCTTCGGCGGCGCGGTCGAAATGGCGTCGGCCTCGATCCACGTCTCGAATGCGATCCGTGATGTCTATGCGGCTTTCGAGGATCAGGCCGGACGGAGCGAAAACCGCGGCAAGGTGCCGGTCATCGCCTGCACCGGCGCCGACGCCATGAAGGACAAATACGGCACGAACTATCGGCCGAAGCTCGAACTGACGAAGTGGGTCGATCGTCCGGCGGACTTCCCGGACGCCTCCGCCGTGGACGAGAGCGAGGTCTGGCAAGGCAATGCGGCTTCGGCGCCGAAGCCGCCTTCGAGCCACGTCCCGCCGCCCGCCACAAAGCCCGCTCCGCAGCCTGCTTACGAGACCGACTTCTGATCTTTCGGCGCTCCCGGTACGTCCGGGAGCGCCGACTTCTTCCCAAACGGCTGAGCATCCCCACACGCGGACACGCGAATGACAACCCTTGCGCCAATTCCAGAGCCTGACCCGCAAGCGATGCTCCGCCATGTCGAACTCGTGTTCGGCGGCGCCTTCGAAGGTGCGATCGATGGGCTTGCCGAACTGGCATGGACCGATCCTGCGACCGGCGCGCTGTCGCGCGGGCAATTGTTCGGAACCGATCAACTCGAGGAACTGGCCGACCGCGCCGCAGCGCTCAATCGCGTCGAAGGCTGCAACGTCTATCTCGGTGCTGCGCTCCGCAAGCCGGGTATCACACCGGATCGGCGCGCCTCCGATGCGGCCTTCTATGCCGCGCCTTTCGCCTGGGCCGATATCGATGACGATCGCGTCGATGCCGCGATCAAGACGGCAAAGGCGGCGGGTGTGCCGCCGACCATGACCGTCGTCACCGGTCGCCATCCCCATGTTCGGGCGCAATTGTGGTGGCGGCTGGCGGAAGTCGAACGGGATGGCACGGCAATCAAGGCGCTGTGCTCAAGTATCGGCCTGGCGCTCGGCGGCGATAGCACCGTCTCGAACTCGTCGCGCGTGCTCCGGCTCGGCGGGTCGATCGCCTGGCCGACGAAGCCCGGCCGCGTTCGCGAAACAACCGAAGTCCATATCCCCGAAGACGGTCGCCCGCCCGCCTATTGGGCGGCAACGCTCGCGAGAGCCTTCGCCGCGCCCGCCCCGCTTTTGAGCGCGGCGCCGAAATTGTCGGAAGAGCCCGCTCCACCCAGCGCGCCTTCCTCTATCGCGTCGAAACCTTTGGACCTGCCGATCGGCAGCCTGTCGGTCGAGGCGACGCTTGCCGCGATCCAACGCAATGATCGGTGGCACCAGAACGCCGTTCGCCTCGTCGGCAACTGGGTGGCGCGCGGATTTTCGGATGCCGAGATCCTTTCCCTCGCACCGGCCTTGACCATCGGTCGGGCGGCGGACGGGCGAACCTACACACCCGATCAGACCCGCCAGCAGCTCGCCTCGATGATCGTTGGCGCACGGCGCAAGTGGAATGTCCCGAACCCCTCGGTGGCGATCGACGACAGGCTTCCGCCGCCGCCTCTCGAAATCGAATGGGAGGATGGCGCGCGCACTGCGATGATTCCGCGTCGCCGCTGGCTCGTCGGCTCCTTTGCAATCCGCGGCCACCTCACCGTGCTGGTGGCGCCGCCCGGCGCGGGCAAATCCACCCTCGGGATCGCGCTCGCCGTTGCCGGCGTCACCGGTCGCGGCGAGATCGTCGGCGAGATCGTCCATGAAACGATCAAGGCGTGGGTCTGGAACAATGAGGACGATCGCAACGAACTGCGGCGCCGCCTCGCGGCGATCATGCAGCAATGGAACGTCGCGCCCGCCGATCTGCGCGGCAAGCTCGGGCTGAATTCTGGTTCCGAACGTCCGCTCGTCATCGCCAAGGCCACCAAGGACGGCGCGGTGGTGCGCCTGCCCAATATCGAAGCGATCATCGAACGAGTGCAGGCCGAACGTATCGGCCTCTTGATCGTCGATCCCTTTGTCGAAACTCACGAGGTCGACGAAAACAACAACGCCCAGATCAAGGCAGTCGCCGCGATGTGGCGCGAAGTGGCCCGGCGCGCCGATTGCGCCGTCGTCATCGTTCACCACACCGGCAAACCGCCGTCTGCGTCGCCCGACGCCTGGACCGGATCGTTGTCGGCCTCCCGCGGCGCCTCGTCCTTGGCCGGCGTCGCGCGGATCATGCGCACGCTCTTCGCGATGTCGCAAAGTGACGCCGACAAGTTCAACCTTGATCCGGAGGAGCGGCGTCTCTGGGTTCGGCTCGATGATGCGAAGGCGAACCTTTCGCTCGCGTCGGGTTCCGCGCGTTGGTTCAAGCGCGTGTCGATCACCATTGCGAACGGCGAGGAGGTTGGCGCGCTCGTGCCCGGCGATCCGAACGAGCAAATCTCGAAGGTCGATCGCTCCTCCGAAATCGAAGCTGCCCTCTTCGAGGCGATCAAGGCCGCCTGGAATGCCGGCGCGCCGCTCTCCGAACAACCACGCGCGAAGGATCGCTATGCGCCGTGGATCGTCGGCAAGGCGCTCCGCTGCGCCGCCGAAACCGTCGCGGATGTGCTGGCCCGGTTGATGGCCGCGGGCGCGATCGAACGCGCGCTCTTCAACGCCAAAACGAAATCCTACGGCCTGCGGATCGTCCCTTTGGACGAGCGCGATCTGCGCGGCGCGGGCCGAATTCATGAACCGGAGGAATTCGAATGACCGCAAGAGTTCAGCGGCGACAAGGCGGGGACGCCTGCCAAGCGCTTGATTTCATTGGAAGCGGGCACGTCCCGGAGACGCGGAAACGTGTCTCCAACTCATTGATTTCAAAGCGGAGACGGAAACGGAGACAGGCAAGTATCCCCTTCGGGGATACCGCGCGGGCGCGCACGCGAGGGCGTGACGCGCCGCGCTCCTGGCGGAGGGCGCCGGCATGACCGCCGCCCTTAACCCGATGCCCGCGACCGATCTGGCGAAGGCCTCGCTCGATCGTCTCGATGCGGTGGCGTCCGCGATGGAACGCAACTGGGGAATTGATCGCCTCCCGAAGCTTGTCGATGCGCCCCTGGCCGTGCGGTTTCGGTCGCAGGCCGAACGTCTGGACGAGGCGATCCGCTCGGATGTTTCGGCCGCGGTGGCTATCCAGGCCGAAGCCATGCTGCGGGCGTGGAACGCGCTCGATGCCGCCGCGATCAAAGGCGGCTGGAAACCGCTCGCGCCTTCGATCTGGGAAGCCGTGCTTCCCGAAACCGGCGAGGTCATCGCAATCGTGCGGGATTCCGACGAAGCCTTCGCTATCGCCAAGGAACGCAACGGCGCGGTCTGGACGCTGGCGGAAGTCGCCCTCGCGATCGAGCACTTCGGCGACATGGTCCGCGCAACAAAGGCAACGTTCCCGGGTGCCCAGGTTAAGGCGGTTCGGCGCCGGGCTCGGCGCCGACCGCCTCCTTTCAGTTCGACGTTCCCGTCCGCTTCGACACCGACAGCTTGCCGGTTCAGGCGAACGCCTGGGACTTGCAGATCGTTAACAACATCGACCTCGTGGAAGTCCTCGAATGAAGGGAATCTAGAGGCTTGTGGAGAAGTCCTTGCCCCACTTCACGCCGGCGCATTCGCAGGCACGTTCGAGCCATGCGTTGGTCTCCTGTGCCGAATTGTTCGTGCCGTACCACCAACCATCCACAAGCTTCTGGCCATAGGTTTCAGCCAAGCCTGCGGTATCGAAGAGATCCTCTGGATTGTGCGCGACTATGCGCTTCGTGCTCTTCTTGACCATGGACAGCTTCTCAAGGGTTCCGGGCTTGGCTTTTTCCAGCGCCTTGAGCCCTTCGGCAAGCAAGTCCTTGAGCGAGTAGGTATCCTTGGTCTCGCCGAATGCAGTCAGCTGATACTTGCCGCTCTTGCGCGACAGTTTTGGCGCAGGCGCTTGGATTTGGATGGGGCTATCCCCGGGAATGATTTTCTCTTCGGCGAGATCGATCATCGAGACCTGCTGAAACGTGTCCGTTTCCAGCGAGAGGCGCGTGGCATTTAGCACGCGCACTCGGAGCGCCTTCTGCGGGTCCGCAGAGGCGAGCAGCGAAACAAGTTTAGACGTCGAGATAAATGAAACGCTTGCCATGTGGGCACTCCTTCAAAAACATTCCTCCTTATACCTACTTCCTTATAAGGAAGCAAGGGTCTTGCAAGGAAGCGACCTAAGGATAGGCACAGCCGATGAAAACCCTGCCTCCCGCGCTCGCAACCCACGTCGCGGGCGGGCTCACCACCCTTTGCCGCTGCTGGCGGGTGGACCGCCGCGACGGCGTGGTGATCGGCTTTACCGACTTCGACCGCGACCTCGTCTTCGATGCCGTCACCTACAAGGCGGCGTCGGGATTTACCGCGACCGCGATCGAGGGCCAGCTCGGCCTTGCGGTCTCGAACCTCGATGTGCAGGGCGCCCTGTCGTCCGATGCGCTCACCGAGGACGATTTGCATGGCGGGCGCTATGACGATGCCGCCGTCACCATCTATCTGGTGAACTGGTCGGATGTGGCCCAACGCGCTGTCCTGCGCGCCGGGAATCTCGGACAGGTAGCGCGCGGCAAGCTCGCCTTCTCCGCCGAATTGCGCGGCCTTGCGGCCAGGCTCGATCAACCGGCGGGCCGCATCTTCCAGCGCTCCTGCGCCTGGGACTTGGGCGATGCCCGCTGCGGGGTTGATCTCGCCGCGGCCGGGCGCAAAGGCACGGGCGCGGTGACGCAGGTTCTCGATGCTTTCGAATTCCTCGCTTCCGGACTTTCCGGTGTCGCGTCGGGCGTGCTCACGCGTGGCAAGCTGGTCTGGACTTCGGGCGTGAACAACGGCCTGGCGGTCGAGATAAAGGCGCATTCCTCCAGCGCCGGGGTTTCGCGGATCGCCATCGCCCTGCCGATGGGCGCACCGGTGGTGGCCGGCGACATATTCAGCGCTACGGCCGGCTGCGACCGCTCGTTTGCCACCTGCCGGGATCGCTTCGCCAACACGGTCAACTTCGGCGGCTTCCCGCACATGCCTGGCACCGACTTCGCAATGTCCTATCCGAACCAGGGCGCCGGGAACGACGGCGGCAAGATCACATGACGATCCGAAAGACCATCATCGCCGAGGCGCGCTTGTGGATCGGCACCCCCTATCACCATCAGGCGGCGCTCAAGGGCGTCGGCTGCGATTGCCTTGGCCTCGTGCGCGGCGTCTGGCGCGCGGTCTATGGCGCCGATCCCGAACACCCGCCGGCCTATTCGCGCGATTGGGCCGAGACGCTTCGCGAGGAAACGCTGGCCGATGCCGCCAGCCGCCACATGATCCCGCTAGCCCTCGATGCTTTCGAACCCGGTGATCTCCTGCTCTTCGCCATCAACGACAACTCTCCCGCCAAGCATTGCGCGATCCTCGTCGCGCCCGATCGCATGATCCACGCCATTGAGTCCCATCCGGTGGCGGAGGTTTCGCTCGTGCCGTGGTGGCGCAACCACCTGCGCTTCGTCTTCCGCTTTCCCGAGATCTGATCCGCCATGGCCGTTCTGCTCCTCACCGCCGCAGCCTCTGCGCTGACGGCGGGCGCCTCGGCGTTTGTCCAGATCGCCGCGGCTGCCGTCGCCACGGCCGCGGGCGGGTATATCGACAACCTCCTGTTCGGGCAGAAACTTGAAGACCAGCAGGGGCCACGCCTTGATAGCTTGCAGGTTCAGGCCTCCACCGAAGGCGCCCCGATCCCCGAAATTGCGGGGCGGGTCCGGCTCGCTGGGCAGATTATCTGGGCAACAAACTTCAAGGAGGTAGCGACCACCG
>Ga0068853_100003826_pt1 | contig 11527 bp, 10 predicted proteins | sample KBSCornC32_FD_65655 | JGI IMG/M metagenome (GOLD analysis project Ga0068853, IMG submission 65655) | Corn rhizosphere microbial communities from Kellogg Biological Station, Michigan, USA - KBS Corn C3-2 | ecosystem: Host-associated > Plants > Roots > Rhizosphere > Soil ... | reverse complement strand
ATGGCCAGCACGAGTGCAGGGCGCAGCGCACGCCACGTCGCGCGCCAATCGGCCGCCGCCCAGCGGAAGAACGGCCCGAGCGGCATCAGCAGCACGACCGGCAACATCAACAGTACGAACATGAATCCGAAATACGGCGGGCCGACGGAAATGCGCCCGACGCCGAGCGCGTCGCCGATCAACGGATACAGCGTGCCGAGCAACACCATCGCGGCGGCGCACGTGAACATGAGGTTGTTGACGAGCAGAAGCGTTTCGCGCGAAAGGAGATTGAACGGTTTGCCGCCGGCGACTTTCGGCGCGCGCAGCGCATAGATCAGCAGGCTGCCGCCTACGACGACGCCGAGGAAAACCAGAATGAACATGCCGCGGCGTGGGTCGCTCGCGAATGCGTGCACGCTCGTGAGCACGCCCGAGCGCACGAGGAAGGTGCCGAGCAGCGACAGCGAGAATGCGAAAATCGACAACAACAGTGTCCACGCGCGAAAGCCGCCGCGTTTTTCGGTGACCGCCTGCGAATGGATCAGCGCCGTTCCGACCAGCCAAGGCATGAACGAGGCGTTCTCGACCGGATCCCAGAACCACCAGCCGCCCCAGCCGAGTACGTAGTAAGCCCACCACGAGCCCAATGTTATGCCGAGCGTGAGGAATGCCCACGCCACGTTGGTCCATGGTCGCGCCCAGCGCACCGAAGCCACGTCGAGTTCGCCCCCGAGCAACGCCGCGATCGCAAACGCAAACGCGACCGAGAAACCGACGTAGCCCGTGTACAGCATCGGCGGATGCATGATGAGTCCGGGGTCCTGCAGGATCGGATTCAGATCATTGCCGTCGGCCAGCGCCGGCAGATGGCGCGCGAACGGATTCGAAGTCAGGATCGTGAACAGCAGGAAGCCGAACGCGACAAAGCCCAGTACGCCGATCACGCGCGCCATGAATTCGTCCGGCAGGCGTCGGCTGAATGCGGCGACCGCGACCGTCCACACGTTCAGTATAAGAATCCACAAAAGCAGCGAGCCTTCGTGCGCGCCCCATACCGCCGGGAAACGGTAATACCACGGCAGGGCGGAATTGGAGTTCTGCGCCACGTAGGCGACGGAAAAATCCTGCGTGAGAAAAGCGTACGTGAGGATGCCGAACGCGAGCACGACGAATACGCACTGGCCGGCAGCAATCGGGCGCGCACAGGCGATCAGCGCCGAATTGCCGCGCCACGCGCCGCAGAGCGGCAGCACGCACTGCACGAAAGCGAGCAGCAGCGCGAGGATGAGGGCGAATTGGCCGAGTTCGGGAAGCATGCGTCTCTACGGGCTACGAACCCGACCAAAGTAACGGTTCAAGCTTTTTTGGCGTATCCAGAACACCAGCCTTTGGCGTTCACGGCTTTGCCGGGGAACAACTGACAAGGGCCGTAGGCGCCGGTGCCGACGAAGAAATTGCAATTCGCACAAGCTTGTCCAGCCTGATGCGGTGCCGGGGCCTTGCTCGCGTCCTCGGTGTAGTTGAGCGCCTTGGCCGTGGGGTCGTCGGTCGTCAGATGCGGCAGATCGTCGGCGAGTGCAGTGCGCGGCAGAATGCTGACGAGTGCGGCGGCGCCGATGCCGGTGCCGGCGAGCATGAAGAATTTACGCCGACCGTTATTGGATGCTGAGTCATTCATGGCGAGATCTCCTGGATGCGCTGGTGCGCTCGTCGCATTTTACTGCGAATGGCCGGAAGCCGCTTTGGCTTTCGCAATCGCATCGGACACTTCCTTCGGCATGTACGTTTCGTCGTGCTTGGCCAGTACTTCGCGCGCGACGAAGCGGCCATCTTCCATGCGGCCGGTGGCGATGATGCTTTGTCCTTCGCGGAACAGGTCGGGCAGGATGCCGGTGTAGGCGACCGGAATTTCGTGAAAGCGGTCGGTCACGGTGAAATCCACGCGCAGCGACTGCTGATCGCGCTGCACCGAGTGTTCGCGCACGACGCCGCCTAGCTTGAAGTTCGCTCCGGCTGGCGCGTTGCCGGCGAGCACTTCGCTCGGCGAAAACAGATAGGTCATGTTGCGGCTCAGGGCCATCACGGTCAGCGTCGCGGCGATACTCACCGCGGCAAGTATCAGCGCGACCGCGACCAGGCGCCTTCTGCGGGTCGGCGTCATCCGGCTCTCCGCGCCTCGCGCTTCACGCGCCCGCGCAACTCGCGCAGCGTGCGCCGGCGCGCGAACACAGGCGCGAGCGCATCGCCGAGCAAGACGAGTGCGAACACCGCGTAGGATGTCCACACGTACGTGCCATAGCCGCCCATGGCGAAGAAATCAGCCATGTGCAGGCTCCGGCGTCAGCAAAGCCCGCACCCACTCCTTGCCCGATTCCAGCGACAGCAGCGCCACGCGCGCACGCGCGAGCAGGCTGGCGAAAAAGTAGACGTGCGTGGCGAATGCGAGCACGAGCAGCGGCCACAGCATGCTCGCGCTGATTTTCGACTGTCCCGTAAAGCTCACGGTTTGACTCTGATGCAAGGTGTTCCACCAGACCACCGAGTAATGCACGATCGGCAGATTGACGACGCCGACGAGCGCGAGGAACGCCGCCGCGCGCGCGGCCTGGCGTGTGTCTTCGATCGCGTGATACAGGCCGATCACGCCGAAATACAGGAACAGCAGCACGAGTTCGGAGGTCAGGCGAGCATCCCATGTCCACCACGTGCCCCAGGTCGGCTTACCCCATATCGAACCGGTGACCAGCGTCACGAACGTGAATGCCGCGCCGATCGGTGCCGCCGCCATCGCCAGCGTTTCGGAAAGCTTGATGCGCCACACGAGTGCAACGAAACCGTTCGCCGCCATGAACAAATACGCAAACAGGCTCATCCACGCGCACGGCACGTGAATGTAGATGATGCGGAACGAGTCGCCTTGCTGGTAATCAGCCGGCGCCATGACGAGTCCGCCGTACAGACCGATTGCGCCAGTGATGAACGCGAGCGCGTAAAGCCACGGCAGCCAGAGTCCGGCGACGCGATAGAAATAAGGAGGTGAACCAAATTTGTGAAACCAAAGAAATAGGCTGTTCATTGCAGACCGACGTCGCTCGCTGTTCGGGTGAGAGAACCAAACGGAGCATTTGGTCGACCCGAGCCGCGATTTTACGGCAGGAATGGCCCATTGCTTCAATGTCTGGATGTCCAAGCTCCAAAAAAACTCGGATGTGCGATGGGTTATCCTTCTTGGCGGGACGCGTTTGCACAAAGGTCCGCGATCGGGGAACACGCGATGCAATCGCACCGCCATCGCACAGCTATGGAACCGAGGAATCAATGGCACGCCCTGACTGGACGACCACTTGCCGCATCGTAACCTTGCTGCTGGTCGGCGGGATGTGGATGGCGTTCTGCGTTTATACGGCGACCAACTGGCTGGCGTTCCCGCAATTCGTCCTCATGGCGACGGTATGGTTCGTCCTGCCCGGTTGGATGCTTTTGCGCTTGCTGCGCATCACGTTTTCTCCGATCGAGGCCATCGCCGTCGCGGCGTGTCTTGGAATGGCAACGACGTGCGCGGCTTATTGCCTGGTCTGCTGGCTCGGTGTGCCGTTGCTGCTTTGGGCGTGGCCGCTACTCGCGCTTTGGCAGGTCCGCCCTGAATTGAGCGCAACGGCACTTCGCGACGTTCGGATGCGTGGCGAGCATGCTCTGCTATTGCTCGTCCTGGCTGCCACATGGCTGCCGATACCCTTGCTGCGGTACTTCGGTCCGAATCTTGCACTTCTCGCCGATGGTGGGATGAGCTATTACGTTCCGCTGCCGGATATTGCATTGCACACCGCCATCGCCGGCGAATTGACGCATACATTTCCGCCGCAAGCGCCTCAGTTTGCCGGGCAGCCGTTGAGCTATCACATCGGCATGGATGTGGTGACGGCCGTGCTCGCCCGCCTCGGCGGACTGTCCATTGCGGACCTGGTCGCCCGGTTCTGTCCTTGGTGGTTCATTACACTCGATGTACTGGCCATCTTCAGTCTCGGCCGGCGCTTCCTCGGATCGGGTTATGCCGGAGCGGCAGTCGCCTTTCTGACGGTGCTCGGGGAGGACTTCGCCTTTGTTCCCGGCCTGCTCGGATCGAGCGACATCACGTTGTGGGGTGCCTATTATTTCCAGGTACCGACGATCTTCTCGTTTTACTTCACAAACCCGATGGCAATGGGTTTGGCATTTCTGTTTGCCGGGCTTGTCTGTGTGCACAAAGGCTTGGATGCCGGGCGCGTCGGATACCTGATTGCGGCTGCCTTGTGTCTTGCCGCGCTGGTCGAGGTGAAGATTTTCGTTTTCGTGCTGATGGCGCTGTCGGTACTGGTCGCCGCGGGCGTCGAACTGGCTATCTACAGGCGCACGACTTTCCTGCGCCTGGGCGTATCCATGGCATTGCTGAGCCTGCCCTTTGGCTTATTCGTCTTCCATTCCAATGCAGGCGGAGGAGGGATTGCGTGGACCGTCTCGTCGAGAGTGGACACGTACGTCACGACCTCGGCAGCGCGCATGCACTTGCCGGCGATTGCTTCGGCACTTGCGGTTTCACTGCCGTTATATCTGATCGGCGTTAGCGGCTTCCGCACGATCGGAATCTTGGAACTCATCAAGTCGCTGAAACCGTCACGCAGCAATCTGTTTGCCGGCTTGTTGGCGCTCTTTGTGGTGATCGGTTTTTTGCTGGCATTGATGACAAAAATCGTCCCGCGGGCGGAGCCGGACAGCTACGACAACGCGGTTTGGTTTCTGGCCGCGGCAAAGGACATCATGCCGATGTTTGCCGTTGCTGCTTTGGCCGGCCGGTGGCAATCCGCGGGCTGGCGACGGCGGGCGGCAATGTTGGTGATCGTGGCTGCCATAAGCTTGCCTTCGACTCTCGAATTCTTCTTCCACGTCGCCAAGGATCGACCGCTGACGTATTGGGACAAGAATACCGTGGCAGCCATCGATGCATTGAACAAGGCAGCAACGCCAGGCCAAGTGGTGCTGACATCGGCAGAAAACATCGACACAATGATCATGGCAAGAACAAGGCTGCGTCTTGCATACATGGTGTTGTACACGAAGGCGCTGATTAGACCGGAGCTCATCGAGGCCCGCGAAAGGGATATTCGCGAGTTTCAGCGGTCCTGGGCGCGGCAGGCGCTGGCAACGGAAGTCGTCGCCAGGTACGGGGCGGACTGGATCATCGCACCCCACGCCGGCTCGCTGTGGGCATCGAAAGAGGCGACATTGGAAATGGCTTTCGACAACGACGCTTTCACCCTCTTCCGCGTACGTCGATGATGGCGAGCGAATTTCCGCGTGGGGGCAACGCGCCGGTCAGCCGTGAAGTCGTGGACTCGGTATGTGGCCGAGATGAATCCAGTCGATGCGAAACAGGCGAGCAGTACGATCCCTCCTGGTTCGCGCGCCTGGCAGCACTTGAAGACGGCAGCTTTTGGTTTCGCGGACGCAGCGATCTCATAGAGTGGGTGTTTCGCCGGTATTTGCCCGATATCAAGTCGTTCATGGAGGTCGGGTGCGGGACAGGCTACGTTCTCGGCCGTTTGTGCCGGAGATTTCCCCAAATCGCTTTCAGCGGCAGTGAATTGTTCGCTGAAGGACTTCGATTTGCGCGCACGCGCGTGCCAGAATCGGTGCGTTTGTACCGGACGGATATGGCTGACATGCGCTTTGAGGAGGCATTCGAGGCGATCGGGGCATTCGATGTGATCGAACACATTCGCGACCATGGGGCTGCTCTACGCAATATGCGACGTGCGCTGAAGCCCGGGGGGTGGATCGTACTTACGGTCCCGCAGCACGAATGGCTGTGGAGCAGCGCTGATGTGGAAGCCCGCCACGTGCGCCGCTACACGAGACGCGCATTGACATCCATATTGCAAACCGAGGGTTTCGAGATCGAGAGAATGACATCCTTTGTGTCGCTGCTTTTTCCGGCGCTGACCCTCTCAAGGCTGCGCAATCGGAACAACAGGGGCGCCCGAGTCGAAACGCAACTGCGTCTACCACGCGGGTTGAACGAAATCGCCTATGCGACATTACGGGCGGAACGCGCGCTGATTCGTGCAGGACTCAACCTGCCGCTGGGGGGGTCGTTGCTGGCAATCGCGCGCAAGAGCGCTGGGGACGAACGCCAGGTGGCAGCCACCATGAGCCCTCCATCTCCATGATGGCTTCGATTCCATTCAATAAGCCCTACATGACGGGCCGAGAGATCGCCTACATCGGCGAAGCCCACCAGAATGGCCACCTTTCGGGGGATGGGCCGTTTACGCGGCGCTGCCACGCATGGCTCGAACGGGTGACCGGTGCACACCAGGCATTGCTGACGCATTCCTGTACCGCTGCCCTGGAAATGGCGGCGCTGCTAATCGACATCAAACCCGGCGACGAGGTGATCATGCCCTCGTTCACGTTCGTGTCGACCGCCAACGCATTCGTGCTGCGCGGAGCGGTACCCGTTTTTGTCGACGTCCGCCCGGATACGTTGAATATCGACGAGCGGCTGATCGAAGGTGCTATCGGACCGAAGACCCGCGCGATTTGCGTCGTTCATTACGGCGGCATCGCATGCGCGATGGACGAAATCGCGGTGATTGCTGAACGCCACGGCTTGCATGTCATCGAAGACGCTGCGCAGGGCACCCTGGCGGAATACCGCAACCGCCCGCTCGGCACGCTCGGAGCGTTCGGTGCGTTCAGCTTTCACGAAACCAAGAACCTGATCTCCGGAGAAGGCGGGGCGTTGCTCGTCAACGACGCGCGTTTCGCGGAGCGGGCGGAAATCATTCGCGAGAAAGGAACCAATCGTTCCCAGTTTTTTCGCGGCCAAGTGGACAAGTACACTTGGGTCGATATCGGTTCTTCGTATCTTCCAGGTGAAATCGTGGCGGCGTTTCTGCTGGCGCAGATGGAAGATGCGGTACGCATCACTGCCTTGCGGGTTTCAATCTGGAATGAATATCACGAGGCCTTTTGCGCGCTCGAGCAACAGAACAGATTGCGGCGCCCGATCGTACCCGCGGAATGTAAGCACAACGCGAACCTGTATTACCTGCTATTGCCGGACCAGCAAACCCGAACGCGCTTCATCGCCGCATTGAAACAAGCGGACATTCATTGCGTGTCTCATTATGTTCCGTTGCACAGTTCTCCCGCGGGCCGCAAGCATGCGCGCGCGCACGGTGCGCTGGATGTGACCGAGGATGTCAGCCGTCGCTTGGTCCGACTGCCGTTGTGGCTTCCGGACATGCGTCAGCAAAGAGTAATAGAGGCGGCGATGGAGTTTTTTGCGTGACTGATCCGACTAAACCGCTCATTTCGGTGGCTAGTCCCGTCTATTGCTGTGCGAGGTGTCTGGACGATCTTTGCAGGAGGCTGAAGATTGCGCTGGGCGGGATCACCGCGAACTACGAAATCATTCTCGTCAACGATTCCAGCCCTGACGATTCCTGGGAAGTGATTCGCAAGCTTTGCGCTGCGGATGCACGCATCAAGGGTGTCGCGCTGTCGCGGAATTTCGGTCAGCATGCCGCCATCGCGGCAGCTCTGGAAAGTGCAAGCGGCGATTGGGTGGTTGTAATGGACTGCGACCTGCAAGATCGTCCCGAAGAAATCGCACGCCTGTATGCGAAGGCCCGCGAAGGCTACGGCGCGGTTTTCGCCGAGCGCACGGATCGCAAGGACAAATGGTTCAAACGGATGGCGTCGCGCGCGTTTGTTGCCGTGCTTAATTACCTGAGCGGCGCGAACTACGACGCACGCACAGCCAATTTCGGCATTTTCAGCCGTGCCGTGATCGACGCCGTGCGCAGCATTGGAGGGTCCGCGCGCATTTTTCCGATGGCCGTGCGCTGGACTGGGTTCGATTTGACCTCGATTCCAGTCCAGCACGACGCGCGCGGCGACGGCGTCAGCAGCTATACCTGGAAGAAGCTGTTACGCCTCGCGCTGGACATCATCCTGGCCAGTTCCGACAAACCGCTGCGGCTGGTGGCGGCAATGGGCATCGCCGTCTCGGCCGTGGCGCTCGCAGTGACTGGCTACAGCGTGCTGCAGTATTTGCGCGGGGACGTGAGTGTCGCCGGATATACGAGCCTGATCGCGTCAATGTGGCTGCTCGCCGGAATCACGCTATTTTGCATGGGCGTAGTCGGCCTTTACGTCGGCCGCATTTTCGAGAACGTCAAGTCGCGGCCCGCGTTTATCGTTCGCGACAGGCTGAATCCGTGAGCATCGCTGACAAGGATTTTTCGCTTCACTATTCGCCCGCCGAAAGTCGGCAATTCAAGCGCAGCATATTCCGCGGGACGTTCGCCGCGATCGATGCCGACCGGTTGTCCGACCTGATGCAGCGCAACCAAGTCGAAACGCTGATAGTGCGAGTGCCACCGGGCGCGCTCGGCCAAGTCGCGGGGCTGTTCTCGTGCGGTTTGCAGCCCATCGTGGCCGAAGCACTCCTGCACTACGACATCCGCCTGGCTGATTTCGTCGAAGGCGGAGCAGCGCCGAGGATTGAATTCACGCCGATCGATGATACCGAGCGATTGCGCGACATGGCGCGAACGATTTTCCAGGACTATCCGAGCCATTACCGGTCCAACCCGTTGCTCGATGCGTCGGTAATCGCCGACGGGTATGCCGACTGGGCCGTACGGCTCAGCGAGGGGCCTGGTACGACCGCGCGGTTCTTTGGCAGGGCAGGCGCGATTGCCGGATTCGTCGCGTATCGCGCCGACCCTGGAGAACATGCCGCCGAGTTTCTGCTTGCTGGTGTTCTCCCACCGATGCGCGGCAATGGGGTGTACTTGCAAATGTTCAGCGACATGCTCGGGAGTTTCAGATCCGATGGCTTTCGGATAGCACAGACCGCTACGCAGGCCCACAACGTGGGCTCCCAACGTACCTGGACGAAATTGGGAATGGCGCTGCGCTCGGTGGAGTACACGCTGCACGTTAATCGAAGTTGACGACACGGCGATGATCGACGAAGCGCGACCCACAGTCTTGTCTACTACCAAGGCGAAGCGCAATCTTGGTCTGCAGCCATTCGTAGTACTCGCCGCCCTCATCACGCTCGTGCTGATCGTGTTGGCAAGAGTGCCGTTTTCGCGACTGGATGTGCCCTATACGTTTTCGAGCGACGCCGTTTACTATTTGGCTCAAATCAAGACTGTTGCCGAGACGGGTTGGCTGTTTCACAACGATCGACTTGGCTATCCATTCGGCTACGACCGACTTGATTTTCCAGGTTTCGATTCGCTCAACTACGTCTTCCTCGGACCGATCGCGGCATTGACCGGCGAGCCGGGTTTTGCGCTGAACGTGTATTTCCTGGCAGGGTTTTACCTCATCGGCTTTTCCGCCTTGTTTGCTTTGCGTCGTCTGGATCTGGCCACCACACCAGCGCTCGTGTGCGCTCTGGCCTATGTTTTCTTGCCTTACCATTTTCTGCGCGGTGTCGTTCACCCGACCATCAGCGCTTACTACTTCGTGCCTCTGGCCATGTTGACACTGGGCTGGCTCGCCAAAGGCGAACTCAATGATTTCAATGCGTCGGGTGCGCGCTTGCGCTGGTCGATTGCACTCGCGACTGCGCTGCTATTGCCGGTGCAGATGGTTTACTACGGGTATTTTTTTGCCGTCTTGTGCGTAATCGCGGGAATCATGAATGCGGTTCGCGGACAGCAATGGCGAAGTCTGATCGCGCCGGTCATTTTGCTGGCTGCGACGGCCTGCGCATTTCTACTGGAGCAGTTACCGGCAACCATCCACGCTATGGCAGTGGGCAAGAACGAGGCCGTAGCTGCGTACTTGCCGCAGGCCGCCCAACAATACGCCTTGCATCTGACCCAACTATTGCAACCGTTCAGCCATCACCGCATTGGCGCACTCGCCGATGCCAAGCTGCACTTCGATAACGCACTAGGCAACCCGCCCTATGAAATACGCGATGAATACATCGGCGTTTTGGGCATACTCGGGCTGCTCGCGCTGGCGTTCGCTTTGGCGAAGGCCGTTGCGCCTTCCAACGGGCGTGCTTCGCCGCAGAACGATGGGCTCGTAACGAACGTGCGCATATACGCACTGCTCGCTGTGGCGATTTTGGTTCTTGCGTTGCCGAGCGGTCTGTTTACGTTAGGTGCGTATTGGATCACACCGAAGATCCACTCCACGACCCGGATCTTTCCATTTTTTGCATTCGCGAGCCTGCTGGGCGCAGGGTGGCTGCTGCAGGAAACGTTGGAAAAGCTGCGGAGCAGTTTCCGACGTCTCGTGAGCGCGTCGATTGTCGGAACGATTGCTCTGCTGGACGTCACTTCGCCCGCCATGATCGAGGACCATGGCAGAACGGCCGCGACCTATGACTCCGACAATGCTTATTTCGAAAGAGTCGAACGGCAATTGGGGGATGGCGCCGCCGTCTTCCAATTGCCTGTCGTCTGGTTTCCGGAGTCTCCGGTCGTCGGGAAAATGGCTGACTACGAAGAGTTCAAACCGTATCTGTTCACGCGCACGCTTCGGTTTTCCTACGGCAGCGCGCGTGGTCGCGTGGGAAATTTTTGGGCGAGCACTGTGGCCGCACTGCCTGTGACGGATATGCTGAACGAGCTGCACAAATTATGTTATTCCGCAATTCTGGTTGACGGTTTTGGGTATGAGGCAGACGCCTCCGATCGATTGATGTCGGAGTTGGAGCGAGCAGTCGGAAAGCCGCCCTTGGTCAGCGCGGAGCAGCGCTGGCGACTGTTCGAGTTGAACGCTTGCGACAAACGCGACCCCGGGCGGACCGTATCTGCTGTGTGGCCGCCGGCGATTTCCGTTAATGGCGAGCCGATACTTTTTTCTCTCGGTAGCATGGGCGGCGTCTACCGCGCGGACAACTGGTCCGATCTCGAGCAATGGGGCGTATGGTCATTGCGGGATTCGTCCCATTTGCGCATGCGTTTGCAGCCAGCGACCCGCGTTCCATTGAGCCTGTCGATTGACGCGATAGCGATGGTCGGACCAGATACCCCGCGCCGACAGGTCGTTGTCAGCGCCAACGGATATCGTATCGGTACGGTGACTTTTTCATTGCAGAGTAGCTCTCAACTCATCCGGTTTCCACTTCCGCAGGAAGCTTTGCGAGCAGACGGATTATTGGACCTGCACTTTGAGGTTTCCCCGACGAGTTCCCCGGTCGCGGCGGGGTTGAACGACGATCCTCGATTGCTTGGGATCGGACTGCGCAGCCTGGCGATCATGCCGACCGACGCAACGGATGGTTCTCATCGGCCGTGATTTGGAATCGCGTCCTGACGAGGACAGAGCGAGTGGAGTCGGTTGCTAGGCCAGCGAAATCCTCAATGCACCCGCCGCGGCCAGCGGCGCCAGCACCAGCGCCAGTGCGAGCCATGCGCCGAGCCAGAGCAGCGGAGCGGTGAACGCGAAACCGGCTTGAGCGGCGTTGCAGGCGCCGGCACCGAAGATCAGCGCGGGCACGATCAGCGGCAGCACCAGCAAGGTCAAC
>Ga0068853_100003825_pt1 | contig 11527 bp, 10 predicted proteins | sample KBSCornC32_FD_65655 | JGI IMG/M metagenome (GOLD analysis project Ga0068853, IMG submission 65655) | Corn rhizosphere microbial communities from Kellogg Biological Station, Michigan, USA - KBS Corn C3-2 | ecosystem: Host-associated > Plants > Roots > Rhizosphere > Soil ... | reverse complement strand
TGTTGTTGCCGTGGAACGTGTTGTTGTACACGCGGCAGCCGTGCAGGTCGACGGTGTTGAAGCGCAGGCCCGCCGCGGCCGCTTCGGTGACGATGTTGTCGTAGATCGCGATGCGGTCGCGCGAGCCGTCGGCCACGTTGATGCCGAACTGGGTCACGCGGCTCACGCGGTTGTGATGGATCGCCACGTCGTCGATCACGTCCGAGCCGTTGCCGCCGTTGGCGAACAGCTGGATGCCCTTGCCGCTGTGGATGTCGTGGATGTCGTTCCAGGCGATGTCGTAGCTGCCCTCGCCGTCGATGTAGATCCCGTGCGCTTCGTTCTCGCTGCCCTGGATGTCGTGGATGTGGTTGCCGAGCCAGTGCGCGTCGAGGCCGTTGCCGGTGATGCCGCCCATGCGCGACGGGCTCGCGCCGGAGGTCACGCCGGTCGTCGCGGTCAGCTCGTTGTTGACGACGCGCCAGTGGTCGCCGTGGATTTCCTGGTTGACCGGGCCGTCGTAGCCGCCGCCCTCGATGCGCAGGTTGGCGATGACGATCCACTTCCCGGCCAGCGGGTAGTTCTCGCCGTTGAGGCCGGCCAGCGCACCGCTCGGGTTGTTGGTCGCGGTGCCGGCGATGCTCGCGACCTCGTTCGGATACGCGGTCAGGGTGATCGGTCCGGTGTCGATCGCGCCGGTCGGCGCCGTGCCCGAACTGCGATCGGGCAGGCCGTTCGTGCGGATCATGAAGCGCAGGAAATAGTCCTCGAAACCACGATCGACGTAGTTGCCGCCGCGCAGGACGATGACGTCGCCCGGACGCACGCGGCCCCAGGCGCCGGCGGAGAAATCCCCGCCGGCCTGCACGCGCCGGAACGGATGCGCGATGTCGCCCACCACGCCGGTCGCGTCGTCGCCGTTGACCGGGTCGACGAAGATCATGCGTCCCGGATTGATCGTGAAGCCCGACGCGATCGTCGACGACAGGCCGTCGACGACGAGCGTGACCGGCAACGCGACGCCCGCGGCCTGGCCGCCGAGCGCGCCGAGTTGCACGGTGACCTGCTGCACGTCGTCGCGCCCGCGCGACGGGCCGAGATACCGGTAGTTGTCGACTTCCGCCGTGCCGACGTAGACCTTGATGCGCGTGCCGAGGCCGCCCGTGCCGAAGTTCCGGCCGAACAACGACAGGTACGCACCCTTGCCGCCTTCACCGCCCGTCGTCGGGCCGGAAACGATGTCGGTGTAGAGCACGACCGGCGCCGCGCGGTCGAATCCGTCGGCGAAGATCGCGTCGTCCACCGCGCTCGCACCGACGGGCACGACGAGCAACGACAGCAGCAGCGGAGCAGGTCTCATCATCGATATCCCTTCGTGGAAGACGCCGCCGGCGGCAGCGGGCGCGGCGATTCTCGCCGTTCGGCACGGCGCGGATCGTGACTGCAATCACCCAATCCCTGCACGCGCGTGCCGCAGCGTCACGCGTCGAGTTCGGCCCAGCGCGCGTAGGCGGCGTCGAGCTCGCCCTGCAGCGTCGCGAGCTCGCTGTTCGCTGCGACGATGCGCGCACCGTCCTGCTGGTAGAAGCCGGGTTCCTGCATCGCCACGCCGAGGGCCGCGATGCGCGTTTCGAGCGTGTCGATGCGCGCCGGCAATTCTTCGAGCTCGCGCGATTCCTTGTAACTGAGCTTGCGCTTCGCCGGTGCGCCTTTCGCCTCCGCCGCCGCGCCCGCGAGCGGCGCATCGGTCGCCGCGCGCCCTCGCGGCGCCTTGTCGCGCAGCGGCTCCTTGCCGACGCCGATGCGCGCCACCGCGGAGCGCGGCGCCTGGCGCAGCCAGTCGCTGTAGCCGCCGACGTACTCGCCGACGCGACCGCCGCCTTCGAGCGCGAGCGTGCTCGTGACGACGTTGTCGAGGAAGTCGCGGTCGTGCGACACGAGCAGCAAGGTGCCCGCGTACGCCGCGAGCAGTTCCTCGAGCAGTTCGAGCGTCTCGACGTCGAGGTCGTTGGTCGGTTCATCCATGACGAGCAGGTTGGACGGTTTGGCGAACAGCTTGGCGAGCAGCAGGCGGTTGCGCTCGCCGCCCGACAGCGCGGTGATCGGCGCGCGCGCGCGATCGGGCGAGAACAGGAAGTCCTGCAGGTAGCCGAGCGCGTGCTTGCGCGCGCCGCCGACCTCGATGTACTCGCGCCCCTCGGCGACGTTGTCGAGCGCGCTCAGGTCCTCGCGCAGGTGCGCGCGATGCTGGTCGAAATAGGCGATCTCGAGGTTCGTGCCGAGGCGCACCTCGCCCGCCTGCGGCGCGAGCTGGCCGAGCAGGAGCTTCAACAGGGTCGTCTTGCCCGAGCCGTTCGCGCCGATCAGGCCGACGCGATCGCCGCGCAGGATCGTCGTCGAGAAGCCGTCGACGATCACCCGGCCATTCCAGCCGAAACGCACGTCCTCCATGTCGATCACGCGACGGCCCGACGCGGCCGCGACGCCGACCTGCAGCTTCGCCGTGCCGCCGAGTTCGCGCCGCTGCGCGCGTTCGCGCCGCATCGCCTCGAGCTCGCGCACGCGGCCCTCGTTGCGCGTGCGGCGCGCCTTGATGCCCTGGCGGATCCACACTTCTTCCTGCGCGAGCTTCTTGTCGAACAGCGCGTTCGCCTGCGCCTCCGCGTGCAGGCGTTCCTCGCGCCGGCGCAGGTAGTTGTCGTAGTCGCCCGGCCAGCTCGTGAGCTGGCCGCGGTCGATCTCGACGATGCGCGTCGCGAGCGCGCGCAGGAAGCGACGGTCGTGCGTGACGAACACGACGCTGCCGGCGAAGTCGAGCAGCAGGCGCTCGAGCCAGGCGATCGCCTCGATGTCGAGATGGTTGGTCGGCTCGTCCAGCAGCAGCACGTCGGGATCGAGCACGAGGGCGCGCGCGAGCAGCACGCGGCGCTTCATGCCGCCCGACAGCGCGGAGAATGCCGCTTCCTCGGGCAGCTCGAGGCGCTCGAGCACGTTGGTGACGCGACGATCGAGGTCCCAGCCGTGCTCGGCCTCGATGCGCGCCTGCACGCGCGCGAGCGCGTCGGTGTTGCCGGTGACATCGAGGTGGTGGCTCAGCTGATGGAATTCGGCGAGCAATGCGCCGAGATGGCCGAGTGCGCCGGCGACGACGTCGAACACGCTGCCGTCGACGTCGTGCGGCACTTCCTGCGCGAGCTTGGCCACGCGCACGCCGCCCTGCACGCGCAGTTCGCCGTCGTCGGGGCGCAGTTCGCCCGCGACGAGGCGCAGCAGGGTCGACTTGCCGGCGCCGTTGCGGCCGACCACGCAGATGCGTTCGTTGCGTTCGATCGCGAAATCGACGCCGTCGAGCAGCAGCGGGCCGCCGACCGAATAGTCGACGTTGACGAGATTGACGAGGGACATCGAGGGCCGGTGGCGCGGATCGGGTCCGCGAGTTTAGCGGTTCACGGCCGCGCCACGCGCGCCGGGCCGACGCCGTTCAGGCGCCGGAGCGACGTGCGCGCTCGCGGCGTATCGCCTCGACCGCGGCGATTTCGAGCTCGAGGTAGGTATGCCACGCGTCGCACGCGCGGCAGCGCACCGGCTCGTCGCCGCGCGGATGGGCGCTCGCGTCGAGGTCGTCGCTGCCGCAGGCGAGGCAGCGGATGCCGATCGGCGCTGCAGGCGGCGCGTCGACACGCTCCATGCGCTCCGTCGCGTTCGGCCCCACGGGTGTACGGTTGCTTCCGCCCGTAGGCGCCTCCCCGGGCTCGGCGCACGCCGGCCCCGCTTCCTGCCTTTCCATGCCCATCCTCGTCGCCGACGTCGTGCGGAGCGGTCCTGATTCCCAATACGCTATTTCGCGTGGAATCACGTCACGCGGGCCGAAAATGGGCAGCGCGGTGGCGCCCGGGCGCCAGCCGTGGCGGCGCGCCCGCGCCTCATGCGGTTTCAGCGCGCGCGCGTACCGAGCCAGACACCGAACGCGACGAGCGCGAAACCCGGCAGCATCGCCGGCGCAAGCCGCTCACCGAGCACGAGCCAGCCCATCAGCGCCGTGATCGGCGGCATCAGAAAGAACAGGGTCGCGACGTCGGTCGCCGCGCCACCGCGCAGCAGGGCGAACAGCAGCGCGAAGCCGCCGATCGAATTGACCAGCACGAGCCAGGCGAGCGCGCCCGCGAACGTCACGCTCGCGTCTATGCGGAAGTGCTCGGCGAGCACGGCCAGCGGCAGCAGCGCGAGCGCGGCGACCGCATGCTGCACGGCAAGGCCGACGCGCAGGTCGGCGACCGTGGCGCGGCGCTTCTGGTAGTGCGTGCCCGCGGCGAGCGCGAACAGGCTGAGGGTACCCGCCGCATAGGCGTCGAGGTCGGCCGCACCACCGCCGAATCGTCCCTGCAGCACGAGCACGACGCCAGCGAGGCCGAGCGCGAGCCCGATCCACTGCACGGCGCGCAGGCGTTCGCCGAGCAGCAGGCCGAGCGCGGCGGTCGCGAGCGGCAGCGCGCCGATGAACAACGCCGCGACGCCGGTGCCGATGCCGAGCCGGAGTGCCTCGTAGATGCCGCCGAACGAGACCGCGAGCGACAGTACGCCGACGACCGCGTGGTGCCCGACCTCGCGCCACCCCGGTCGCTGCGCACGCGCGACCAGCGCCATCGCCGCGAAGATCACCGCGGCGAACGCGAAGCGCAGGAACAGGATCGTGAACGGCGCCGCGTGCTGCACGGCGATCAGCCCGGCCGGATAGCCGGTGCACCAGAGCACGACGAACGCGCCCGCCATCACGCGCCGGTTCGCGCGCGCGCCGGCGACGCCGTCCAGCGGCGGCGCGGCGAGCCGGCTCATGCGTGCAGGATCCGCCCGCCGCCGAACGACCAGTTCTCCCACGCGGTCTCCTTGAACACGACCATCACGTGCTCGCCGTCGATGTCGTGCGCGGCGAGCCCCGCGAGCAGGCCGGTCAGCAACTGGCGCTTGACCTTCACGCTGCGCCCGACCGACCAGAGGATCTCGACCAGCACGAAGTCGTCGCCGCGGTCGGTGGCGAGGTCGGGGTAGCGCGGGTCGAACACGAAATCCGCCGGATCGAGCTCGAGCACGCGCTGGAAACGGTCGGTCGCGGGCACGCCGCTCGCCACGAGCGCGTCGTGCACGGCGTCGAGGATCGCGCGGCGGCGCGCGGGCGGGGTCGGCTTGCGTACGGTCACGGTGACGAGCGGCACGGGTGTCTCCAGCGGTATGGGCGGGTACAACATACGGCCGCTCCTACCTGCGATAAACTGGCTCCCAGCGAAATCATCATTGCGTGCACGACAACAATGATCCGCAACCAGCTCGCCGAGATCGCCTGCTTCGTCGAGGTCGCGCACCGGCTCAGCTTCGCCCAGGCGGCGGTCCGCCTCGGCATGCATGTGTCCGGCGTGAGCCGCGCGGTCGCCGCGCTCGAATCACGCCTCGGCGTGCGCCTGCTGCAACGGACGACGCGCCAGGTCGGGCTCACCGAGGCGGGTCGCACGCACCTCGCGCGCTGCGAAGGCCTGCTCGCCGAAATCGCCGAAGCGGAAGCGGCCGCGAGCGCGTCCGGCGGGGCGTTGCGCGGGCGTTTGCGCGCGAGCATCCCGAGTGGGCTCGGCCTCGCCCACCTCACGCCGCGCATCGGCGAGTTCGTCGCCGCGCATCCCGAACTCGAGCTCGACCTGCACCTGTCCAATCGCAACGTCGACCTCGTCGAGGAGGCGTTCGACGTCGCGATCCGTGTCGGCGAACTGCGCGACTCGCGCCTCGTCGCGCGCCGTCTCGGCGACAGCCGCCGCGTCCTCGTCGCGAGCGCGGCCTATCTCGCGACGGCCGGCCAGCCGCGTCGCCCGGCCGATCTCGAACGCCACGCCTGCCTCGTGCTCGACGTCGGCGCGATCGCCGACCGCTGGGAACTGCGGCGACGCCGCCGCAGCGAGACGTTGCGCGTGCCGCCGCGCGTTCGCTCGAACAATGCGCTCGCCCTGCTCGATGCATGCCGCGCGGGCGCCGGCATCGCCTTGCTGCCGCAGTTCGTCGTCGCGGGCGATCTCGCCGACGGCCGCCTCGTGCGCGTGCTCGACGCGTGGACCGCGATCGAGCAAGGCATCTTCGCGATCTACCCCGGCAACCGCTTCATCCCGGCCAAGGTGCGCGCGTTCGTCGCGTTCGTCGAACACTGCGTGCGCGACGTCGGCGGTGGCGCACGGCCGCCGAAACGCTCGACCCGACGCTGACCTGCCGCCCCGTCGACCCGCCGCGCTACGCCGCGCGCAACGACCGCTCGCCCGCGTGCCGCGCCGCGATCGCGGCCTCGACGACGTCCCAGCCCGCGTCGGCGCGATGCGCCTGCTCGCTCAGCACGCGCCGGTACCCGCGCGCGCCGGGCAGGCCCTGATACAGGCCGAGGATGTGGCGCGTGATGTGCTGGAGCCGATCGCCGCGCGCGAGGTGCGCCTCGACGTACGGGCGCAGCCGCCGCAGCACCTCGTCGCGCTCGGGCAGCGGCGTGCCGTGCAGCGCATGTTCGATCTCGGCGAGCCGGTACGGCTCGTGGTAGGCGGTGCGGCCGAGCATGACGCCGTCGACGTGGCGCAGGTGCTCGTCGACCTCGGCGAGCGTGCCGATGCCGCCGTTGATCACCACCGTGAGCCGCGCGTGGTCCTGCTTGAGCCGGTACACGCGCGCGTAGTTGAGCGGCGGGATCTCGCGGTTCTCCTTCGGCGACAGGCCCTGCAGCCATGCCTTGCGCGCGTGCACGATGAACGTGTCGCAGCCGCTCGCCTGCACCGCCTCGACGAACCCGGCGAGGCCTGCGTATTCGTCCTGGTCGTCGACGCCGATGCGGCACTTCACGGTGACCGGCACGGCGAGGTGCGCGACCGCTTCGCGCATCGCCGCGACGCACTCGCGCACGAGCGTCGGCTCGCGCATGAGGCACGCGCCGAAGCGACCCGACTGCACGCGGTCGGACGGGCAGCCGACGTTGAGGTTGATCTCGTCGTAGCCGAGCTCGGCGCCGATGCGCGCCGCTTCCGCGAGCTCGTCCGGCTCCGACCCGCCGAGCTGCAACGCGACCGGATGCTCCGCTTCGTCGTAACCGAGCAGGCGCGCGCGATCACCGTGGATGACCGCGGGCGCGGTCACCATCTCGGTGTAGAGCAGCGCGTGCGGCGCGAGCAGGCGATGGAAGTACCGGCAGTGGCGATCGGTCCAGTCCATCATCGGCGCGACCGAGAAGGCGGCTGATCGAGCGACCGCCTGTTGCGCGGGTTCGTGCGGATCCACGGCCAAGATGTTTCCTGGACGGCAAGAGCGAAGGTGCGATTGTAAGCGACGCCTCGCGGGATCGCCGATCGCGTCGCCTTGCCCGGGCGCACGCCGCTCCACGCCTCATCGCGACCGCGCGCGGCGCCTACTCCAGCATCCAGTCGCGACGACGACTGTCGCGCAGGCACCGCAGGTCCTCGATGATCGCCTCGAACGGCTCGCCGAGACGGAAGGTGCCGGCGATCCAGTGTGTCGGCACCTTGCCCGCGTTGTCCGGGACATCGATGTACACGAGTCCGTCGTCGCCCGCGAAGACGAGGATGTCGCCGTGCGCCAGCCGCGCGTGGATGCGCTCGGCGATCGTGACCATTTCGTCGGCCAGGCGGCCGATCGACTCGCATTGGATACGCGGCTTTGCATTGCCCATGGCGGCCTCCCACCGCTGTTCAGGTTCGGCGGGGCGGAATTATTCAGGCCGTGGTTGGCTGAAAACTGAATCGCGCGCCGGGTTCGCACGACGCGTTTGGCTTCCGTTTGGTTCGCGGGAAACGCCCGCGTTCGAGGCGTCGCCCGCCTCGCACGCGGGGTCCGTTGGGCGAACGGCTTCGCCGCCGGTCACTTCACCTTGGCGCCCGTGCTGCGCACGACGACCCAGCGCCCCTCGCGCTTCTTGAGGACGTCCTGGTAGACGAGTTCCATCTCCGTTTCCTGGCCGTCGACGACCCGCTTCTCGAGCACGTTGCCCTGGGCGATCGCCACGTCGCCGAAGACCTGCACGTCGATCGGCCGCAGTTCGAACCACGTGAGCTTCTTCTTGCCGGACTTGATGTCGCTCAGCAGCTCCGCCTTCGTGTAGGCGCTGCCGGACTGGCCGATCGTCATCCAGTCGTCACCGAACATCCGGTCGATGCGTTCGACGTCGAGTGCGACCATCGCGTCGCCCATGTCCTGCCCCAGCTGCTTGATGGCGGTGACGGCGGAGGAATCCGCGGACGGTGCAGCCGAGGCCGGCACGGCGAACGCGGCGGCCAGTAGAACCGAAGCGACGAGGTGTTTCATGGTCGATCTCCTTCGATGGATGGGATTTGAATCGAACGCTTCGCGGCGACGCGCACCTGGCGACATCGACTCCGAAACGTCGGGGCCAGCGTAGGCGTCGCACCCGCGGGCAACCAGACCGTTCGCTGCATGCATGCCACCGCTCGCTGCATATGCGACTTCGTCGATTCCGCGTTGCTGTATCGTGCCCGCCATGATCGACCTCCGACCCTATGCGGACCGGACACGCTGGCCCTGGATCGCCGGCGCCTGGGGCGCCGGTGCGCTGTTCGATGCACTCCAGACCGTGATCGTGATGCGCGTGGTGGAAGGCAGGACGCATTCCTGGCTGCCGCTCTTCACCACCGAACTGGCGCTGTGGTTGCCGTGGGCGTTGGCGACGCCCTTGATCATCGACCTGGCGCGACGCTATCCGGTCTTCCGCGGCACCACGCTCAAGGCGGTCGGCGTGCATCTGGCCATGCTCGTGATCATGAGCGCGATGGTCGAATCGTGGTCCGCATGGCTGCAGGTGCTCTTCAACCCGTGGGCGAACAAGCGCTGGCCGACGTTCGCGAACACGTGGAGCACGTCGCTCGTCTACCAGTTCTTCACGTTCTTCATCGCCTACGCGCTGATACTGACGGTGATCTACCTGCTCGACGCGCGCGACCGCATCGCGCGCCAGGCGACCGAAGCGGCGCGGCTCAACGAAGAGCTGTCCCGGGCGCAACTCACCGCGCTGCGCCGCCAGCTCGAACCGCACTTCATGTACAACACGCTCAACGCGATCGCCGGCCTCGTGCGCGACCAGCGCAACGGCGCCGCCGTCAACATGATCGTGGGACTGAGCGAGTTCCTGCGTCGCGCGTCGGAGGACTCGAACCGGGCGCAGGTGACGCTGGCCGAAGAAGTGGAATACCTGCAGCGCTACCTCGACATCCAGAAGCTGCGCTTCGGCGATCGCCTGCGCGTCGATCTCGACATCGAGGACGGATTGCTCGACGCGAAGGTACCCAACCTGCTGCTGCAGCCGCTGGTCGAGAACGCGATCAAGCACGGCATTTCCAAGCGCGTGTCCGGCGGCGCGATCCGCATCGCCGGCGCGGGCCGCGACGGCACGCTTCGCCTGAGCGTGTCGAACGACGGGCCGTGCACCCAGCAAGACCTCGACGCGACGCACACGGGCGTCGGCCTCGGCAACCTGCGCACGCGCCTGCGCATCCTGCACGGTGACCGCTCCGACCTCGTGCTGCAGCGTGCGGGCACCGACGGCGTCGACGTCGTGGTGACGCTGCCGCTACGGGAGGCGTGAATGGCGCCGCTGCGCGTGCTGGTCGTCGACGACGAGGCGATCGCGCGGCGCAACCTCGCGCTGCTGCTCGACCGCGATCCCGACGTCGGCGCCGTCGTCGAGTGCGACTCCGGCCAGGCCGCGATCGACGAGATGCGGCGCACGAAGCCGGATCTCCTCTTCCTCGACGTGCAGATGCCCGAATGCGACGGCTTCGACGTGCTCGAGCTCATGGGCCCGGACATGCCGGCGGCGGTCATCTTCGTCACGGCCTACGACGAGTACGCGCTGCGCGCGTTCGACGCGGGCGCCCTCGACTACCTGCTGAAGCCGTTCGACGACGCGCGATTCGCGCGTGCACTGCAGCGGGCGAAGAGCCGGCTCGCGCTCGAACCGTCGCCCGATCGACGCCCGGTCACGCGCCTCGTCGTCAAGAACCGCGGGCAGACCTTGTTCCTCGACGCATCGGACGTCGACTGGATCGAAGCGGCGAACTACTACGCCTGCCTGCACGTCGGCGACGTCACGCACATCCTGCGCCGCAGCCTGCAGACGCTCGAAGGGGAACTCGACGCGAACACCTTCGTGCGCATCCACCGCTCGATCATCGTCAATCGCGCCAAGGTCCGCGCCCTCGAACTGCAGAGCAGCGGCGAATACGAAGTCGCGCTGCACTCCGACGTCCGCCTGCCGCTGAGCCGCCGCTTCCGCAAGCACTTCCAGGATCGGATGTGACGCGGACGCAGGTCCGCCTTCGCAGCGGACCGCCGCATCATCCCGCGCTCGGCCGACGGGGCAGCGAGGACGCTGCCGCGTTCGGCCACGAAGCCCGCCTGGAGTCCGCCGTCACCGCGACACTCCGTCGAACCCGCTGACGAAGACGCCGTCGCCGGACGTCGCGCAGGTCTGCACGCTGCATTTGGCGAAGTCGACGCTGCCCGCGGTCTCGTTGTAGTAGCTGATCACCGCGGCGCCGTCGGACCCGATCGCGATGTCGGTGTTGTCGCCGGTGACCTCGTCGTCGCGATGGTCGACGGTGAGCAGGTCGACCGGGCCGGCGCAGTCCGGCGTGCGGCACTCGGCGACCGCGAGGACGCAATCGACCGCATCGAAGAAGCAGCGGCGATAGCTGATCACCGGGTTGCCGTCCGGCCGGATCGCGATCGCGTTGTACCAGCCCACGTCGCGGCCGCGATCGTCGAGCAAGGACACGGTCGCCGGCTGCGCGCAGGCCGCATCGGCACACTTGGCGACCTTCAGCGCCTGCCGGTCGAAGTCGAGGTAGCTGATGACGGGATTGCCGTCGGCGCCGATCGCGATCGAGGCGAAGCGATCGACGAAGGGCTGGTCGAGATCGTGCGTCGTGCGGCTCGTGCAGGTCGCGTCGAGGCATTTGGCGACGCGCAGCGCGCCGTCCGGCAGCACCGCGTAGGCCATCACCGGCAGGCCGTCAGTGCCGATCGCGAGGTCGACGTGCTCGCCGACGAAGACCGCCGGATCGTCGTCGACGGTGACGATCGACACGCTCGCGCAAGCCGCGTCGGCGCAAGCGGCGAAGCGCAACGAATCGTCGCTGAGGTCGTCGTAGGCGACCCGCGGCCGTCCCGCGGCGTCGAGCACGAGCGACGCGTACAGGCCGACGTCGTCGGACGGATCGTCGATCGCGTGCAGCGTGCCGTCGTCGAACGCGAGCGCATCGTCGACGAAGTCGTAGTAGGCGAGGCGCATCGCATCGTTCGCGTCGAGCACCATCGACGCGCTGGTTCCGACGGCGTCGGCGACGGGTTCGATGCCGAAGTCGTTGCAATCGAGCGTGTGGCACGTGGCGAAGCGGAACGTGCCGTCGAATGCGTTCGCGTAGGCGATGCGCGGCAGGCCGTTGCTGCCGATCGCGATCGAGGTGTTGGTGTGCAGGTCCTGCATTGCGTCGGCGTCCAGCCGGAC
>Ga0068853_100003821_pt1 | contig 11534 bp, 10 predicted proteins | sample KBSCornC32_FD_65655 | JGI IMG/M metagenome (GOLD analysis project Ga0068853, IMG submission 65655) | Corn rhizosphere microbial communities from Kellogg Biological Station, Michigan, USA - KBS Corn C3-2 | ecosystem: Host-associated > Plants > Roots > Rhizosphere > Soil ... | reverse complement strand
GAAGGTGCGGATCTGGATCAGCGGGTTCTCGATTCGCAGCTCGTAGAGGACGAAGGCGACGAGGATCGCGAGGCCGGCGGCGATGCAGATCCAGGTGATCGGGTTGCCCCAGCCCCAGACGCTCGACTGCTGCAGCCCGAGCACCGCCAGGCCCATGCCGCCAGAGACGAGCAGCGTGCCGCGATAGTCAAGCGGCGCCGGGTGCTTGGCGTTCTCCGGCTTGGAGATGGCGGTGAGGACGAGGGCGATGATCGCGACCGGGACGTTGACCCAGAAGATCGTCCGCCAGCTGATTTCGACCAGGTAGCCGCCGGCCAGCGGCCCGATCGAGGTGAGGCCGCCGGTGATCGCGAAGAAGAGCGCCAGTGCCCTGCCGCGCTCGTGCACCGGGAAGGCGCCGAGGACGATCGCCAGGGCGGCGGGGAACATAATCGCGGCGCCGGCGCCCTGGATTACGCGGAAGGTGATGATCCAGGCCTCGTCGAGGCTGCCGGTGGGGGTGGCGCCGCAGAGGGCGGAGGCGGTGGCGAAGATGATCACGCCGAGCACGACCATGCTGCGGTGGCCGGCGATGTCGGCGATGCGGCCGCCGAAGGCGAAGAGCGCCGAGAGCGAGAGCAGGTAGCCGTTGACGATCCACTGCACCCCGGTCGAGGAGAGCGAGAGGTCGTCCTGCAGGCTCGGCACTGCGATCGCGACGATCGTCATGTCGATGAAGGTCATCGAGACGGCGAAGATCATCGCCGCCAGGACCAGGTTCTTGTTGGTGCCGCCGCTGTCTTCCATATCTCCCGGTTTGTCGCCAGGGCGGCGAATCCTGCCCGTTCGATAGTCTCGCGGCGCCGATGCCGGACGTATTTTGGATTGGAGTCGTTCTCGCCGGCGCGATCTTCCTGATCAGCGTCATCGCCTCGATGCGCTCGCGCACGACCAGCGTCGCCGCCGGCGCCGCGATGGGCGCTTACCTCGGCGTCATGCTGGCCTTTCCGCTGCTCGCCATCGGCCTCGCCAGCAGCTAGCCCGAGGCTCGCGTAGGCGCTGCCTCAACGGGTAGTTGAGCGCCTGTACGCCCGCGACCGCAAAGGAAGGCCGAGCAGATGGCCGAGTTGACGATTCCCAGTCTTGCCCTGCACGACGGCGTCGAAATTCCCCAGTTGGGCTTCGGCGTCTTCCAGGTCCCGCCTGATGACACCCAGGAGGTCGTCGAGCAGGCACTCGACGTCGGCTACCGCCACATCGACACCGCCGCGGCCTATCGCAACGAGAAAGGAGTCGGCGCCGCGATCGCCGCCGCGGGCCTGCCTCGCGAGGACGTCTTCGTCACCACCAAGCTGTGGAACTCCCAGCAGGGCTTCGATACGACCCTGGCGGCCTTCGACGCGAGCCTCGATCGCCTCGGCTTCGAGTACGTCGACCTCTACCTGATCCACTGGCCGGTGCCGAGCGAGGACCGCTACGTCGATACCTGGCGCGCCTTCGAACGCATCCACGAGGAGGGGCGGGCACGCACGATCGGGGTCTCCAACTTCCGCGTCGAGGACCTCGAGCGATTGGAGGCGGAGACCGAGGTGCGGCCCACCGTCAACCAGATCGAGCTCCACCCGCGCCTGCAGCAGAGCGAGCTGCGCGCCTGGCACGCCGATCACGGCGTCGTCACCGAGGCCTGGAGCCCGCTGGCCCAAGGTGAGCTGCTCGGTGACGAGACGATCTCGGCAATTGCCGAGCGCCACGGGAAGACGCCGGCCCAGGCGATCCTGCGCTGGCACCTGCAGATAGGCAACGTGGTCTTCCCCAAGTCGGCGACCCCGGAGCGGATCCGCGAGAACATCGAGCTCTTCGACTTCGAGCTGAGCGACGCCGAGATGGCGGAATTCGAGAGACTCGACCGCGGTGAGCGCATCGGTCCAGACCCGGGGACGTTCGTCTCGCCGTAGCGTCGTCGTCAATGCGGTTGCGGCGACTGCCTTTCTGATCGGCGGCTCGCTCTTTGCCCTCGGTGCCGCCCTGGCCCAGGCCGGCGTCAACCCAACCGCCTGCGCGACGATCTATCTCGTCGGGGGCGTCTTCTTCAGCACCGGCGGCTACGCCTCGGTCGTCCAAGTCCGCGGCGAGCCGCGCTTGCAGCGCTCCAGCGCCGCCGTCCTTTTCGCCGGCACGCTCGTCTTTGCGATCAACCTGGTCGACTCGTTCATCCAGGAACTCACCCCGACAGCGTTCGATCGCCTGGTCTGGTCGCCCGACATGGTCGGCTGCGCTCTCTTCCTCATCTCCGGGCACCTGGCGATGGCCGGGATCGCCGGACGCTTCTGGGCGGTTTGGCGGCGACGCGACCTCGGTTGGTGGATCATCGCCGTCAACCAGCTCGGCTCGGTCCTCTTCATGGTCTCCGCCGTCGCCACATTCGTACGCCCCTCCTCGGGCGACATGTTGGCGACCGGCATCGCCAACTGGGGCACTTTGCTGGGTGCTGCGTGCTTCGCGATTGCTGGCGGGGTGCAGGAGTTCGAGCACCCGCTCGGCCCTCGCAGGCGGCGCGATCAGGCGGCCTGAGGCCGCCGCACCCGCTGGCGTCCCTCGCCGTACATGCGGGTCTCGTAGACGATCATCGTCCAGATCAGCAGGTTGGCCACCGCGAGCGCGACCAAGGCGGGCACCTCGGAGGCTACGGGGACGAGGATCAGCAGCACGATCGCCAGCCCCAGCCGCTGGCGGTTGATCGAGTGGACGTGGCGGTAGCGGAAGGCGACGAGACCGAGCAGGTAGACGGCGACGCCACCGAGCAGGGCGAAGGCCGGCACGGCGTGGAGGTGGTCGCCGAAGTGGCTGATCGTCAGTTTCAGCCCGAGCGCCGCGAGGACGATGCCGGCGACCAGAATCAGGTGCAGGTACGAGTAGGAGTCCCGCGCCATCTCGTTTTGGATCTTGCCTTCGTCGGCCTCGGCGAGCCGACGGGCGGAGACGATCGCGACGATGTCGAAGTAGATCCACCACATCGCCGCGGTCAGCGCGACGCCCAGCACCGCGGCGGTGCCAATGCCAAGGCTGAGCTCGTGCGAGGCGCCAACCCCGATCGCGACGATCGACTCGCCCAGAGCGATGATCACGATCAGCCCGTGGCGCTCGGCGAAGTGGCCCGGCACCAGGCGCCAGCCCTCCGAGCCGAAGAGGTAGGGCCCGCCCATGTCGAGGAAGAGGGCTAGCGCCCAGAGCGCGCCCTGGGCGAGGCCGTCGAAGAGCGAGGCGGCCGCGAGCAGCGCCACCGCGATCACGGTGCTGCCGGCGAGGCCGAGGACCGAGTGGCGCAGGCCGTCGTCATCCGGGCTGGCGAGCATGAAGAGGCCGATGTGGGCGACCCTGACGACCCCGAAGATCAGGGCGAACGCGAGCGCGAGGCTGCCGAACGCTTCCGGCACGCAGAGCGAGACCAGCAGCAGCGCCGCCATCGCCCCGAACATGACCAGGCGCACCGCGCCCTCCTCCGGGTCGATCACGCTGGTCAGCCAGGAGTAGCCGGTCCACGCCCACCAGAGCATGCCCAGCACCAGCAGGCCCTGGGCGATCCCGGACCAGGTCGGGTGGTGCGCCATCAGCGCCGTGCACTGGGTGATCGCCAGCACGAAGACGAGGTCGAAGAAGAGCTCCAGCGGCGTCACCCTCTCGCCTTCGCGCAGCGTCGCGCCCAGGCGGGAGGAACGAGTTTCCTCGGCGGCGGCCATCGCTGCCATCTTCGCAATCTCCCGGGCCGGCCGGAGCCGGGCTAACTGTCTTCGGCGGCGTACTGGGCGAGCAGGTGCTCCTCCTCGTCGCGCTTCGGGAAGGCGAAGAAGACGAGGGCGGCGCCGAGCAGGATCGCGACGATGCCGGCGCTGTAGGCCCAGGCGTCACCCTGCAGGAAGGAGGCCTTGGCCGCGGCGATGATCTGCTCGCTGTGCCCTGGGTATTGCGAGGCGAGATCGGCGGCGCTCGAGAAGGACTTGGTCAGCTCGCCTTCGACGTTTTCGGTCACCCTGGCCGATTCCCCCGAGGAGGCGATCGCGGCGCTGGCGGCGGCCGCGTAGCCGGCGGTGAGCAGGGCGCCGAAGATCGATTGCATGATCGCGCCGCCGAGGTCGCGTTGCAGGTCGGCTGTCCCCGAGGCCATGCCGGCTCGCTTGACCGGCACGGATCCGGTCAGCGAGTGGGAGGCTGGGGTGCCCGCAAAGCCGACGCCGATGCCGATGAAGGCGTAGCCGAGGCCGACCTTCCAGTAGGCGATGTCCTCTTTCCAGAGCAGCAGCATGGTGAGGAAGCCGAGGACGCAGAAGACGTAGCCGACCAGCAAGGTGAAGCGGGCGCCGCGCGCCTCGACCAGCTTCGCCGAGCGGGGGGCGACGATCACCATCAGGACCGCCGCGGGCAGGATCGCCAGGCCGGAGTCGAGGGTCGAGTAGTCGAGCACGTTCTGGAGGAACTGCTGACCGATGAACATCGCCCCCATCAGCGAGCCGAAGACGATGATCCCGGCGCATGCCGCTACCCAGAAGACTCGCCTCTTCGCCACCTCGAGGTCGTACAGCGGCGAGCGGGCGCGGCGCTGGCGCAGGACGAAGGCGCCCGTCGCGGCCACGGCGAGGATGCCGAGGCCGATCGCCAGGGCGCCCTTGCCCGGCACCGGGGCCAGGTTGATCCCGAGGACGAGCGCCGCGACCAGCAGGATCGAGAGGACTCCGCCGAGGTTGTCGACCGGCTCGGTCGTCTCGTTGACGTGGGCGGGGACGTAGCGCCAGGCGAGGTAGAGCGCGAGCGCCGCCAGCGGTGTGGTGACGAGGAAGACCGAGCCCCATTCGAAGTGCTCGAGCAGGGCACCGGAGAGCAGTGGGCCGAGCGAGGCGATCGCGCCGCCGATGGCCGACCAGAGCGCGATCGAGCGGGTGCGCTCGTTGCCCGACCAGAGCGCCGTGATCAGCGCCAGGGTGGTGGGGAAGGCCATGCCGGCGGCGACGCCGCCGATCACGCGGGCGGCGAAGAGGACGCCGATCGAAGGGGCGAAGCCGGCCAGCAGCGAGGCCGGGATCGAGATGCCCATGCCGAGCAGCAGCATCATCTTGCGCCCGTGGCGGTCGCCGAGTGCGCCGAGGTAGAGCACCGAGGTGGCGAGGCCGAGCGAGTAGCCGACCGCGACCAGGTTGAGCGTCGTCTGGCCGGCGTTGAAGTCCTTGCCGATGTCGGGCAGGGCGACGTTGGCGACGGCCAGGTTGAGGTTGGCCACCGCGGCGACCAGGATCAGCGCGCTGAGGACGAGTCCGGCGCGCTTGGGGCTGGTCGACTCCATCTGCCAAGGGAACCTATCCGCATGACGGCGGTCACGCTCGCGGTCGGGTTCTACTGAGAGGATGGGCCGGATGGCTGAGGAGCGCAAACGCGCCGAGGCGCCGCGCGGCGAAAAGGTTCTGCCGGGCATCTGGCGTCTGCGCCTCGCCCTGCCCTGGCCCGGAGTTCCGCACGGCAACGTCTGGGCGATCGAGGCCGACGGCGGCATCGTCCTCTTCGACACCGGGATCGGCGGCAAGGGGCGGATGCGCCAATTCGACCTCGCGCTCGCCCAGGCCGGCTTCAGCCTCGAGGACGTGAAGCTGCTCGTCTGCACCCACTCCCACACCGACCACTACGGGCTGGCGGCGCCGATCGTCGAGGGCGCCGGCTGCGAGCTCTGGATGCACCCGGCCTGGGAACACGTGCGCCTGCTCGCCGACGACCCGGTCGCCGCGCTGGAGCAGCGGCTCGAGGTGGCGCGGCAGAGCGGCGTCCCGATCGCCGGGCTCGAACGCTACCGGGAGCGCAGCGACAACAGCGACAACGGCATCGACGGGATCGTCGAGCCTGACCGCGATCTGCTGCCCGGGGTCGAGGTGGAGACCGACCTCGGCATCTGGCAGGTCTACGAGACCCCCGGGCACGCCCCCTCGCACGTCGTCCTGCACCAGCCCGAGCGCAAGCTGATGATCTCCGGCGACCACCTGCTCGGCCGCACGGTGCTCTTCTTCGACCACGGTCACAGCCCCGACCCGATCGGCGAGTTCCTCGGCAGCCTCGCCCGGGTCGAGCCGCTCGAGGTCGACCTCTGCCTGCCCGGTCACGGCCGGCCCTTCCGCGACCCCAAGGCGAAGATCGCCGAGGCCAGGCGGCAGGTCACCGAGCTGCTAGAGAAGACCCGCGAGGCGCTCGGCGAGGGGGAGAGGACGGCTTTCGAGATCGTTGCCGAGATAGTCGGGGCCGACAACGTCAACACGCCGGTCAGCGCCTGGGTACTGCAGATCGTCCTCTCCTGCCTCGACCACATGGTGATCCTCGGCGAAGTCGCCCGGGTCGACGGCAGCGATCCCCAACGCTGGAAGCTGGGCTGAGGGCCACCCGGCCCTCCCGATAGCCTTCGCGGCCGTGGCCAGCTTCACCCTCACCCGCGAGATCGCCGCGTCCCCGGAGACGGTGTTCGCGGTGCTCACCGATCATCGCCACTACGCCGAGATGACCCCGCTGCGCAAGTCGGAGATCGAGCGCGAGGGCGAGCCCGCTCCCAACGGCCTCGGCGCGATCCGCAAGCTGAGCGCCGTCGGCCCGCCACTGCGCGAGGAGGTGATCGCCTATGAGCCGGACGAGCGCTTCTCCTACAAGCTGCTGTCGGGCCTGCCGGTCCGCGATCACGTCGGCACGGTGAGGCTGAGCGCCGTCCGCAGCGGCACCGAGATGGTCTACGCAGTGCGCACCGAGCCGACCGTGCCGGTAGTTGGAGCGCTCGTCGTCGCGGCGGTCAAGCAGGGAGTCAAGGGGCTGATCGACGGCGTCGTCAAGGAGTCCGAGCGACGCGCCGCGGCGGGGGGTTGAGCGGCGCCGCCAAAACACTCCTCGCCGGTCTGTGGGCGCAGGCGGAGCACCTCTGGAAGCAGCACCGGCGCCTCGCGATTGGCCTGATCGCCGCCGGCGCGATCGCCGTCTTCGGGGCCGGCGTGCTCGCCTACGAGCTGCTCAAGCGTCCGGCCGACGTGCATAACGAAAACGCCACCTTCGTGCCGCAGAAGCCGCCGAAGCCGGCGCCGAAGGCAAAGACGATCAATTGGCCGATGTACGGGCTCAACCCGGCGCGCACCCGCTACCTGCCGGCGAGCGGGATCAAGCCTCCCTTCCGAAAGCTCTGGCGCTTCACCGAGCGCCCGCTGCTCGAGTTCCCGCCGATCTACGTCGGCGGCAAGCTCTACTTCGTCAACAACAACGGAACCGCCTATGCGCTCGATGCGGACACCGGCAAGGTTCTCTGGGAACGCAGCATCGGCCGCCTCAACGCCTCCTCCCCCACCTACTCCCGGCACCGCCTCTACATCGTCAACCTCGTCCCCGGCCACATCGTCAAGCTCGACGCCAAGACCGGCAAGATCATCTGGAAGCACTCGCTGCCGGGAAGGGCCGAGTCCTCGCCCGTGGTGGTCGGCCGCACCGTTTACTTCGGTTGCGAGGACGGCAACCTCTACGCGCTCAGCACGATCAGCGGCAACGTTCGCTGGACGACCCAGCTCGGCGGTCCGGTCAAGTCCGCTCCCGCCTATTACGGCGGCCGGCTCTACGTCGGCGACTACGGCGGCTACATGAACGCGGTCGACGCCAAGACCGGCAAGCTGATCTGGCAGACCTCCTCGCTCGGCCAGGGCTTCGGCACTTCGGGCGAGTTCTACTCGACCCCAGCCGTTGCCTTCGGCCGCGTCTACGCCGGCAACAACGACGATCGCGTCTACAGCTTCGACCTGAAGGACGGCACTCTGGCCTGGAGCTACTCGACCGGTGGCTACGCCTACTCGGGCCCGACCGTCTCGACCACCCGCCACAGCCCCCCGACCGTCTACATCGGCTCCTTCGACGGCAACGTCTACGCGCTCGACGCCAAGGACGGCAGCCTCCGCTGGAGCCGCTCGGCCGGCGGTCAGGTCGTCGGCTCGCTCTCCTCGATCGGCGACATCGTCTACGTCGCCGAGTTCACCAACAACACGACCAGCGGCTTCATGATGAAGAGCGGCCGCAAGGTCTTCAGCTACTCGCGCGGCACCTACTCGCCGGTGATCTCCGACGGCCGCCGCATCTACCTGACCGGCTACTCGAGCATCACCGCCCTGCAGCCCTACGAGTACAAACGCGCCGTCGCCCCGGCGATCGTCGCACCCGCGGGGGGTAGGGGGACCACAAGCTCGCATCAGCATTAGTCAAGAGGCTATTAATCAATATTTCTTGACTAATTATCCGAAGAATGGTAGGGGTATCACGCCTCGCCTTCGCGCTGGCCGTCATGTCCAAGCAAGCACGCTTGCGGCCTCGGAGTGCGTGATTCGAGGTTGAGCTAGGTCCAAAGAGCTCGCCTCGGACCTGTTGTATCCAGGCCCGAGGCAAGTAATCGATGAACCGGTGCTCGCGCACCGGATGACAAGGAGAATACAAGTGAGTCACAAAAAGATGGTGGGCACTATGGTTGCCGTCGTACTCGCGGCGTTCGCAGCCATCGGTGCCACATCGGCATCTGCCACGACGCTGTGCAAGGCGAACGAAGCCCCGTGCGCAGAAAAAAACGAGTGGGAAGGAGAAGTTGAAGGAAAAGATATCCCAGTCACTATCAAAGCATCGAGTACTGAAGTGACTTTCGGGGGTGCGGTCAAAGCGACCTGCAAAAAATCTGCACTCACGGGACTTGCAAGCGATACCGAGATGGAAGCAGACAACGTCCCACTCGAATTTACAGTTAACACCATTACCTTCAGTGAATGCGGAGTGGGTTGCAAAGTCGAAGCTCAGGGACTTAGCTGGAAAGGTGGGACCCTCGAAGCTGGCGAAAAAGGAAATGGCATTTTGACCATCGCGAGCCCCAAACTCGCCTTTGAAAAATGTTCCGAAAAAACCTGCACCGCTTCGGCAACGGCCGCCGAACTTGACTTCACCGGTGGCGCGCCGGCGCTGCTGAAAGCGGTCGAAGAGCCTCTGGCTACGGGAACCTGCGGGAAAGTTACGCTTAGCGCGACTTACAAAATTGAAGAACCGAACCCGGTTTGGGCGGTAAGAGAATAGGAACGACGCACATCTAGCTGACGCCAGCGAGGGGACGCTCGTCCGAGCGCCCCCTCGCTGGCGTCCCTCGCCGCTTCGTTCAGTTACTGCCCTGGGCAACACCGCCCGGCGGGGGCGGTGGCGTCAGCGGCGGGTTCGGGGCAAAAGCCGGAAAGACAGGGTGGTGCAGGGCGTCGCTGAGGGCGGTCAGGCTGGCCGGGTAGTTCTGGATTCGGTAGGAGCTGGCAGAGCCGAAGTCCTGGTAGTAGATGAGCATCTTGCAGCGCTTGTGACCGCGCACCCAACCCAGCAGGTGGTCCATGTAAGCCGGGTCGTCAGCGCCGGTTGAGATGCCGAACTCGGGGATCGCGAAGGGCTTGCTGGAGAAGCGCCTGTAGAGGCCGGTCAGCGCCTTCCAGTCCTGGTCGTCGGAGTAGAAATCGGTGCCGACCCAGTCGACGTACTTGTCGCCCGGGTAGAAGTATTTGGGCCGGTTTTGGGGCACGGTCGGCGAGCCGGCCGGCAGGGTGCTCCAAAGCACGGCGACGGGCGCGCGCGGCAGGCCCCCACCACCGGCGCGCAGCGGCGGTAGGCCGGTTTCGCCGAGCCGGGCATCGATCTTGGCGCGGCTGCCGCCGCCATGGACGAGGATGAAGATGCGGCGGAAGGCGAGCCTGTACCAGCGTGGCTTGTGGGCGGCGTCGCGTAGATTGCCGGCGCAGTCGTAGGCGGAGTAGACGTTGAGGCAGCGGTTGGGCTCGCCCAGCGGGCGGATGTAGGCGGGCATCCTCTTCTCCCAGAAGAGCCGGTTGAGCCTGACCAGGTATTCGTCGCCATAGCCCTGGGCGATCGCGCGCGGGCTGATCAGCTCGTGGCCATCACCCGAGTCGGCGCTGGTCAGGTGCAGGACCGGCCGCGCCCGGGCCGCCTGCCAGCGTTCGATCGAGTCGGGGAATTCGGCGCCCCAACTGCGAAAGCTCTCGATTAGCGCCGGGTGCTTGTGCAGGTCGGCGGAGAAGTGGCCGAAGTCGGCCGGGTTGCCGGTGTCGCTGACGCCGAAGAAGATCTTCTTGCCCTTGGGCAACAAAATGCCGGCCTGCGACATGGCGGGCATGGCGGCGCAGAAAGTGGCAACGAGCGCCAGCGCGAGGAGGCGTTTGGACAGGCGGCAATTCATCGAGGCGGACTTCGATCCCGGTTGGCCGACCACCTTGCGACAACACAGCCGCCGGCGTCGGGTTGCCCCGGCTACTGGGCGACGAGTTGCAGCACTTCGCCGGCGTACTTGGCGACGAAGCTCGGTCCGACGCCGCTGATCTCGGCGAGGCTGGCCTCGTCGGTGGGGCGATTGGCGGCGATCGCGGCCAATGTCTTGTTGTGGGCGACGGTGTAGGCGGGCTTGCCGGCCGCGGCCTTCAGTCGCCAGGCCTTCAGCTCCTCGAACAGCGGCCCGTCGGCCTCGGCAAGCTCGGCCGGTGGCGCCTTGGGCTTGGCCGCGCGACGCACCACGATGGTCTCTGGATCGGGCAGCCATCCGGCGGCGTCGCAGAAGTCGCAGCAGCGGCCGATCGGACGACCGGCCTCGCGATCGCCGAAGTGGTCGAGGATGCTGCGGCGCCGGCAGCGATCGCCGTAGATGAAGGACTTGATCGTGCGGTAGTCGCGCCAGCCGCGCTCGCGGGCGATCGTCAGCTCCGGGTCACGCTGCTCGATGAAGCGCACCAGCCGGCCGAGGTCCGCCTTCATCGCCAGCAGCACGGCTTTCGCCGGCAGCCCATCGCGGCCGCCGCGCCCCGCCTCCTGGTAGTAGGCCTCGAGGCTGGTCGGGATCGCCATGTGCCAGACCGAGCGCACGTCAGCCTTGTCGACCCCCATGCCGAAGGCGTTAGTGGCGACGATCACTTCGGCGTCGCCTTCCATGAAGCGGCGCTGGGTCGAGGTGCGGTCATCGGGCTCCATGCCGGCGTGGTAGGCGAGCGCTCGCAGGCCGGATTCGCGCAGGGCCTGGGCGACCTCGTCGGTGTCACGGCGGGTGCCGCAGTAGACGATCGCCGGCCGGTTCGCCGGGTCGGCGAGGCCGCCTTCGAGCAGGGCCAGGCGCCGCGCCTTTGACCCCTTGCCCTCCAGTCGCACGACGTCGAAGGAGAGGTTGGGCCGGTCGAAGCCGGAGCGCACCTGCAGCGGTTCGCGCAGGCCGAAGCGGGAGACGATCTCGGCCGCCACGGCCTTGGTCGCCGTTGCCGTGCAGGCCATCACCGGCGGGCGCCCGAGCCGCTCGGCGATCTCGGGCAGGCGCAGGTAGTCGGGACGGAAGTCGTGCCCCCATTCGGAGACGCAGTGCGCCTCGTCGACGGCGAGCAGGTCGATCCGCCTCTGCGCAAGCGCCTCGAGGAAGACGGTCGAGGCGAAGCGCTCCGGCGAGCAGTAGACGATCCGCGCGGTGCCGCTGCGCACCTGCTCGAGGGCTTCGCGGGCGC
>Ga0068853_100003819_pt1 | contig 11537 bp, 8 predicted proteins | sample KBSCornC32_FD_65655 | JGI IMG/M metagenome (GOLD analysis project Ga0068853, IMG submission 65655) | Corn rhizosphere microbial communities from Kellogg Biological Station, Michigan, USA - KBS Corn C3-2 | ecosystem: Host-associated > Plants > Roots > Rhizosphere > Soil ... | reverse complement strand
CGGCAGCAACCTCGGCTTGATCGGGGGGCGCATTCTGGAGCACCTGGCTCTGACCGCCCCGCCGATCGTGATCGGGCTGGTGCTCTCCATACCCCTCGGCTACGCGGCCAGCCGCTCGAAGGTCGCGCGCTCGATCCTGCTCTCGGTGGGCGGCATCCTGTACACGATCCCGTCGATCGCGCTGCTGGTGCTGGTGCCGGTGGTGGTCGGGTCGGCGATTCTCGATCCGCTCAACCTGGTCAGGGCCCTCACCGTCTATGCGGTCGCGATCATGGTGCGCTCGGCGGCGGATGCCTTCGCCTCGGTTCCGAAGGACGTCATCGCGTCGGCGACCGCCATCGGGTACTCGCGCTGGCAACGGTTCTTCGGGGTCGAGTTGCCGCTCGCCGTTCCGGTCCTGCTAGCGGGCATTCGCGTTGTTTCGGTCAGTACGGTCAGCATCGCCAGCGTCGGCGCTCTGACCGGGATCGATCAACTCGGCTCGTTCTTCACGGATGCCTTCCAGCGCTCGTTCCTGACCGAGGCGATCGTGGGCATCGTCGCGATCCTGGTGCTGGCCGCGGTCTATGACGTGATCCTGTCGCGGGTCGGGCGTGCACTGACGCCCTGGAACCGCAGGCAGCGCGAGGTCATGGCATCGCCCCGGGTCTCGTCGGCGCCGATCGGGGGATCGCTGTGAACCTCTTCGGCGACGCCTTGGCGTGGATCTTCGATCCCGCTCACTGGTCCGCGGGCCCCGATATCTCCGGTCACCTGCTCGAGCACCTCGGCGTGAGCGGCCTGTGCGTGCTGATCGCGGTCGCGATCGCTCTGCCGATCGGCGTGGCCATCGGACACACCGGCCGGGGCCGTGGAGCGGCGATCCTGATCAGCAACATTGCCCGGGCACTGCCGACCCTCGGTCTGCTGTCGATCCTGATCCTGCTGTTCGGGATCGGGCTGCTGCCGATCACGGTGGTCCTGGTGGTTCTGGCCATCCCGCCGATGCTGGCGGGGGCCTACGCGGGGATCGAGTCGGTGGACCGGCAGACGATCGACGCGGCGCGCGCCCTCGGAATGACGGAGTGGCAGATCATCTTTCGGGTTGAGATCCCGCTCGCGCTTCCTCTTCTCATCGGCGGCCTGCGCGCGACCGCGCTTCAGGTGATCGCGACGCTCGGTATCGCCTCGGCGTTCGCGTTCGGTGGACTCGGAATCTACGTGATCAACGGACTGGCCCAGCACGACTTCGTCCAGCTCCTCGCCGGCGCGGTATTGATCACCGTGCTCGCCCTGGTCGTCGACGGCGTTCTCGCCGCCGCCCAACGAGTCGTCGTGCCGCGCGGAGTCGCGCTCGGACGCTCCGACCGAAATGGTCCCCCCCAACGTGCGCGGGCAACCCGTCCGCGTGCCCTCCAGGAAGGTATGCAGTCATGAACAGGTCAAGAGGCATCATCGCGGGCATCGCGGTCGCAGCGGCAGCAGCGCTGACGCTCGCCGGGTGCTCCAACTCATCGACGCTCAGCGGCGGCGGAAGCACCGGCGGTGCCGGTAAGACGTCCGTGGTGGTTGGCTCGGCGAACTTCCCCGAGAACGTGACGCTCGCCTATGTGTACGGCGAGGCGCTCGCAGCCGATGGCGTCACGGTGAGCTACAAGGTCAACATCGGCGCGCGCGCCGCCTACATCCCGGCGCTGCAGAACGGCGAGATCGACCTGATCCCGGAGTACGCGGGCAGCATCCTGTCGTACCTCGACAAGACGGCGAACGCCAAGTCGGGTGCCGACGTGAAGACCGCCCTCGATGCGGCACTGCCCAAGAATCTGAAGGCGTTGGACTTCAGCGAGGCGGCCGACTCCGACTCGATGAACGTGACGGCCGACTACGCGAAGGCGAACAACCTCACGTCGATCGGCGATCTCGCGAACGTCTCGGGCACGGTCGTCGTCGCGGCGAATCCGGAGTTCCAGACGCGTCCCGACGGGCTCCCCGGGCTGCAGAGCGTGTACGGACTGACGAACCTGTCATTCCAGGCCATCAGTGACGGCGGTGGACCGGCGACGGCCAAGGCGCTGCAGGATGGCACGGTTCAGGTCGCGGACATCTACTCGACCACGCCGTCGATCATCGACGACAAGTTCGTCACGCTGAAAGACCCGAAGAACCTGTTCGCGTCGCAGCAGGTCGTGCCGATCGTGACCGCCAGCAAGGCGAGCAAGATCAGCGCTCTGCTGAACAAGATCTCGGCCAAGCTGACCACCAAGGATCTGCTCGACTTCAACAAGCGCACCGGTGGCGATGAGAAGGCCGATCCGAAGACGGTCGCGTCCGACTGGCTGAAGGCGAACGGCTTCACCAAGTAGTCGCAACGGAACGGGAGGGGGTGGATGCTGCGGCATCCACCCCTTCTTCGCTACTCGGTCTCGGCGGCGGGCTGGTTCCGTTCGTCGGGGTGCTCGGCGTCCCAGTGGCGTGCCTCGCGCCGCTCGAGCGCGCGGCGGATCAGCAGCACGATCGCGAAGAACAGCAGCACGACGGCACCGAACAGGTATCCGGCCCAGTGCAGCTGCGCGGTCAGGTCGCGGTACCCGCTGGCGGCGAGCGTTCCCACCGTGACGTAGGCCAGCGCCCAGAGCACGCAGGCGGGTGCGGTCCACGAGATGAAGCGCCGATACGGCCACTGGGTCATCCCGACCGTCAGCGGCACGAGCGCGTGCAGCACCGGCAGGAAGCGCGACGCGAAGACCGCGACCCCGCCGCGGCGCTCCAGATAGCGCTCGGCCCGCACCCAGTTGCCCTCGCCGAGCCTCCGACCGAGCTTCGAGCGGCGGATCCGGTGGCCGAACCAGCGGCCGAGGGTGAAGCCGACGCTCTCGCCGGCAAGTGATCCGATGATTACCGCGGCCAGCATCCCGACGTACTGCGCCGGGTCGGTCACGCCCGTGCTGGCCACCAGCACGATGGTGTCGCCCGGCACGATCAGTCCGACCAGGATGGTCGTCTCGCAGAACATGCCGAGCGCGGCCAGCAGCGAGCGGGTGATCGGATCGACGTGCTGAACGACCCCGAGCAGCCAGCCGATCGGGTCGATCACGCCGGCTCCGGGGCATGGGATGGCGCGGGCAGCGGCCTGCGCAACGCGTCGAGTCGCGCGCGCCAGCTGTCGAGCCGCCCGGGAAGCTCGGCCGTTGCCGGACCGTCGACCCACCGCGTGACGATCCGGATGCCGTGCAGCGCGTTGAGGGCCCAGACCTCATAGCCCCGGAGGGCTTCCGGCGTGACCTTCTCGTGCAGCACGTCGACGCCGGTCGCGGTCGCCAGCGCCAGCACGCTGCGCAGCGTCACCGAGTCGACGCGCGGCAGCTCGATCGACGGGACGCACAGCGCGTCGCCGGCCCACCAGGCCAGCGCCGTCGTCGTGCCCTCGGCGACGACACCCGGGTGGCGGGGCGCACCGTCGTCGTCCCCTTGCTCGCCGGTGTCCAGCAGCACGGCCTCGTCCGCGCCGTGTTGCTGCGCGTCGGTGCGCAGGCGGGTCATCGCTTCGAGGTCGGGCCCCTTGATCCACGGCTCGGTGCGCGGATCGCGGCCGCGGAAGGTCGCCAGCGTGAGCGAGCGATGGCGGGCAGGCGCCAGGCGCATCCTGAGCAGCAGTTCGGCGGCGTCGTGCTGCACGCGCAACTCGACCCGGGGGAACCAGTCGCCGGTGCGCGGGATCCGGGCGATCGCGGCATCCCAGAACGAGTCGAGGCCCAGATCGTCGACTTCGCGTGTGCGCTGGTGCCGCTCGGCGAGTTCGAACACGGCGTCGAAGAAGCGCGCGCGGTGCAGGCCGATGGCCAGCACGGTGCCGGCGGTGACCAACCAGGAATCGGCGGCGAGGATGACTGCGGGCGCGACATCGCAGTCGTCCCGGGCCTCGAGCTTCCCGCTCTGCCAGCGGAAGGTCGTCGCCACGCTCATACGCTAAGGCTATGCACCCGACCCTGTTGCGGCTCCCACTCGGGCCGGGTTTCGACGCGGGCGCCCTCTTCGCGGCGCTGTTCGGCGATCGCGACGACGTGTTCTGGCTCGACAGCGGCGCCGGGGGCGTCAGTTACCTCGGAGCCGGCACCCCGGTTCCGGTGGATGCCGACAACGTCTGGGAGGTGCTGCGCGAGACCGCGGCGGCCCCTGTGCCGGGCCGCGACCCGCGCGGCGAGCCGGGCGCCGAGCCGGGCGTCGAACCGGGCGCCGACGACGACGCTCCCGAGTTCCGGCTCGGACTGGTCGGCTGGCTGGGCTACGAACTCAGGGCGCACACCACCGGGGCGGTCGTCGGCAGGCGGTCACGGTATCCGGATGCCGCATTCCTGCGGGTCGACCGGGCGATCGCGATCGACGGCGCAACCGGGCACGCGCAGCTGCTGGCCCACGGCTCGAGCTGGACCGACGAGCTCACGTCCTGGCGCGACGAGGTGGCCGCCCTGGCCGGCGCGTCGGCGCCCGTGCCGTCGGCTCCGACGCCGAGGTCGGCCGTCTGGCACGAGACCGACGCCGAGTACCTGGCGAACATCCGCGCCTGCCAGGCGGCGATCCGTGAGGGGGAGGCCTATCAGCTGTGCCTCACCACCGAGGCAGCGGTGGCTGGAAGCTTCGACCCGCTCGAGGTGTATCTGCGGCTGCGGGCATCCAGCCCGAGCCATCACGGCGGGCTGATCAGGACCGGCGGCGTCAGCCTGCTGAGCGCATCGCCCGAGCGCTTTCTCGACATCGATCCCGAGGGCCTGGTGCGCACCCGCCCGATCAAGGGGACCCGGCCGCGCGCGATCGAGGCCGCCGCCGATGCGGCGCTGGCCGAGGAGCTGCTGGCCAGCGAGAAGGAGCGCGCCGAGAACCTGATGATCGTCGACCTGATGCGCAACGACCTGGCACGGGTCTGCGAGCTCGGCACGGTCACCGTCACGGAATTGCTCCAGGTGGAGAGCTACGCCCAGGTGCACCAGCTGGTCAGCACGGTCACCGGGCGGCTCGCCGCCGGCCGCAGCGCGGTGGATGCCATCGAGGCGTGCTTCCCGGCCGGCTCGATGACCGGAGCGCCCAAGCTTCGGGCGACCCAGTTGCTCGATGCCCTCGAGCGGAGGCCGCGCGGTCTGTATGCGGGCTGCTTCGGCTACCTGGGGTCGGACGGCCGGGTGGACCTGGCCATGACCATCCGCAGCATCGTGCTCGACGAGCGCGGGGCGACCATCGGCGCGGGCGGCGGGATCACCGCGCTCTCCGTGCCGGTCGACGAACTCGCCGAGGCGAAGCTAAAGGCCGCCGCGCTGCTGGCCGCGCTGGGCGCCTGAGCGGCGCCGCATCCGGGGAACACCCGGGCGCCCGCAGCGGTTCGGTACTGTGGATGCCTGGTTGCTGCGCCTGATCACTCGGCCGCGACGGCATCCACAATCCCTCGTATCGAATGAGAGCTCCGTGACTTCGCAAGGCAGCACCGTGCCCGACTCGGCCGATCGACCGAGCGCCGACGACGCGTCGGCGGACGACGGCGAGCGCTACGACATCGATCGCATTCAGCAGAAGTGGCTGGCGCGCTGGGAGGCCGAGAAGCCGTTCGAGGTCGACTCGGCCGCGTCGACCAAGCCGCGAAAGTACGTGCTCGACATGTTCCCGTACCCCTCGGGCGATCTGCACATGGGGCACGCCGAGGCCTTCGCCTACGGCGACATCGTCGCGCGCTACTGGCGCCAGCAGGGTTTCAACGTGCTGCACCCGATCGGCTGGGACAGCTTCGGCCTGCCCGCCGAAAACGCCGCGATCAAGCGCGGAACGGATCCGCGCGAGTGGACGTACGCGAACATCGCGCAGCAGAAGAGCAGCTTCAAGCTCTACGGCAACAGCTTCGACTGGAGCCGCGAGCTGCACACCAGCGACCCCGAGTACTACAAGTGGAACCAGTGGCTGTTCCTGAAGCTGTACGAGAAGGGGCTGGCCTACCGCAAGGACAGCTGGGTCAACTGGGATCCGATCGACCAGACCGTGCTGGCCAACGAGCAGGTGCTGCCGGATGGCACGAGCGAGCGCTCGGGCGCGGCGGTGGTCAAGAAGAAGCTGACCCAGTGGTATTTCAAGATCACCGATTATGCCGACCGGCTGCTCGACGACCTGAACCAGCTCGAGGGCACCTGGCCGTCGAAGGTGATCGCGATGCAGCGCAACTGGATCGGCCGCTCCATCGGTGCCGATGTCGACTTCGTCATCGAGGGCCACGACGAGAAGGTCACGGTCTTCACCACGCGACCCGACACGCTGTTCGGCGCGACGTTCATGGTGGTCGCACCCGATTCCGAGCTGGCCGCCGAGCTGGCCGCGGGGTCGACGCCCGAGGTGCAGAAGGCGTTCGCCGACTATTTGGCCGAGGTGCAGAAGTCGACCGAGGTCGAGCGGCAGGATGCCGGGCGCGCCAAGACCGGCATCCCCCTGGAGCGCTGGGCGATCAACCCGGTGAACGGCGAGCGGATCCCGGTGTGGACCGCCGACTACGTGCTGGCCGACTACGGCCACGGCGCCGTGATGGCGGTGCCCGCGCACGACCAGCGCGACCTGGACTTCGCCCTCATCTTCGGCCTGCCGGTCAAGGTGGTCGTCGACACCAATGCGCCCGTCACGGGGGCGATCCCGGTGATCACGCCCGAGATGCTGGAGTCGCAGGAGGTGCCGGCGCTGGACCCGGCGCACACCGGCGTCGCCCTGACCGGGGCCGGCCGCATGATCAACTCCGGGCCGCTCGACGGGCTGAGCAAGCAGAACGCGATCACGCGCGTCATCGAGCTGCTCGAGGCCGCGGGCACGGGCCGCGCCGCGAAGACCTACCGGCTGCGCGACTGGCTGATCTCGCGCCAGCGCTACTGGGGCACGCCGATCCCGATCCTGCACGCCGAGGACGGCTCGCTGCATCCGGTGCCCGAGAGCGAGCTGCCGGTGCGCCTGCCCGACTCGGCCGGGCTGGACCTGAAGCCCAAGGGGCAGAGCCCGCTCGGGGCGGCATCCGACTGGGTCGATGTCACGCTGCCCGACGGCACGGCTGCACGCCGCGACCCCGACACGATGGACACCTTCGTCGACAGCTCGTGGTACTTCCTCCGCTTCTTGAACTCGAACGACGACACCATGGCCTTCGACCCGAAGCTGGCCGAGAAGTGGGCGCCGGTCGACCAGTATGTGGGCGGTGTCGAGCACGCCATCCTGCACCTGCTCTACGCGCGCTTCATTACCAAGGTGCTGTTCGACCTGGGCTACCTGAGCTTCACGGAGCCGTTCAGCGCGGTGCTCAACCAGGGCATGGTGCTGATGGATGGCTCCAAGATGTCCAAGTCCAAGGGCAACCTGGTCGAGTTCGCCTCTGAACTGGCTGCGCACGGTGCCGACGCGCTGCGCCTGACGATGGCCTTCGCCGGCCCGCCCGAGGACGACATCGACTGGGCGGATGTCTCGCCCACCGGGTCCGCGAAGTTCTTGGCCCGTGCCTGGCGTATCTCGGGCGAGGTCAGCTCGGCCCCCGAGGTGGACTGGAAAGGCGGAGACGCCGCGCTGCGCCGCCAGACCCACCGGCTGCTCGCTGACGCTCCGGGGCTGCTCGAGGCGTTCAAGTTCAACGTGGTCGTCGCGCGGCTGATGGAGCTGGTCAACCTGATCCGCAAGACCATCGACGCGGGGCCGGGCGCCGGCGATCCCGCGGTGCGCGAGGCGATCGAGGTCGTCGCGGTGCTGCTCTCGCTGTTCTCGCCGTATACCGCCGAAGACATGTGGGAGCGCCTCGGCTACACCGAGAGCGTCGCCTTCGCCGGGTTGCGCAAGCCCGACCCGACGCTGCTGGTCGAGGAGTCGATCACCGCGATCGTGCAGGTCGACGGCAAGGTGCGCGACCGGATCGAGGTGGCCCCGACGATCTCGGCCGACGCGCTCGAGAAACTGGCGCGGGCATCGGATGCCGTGGTCCGCTCGATCGGCGATCGCGAGATCGTGAACGTGATCGTCAAGGCTCCGCGCGTCGTCAACATCGCGACCAAGGGGTAGTCGCCTCACAGAGTTGCCGATGCGGACTCGGCGGTATCGCGGCGCTGCCTAGCCTTCGGGCATGAGTTCGGCTCCGACTCCCGACGCGCGCCGCGCCCGCGTGCGGGTGGGGGTCGGAGCCGCGCTCATCGTCGTGCTGGTCGGGCTCGGGTGCGCGGTGTTCATCACCGCGATCACGCCGCATGGAGCGTCGTCGGTCGTGGCGCCCTCGGCGCTGCCGACCGCGCTGGTCTCCCCTGGGGCGTCGGGAGCCTCGGGATCTGCGCCGTCCGGGTCGACCGGTGCGGTGATCTACGTGCACATCCTGGGCCAGGTCAACGATCCCGGGCTCTACGCCCTGCACGACGGGGATCGAGCAGTGGATGTCGTGGCTGCCGCGGGCGGCCTCACGCCGACCGCCGACCCGGCAGCCCTCAATCTCGCCCGCTTCCTCAGCGACGGGGAGCAGATCATCGTGCCGGCGGTCGGCCAGAGCGTCCCGGCGTCGGGCGCGGCCGCCGGTGCGGCTGCCGGGGGCAAGGTGAACATCAACACCGCAGACGAGCCGACGCTCGAGACGCTGCCCCGGGTCGGCCCGGCGATGGCGGCGCGCATCCTGGCCTGGCGGGCCGCGAACGGCCGTTTCACCGCCGTCGAAGACCTGATGAGCGTCTCGGGCATCGGCGAGAAGACCTTCGAGGGCCTCAAAGATCTCGTGACGACATGAGCTCGGGGCGTCCGGCGGCGGTCGACCTGCGCTTGCTGCCGGTGGCCGCGACGGCCTGGCTGGGCGCCGGAGTCGCCGTGTCGGTGCCGTCGACGGGCTGGATGCTCGTCGTGGCCGCCGGGCTGTGGGCGGTGACGGCGGCCCTCGCCCTGATCAGAGTTGCCGGCCCGTGGCGTGGACTAGCGGTTCTCGCGCTTGCCGGGGGAGCTCTCGCCGTGACCTCGGTCGCCGCGCACGCCGGCGTGCGCGCGCCTCCCGTTCTGACCGAGGCGGCTCACGCGGGGCGCATGGTCGAACTCGTCGTCGCGGTCTCGGGGCGCCCGGTTGACGGTCGGATTCCGGCGACAGCCCGGTCGGTCCGCATCGCGGGATCGACTGTCGACGTCGCCACGCCGGTTCTGCTGTTCGGATCGCAAGGTGACGACGGCATCCGGACGGCCCAGATCGGCAGCCTGTTGCGGGTGACCGGCACGGTTCAAGAGGCGGACCCGGGGGAGGATGTGGCGTTCCTGGTGTTCATGCGCGGCTTCTCCGAGCATGCCGGCGCGCCGCCGCCGCTGCTGGCTGCCGCGGATTCGGTGCGGCGGGACTTCCGCACCTCGGCATCCGGCCTGCCGGGAGATGGGGGAACCCTGCTGCCCGGGCTCGCCATCGGGGACACCAGCGCGGTGAGCCCGACCCTGAACGACGCGATGAAGACGGCCAGCCTGAGCCATCTCACGGCCGTGTCGGGCGCGAACTGCGCCATCGTGGTCGGCCTGGCCCTGGCGCTCGGCGCAGCTGCCGGCCTGCCGCGGCTCGTCCGTCTCGCCGTCGCGGCGCTGGTGCTCGCGGGATTCGTGGTGGTCGTCACCCCCGAGCCCAGCGTGATCCGCGCCGCGGTCATGGCCGTGGTCGCCCTCATCGCGCTGGCGACCGGTCGTGCCGCGCGCGGGCTTCCGCTGCTCTGCGTTGCGGTGATCGTGCTGCTGATGATCGACCCGTGGTTGTCGCACAGCTACGGATTCGCGCTCTCGGTGCTCGCGACGGCAGGTCTGCTGCTGCTCGCGCGGCCCCTCGCCGAGGTCATGTCGCGGTGGCTGCCGCGGGGGCTGGCCCTGGTGCTCGCCGTACCGCTCGCCGCTCAGCTCGCCTGCCAGCCGGTGCTGCTGATGCTCAACCCCTCGCTTCCGCTCTACGGGGCCGCCGCCAATCTGCTGGCCGAGCCCGCGGCCGCTCCGGTCACGGTTCTCGGGCTGATCGCGTGCATCGCGGCACCGGTGTTCCCGCCGTTGGCGACCGTCGTCTCGGCCATCGCCTGGCTTCCGGCGAGCTGGATCGCGGCGGTTGCGACATTCTTCGCAGGGCTCCCCGGCGCGCGGGCGCCCTGGCCGACCGGCGTGCTCGGCATCCTGCTGCTCTCGTTGTTGACAGTCGCCGGCCTGGTGGCTGCGCTCGGGGGAGTGCCGCATCCGGTCAGGCGGGCGGCACGGGCGGTGCTGCTCGTCGCGTTCGTCGGCTACCTCGCGGCGCTCGGCGGATCGCAACTGGTCGAGAACGTCACGCGCCCGGCCGACTGGGAGTTCGCGCTCTGCGATATCGGGCAAGGGGATGCCACGGTCATTCGCAGCCAGGGAGCGGTCGCGCTCGACGACACCGGCCCGGATCCCGCGCGGTTGCAGCACTGCCTCGATGAACTGGGCATCACCCACATCGACCTGCTCGTGCTGACGCACTACGACCTCGACCATGTGGGCGGCGTCTCTGCCGTGTACGGCAAGGTCGACCGGGTGCTGATCGGGCCGCCGAGCGATCCCGGCGACGTCCGGATCGCCTCCGACCTGCGCGCGAACGGCGCCGAGGTCGATCAGGTCAGCCGGGGCGAGTCCGGGATGCTCGGCGAGCTCCGGTGGGACGTGCTGTGGCCGCCGCCGCGCGGCGTCGAGCCGGGCAATCCGGCCAGCGTCACGATCCAGGTCACAGCTGCCGGAGCGTGCGTGCAGGGGTGCCTTAGCGGGATCCTGCTCGGCGACCTGGGCGAAGACTCGCAAGCACGCTTGCTCGGCACCGGACAGGTGCGCCACGTGGATGTCGTCAAGGTCGCCCATCACGGCTCGGCCGATCAGTCCGAGCGGCTGTACCAGGCGCTGCGGGCGACGGTCGGGCTGATCGGCGTGGGAGCGGGCAATGACTACGGGCATCCGACGGCGAAGCTGCTGGGCATCCTGGCTGCGGTCGGCACCCGGCCGCTGCGCACCGATCTCGACGGGCTCACCCTGATCGCGCCGGGGAAGGCGTCGGGTGAGATCCGGGTGTGGACCGAGAAGCCCGAAGACCTCGCCCGTGACGGCGAGCTGACGGGGTCGGGAACTCTCGCGACGCCGACGCCGACCCCCGCGCCCGCGCCGGTCGGCGGCCGCGGATAGTCTGACAGTGCCGCTCGACAGACGCGACGAAGGGACAGGGATGGCACGACCCACCGGCAGGCCGACGGCCGCGGCGAAGGCGGCGATCCCGCAGCTCGACTGGAGCGCGGTTCGGCCGGCTCCCGTCGTCCTCGTGAGCGGCACCGAGACCGTGCTGGCCGACCGCGCGATCCGGCAGTTGCGCGACATCCTGAAGGCCGAAGACCCGTCGCTCGAGGTCTCTGACATCGACGCTGGCAGCTACGCGCCCGGTGAGCTCATCACCATGGCCAGCCCGAGCCTGTTCGGCGAGCCGCGGCTGCTCCGGGTCGAGAACGTCGAGAAGAGCAGCGACGCCTTCCTCGACGAGGCGCTGGCCTACCTCGAGTCACCCGCCGACGACACCTACCTGG
>Ga0068853_100003818_pt1 | contig 11539 bp, 7 predicted proteins | sample KBSCornC32_FD_65655 | JGI IMG/M metagenome (GOLD analysis project Ga0068853, IMG submission 65655) | Corn rhizosphere microbial communities from Kellogg Biological Station, Michigan, USA - KBS Corn C3-2 | ecosystem: Host-associated > Plants > Roots > Rhizosphere > Soil ... | reverse complement strand
CGCCTCCAAGACCTTTACAACCAGCGAAACCCTGCTCAACGCCTCCAGCGCGCTCCAGTGGATGATCGACGCGGGTGTCGATGACCCCTACGGCCGCGTCATCGCGCTGACCGCCGCTCCGGACAAGGCGATGGAGTGGGGCGTGGACGAGACGCGCATCCTGCCTTTCCCGGAAAGCATCGGCGGGCGCTATTCGCTCTGGTCCTCGATCGGCTTTCCGGCGGCGGTCGCGCTCGGCTGGGCGGGCTTCGAGGATCTGCTGGAGGGCGCCGCCGCGATGGACCGGCACTTCCGCACCGCCGCGCCGATGGACAATGCCCCGCTGCGCGCGGCGTTCGTCGATCGCTATTATGCGCGGGTGATGGCCTGTCAGACCCGCGCGGTCTTCGCCTATGACGAGCGGCTGCGGCTGCTGCCCAGCTATCTTCAGCAACTGGAGATGGAGAGCAACGGCAAGTCGGTGAAGCGCGACGGATCGCCCGTCGACGGGCCGACCGCGCCGGTTACCTGGGGCGGCGTCGGCACGGACGCGCAACATGCGGTGTTCCAGTTGCTGCACCAGGGCACGCACATCATCCCGGTCGAGTTCATTGCCGTGACGGAGGCGGGCGATCCCTTCGATCCGGCGCATCACGATACGCTGCTGGTCAACTGCTTCGCGCAGGGCGCGGCGCTGATGCGAGGCAAGGACAGCGACGATCCGGCGCGCAGCTATCCCGGCAACCGGCCATCCTCGACCATCCTGCTCGATACGCTGAGCCCCTTTGCGCTGGGGGCGCTGATCGCCTTCTACGAGCATCGCACCTTTGCGAACGGCGTGTTGATGGGGATCAACAGCTTCGATCAGTTTGGCGTCGAACTGGGCAAGGAGATCGCCAAGAGCATTGAGCGCGAGGGGGCGACGGGCTTCGATCCGTCCACCATGGCGCTGATCGAGCGGGCGCTGAGCTAGGCTTTTCTTCCCCCTCGGTTGCGGCGCTCCCGTCGATCACTCTCAGCGGTAAAAGCCGGTTGCGCGGCTTGGTACCCAACGCCCATATGCGCTCCAGCAGCAGCATTTGAGGATCGGCCATGAGCGACGATTTCGACTTCGACCTTTTCGTTATCGGCGCGGGGTCCGGCGGCGTGCGGGCTTCCCGCGTGTCCGCTTCCCATGGCGCGCGGGTCGCGGTCGCGGAGGAATATCGGGTCGGCGGCACCTGCGTCATTCGGGGGTGCGTGCCCAAGAAGCTGCTCGTCTATGGCGCGCATTTCGCGGAGGATCTGCACGATGCCCGCCGGTTCGGCTGGAACGTGCCCGAATGCTCGTTCGATTGGCCGCGCCTGCGCGACAATGTGCTCGGCGAAGTCGATCGGCTGAACGGCCTCTACACGGAGACGCTCGACAAGAACAACGTCACCATCTTCCACGAGCGCGCGACGGTGGAGGGGCCGAATGCCGTGCGCCTGGCCAGCGGCAAGGTGGTGACGGCGGGCAAGATATTGATCGCGACCGGCGCCTGGCCGGTTATTCCCGACATCGAAGGCAAGGAGCATGGCATCACCTCCAACGAGGTATTCCATCTCGACAGCCTGCCGGGGCGCATCGTGATTGCGGGCGGCGGCTATATCGCCAATGAGTTCGCCGGCATCTTTCATGAATTCGGCAGCAAGGTGACGCTGGTCAATCGGTCCGACGCGATCCTGCGCGGTTATGACCAGCAACTGCGCGACCGCCTGCTCCAGATCTCCATGATCAAAGGCATCACCTTCCGCTTCAACGCGCCGTTCGAGCGGATCGAGAAGCTGGAGGATGGATCGTTGCGCGCGCATCTGGGCGGCGGCGATCCGGTCGATTGCGATGCGATCCTGTTCGCCATGGGACGCGTGCCCCATGTCGTTGGCCTGGGCCTCGAAAATGCCGGGGTGGAGCTGAACGAGAAGGGCGCGATCCGTGTCGACGAACAGAACCGGACCAGTTGCGAGAGCATCTACGCGGTCGGCGACGTGACCGACCGCATCCAACTCACCCCGGTAGCGATTCGCGAGGGGCAGGCTTTTGCGGACACGGTGTTCGGCAACAGTCCGCACACGGTCGACTACAGCTGCGTGCCGAGCGCGGTCTTCTCGCAGCCGCCGATCGCATCGGTCGGCATGACCGAGGCGCAGGCGCGCAATTCGCTCGGCTCGATCAAGGTCTATTCGTCGGACTTCCGCGCGATGAAGAATGTGCTGGCCGGTCGCAACGAGCGCAGCCTGTACAAGCTGGTGTGCGACGCCACCTCGGGCAGGATCGTCGGCATCCACATGATCGGCCCCGACGCACCCGAAATCCTGCAAGCCGCCGCGATCGCGGTCAAGGCGGGGCTTACGAAGGCGGATTTCGACGCAACCGTCGCCCTGCATCCGAGCATGGCGGAGGAACTGGTGCTGATGCGGTGAGGCGCGTCAGCCAGCTATCGCGTCGGTCTTGACGAAATCAAGCAGATCGTTGAGCCGCACCCCCGGACCGCGCAGGCGGGGATCCTGCATGGCCTCCACGAACGACGCATATTCGGGGTGCGAGGGCATGAACACGGCCGCGCGGGCATATTGTTCGTTGGTGAAGGTGCCCCAATTGGTCATGCGCAGGAAATCGACCGAATCCGCGCCATAGCTGTGGCCCAGTTCGACCGCGTCGCCCATCTCGCGATAATTGTCGACCTGGACCGTGAAGGTGATGGTCAGATGGCCGATCTCGCCGGCCTGGCGCAGGTCGCGGATGAAGGCGAGATTGCTCTCCATCACTGGCCAGCGCGCGCCACGCCGCAGCAGTTCGTGGGTCGGGCCAGTCGCCGCGTCGAGGCTGACGCGCATGAATGCGACACGACCGCCATGCAAGGCAGGAAACTTCTCCCACTCGCGCGGGGTCAGCAGCATGCCGTTGGTCATCACGAGGAAACCGAGATCGGGATAGTCCTCCGCCGTCAGCTTTTCCATGAGCCGGCGGAAGTTCTTGCTGGCGAAAGGGTCGCCCGATCCGGTGATGTCGACCAGTTTGGCGTTGCGCAGCATCGGCAGGATGGCGTTTTCCTGAAGCTTGTCGAACCGGTCGCGCGTTGCGCTGTCGGCGGCGATCTTTTCGGTGCGGCAGCTGGGGCAGGAGAGGTTGCATGTCTTGTCATAAGCGAGCGTGACGCGCTCCGGTCCCTCGACGATCTCGGTGCGGTCATTCTCGATGATGTCGCGCATCTTGTCTGACAAAGCGGCGGCGCTCGTCTTGGTAGGCAGCGCGTTGGAGCTGATGTGTGGGCACGCCGTCTTGTTGCAATAGCGATAGGAGCCGTCGAGTATGCTCGCGCGAATATCCTGCGCGGTGGGTGAGTTCCACACGTCCTGCCAATGATCGGCTGCCGCCAGATTGCCGGCGGATTCCCGGATCCAGCTCGCGCAGCACTGATGGGTGGTCCCGTCGAGCACGTCGAACTTGGCGAAGGGGGTGGCGCAGAACCGGTCGCTCAGGTCGTATTTCGGGTTACCCGGATCGAGCAGGCCCTGCACATGGAACAGCGCCCCCTGCACGACGGGAACGAGGCTGTTGTTGACCGCGATCGGCTCCAGCATGTGCAGCGCGCGCCGGGGGTCGCCGGCAACGGCGATGGCGACGCAATGGAGCACCGTCATTTCGCCGACCCGGCCGATACCGCGCACGATGCGGCTCCCCAGTTCGCCAACGAAATTCGGAAAGTGCGCGATGAAGGCGGGCAGGTCGGCCCAGAGCTCGGGATGGTCGAGGCCGTCGGACAGGCGCTCGGTCATGAGTTCGATGACATCGTCAATGCTGAGGATGGCCTCGGATGCCTCCTGTTCGGCAGCCGTGAAATCCGGTTCGATCGACATGGGATCCCTTCCCCAAGGAAAATTCGCTATGGATGTCCGGCCTAGAGCGGCATGGTTAATATCGCGTAACCATAGGGCTTTACCAATCGCACTGCAGGAAGGGCTGTCTACTCCACCAAATACGGCACGACATGGCGATGGTCCGGGTCCACCCGGATCGGCCGGTCGATCGGCGGAAAGGCGCGCTGGTCGCAGCCCTGGCGCGGGCACAGGCGGCAAGACGTGCCGATCGGCGTCGCCGCCGCTTCGTCATGGAGGCGCAGGCCATCCGCGTAGATGAAGTTGGCGGCATGCTCGATCTCGCAGCCCAGTGCGACGGCGTAGCGACGTGGGGAGCGGGCATAGCTGCCGGAGGGTTTGACGAGCCCGCGCGCCATGGAGACGTAGCGGACCCCGTCGGGCGTCTCGCCCAGTTGTACCTGGATACGGTCGGGGATCGCCACCGCCTCATGTACGACCCACAGCGGACAGGCGCCGCCGAAGCGGGCGAACTGCAGGCGGGTGGCGCTGTGCCGCTTGGTGACATTGCCGGCCATGTCGACGCGGCAGAAGAAGAAAGGAATGCCACGCGCGCCAGGTCTTTGCAGCGTGGAGAGGCGGTGGCAGGCCTGCTCGAAACTGACGCCAAAGGACCGCGAGAGCGGGTCGATGTCGTGGCGCAGCGCGCGCGCCCGATCACGAAACCGGCGATAGGGCATCAGCAGCGCTCCCGCGCCATAATTGGCGAGGCCGATGTGGAGGAGCGAGTCCGTGCCGGGACCGCCGATGCGCGCGTCCGCAACCAGGCCGGTCAGCATGTCCCGCGCCTCCATTCGCATCAGTTGCACCGCCAGCAGAAAGGCGCGCGTCGCGGCGGGTTGCGCCGCGTTGATCTGCACGCTCATCGTTCGCGGGTCGAAGGCGCGTTGCATATCGCCGGGGGCATCGACGAACAGCGTCTCGCAGCCATGCCGGTCGCGCAACGCCGCGATGAGCAGGGCTTCCACGTCACCGCCGCCGATGCCCAGTTCCTCGGCCAGATCCTCCGCCCGGCAATCGAGCGCGTGGATATAGTTGCCCGCCTCGTGAAACCAGTCGCGCACCAATTCCCACGGCATGCGCGCGGCCGGGGCGGCGTCGCTGGCGAGCGCCTCCTCCATCATCGCGATCCGGTCCTGCGCCTGCCTCCAGGCATGGTGGAGGTCGACGTAGCGCGCGGCGAAATCTGGATAATGGAGCAACAGCCGCTCGGTCCGTTCCGGATCGGCCGGGGGCGATCCCACCGCCGGGCTGGCCATCGCCCAGTTGAATGCGCCCAGCAGTTGCTCCTCCTGCCGCTCGTCGAAGCTGGACCAATCGAGCGGGAAAGCGCGGGCGAGGGCGGCCTTCACCTTGGCGGTCAACGGCCGGTCGTCATTTTCGAGCTGCGACAGATAGCTGACTGAAATACCCAGCAATCTTGCCATGCCCGCCTGGTCCAGCCGTTGTTCCAGGCGAAGCTGGCGGACCTTGGGGCCGACGAAGAGACGAACGCCGCGTGTCATGGTGCTTCCTATTTTCCTATTGGTCGGGCCTAGATTGCAAATTTGCAATTTGCAAATCCGCAAATTCACATTTGCGCTTGGGCGCAAAGCCTGAAAGAGCGCCTCATCCGGGGCTATTCACCACAGGAACGATAATCCGCATGTCGAAGCTCGCCATTATCGAGAAGCTTGAAGAGAAGCGCAGTGCCGCCCGCATGGGCGGTGGCCAGCGGCGCATCGACAACCAGCATGGCAAAGGCCGCCTGACCGCGCGTGAGCGGATCGAGGTTCTGCTCGACGCAGACAGCTTCGAAGAGGTCGACATGTATGTCGAGCATAACTGCATCGACTTCGGCATGGACGAACAGCATATCCCCGGCGACGGCGTGGTGACGGGGTCGGGCACGATCAACGGCCGCCTCGTCTTCCTGTTCAGCCAGGACTTCACCGTTTTCGGCGGCGCGGTGTCCGAGCGGCATGCGATGAAAATCTGCAAGGTGATGGACATGGCGATGAAGGTCGGTGCGCCCTTCATCGGGCTGAACGACTCCGGTGGCGCGCGCATCCAGGAGGGCGTCGCATCGCTGGCCGGCTATGCGGAAATCTTCCAGCGCAACGTCATGGCGTCGGGCGTGATCCCGCAGATCAGCGTCATCATGGGGCCGTGCGCGGGCGGAGCGGTCTATTCTCCCGCCATGACCGATTTCATCTTCATGGTGAAGGATTCCAGCTTTATGTTCGTGACCGGCCCCGACGTGGTCAAGACGGTGACGAATGAGATCGTCACGCAGGAGGAACTGGGCGGCGCGGTCACGCATACCACCAAATCCGGCGTCGCCGACATCGCCTTCGAGAATGATCTTGAGGCGCTGCTGTCGGTGCGTGACTTTGTGGATTTCCTTCCGGCATCCAACCGCGAGCCGGTGCCGTCGCGCCCGACCGTGGACGCCTGGGACCGGGTCGAGGAAAGCCTCGACTTCGTCATTCCCGCCAACGCAAACCAGCCCTATGACATGCATGAAGTCATTCACAAGGTGCTGGACGAAGGCGACTTTTTCGAAGTGCAGCCGGCGCATGCGGCCAACATCATCTGCGGTTTCGGCCGGGTCGAGGGGCGGACCGTCGGCGTCGTCGCCAATCAGCCGATGGCGCTGGCGGGTGTGCTCGACATCAATTCGTCCAAGAAGGCGGGCCGGTTCGTGCGCTTCTGCGATGCGTTCGATATCCCCATCATCACCTTCGTCGACGTGCCGGGCTTTCTGCCGGGCGTGGGTCAGGAGCATAGCGGCATCATCAAGCATGGCGCCAAACTTCTGTTCGCCTATGCCGAGGCCACCGTGCCCAAGATCACGATCATCACGCGCAAGGCCTATGGCGGCGCCTATGACGTGATGGCGTCCAAGCATCTGCGCGGCGACCTCAACTTCGCCTGGCCGACCGCTGAGATCGCGGTGATGGGGGCCAAGGGCGCGGTCGAGATCATATTTCGCGGCAAGACCCCGGAAGAAATCGCGGAAAAGACCAGGGAATATGAGGACCGCTTCGCCAATCCGTTCGTGGCGGCATCGAAGGGCTTTATCGACGAGGTGATCCAGCCGCACTCGACCCGAAAGCGGATCGCGCTCGGCCTGCGCAAATTGCGTAACAAGAGTCTCGAGAACCCGTGGAAGAAGCACGATAATATACCGCTGTAATGCGCAAGAGGATAACCCCAATGTCTGAACTACAGGATGTCTACATCGTAAGCGGCGCGCGTACCGCGATCGGCGATTTCGGGGGCGCTCTCAAGGGCTTCATGCCCAGCGACCTCGGCGCCCGGGTGGTGGCGGAGGCGCTGGATCGCGCCGGCGTGCCCGCTGCCGATGTCGGCCATGTCGTCATCGGCCAGGTCATGCAGACAAGCGCGCGCGACTTTAGTTTGAGCCGGGTTGTCGCGCTGAACGCCGGCATTCCTTCGGAAGTCCCCGCACTGACGCTCAACCGGCTCTGTGGTTCAGGCGTGCAGGCGATCATCTCCTCCGCCCAGATGATGAAACTGGGCGAGGCCTCCATTACGGTTGCGGGTGGTGCGGAAAGCATGTCGAACGTGCCGTATCACGACCATTCGGCCCGATGGGGCCAAAAGATGGGCGACGTGAAACTGGAAGACGCGCTGACCCAAGGCCTGTCGGACGCGATCGGCGGCTATCACATGGGCATCACGGCGGAAAATGTCGCAGAGCGCCATCAGGTGACCCGCGCCGATATGGATGGTCTTGCGGTCACCAGCCACCAGCGCGCCGCCCAGGCCATCGCCGAGGGGCGATTCAAGGAGCAGATCCTCCCCATCGAGATCAAGACACGCAAGGGCGTGACCGTTTTCGACACGGACGAGCATGTGCGCGCGGACACGACCGTCGAGACGCTGGGCGCGATGCGGCCTGCGTTCAGGAAGGGCGGCTCGGTCACCGCCGGCAATGCGTCGGGGATCAACGATGGCGCCGCCGCTGTCGTGCTGGCGACGGGCGAGGAGGTCGCGAAGCGCGGCCTGAAACCGCTCGCCAAGATCGTCGCCTGGGGCCATGCCGGTGTCGAGCCGGACTATATGGGCGAGGGCCCGATCAAGGCGGTGCCGATCGCTTTGAAGCGCGCCGGCCTGTCGCTCGACGAGATCGACGTGATCGAATCCAACGAAGCATTCGCCGCACAGGCCGCCGCCGTCGCGAAGGTTCTGGGCTTCGATCCCGCCAAGGTGAATCCCAATGGCTCGGGTGTCTCGCTCGGCCATCCGGTGGGCGCCACGGGGACGATCCTGACGATCAAGACGATCTATGAACTGAAGCGCACGGGGGGGCAGTATGGCCTCATTACGATGTGCATCGGTGGCGGGCAGGGTATCGCCATGATTGTCGAGAATGTTAAGGAGTGATCGGACGATGAAACTCGGCAGGCTGAACCATATCGGCGTCGCCACACCCGATCTCGACGCCAGCATCGCCTTCTACCGCGATGTGATGGGCGCGAGCGACATCACCGAACCCTTCGTGCTGGAATCGCAGCAGGTGCGCGTATGCTTCGTCAACACACCGGGCGAAGACGGCACAGCGGGTACGCAGATCGAACTGCTTCAGCCGACAGCCCCGGATTCCGCAGTCGGCAAGTGGCTGGAGAAGAACCCCCTCGGGGGACAGCATCATCTCTGCTATGAAGTGCCGGATATTTTCGCCGCCAAGGCCTGGTTCGAGGGGCAGGGGAAGCGGGTGTTGGGCGAGCCGCGCATCGGCGCGCACGGCACGATGATCTTCTTCGTCCATCCCAAGGATATGGGTGGACAGCTGACCGAGATCATGGAAACTCCGAAAGAGGCGCATTGAACGGACGTTCGCAAATTGGCCCGTTCGCCCTGAGCGAAGTCGAAGGGGCCGCCCGAGCAAAGCCGAGGCTGTACCGAGGCACGCGACTCGGTCCAGCGTTCCGCTCGGCACAAGGCTTCGACTTCGCTCAGCCCGAACGGGAATGGGAATTGGGATTATGACCGACGAAACCGGAAAGACCGGCCCAACGCTGGACCAGTGGTCCGCCGCCGCCGCCAAGGAAGTGAAGGGCAAGGATCTCGTCTGGCAGACGCCGGAAGATATCGCCGTCAAGCCCTTGTACACGGCAGAGGACGTGACCGTCGATCCGGGTTTGCCCGGCTTCGCGCCGTTCACGCGCGGTGTGCGTGCGTCGATGTATGCGGGCCGCCCCTGGACGATCCGGCAATATGCGGGCTTCTCCACCGCCGAGGAATCCAACGCCTTCTACAAGCGCAACCTCGCGGCGGGGCAGAAGGGCCTGTCGGTCGCCTTCGACCTCGCCACGCATCGCGGCTATGACAGCGACCATCCGCGCGTCACCGGCGACGTGGGCAAGGCGGGCGTCGCGATCGACACGCTGGAGGACATGAAGATCCTGTTCGACGGCATCCCGCTCGACAAGATGTCGGTCAGCATGACCATGAACGGCGCGGTCATCCCGATCCTCGCCTTCTTCATCGTCGCGGGCGAGGAGCAGGGCGTCGATCGCAAGCTGCTCGACGGCACGGTCCAGAACGACATCCTTAAGGAGTTCATGGTCCGCAACACCTATATCTATCCACCCGAACCCAGCATGCGGATCATCTCCGACATCTTCGGCTACACCTCGCGCGAGATGCCCAAGTTCAACAGCATTTCCATCTCCGGCTATCATATGCAGGAAGCCGGCGCGACGCAGGTGCAGGAACTGGCCTTCACCATCGCCGACGGCATGGAATATGTGAAATATGGCGTCGCTTCCGGGCTGGACATCGACAAGTTCGCGGGCCGTCTGAGCTTCTTCTTCGCGATCGGCATGAACTTTTTCATGGAGATCGCCAAGCTGCGCGCCGCGCGCGTGCTGTGGCATCGGGCGATGACGACGCTGGGCGCCAAGGATGAGCGGTCCAAGATGCTGCGGACCCACTGCCAGACCAGCGGCGTGTCGCTGACCGAGCAGGATCCTTACAATAACGTCATCCGCACGACGGTGGAGGCGATGGCGTCGATGCTGGGCGGCACCCAGTCGCTGCATACCAATGCGTTGGATGAGGCGATCGCGCTGCCGACCGACTTCTCGGCCCGGATCGCGCGCAACACGCAAATCATCATCCAGGAAGAAACCGGGATGACCAAGGTCGTCGATCCGCTCGGCGGCTCTTACTATATCGAGGCGCTGACGCAGGAACTGGTCGACAAGGCGCAGGAGATCATCGACCGTGTGCAGGCCGAAGGCGGCATGGCGAAGGCGGTGGCGGCGGGCTGGCCCAAGGCGATGATCGAGACGGCGGCCGCCGCGCGGCAGGCCCGCGTCGACCGCGCCGACGATGTGATCGTGGGCGTCAACAAATATCGCCTCGCCAGCGAAGACCTGCTGGAGACGCTGGAAGTCGACAACGCCAAGGTGCGCGAGGGCCAGATCGCGCGCATCGCCAAGACCAAGGCCGAGCGTGACAGCGCCAAATGCGAAGCCGCGTTGCAGGCTTTGCGCGAAGGCGCCGCGGCTCCGGCGAGCCTGGAGAACAACCTCCTCGCGCTCGCGGTTGAATGCGCCCGCGCCCGTGCGACGCTCGGCGAGATTTCCGCCGCGATGGAGGAAAGTTTCAACCGCTACGGCACCACGCCCACCCCGGTGAAGGGTGTCTACAGCGCACCGTACGAGGGCGACAGTCGCTGGCAGCAGGTGCTGGATGGCGTGACGGCGGTAGAGCGTCGGCTGGGCCGAAAGCCAAAGATCATGATCGCCAAGATGGGCCAGGACGGCCATGATCGCGGCGCGAACGTCATCGCGTCGGCCTTTGGCGACATGGGCTTCGAGATCGTGTCGGGGCCATTGTTCCAGACGCCGGAGGAAACGGTCGTCGTTGCGTTGGAAAGCGGTGTCGACGTGGTCGGCGCTTCGTCGCTCGCGGCAGGGCACAAGACGCTGATCCCGGAGCTTATCAAGCTGCTGCGCGAAGCGGGCCGCAACGATATCAAGGTGATCGCGGGTGGCGTCATTCCCCCGCAGGACTATGAGTATCTGCGCGACGCCGGCGTACAGGGCATTTACGGCCCCGGTTCCAACGTCGTGGAATGCGCGGCGGACGTATTGCGCCTGCTCGGCCATAACATGCCGCCTGCGGGCGAACTGTCGGAGGCCGCCGAGTAGGCGGGAGGAAAGCATGAGCGACGAGACGCCTGTCACACAGCGGCTGGAGACGATGGCGGTGCACGCCGGGACGGAGCCTGATCCGACCACAAAGGCGCGCATAACGCCCATCTACCAGACCGCATCCTATGTGTTCGACAGCGCCGATCACGCGGCGTCGCTGTTCAACCTCGACGAGTTCGGCAACGTCTATTCGCGCATCATGAACCCCACCAATGGCGCGCTGGAGGCCAAGGTCGCGGCGCTCGAGGGCGGCGTCGCCGCGCTGGCCGTCGCATCGGGTCATGCCGCGCAGTTCCTGGCCTTCCACACGCTGATGGAGCCGGGCAAACACATCGTCGCATCGAACCGGCTCTATGGCGGCTCGCTCAACCAGATCGGCCTCAGCTTCAGGAAGTTCGGCTGGCTGTCCACGTTCGTGGATGCGGACGATGTGGCCAATGTCGCCGCCGCCATCACCCCTGATACGCGCGCTATCTTTATCGAAAGCCTCG
>Ga0068853_100003816_pt1 | contig 11546 bp, 9 predicted proteins | sample KBSCornC32_FD_65655 | JGI IMG/M metagenome (GOLD analysis project Ga0068853, IMG submission 65655) | Corn rhizosphere microbial communities from Kellogg Biological Station, Michigan, USA - KBS Corn C3-2 | ecosystem: Host-associated > Plants > Roots > Rhizosphere > Soil ... | reverse complement strand
CTGGCCGGGGCGCGCAATTTCGTCACGCTCGTGGTTGCGGTGAGCCCGCGCTCGGGAGGCAGTTTTGTCGCGCGCAACCTGGCCGAGGCGTTCGCGTTCGACGCTTCGCGCAGCGTGCTGCTGATGGACTGCAACCTGCATCATCCCGCGCAGCAGGCCGCACTCGGCGTCGACGGCGCGCACGGCGGCTTGATCGACTATCTTGAGCACGCGGGCAGCACGCCGCAACAGATTCAATATCGCACGCGCGTGCCGCGCCTGAGCCTGATTCCCGCCGGCACGCCGCGTGCGGCAAGCGCGGAGCTGCTCTCCGCGCCGCGCATGCGCGGCCTGGTGGATGGGTTGCGCGCACAGAGCGCGGACCGCTACCTGATCCTCGACGGGCCGGCCCTGAACGGATCGCCGGATGCTCTGCTGCTGTCGGAACTCGCCGACTATGTGGTGATCGTCGCGGCCTTCGGCCGGGATACCGCGGCGGCGATCAACCAGGCCGTCGCCGGACTCGATCCGAAGAAGGTTGCCGGAGTCACCTTCAACTATCCGCCCTGACCGTGGCCGGCACAGCACACATGTCGTCGCGCCGCCCGCTCGCGTGCAGTATCGGCCTCGTCCTTGCGGCGCTGGCGTTGCCGCTGCATGCATGGGAGCTGGGCTATTCGCTGGCGACCGCGCTCGGTTACAGCGACAACATCAACCAGAGCGCGACCGATCCGACCGGCCAGGCGATGCTGATTCCGCGCCTTGACTTCGATTTCAACGAAGACGGCGCCTATCTGCGTGCGCGCGCGGTCGGCCAGGTCGAATACCGCGACTACCTGCAGGGCGCGTTCGGCAACGAAGTGCGCGGGCAACTGTCCGGCATCGCAACCTGGATCATCCTGCCGCAGCGCCTGAGCTTCGACTTCGAGGACTACGCGGCCGTGCAGCCGGTCGACCTGCTGGCGGCCAATTCGCCCGGCAACCAGCAGCAGACGAACGTGTTCACGCTCGGCCCGACCTTCAATTTCCGTCTCTATCAGACACTCAATGGGCAGGCGGAGTTGCGCCTCACGCAAAGCACCGCCTCGCAGACGCACGAATTCGATTCCACGCGCGGCAGCGCGGCGTTGCGCGTACTCAAGGACCTGACGAAGCTCGATCGCGTGTCGGGAAACATCGAATATCAGGACGTGCATTTCATCGACCGTGGCGGCGGCCCCGATTACCGGCGCGCGGATGCGTACGCGCGCTATCAGAGCAAGCTTGCGCAACTGGACCTGGATCTGGGCGCGGGCTACTCGCGCCTGGACTTCGCGCAGGGTGGCGCGCACGGCGGCGCGCTGCTGCGCGGTGCGGTCAACTGGCATGCGACGCCGAGCCAGACGTTCACGCTGTCGGCGGCACGGCAGTTTTCCGATGCCGCGGTCGACCTGGTGGTCGATCCGGCCGCGTGGCTGGCGCAGAGCACCGGTGGCGGAATCGTCAGCGGCACGACGCCGATCAATTCGCAGGTCTACCTGGAACGGCGCATCGATGCGGCGTGGGCGTACCAGAGCGAACGCGTGCGCGTGCGCGTGCAACCGTACGAGCGCAAGCTCGCCTACCTGCTCGACCCGACGCTCGACGAGACCGCGCACGGCGTGATCGCCGGGATCAGCTATCGCGCGCGGCCGCTGTGGACGCTCGCGTTCGACGCTGGCGCGGAGACGCGCAGCTATTCGTTCATCGACCGCCGCGATCAGGATCGCCGCTACGACCTGAGTTTCACCGACCAGTTGGGGCGCCACTGGAGCGTGCGCTTCGACCTGATCCGCAACGAGCGCCACAGCACGGTGAGCGAGCAGGAATTTCGCGAAAACGTGCTGTTCTGCACCGTGATCTTCAAGCGATGAACGCCGCCATGCCGACGCGCTTGCTGATGCTCACCGACACCGCGATCCTCGGGCCGGGCGGGAGCGAGCGTTTCCTGCGCAACCTGCTGCAGCGCCTGGCCGCGAGCGGCGACTATGCGATCGACGTGCTGCAGCTCGCGCCGCCACCGGCGCAGGCGGCGCGCGTCGGCACATTGCAGCACGCCGCGATCCGGCTGCTGCATCGTCCGATCGACGCGATCTACGCGCCGGCCGGCCTGGCCGCGTTCGGTTTCGTCGCGCAGCGCGTGCTGCGCGGGCATTACGACATCCTGCAATCGCAGCACGAGAAGTCGGATCTGATCAACGCGCTGCTGCCGCGCCGGGCGCACGTGCGGCGCATCTCCAACCGCCGCGACATGGGATTCCAGAAGAGTGCGCGGGTGAGCGCCGTACTGCGGCGCGCGAATGGACGCTTCGACCGCATCGTCGCGCCGACGCATACGATCCTCGATGCGCTGGTGGCCGAGGAGAATGCCGATCGCGCACGCTGCCGCGCAATTCCCAACGGCGTCGACACCGACCATTTTCACCCGGCGGACGAGGCCGCGCGCGCGCGACTGCGCCAAGCGCTGCGCCACACGGGAGACGAATGCCTGATCGGTTGCGTGGCGAGCTTCACGCCGGTCAAGCAGCACGGCACGCTGATCGAGGCGTTCGCGCGCGTGCTGCAGGTGCAACCACACGCGCGCCTGCTGCTGGTGGGCGAGGGCCCGCTGCGCGGCGAGATCGAGGCGCAGATTGCCCGGCTCGGAATCGGTAGCCAGGTCGATCTGCTCGGCGCGCGCGCCGACGTGGAGAACATCCTGCCTGCGCTCGACATCTTCGTGCTGCCATCGAGCACGGAAGGCATGTCGAACGCGATCCTGGAAGCGCAGGCCTGCGCGTTGCCGGTGGTCGCCACCGACGTGGGCGGCAATCCCGATCTGGTGCAGCCGCGCATCAATGGCCTGCTCGTGCCGCCGCGCGCGCCCGCCGAACTGGCGCAGGCGCTGAGCACGCTCGTCGCACAACCGCAATGGCGCAGCGCGTTGGGCGACCGCGCCAGGCGGCGCGTGGCGGCCACCTATTCACTGGATGCCATGAGCGCCGGCTACACGGAGCTCTACAGGGAGCTGGCGCATGAAATCTGAATACCACGTACTGCATCTGCGCTCGAGCGCCGGACTGTACGGCGCGGAATACGTGATCCTCGGCCTGCTGCCAGAACTGGCGCAGCGCGGCATCGACAGCACGCTGCTGTGCCTGGACAACCAGTACCTCGACGAACAGCCGTTGTATACCAGGGCGCGTGCGCTCGGACTGCCGGCCGAACGCCTGCCTTGCCGAGGGCGCTTCGACTTCGCAACGGTCGCGGCACTGCGCGAGCGGCTGCGCACGCACCCGAAGCCGCTGCTCCACGTGCACGACTACAAGAGCGCGTTAACCGCATGGCTCGCGCGCGGCCGTGCGCACGTGCCGATCGTGGCGACCTCGCACGGTCAATTCTCCTCGACCACCTGGCTGCACCTGTACCATCTGCTCGAGTTGTCGATGATGCGCCGCTTCGAGCGCGTGTGCATCGTGTCCGCGGAAATGCGTCCGCTGCTGAGTCGCGCCGGCGTTCGCGAGGCGAACATCGTGCTCATCGAGAACGGCATCGACACGCGCCGCTTCTCGCCGGGTGCGCCGCCGCTCGCGCGGCGCGATTTCGACATCGACGATGGCAGCTTCGTGTTCGGCGCGGCGATGCGGCTGACCGAGCAGAAGAATCCGCTCGGCCTGATCGAAGCCTTCGCGCGCGTGGCCGAAGCAACGCCACGCGCGATGCTCGCGATCGCCGGCGACGGGCCGCTGCGCGAAGCGGTCAAGGTGCGCGCCGCCGAGCTCGGCTTGTCGAACCGGCTGCGCCTGATCGGCGCGCGCGACGATCTGGAGCGCTTCTACACGATGCTCGATGCGTTCGTGCTGCCGTCGCTGTATGAAGGACTGCCGCTCGCGCTGCTCGAGGCGATGGCCGCGGGACGCCCGATCGTGGCCACCGACGTCGGCGAAGTCGGTGCGGTGCTCGATGGCAGCGAAGGCACGCTCGTGCCGCCGGCCGACTGCGTGGCGTTGGCCAGGGCGATGCAGCGCGCGATGACGCGCACCCAATCCGGCGATGCGTTGCGTGCGCGCGTCGTCGAACGCTATTCGGTGCAGCGCATGGCCGACGATTACGCGGCTGTGTACCAGGACGTTTGGGGACGCCATGCACGCATCGCCGCCTGATTCGGGCGCAACGCCCGCGTCGTCGCGCGCCGCGTGGCTCGAGCGCCGCGCCACGCACGCCGACGCGGCGCAGGACGCGCCGAAAGAGCGCCACAACTGGTTCCTGTACGCATTCCTGGTGCTGCTGCCGTTGCAGAACGTGCAGACGGGCTACATCCCTAACCTCGGCGGCGGCTTCAACTTCCTCAACATCGGCTTCGCGCTGTCGCTGATCGGTGCGTGGCGCTGCCGAGGCACGCTCACGCACTGGAGTTCGGTGCACGGCTGGATCCTGGCATACATCCTCTATTCGCTGCTGTCGCTGTACGTGGGCTATGCGAATGTGCAATCCGAAACCGAGGAGCACTTCAACTTCCTCAAGGATTCGATCGTCGCGGTGCTGCTCGTGTTCATCGCGCAGATGAGCGTCAGCGGCTGGTCCACCCTCAAGCGCGTGATTCTGGTCACGCTGCTGCCGCTGCCGTACATGCTGCGCGTGACGTGGAACGAGCATGCCAGCGTCAGCCGCTGGCATTACAGCGACGCGCTGCGCATTTCCGGCACGTTCTCCGAGCTCGGCGCGAACGAGTTCGCTGCGTTCTGCGTGAGCATGGCAATCGTGCTGTTCGCGATCCTGCTGTCGGCGCGCCTGTCCATGAAGTGGCGCCTCGCGCTCGCCGCGGGCATCGCGTGCATGGCGCTCGGCGTGCTGTGGACCTATTCGCGCACCGCGTACATCGCGCTGCTGCTCGGCATCGTCTCGGTGATGCTGCTGTGGCGCGGGCGATGGAAGATGCTGCTGCCGCTGTTCGCGGCGGCGCTGATCGCGCCGAACTTCATCCCGGTTTCGGTCATCGAGCGCTTCGACAGCACCACGATCGAGGAAGGCAAGCGCGATGAAAGCACCGAGATGCGCTTCGAGTTCTGGAGCATCGCATGGAACAACTTCACCGAGCACCCGCTGGTGGGCAGCGGTTACCACACGTTCCATCATCACGAGATCAATCCGCGCAACATGGACACGCACAACTTCTTCATGCGCGAGCTCACCGAGAAGGGCCTGATCGGAATCTTCATCACGATCGGCATGCTGCTGTCGATCCTGCGCGCGTGCTGGCGCACGATGCGCGATGCGCCGCCCGGCAGCCTGGCCTATGCACTGGGTCTGGGCATGGTCGGCGTCTGGCTGGCGCTCATGCTCGGCAACTGCTTCGGCGACCGTTTCACGTACTACCCGGTGATCGGCTACTTCTGGGTCTATCTCGGCCTGACGCTGAAAGCGCGCGAGCTGGTCGACGGCGGCGAACGCGCGACGCCGGCTGCGCGCGTCGGCGCTCCGCGGCGCTTTGCGCTGCCGCGGCAGGAGGGGGCGCATGTCTGAGCACGTGCTGCCGGTGCTGATGTACCACGGCTTGCATGCCGGGCCGCACTCGCACGGCGTATTCGATGCGGTATACAGCGTCGAGCCGCGCGCGTTCGCGCAGCAACTCGACTGGCTTGTCGAAGCGGGCTATCGCAGCGTGCGCCTGCGCGATGCGGAGCAGGCGCGGATCACCTCGCGCTGCGTGGTGATCACGTTCGACGACGGCGACGTATCGAACCGCGAGATCGCGCTGCCGCTGCTGGTCGCGCGCGGCATGACGGCGGAATTCTTCGTCACTGCCGATTTCATCGGCCGGCCGGGCTACATGAGCCGGGAGGATGTGCACGCGCTTGCCGCGGCGGGCATGGGTGTGCAGTCGCATGGACTCAGTCACCGCTACCTCGCGGAGTTGCCGGCGGGTGAGCTCGAGAACGAATTGCGCAGGAGCCGGCAGCAGCTCGAAACGATCAGCGGCGAACGGGTCGAGGCGCTCGCGCTGCCCGGCGGACGCGGCGGGGAGCGCGAGCGCCACATGGCGCTCCGGCTCGGCTATCGCGACGTGCTCAATTCGGTACCCGGCTGCAACCGTCGCTTCGCGCGCGGGCGCTACCTGCAGCGCCTGGCGATCACGCGCGAGCTGGCGCTGCAAGACTTTGCGCGCCTCGTGCAGTGGCGCGGCGTGTTGCCGCGCGCGCGCCAGCTGCGCTATCACGCGCTCGCCTGGATGAAGCACGCACTCGGCAACCGGCGCTACGAGCAGTTGCGCAGGCGAGTACTGGAACGATGAGCATCGTGGTGTTCTGGACCAGCGTGATCGTCGTCGGCTACACCTATGCCGGCTATGCGATGGTGGTGGCGGTGCTGGCGCGACTGCGCGGTTCGGTGCCGCTGCAGGCGGACGCGACCCCCGCGCTTACCGTCGTGATCGCGGTGTACAACGAGGCGCCGCGCATCGCGGCGCGCGTGCGCAACCTGCTCGAACAGGACTATCCCGCGCCGTTGCTGCGCATCGTCGTGGTCAGCGATGGCAGCACCGACGGCACCGAGCACCTGGCCGCCGTTGGCGACGCGCGCGTGCGCGTGCTGGCGCTGCGCGAAAACTGCGGCAAGGCAACGGCGCTGAATGCGGCGCTGGCCGTGGTCGAAACGGAGCTGGTCGTGTTCACCGACGCGCGCCAGCGCTTTGCACCGGACGCATTGCAGCGGCTGGTCGCCGCGTTTGCCGACCCGCGCGTCGGCGCGGTAACCGGTGAGCTTGAGATCGACTCCGCAGGCGGCGTGCCCGCGCCCGCGGGACTTTACTGGCGCATGGAAAAGTTCCTGCGCGAGCGCGAGGCGCGGCTGGGCTGGCTGCACGGCGTGAGCGGGGCAGTGTATGCACTGCGCACGGGACTGTTCCGCGCGCTGCCGGCCGGCACGCTGCTCGACGACATGTGGATTCCGCTGCACGCCGCCTTTGCCGGTTATCGCATCTGGATGGCGCGCGACGCGATCGCCTACGACGTGTCGAGCGCGAGCGCCGCGGAAGAGTACCGCCGCAAGCTGCGCACGCTGGCCGGCAACTGGCAACTGCTGGCGCGTTTGCCGCGCCTGCTCGATCCGCTGCGCAACCCGGTCTTCCTTGCCTGGGTGTCGCACAAGCTGCTGCGGCTGATCGCGCCGTGGCTGCTGATCGCCGCGTTGCTCGCGTCGATGCGGATCGACGAACCGTTTTACCGCGTGGCGTTCTACGCGCAGTGCTGCGCCTACCTGCTGGCGCTGCTCGCGTTGCTCGCCCCGCGCATGGCCGCGCACGTGCCGCTGCTGCCGGCCGCGGCGAGCTTCGTCATGCTCAACGCCGCAGCCTTGCTCGCGCTGCCGGCGAGCGTCGCGCTCGACGCGCGCGGCTTGTGGAAGAAGCACTGATGGCGCGCATCCTGGCCCTCACGTCGCGCCTGCCGTATCCGCCCCGCGAGGGACACCAGCTGCGCTCGTGGCACCTGCTGCGCGCGCTGGCCGCGGTGCACGAAGTAACGCTGCTGAGCGTGGTGCGCGACGACGACGCACCCGCCGAGTGTGGACCGCTGCGCGACATGCTGCATCGCCTCGAACTGTTTCCGCTGCGCGCGCAGCGGTCGCGCGTCGCGCTCGGCGCGGCGCTGCTGGCTGCAACGCTGGGACCGCGCCCGTTCGTCGCGCACAAGTATGCGTCGGGAAGGATGCGCGCGCGCATCGCGCAACTGGCGCAGGAGTCGGACCTGATCCATGTGGACATGCTGCCGTTGCTGGCGAACGTGCCCGGCGCCACGGGCGTGCCACTGGTGCTGAATGCGCACAATGTCGAACACCAGTTGCTGCTGCAACGCGCGGCGAGCGAGCCACGCCGGGCGCAACGCGCGTTTCTGCGCATGCAGGTCGCGAAGCTGGCGCGCTTCGAGCGCAGCGCATGCGCGGCGGCGACGCACGTGCTGGCCTGTTCCGCGGACGATGCGGCGCAGCTGTCCGCGCTCTGCCCGAGCGCCGCGGTGAGCGTCGTGCCGAACGGCGTCGACGTCGAACGCAATCGGCCCGGCGACACGCAGCCTGCGCATCCGGCACAACTGATTTTCGTCGGGCAGATGGGCTGGTTCCCGAACCGCGAGGGCGTGGCCTGGTTCCTCGCGGAGGTGCTGCCGCGCATCCTTGCCGCGCGCCCCGACACACGCTTCGTGCTGGTCGGCAAATCGCAGGGCGTGCAGGTACCGGCTGCGCTGCGCGCGAACGTGCAACTGGCCGGATTCGTCGCGGACCTGAGCGAATCGATTCGCGCCGCCGCCGTCTATGTCGTGCCGCTGCGCAGCGGCAGCGGCACGCGCCTGAAGGTGCTGGAGGCGATGGCGTTCGGCAAGGCGATTGTCACCACGCGCATCGGCGCCGAAGGCATCGATCTCGCGGACGGCCGCGAAGCGTTGTTCGCCGATACCGCGGAGCAATTTTCCGCCGCGGTGCTGGAACTGCTCGACGATCCGCGTCGCGCCTGGCTACTGGGCCTGGCCGCGCGGAAAAAGGCGCAGGCGCATTACGACTGGAATACGATCGGCCGCGAGCTGGTGGCGCTGTACGAGCGCATCCTGGACGTCAGTGCCCAGCCGCGCGCCAGCGATACTGCAGTTCTCCGACCAGCTCGTGGAGCGCCGCTTCCGTCTTGATCAGCGCGGAACTCTGCGGCACGTAGTAGCCGATGCCACCGGGCGGGATATACACGCGCGCGCTGGCGTAAGCACACGCCGCGAAGCCCTGTGCCTGAAATGCAATTTGCGCGCGCGGCAGATGCAGCGCGGAACTGACCAGCCAGATGCGCGGTGCGAGCGGCGGCTTCAGGTCGCGCAGCTGCAACGCATTTTCCCAGGTGGTCTGCGAACGATCCTCGCGCCGCATGACTTGCGCGGGCACGCCAAGTTGCTCCGCGAAACGCTGCAGCAGCGCGCTTTCGCTGATCGCAAACGGACCGCCGCCGGCAAATACCAGCGTCGCACCGGGCGTGCGCCGCCACAATTGCACGCCGGACAGCGCACGCTGGATGCTCTCGGCGCGCAGCGCGGCGAAGTCGTCGTCGGTGCTGGGCTCACGCTGGAAGCCCGCCGACAGCACCACGATCGTGTCCGGTGAAGGCGTGCCGCAAGACTCGGCCGGCGGCACACGTGTTTCGATCAGCCGCACCAGCGCGTTGGCGCCGAGCGGCGTGACCGAGACGACCAGCACGATGGCCAGCAGCGCGCCGATCCAGCGCAACCCACGCGGCAGGCGCCGCCACGACAACAGCAGCACGAGCGCCAGCAGCAGTCCGGCACCGAGCGGCGACAGCAAGGCATTCATGCGCGCTTCCTTTCGTGATCCAGCATCACGACCGCGCCTTTGTAACACACGCGGCCGCGCACGCAATGCGCAGCCGCGAAAAGCCTCAGGTGCAGGTGTTGCCGGCCGACGTCTGGAAGTCCGCCGAGAAGATGTTGTCGCAGGACGACGTGCCGTTGCCCTGGATCTGCAACGCGCCGATGTCGTAACCGCCGAGCGTCGGCCGCGGCAAGCCGCGCGCATCGACCGCGAGCACGCCCAGCGAGATTTTCGCATTGTTCACCAGCGGACTGGTGGGCAGCGGTTCGCCGTTGAAGTGGAACAGGTCGGAATTGGCGACCTGCGGATCGACATTGCAGATGTTGCCGTTGCCCGGCGGACAAAAATCGTCCTTGACCTGGTACACGAGGTTGCCGTCGTAGGTCACCGGCCAGCTTGAAGGACCCGAGTCCCAGAAGAACAGGCACGATTGCTGCTGACCGGACTTCGGCCAGTCCGGCTTGCCGATCAGCGTATTGTTCTGGATCGCGACGCTCGAGGTGCTGTTGCCATTGATCGCCAGGATCAGGCAATCGCCCTCGCTGGTGATCGTGTTGTAGCGTACCAGCGCGTGCAGGCCGGCCTGTACCGACAGCACCAGCGCATTGCCCATGGCGCGGCACTGGTCGCCGGCCGTGTTGCTGCCGCCGGAGTTGTTGCCGCTCATGTAGTCGATGCCTTCGAAGTACGAGCAGTTGCCGACGATCACGGAGTTTTCCACGGTCGGCGAACCGGCCACCTTCATCTGGTTGCCGGCATTGCCCTCGGCGTGCGAACGCTCGACCGAGATCGTCGCGGTGGTGTCGGCGTACAACAGGTCCAGACCATCCTGCGTGTTGTTGTGGAAATACGAGTCGACGAATCTCCAGTTGCCGCTGGTCTTGTTCGTGCCCAGTCCGTCGCCGTAACCGCCTTCCTGCTGTCCCCAGCAGCCGACGATCTGGCGCTCCGGCCACGTTTCACCGCAGCCGTTCCAGCCCACTTCCACGCTCTGGAACAGCATCTGCCCGGAATTGGAGGAACCCGCGGACTCGCCCAGGTCGCCATCCCAACCGCCCCAGCCGTTCGTGACGATCTTGACGCGGTTCAACGTCCAGTTGCTCAGGCGGCCGGCGAGAATGCCGTAGTTGGCCATGCCGTGAATGTTGACGTCCTGCAGCGTGACATTCGTCGAATCCTTGGCGTACACGCCAATCGGAGCCCAGTTGCCATACGGCGGATTGGAGCGGTTGCACGCGAGCGGGCTGTTGCCGCCGAGGTGCGACTGGATGCACTGGTCGTGATCGGTGATTTCCAGGCACGACAGCGTGACATTGTTGCTGTTGACCAGCGACACGACGCTGGTCGAACGTTCGCTGCCCCACAACTGCGGAGCCGCCGGGCAGCCCTGGTCCCAGCCCTGGCCGAGGATGCGTGTCGGGGTCAGCGCGGTCGGACCACTCGGTACGGACGCCATGAAGCAGTCCCAGGACCAGCCCTGGTTGCAGGCGGGAAAGGATTTCGCGCCGGGGGCATTCAGGCCCATCTCGTAGCTGCCGGAGCCGATGATCAGCGTGTCGCCGCCATGCAGCGGGATGACCGGGTTCGCGCCGTCGCCCTGCGGCGGCAGCGCATCGAATGGATGATGCCACGCGCAATTCTGGCTGCCGGTGTACGGCGCATCGCTCAGTCCGTTGCACTGGGCGGCGGTGCCGCCGTCGGTGCGTACGTAGTAGGTGGCGGCATTCGCGGTGCCGAGGGCAAGCAGGGGCAGCAGCAGGCTGAGGCCAAACAGTAGTTTCTTCATCGATCCCAACGCAATTCAAGGACGGCTACGGCCCGGCAAGCGTCCATGAAATTCGGGGCGACATACGCGAGAGCTATCCTGGGTGCTGGAAATTTCTTCCAGCAGCGCTCGCTTAAAATCAGACGTATGCCCGACCTGTTCGGGATCCCGGATTGACAAGTTGCGATAATCCATCGCTCCTCGAGGAACACGCCTTGTGGCGGGCTCAACGGAGCGTTGGCAAGGACTATCGCGGGTACTGCAAACGGCGTCTAATCTGGATAAAAATGTTGCCATGGAAAATTGCGCGGCGCAACCGGCAATTTCGGGTATTGTGAACTGCGGCGCGATTTTTATTCGGCGAGTTTCTTTAATTGCAATAATATTTTAACCGATATTTTAAAATATACCGGACTCAAGCCTTGAAAGTGGCGAACTCTACTGTAAT
>Ga0068853_100003815_pt1 | contig 11548 bp, 17 predicted proteins | sample KBSCornC32_FD_65655 | JGI IMG/M metagenome (GOLD analysis project Ga0068853, IMG submission 65655) | Corn rhizosphere microbial communities from Kellogg Biological Station, Michigan, USA - KBS Corn C3-2 | ecosystem: Host-associated > Plants > Roots > Rhizosphere > Soil ... | reverse complement strand
GTATTTTTTCCGTGCCTCTGCTGGCTGGCTGGCGTTTAGTCTTCAGGCGAAGCCGGACAGGCAGCGAGAATGACGCTCACTGACTCGCGACGGCGGGCGCAGTCGGACGGGGCTTGGCAGTTTCTCCCCCGCGTCGTGGTGTTTGATACTCACATGTGCGCTGACCGTCAAACCTGGATTTGATTGCGCTGGCGCGGGCGGTAGACTGATGGCATGGCTGGCAAAATGAGCTTCCCGAACCTGCGGCTGACCGACCGCCACGGCCTCGACGGTGGACTGCTTGATTGTTCCCCCGTACGACAGAATTAAGACATGACTCCCCCGTTCGATACCCTGCTCGCGAAGCTGGCAGCTCTGCTGATTGCCGTCTGCCCGACGGCGTTTGAGATTGGCGTTTCGGCGTATCGAACCGAAATCGCGGCACACACCATTCGCCGGCTCGGCGGGGATTTTGAGGTCGAAGAGGGCGGACCGGCGTGGATCAGACAATGGCTCGAAGACAACTGGCCTGAGCACGCCATCGCGCTCGATCATATCGTCGAGGTCGATTTTTACTACAGGCCCGCCACAGACAACGACGTCGCGAAATTGCGGGGACTCACGAACCTGCGAGAGCTTCACCTCAACGGCACAAAGGTTACGGACGACGGTTTGAAACATCTTGCCGGCTTGCGAAATCTCCGGATGCTGATTCTTGGAACCTTCTGGGGGAGAACAACTGAAATTGGCGACAAGGGGCTCGCACATCTCCGCCATCTGGAAAACCTGGAGATCTTGTGCCTTCGCGACATGCGCGTCACGGCCGCTGGCCTGGTGCATTTGCAGGCTTTGGAGCGGCTCACCGATCTGGAGCTCTCGCCACTCAACTGGAACGATGAGGCCGTGTCTTATTTGCGCAAAATGCGGCATCTGAAACAGCTTGCGATCTTTGGTCGCAGCGTGACCGACGCCGGAATCGCACATCTGGCCGGCATGACCGGGCTGGAAGAACTGAGCCTGGAGAATACCGCGATTACCGATGCCGGGCTCGCATCTCTTCGAGACTTGACCAATCTGCAAACACTGAATCTGAACGGCACCGACATTACCGATGCCGGGCTCGAACACCTGCGCGGATTGACCAGCCTGACGCATTTGAAACTTTGCGGCACGCGGATGACCGGGCCGGGGCTGAAGCATCTCTCCGGCCTGACGCAGCTCGACGACCTGGAACTATCTCAGACGCCGTTGCAGGACGGCGGCCTGGCACATCTTGCGGCGTTGCCCCAGTTGGCGATGCTGAACCTTGCGGGAACCCAGTTGACCGACGCCGGGCTGAGGCACCTTCAACCATGCGAGAAGCTCCGCGTGCTCGATTTTTCCGGCACGACAATTACCGATGCGGGGCTCAAGCAAATCGCGGCATTTTCAGGACTGTGGTCCCTGTGCCTCAACAATACGGGCGTGTCCGATCAAGGGCTGTGCGACTTACCTGCCGGCATCGGCGTCCTCGAACTCAGCGGCAAGGAAATCACGGATGAATGCATCGAGAGTTTGAACCGGCTGAGTCGGCTCTCCTTTCTGTCGCTGCGGGGCACGAGCGTCACCGATGCGGGTCTGGCGCTGCTTTCGAACCTGGGAAAGCTCAACGACCTGGAGCTCGAGGGACCGGGCGTCACAGACGAGAGTCTACGAGGGCTGGCCGGGTCAAAAAGCCTTCAGACGTTGAAGTTGAACGGGACGAGAATCACAGATCGCGGGCTCGCTCATCTGGAGTCCCAGACCGGACTGATGTGGTTGTACCTCAATGATACGCTTGTCACAGGTGCGGGTTTTGTACATTTGAAGTCGATGGAAGTTCTGAAAGAAATCCATCTCGATCGGACGCCAGTTGTCGCAGCCAATTTGTCGCACCTGCATGAGCTTCCTTATGTCTACAGGATCACTCTCAACGGGACGCACGTGGCGGATGCCGATCTGGATATTTTCCAGCCAATGAAATTGCAATTCGGGCTCGATTTGAGCAACACGGCCATCACTGATGCCGGCCTGGCGAAACTCGGGAAGATAACGCGGATCAGTTCTCTGAGCCTCGGAAATACTCGCATCACCGATGCTGGCCTGTCGCAGATCGCCGGCCTGGAGAATCTCCGCGTCCTCGATGTCAGCGGCACCCAAGTCACCGACGCCGGCCTGGCCAATCTGAAGAGCCTGCTGCGACTGCGCACCTTTGAGCACGCGAACACGCGAGTGACGTCAACGGGCATCAACGAGCTGCGCGCCGCCCTGCCACGTCTGATCGTCGAACGCAGATATGTTGTGAAAGACAGACGTTGAACTCGCGTCTCTCGTTCCTCGCGTGTGGCCGTCATCATTCTTTGGGCTAGCGGATGAATGTTTGGCATTCATCCGGGCGTTCCGCTGTCCGGTGGTGAGCCGCGACGGGAAATAGAATGGACGAACAGCGCGCCGGGCTACCGCTCTGCCACTACGGAATTTCTCGATACAGGTGAGGCGCCTCTGGCTGCAACAACATGACTGAGCATGCCGAGTCAATCTGTCCGCTGACTGGTTCGAAGTTACCGTCTTTGCGCTGCTTGAGGAAGAGCAGGTAATTTGGTTTGCCGCCTTGCATGCCCCCCCTGGTCGGGAACACTTTCTGAAAATCCGCGACGTAAGCTTGGCTCGTGACAAGCTTAACTCCTCCGGGCAACGTCGTTCCGTTAGCAATCACGACGTAATGCACCAGATTCAGCTCCTTCCCCGGGACTTCTCCCTTGAGGACGCTTTGAATGTCGAAGCCAGTGAGTTGACCTTTGAATACGACGTCTCCCATCTCCGGCATATCGGCCGGGTCGTCCCATCCTCCGGTCGAGGCGACCGTGGCGACGACGACGATATCTGAAGTCTTGGTGAGCTTGTCGTAATTCCATGTCTGAATGATGCGGGCGTCTGCTGGAGCCGAAAGCACAGCGACTACGAATAACCCGACCAGGTTTCTGACGAACATGGCTTGCGTTCCTTTCCTTGAATAATTCCTAATCCCTTCCCGTGTCTATCATTTATGCCGGAACTGGACAACGGGATTTATCCTTCTAACGCGTTGTTCGGAAAGTCACAGCGCAGGTTCGCCTTCACGCCACCGATCCACGGCAGGTATGATGCCGGCCATCATGGATGAACGACAGACAACGCGGGGCGGGCCGCTCTACTGGCTCGGGCAAAGGTCCAGGCGTTTTTGGATCGTCGTGGCCGTCGTGATCTCCGTCTCCTACGCGGCGAGCTTCGGACCTGCGTGCCGCTTGGCGGACCGCGGGAACATATCCGTCGAACTGACCGCCGAATTCTACTGGCCGGTCATTGCGGCAACTCGATCGGGTGAAATCAGGTGGGTGATGCTGAGGTACGTTAGGCTCTTTTTGCAGAAGCCGAGAGTCAAGATGATCGCAGGTCCACCGCAAGACATTATCTCGAAATTGTACCCACTGACGTGGGAAGAATTGGATCGTGAATCTGCGAAAGCGGTTGACTCCAGATGACCATCCTCCTCCCCACCTTGGCCGCCGCCTTCGCTGCGTTCTGCGTCTGGCTGGCGGTGCGGATCGTAAACCGGCAGGAGCGGTGGGCGAAGTGGACGCTGGGGATGGTCGTTGGATTACCGGTGTTGTACGTCGCGGGTTTTGGGCCGGCGTGCTGGCTGTGCGAGCACGGAATCTTGGGACAGAATGCGGCATGGGCTGCATTTCGGCCGATGACGTGGCTGGCGTGCAATGGGCAACCGCTGGTAGCTGACGGAATCCGTTCTTATGCAGTTTTTTGGGGCGATAAGAGGCGAATCAGGTCATTCATGGAGCGCGGTGAATCGTGGACGTTCGCATGGGCCGAGCGCGAGGTACGACTCGCAGATTCCGTGTCGCCGATTGATTTTGAAGTTGAGCTTAGCGACCAACAAGCCCACGAAGAAAGATTACAGGCCGAGCGGGAATATTGGGCGAAAAAAGCGCTGAATCGGTCACGACGGCACTTGACCGAATGAGTGCTCCTCACCCTGTCAAGGATCGCCCCAAACCGATCTAGCCATCATGGAACCCACACATCATATCCGGCTCACGAGTGGGGAATCGCAGACGCGATTCGAGTGGAGCGGTTTCGACGGCGACGATTGCTTTGAAGATTTCCAGATCACCGTCACAGCATACGGGCAGTCGCGAAGTTTTGAGTTCGGCCCGTGTGCTGCTGCCGGCCTTCGGAAGATGACCAGGTTTTTCAACGATGTCACGCAGCCCACAGTGGGGCCGAGTTTCAGGCATCGAGACATCCGTCACTGTGACGTTTACCAGTTGGGAGACGACTACCGTTCCGCGGTCCGTTTCGAAGGCAGCGGCTTACTTGAGGAATTTCACATCCACCGCCCGATTCTACAGATTGACGGATGAATCATCCGATCCAGCAGGCGGACGCGGGCCGTTACGCTGTGTTCACAATTTACATGCGCATAGGTCGTAGCGCCGTTTTGCGCTCGACCGAATGGCTGGGACGGCGTAAATGGGAATTAAGGTGATGGCGCTTCTGTGTGCCAGGGCCCCTCAGAGAACCAAATTAAACGGTCGTCGTTGAGAAGTGGCCAGACATCACTGGCAATGCCAAGTCGCGAGTACCAGAGAAGCGGATCGCGGATATGGGAGCGCTCGTCAAGCATTCGCGAGAAGAACGGGCGATAAATGGCAACGATAGGCCGCCCGCCAAAACCTGTTCGCTGGCTGATCCAGCACGCCGGCCCGAAGCTGACCGGATAGACCACGAGAGCTACGGCCACCACCACCGTCGCCCGGAACGGCACGCCGGGTTTCTTGCGGCATGTCATGGAATGCCCGTTAATGGATTGAAACAAGATGGGCAAAGTCTCGGGTCAAATCTTGTTAAAGGCCTAAAAATCGCCTCGCACCGACTCTTCCAACGTGGACGATTAGCGAATCCGCCGCACGATCTCTCCTCCAAAGTGGTCCAGACGTAAATTGGCGCGACAACCCCAAAACCCATTGGTTCTGGTCTGACGGCAGCGCAATATGACCCGGCATAAACCGCAAAGGTCGTCGCCAAGAGGGCAACAACCCACATGTTCTTTGATGGCTTCGTGCGCTGGCTCATGGGCGGATTCTAGCTGACGTAGGATGACCGCGCGAAGGGCGGCTTAGCTTAACTGGGATTCACTGTCAGGTCGGCCGCCGGTACACTGCCAACATGTCGTCAACAGACCCCAACAATTTGCCTGTCGGACCGCGCCGATTGTCCTTCCCGCTACGTCAGCCGCTCTGGGCTGTTGTCGCAATCGCGCTGATCGTTTTCGGCTACTGCCTTCTGAATGCAATTCGTGACGCGCGCGAGGCCGCGCGGCGATCAAACTGCAAAGGCGAGTTGAAGCAGATCGGACTTGCTTTGCTCATGTATCGCGAAAAATATGGGTGTTTTCCGCCACCTTATGTCACGGACTCGAATGGGCGGCCGGCCCACAGTTGGCGAGTCCTCATTTTGCCATTCCTCGATCACACGGCTCTCTACAATGAATATCGGTTTGATGAGCCTTGGGACGGACCGAACAACCGCAAGCTGTCGCGTAAAATTCTCATGTGGTCTGATTACTCCATGTATCATTGCCCGAGTGACCGTCCGGCCTCCGGGGAGCCTGACGCGACCATGACCAGTTACGTGGCTGTTGTGGGGCCAAAGACGGCATGGCCTGAACGCGGCTGCGTCAATGACATTGCGGACGGGCCAGAGAGCACTTTGATGGTGGTTGAGGTGGCCAATTCCGGCATCAATTGGATGGAGCCACGCGACCTGCAAGTATTGCAAATGCCGCCGACGATCAACTCCAGCGACGGACAGGGGATCTCGAGCAAACACCAGGGTGGCGCACATGCGGCGACCGTCGACGACGCTGTCCGTTTCTTATCCGATAAAACGACCGTAAGCGCGTTGAGCGGCGTTTTGACGATCGGCGGCGGAGAGAAGGTATCCTGGGAGGATTTTTGACCCAGCGTGACGATCGTTGAACCGCAAGTGCGCTGTGACCTACACCTACATGCGGGCCCCGCAAGCGGGATTCATTGAAATCGCTAAGAGCGATAGAATACGGGCATGTCTAATTCGCACAAATCGCGATTCGGCGCGCCGCACTGGGGCTGGGGACTGTTGGCGACTGTTGTGCTGGGAGTTGGGTTTGCTGGAATCTCAATATGGCTGCCCTGGAAGCGAGAACAGGATGTGATCGAGAAGGTCAAATCCTGGGGTGGGTCGACCACCACGGCGACGACGACGTATCCCGATTTGTTTCAACGGATCATCGGTGGCGATCCATTTGCCGGCTCCAAATTTTTCGACCGGGTCGACCGGGTCAATTTTCATCGCGGACCGTCAATTAGTAATGCTGAGGTTGCTCAATTACGCGGCTTGGCGAGTCTCGAGCAGTTATACCTTGATGGCACGTTGGTGACGGATGCCGGCCTCGCGAGGCTAGATGGATTGGCCAACCTCCGCATTCTCGACCTTTCTGGCACCTCAGTAACGGACGCCGGCTTGGCTCACCTGGGCACGTTGCCGAGTCTCAATTATATACGCCTGGATCGAACGGCTGTCACTGACGCAGGCATAGCTCAACTCCGCAAATGCAGCAGTCTCGAAGACATCTCGTTGAAACAAACCGGAGTGACAGATGCCGGTCTTGCCGAATTGAGGGGTTGCCCGAACTGTCGCAATCTGTGTCTCGACGGAACGGCAGTGACCGATGCCGGACTCGCCTATTTGAGTGAGTTTAAGGGACTCCAAGTCCTTTCGGTCGGGGATACGGCAGTGAGCGATGTCGGCCTGGCTACGCTGAGCCGAATGAATACCCTTTACAGCCTGTCCTTAGCTCGGACTAGAGTGACCGACGTTGGGCTGGCCTACTTGGGCCGTCTCACGCATCTGAGTTCTCTCGACCTATCAGAGACGAGGATAACGGATAGGGGCCTTGCGCATGTGAGTGGTTCCGACAGCCCTATGGGGCTTTGCCTGGACCTGACCGGTACGGCAATTACTGATGCCGGGCTGGTTCACTTTAGTAAACTGGAATCGCTTAGGACGCTTTGTTTTGGCCGGACTGCGGTAACCGATGCGGGACTGGTCGAACTTGCTCGCTTAAAGTATCTCACCCTCCACGTCGCCGACACCGCCGTTACCGAGCGATTTGTCAAGGAGTTCAATGGGCGCCAGGGCCGACCTTTCGTACAGTCGTACGGTAGGACCACGCTGCTCAAGTAAGCGTGACCGGGCAATTGGCATTCATTGCGACATGGGCGCAATGCAGACAGTGACGACAATCGACGTTGCGGCCGGCGTCGGCCGTAGAATCGAAGCGACTCAATGGATCACTCGCTAGCGTACGCAAACTTGCTGCGGTGGTGTATTATCGCGCCCGGCAATGCCCGTTTGAGCTCGGCGGCGCCAGCTTCGGTGATCTTCGTACGTGAAATCGAGAGCACCTTAAGTTTCTTCAACCGCATTAACCGCGGAACACTCTCGTCGGTCACGTCGGTCCCAATCAGGGAAAGTACTTCGAGGTTCCGCAACCTACAAAGAGATTTGACTCCGGCATCGCCGATATTTGCATGATTAAGCTCGACGAAACGGAGGCTGAAATCTTGCAAATGCACGAGATTGAATCGTCATCAATTTTTGGGCCATTGTCGATCCTCATGCCGAACGGCCCATATCCAACGGCTTCGTAACGCTCTATTGCGCTCGGGCTGTAATCCCGGCCCGACCTGCGCAAATACGTCACTAAGTTCGGGTGGAAACGAGCACCGTCTATTGGGTCGAAGTTCCAGATTCCCAAATCTTGTCGGCGCTTGACGAGACGTGAGCGCCATAGCTGCTCAATCTGCTTTCGCAACCACTCTGGGCGGAGCGGAGTTTTATACACCGTTCCACCATAGTGCTGAATGTCCGCGACTGCCGAACGGTCCGCTTCAATTAATGTGCCGGCGTATGTGGCAACGCCGTCGGCGGCCAGCTTGAGCGTTACGAGAAACAGCCACATCGGAGGAAGAATAGGCGGAATCATGCTCGCGTCTCGTTAGTGCAAATAAGAGGTGGATTGGGCCGGGATTCTACTCTCAAGACGCCGACTTCGGAAGACGATTTCGAGTTCGCACCAACGACCGGTTTGCGGTTCAAGACCACGACGGCCAGCGACGACGCAGGCTAAAGCCCAGACGGAACGATCGCGATTGTGCGCGAAATAGGCGCAGGCACTCGGACGGAGAATACCCGATCTTCTGCGACGCCTTGCCGCAATTGAGCGACTCACGGTCAATTGCCGTGTAGATTGGCGGACTCTTGAACAGATGGCTCAAAGAGGCAAGATTGCCATGAAGTTGCGAATGCTCATCTCGGCAGTCGTCCGTTCACCCGACTTTCGACCTGACACATCGTCCGAACTAAACTGACCGGGCCTGGGCATCTCGCCGTATTTGGCATTCACCCTGCCGCTTGGCTGCGATATCGTGACAGTATGTCGACGCCTCGCCCAATGAACAGTCAAGCCTGTTGGCGCGCGATGGACGCCCAGAGGGTGACTCGCGTTATCTTTATTGCCGGACTGCCGATTTTCGGTTTGATGCTTATTCTTTCCGGCGGAACTGGGGAAACCGAACAATGTGTCAGCGCGATCGCCATGTCGCCTGATGGGAACCTGCTCGCTGCCGGGATGTACAACTCGCGAAATGCACAAGTGCCGTTTAAGCACTACGACGCCGATGTGTGCCGGACGGTCAAAGTTTTTTCACTCGATCGCCCGGAACACGGGGTCGTGATTGCACAGGAAATGAGGCTTGGCAATCAGGGACCGCTGCATCGAACGACACCGGCGGTTAAATTTCTCGATGGCGGACGGCAGTTGGCCGTCGTGTTGAATGAAGGCTACCTTAAGGTCTGGGACCTGGGAACGACGCGTGAGGTTCGCGCGGAAGGCTCACTCGACGACCGTGTCGCAGGATTCGATTTCTCGCCAGACGAGCGACTTGTCGCACTGATCCGTGCCTCCGGCCTTTGGGTCGGACGCACTCTCGACGGAGACGCCTTGCATCGAATCGACGACTTGTACATGGTTTTCTGGGAGGTGCCAGACGTCGCCTTCAGCCCGAATAGCAAGTTTCTGATCGCCACCGGCGGCTTGCACAAAATCACGGTCTGGGACACCGCCACCTGGAAAAGTGTTTATGAACTGGCAGCACAGCAAAATGAGAGCTTCCATTCAGTTGATTTTTCCCCCGACAGCCGCCTGCTGGCGATTGCATCCTTTTCTTCAATTCATTTGCGGAACATGGAAACAGGCCAGGCAAAGGTGATTCCAGTACAGCGGGTCGCGCCCGTTCGGGGTCATGGATGCCAGGTGAGATTTCTCCCGGACAATCATACGCTGGCTGTGCTTGACGGCGCGGGAGTGTCACTGATCGACGTCGAGCGAGAAGCAGTCGTCCAACGGATTGCTTCCTCGTCGATGGACGCCTTCACTTGCCTGGCTGTCTCTCCCCGCGGCGACCTGCTCGCGACGGGCGATAGCGCCGGTCACGTGGCACTCTGGGACATCGCGACGGGAGCGAAAACCAGGGAACTGGTCATCGAAGGCGTGTACCGAACCCCTTGGCCGATCCCCGCTGGGCTGCTGCTTATCTGGACCATGCTTTACAGAATCCTGACGAAACATAGGTTGTTCACCTGAGCTTCGTCTGATGCAGCTTGTTCGAAAGTCAGCGCAGGTTCGACTTCCCGCCCTCGCCCCCACACGGCTAGAATGCGGGCATGGAACTGATGGATTATATTGAAATGAGCCCCAGTCCGACCATGCGACAATCGAGCGCAAGCGGCTCTGCGACCCTGGTCCTGTTCATCTTCGGAATTACGTCCGCCGCGTTTTGCGTCTGGCTGACGGTGCGGATTATCAACAGGCGGGAAAGGTGGGCGAAGTGGATGTTGGCCGCGATTGTCGGAATGCCGGTACTGTATGTCGCGAGTTTCGGTCCAGCAGTATGGCTCGTGGCCCGTACTGATTGGATGCCGCGCGGGCCGACGGCAGTCGTGTTCAGTCCGCTGCCGAATGAATACTGGAGGGAGATTTATGACTGCGGGACGCTTGGCAACCGGCAACCGCTTCATTGGTGGTCATCCGTCTGGGACCCACCCCGCAGCGCATCTTTGGCCAGGCGCGGAGTTGGCTCCCTGCTTCTTGAAATGGATCGACAGGAGATGGACTTCTAGTGCTGAGGTCGCCACCCCCAACATTTCGCCATCCGATTCAGCAGCCTGGGTTCAGTTCTGCGCAAGGCGTATAAAGGAACTCGACTGCCGGGTCCCGGAAGAGCTTGGCCAGTCTCATACCGGCAGTCGCGAAACGATCTTCCCGCCAAACTCAAGGGTGGGTACGATCCGGCCATGACTATCGTGCTCTCCGCCCTGGCCGTCGCATTCGCCGCGTTCTGCGTCTGGCTGGCAATACGGATCTTTAACCGGCGGGAGCGGTGGGCGAAGTGGACGCTGGCGGCAGCGGTTTTCCTGGGGCTTATGCACGTTGTGCCTGTTTGCGCGTATCAGTATGGCCGGTTATGGCTCACCGCACAAGACACCTTGGCCTGTTCTGTTTTTAAGGCGAGCTACACGTTTTCGGCCGGATTTCCAACACCGTTGAAGCGGCCATTGCGAATGTATTGGAGATGGTGGCTTCGCCTTGGACAGAGCGAGTGGCAAAACGTTGGGCCGAGTATTGTGACGGGGCCGATCTGATGGAGTTTTTCGCCTGACACATTAGCCTCGCATTGATCGGTTGTTCGGAAGTCACCGCGCAAGTTCGCCTTCCCGCCCGCGATCCTCGGCCGGTAGAATTTCGACATGAACAATCACGGGAAACAGAACTCAAGATGCATCACACGCCTCACGGTGGGAATTCTCCTGATCGGTATGGGAATACTGGCTCTGGCCGTTCTTATTTCCATTGATCTGAATCCGCCGCGACGGCCGTGGAGGCACGACTCTTCGCGAATACTGGTAGCGCTGGCGTTCGTCTTATCCGGCTTCTTCCTCATTTTGTTTCGGAACCCGCCGCCGATCGACAAGCCATGACGATCCTCCTCCAAGCCCTGGCCGTCGCGTTTGCCGCGTTCTGCGTGTGGCTGACGGTGCGGATTATCAACCGGAAAGAACGGTGGGCCAAGTGGACGCTGGTGGGGACGGTCGTCGGCGTGCCCATTCTGTACGTGGCGAGTTTCGGACCGGCGTGCTGGTGGTTTACGATTCCTTCCGGCGAAACATGCGACTTTCCAGGCACGAACGATCCACTTCCGGCGCTGCGGGCCCGCCAACTTTATTGCCCGATCGGTTGGGTGGCGGTCAGAGCGCCCACGCCGATCGAACGCCTGCTGGCGTGGTATGCGACGCTCGACGGTGAAGTGCTCGTCCCAACGGACGCAGAGGGGGGAGGAATCTGGTTTCCCTAGCGAATCGTATGGACAGACACGCTCGACAACGCGCTGGCGTC
>Ga0068853_100003814_pt1 | contig 11549 bp, 9 predicted proteins | sample KBSCornC32_FD_65655 | JGI IMG/M metagenome (GOLD analysis project Ga0068853, IMG submission 65655) | Corn rhizosphere microbial communities from Kellogg Biological Station, Michigan, USA - KBS Corn C3-2 | ecosystem: Host-associated > Plants > Roots > Rhizosphere > Soil ... | reverse complement strand
CGCCGCCGCAGCCCCCGACGCGCTCCTCGTCCTCGTCGACCTGCAGGAGCCCGCCAAGGTCGTGCGCGCCTGGGCCGCCGAGGCCCATCTCCCGGCCGAGGCCGTCCTGGCGCTCGACCCGATCGGCGCCGCGTACCGCCGCTGGGGGGCCCGCAAGCTCCCCACCACCTTCCTCGTCGACCCGACCGGTATCGTCCGCCACATCAACCGAGGCTGGGGACCCGGCTACCGCGCCCGGATGGAGAAGTGGCTGCGGGACCTGCCGTCCCCACGCACGGCCGTTCCATAGGGACGGCCTCGGCCGCTACGAGTCTTTGGGCGGGTCCACCGTGCCCACGGTCGGCGGCGGCACGGCGCTCGCCACGGGAATCCGTGTCTCGTCGCGCCGGTCGCGCGCCTCGCGTCGCTCGATCGGCACCCGCCAGTCGACGGCCTGCGAGGGCTCCTTGAGGAAGTCCTCGGCGTTCGGCAGCAACAGCGCGACCCGCAGCACCTCGTCCATGTGCTCCACCGCGCTGATGCGCATGACCTTGAGGATCTTCTTGGGGATGTCGCGCAGGTCCTTCGCGTTCTCGCGCGGCATGATCACGGTCGTCACCCCGGCGCGGTGAGCGGCCAGGATCTTCTCTTTCAAGCCCCCGATGGGCAGGACGCGCCCGCGCAGCGTGATCTCGCCCGTCATGGCGACGCTGCGCTTGACCGGCACCCGCAGCAAGGCCGAGACGATGCCGGTGCACATGGTGATCCCCGCCGACGGTCCGTCCTTGGGGATCGCTCCCTCCGGCAAGTGCACGTGGATGTCGGCCCGCGAGTAGAAGTCGCGCTCCAGCCCCAGCGACGGCGCCCGCGCCCGGATGTAGCTGAGGGCCGCCTGCGCGGACTCCTGCATCACGTCGCCCAGCTTGCCCGTCAGGACCATCTTGCCCTTGCCGGCGACGATCGACACCTCCGTCTGCAGGATGTCGCCGCCGTGCATGGTGACCGCCAGCCCGTTCACGAGGCCGATCTCGTCCTCGCCCGCGTTCTTGCCGTGGCGGAACCGGTGCGGCCCCAGGAAGCGAGGCAGCCGCTTGGGCGTGACCTTCCACGTGGTCGGCCGTGCCAGCGTGTCCTGCCCGCGGGCGGCGACCACGTCACGCGCGATCTTCCGGCAGATCGTCGCGATCTCCCGCTCGAGGTTCCGGACGCCGGCCTCCTTGGTGTACGAGTGGATGATCTCGCGAACCGTCTCTTCGCCCAGGTCCAGGTGAACGGCGTCGATGCCGTTGTCGTGCTTCTGCTTCGGGATCAGGTACCGCTCGGCGATCGCGATCTTCTCGAACTCGGTGTACCCGGGGAGCTGGATGATTTCCATGCGGTCCTGCAGCGGGATCGGGATCCCCTGCATGTAGTTGGCGGTGCAGACGAACATCACGTCCGACAGGTCGTAGTCCAGATCCAGGTAGTGATCGTTGAACGTCGCGTTCTGCTCGGGATCCAGCACCTCGAGCAGCGCCGCCGACGGGTCGCCCCGGAAGTCCGTGGACATCTTGTCGATCTCGTCGAGCAGGAACACCGGGTTCTGCGTGCCCGCCTTCTTCAACGACTGGATGATCTTGCCGGGGAGCGCGCCGATGTACGTGCGCCGGTGGCCGCGGATCTCGGCCTCGTCGCGCACGCCGCCCAGCGAGAGCCGCACGAAGGTTCGCCCCGTCGCCTTGGCGATCGACCGCGCGAGCGAGGTCTTTCCCACGCCCGGCGGCCCCACCAGGCAGAGGATCGGCCCCTTCAGCTTCTTCACGAGGGCCTGGACCGCCAGGTACTCGAGGATGCGCTCCTTCACCTTCCGCAGCCCGAAGTGGTCCTCGTCGAGGACGCGCTCCGCCTCCAGCAGATCGGGCTTGTCCTCGGTCTTCTCGCCCCAGGGCAGCCCCAGCACCCAGTCGACGTAGTTCCGCACCACCGCCGCCTCGGCGGACATGGGCGCCATCATCTTGAGCTTCTTCAGCTCCTTCTTGACCTTGCCGAGCGCCTCCTTCGACAGCGCCTTCTTGGCGGCGCGCTCCTCCAGCTCGCCCAGCTCGTTCTTGAACTCGTCGCGATCCCCCAGCTCCTTCTGGATCGCCTGCATCTGCTCGTTGAGGTAGTACTCCTTCTGCGTCTTCTCCATCTGCTTCTTGACGCGCGTGCGGATCTTCCGCTCGACCTGAAGGATCTCGATCTCGGCCTTCATCAGCTCGTAGAGTCGCCCGAGGCGCTGCGACGCCCGATCCATCTCGAGGATGGCCTGCTTGTCCGGAAGCTTCAGCTGGAGCTGGCTGACGATCGTGTCGGCCAGCTGTCCCGGCTCGTCCACCGTCTGGACCGAGATGAGGATCTCGGGCGCGATGCGCTTGTTCAGCTTCACGTAGGTGTCGAACGTCGCGTGAATCTCGCGAACGAGCGCCTCGATCTCCAGGGACTGTTCCGGGACGTCGGGCCGATCGGCGATCTCGACGACGAAGAACTCCTCCGTCTGGACGAACCGCTGGATGGCGGCGCGCCGCTTGCCCTCGACCAGCACCTTCACCGTGCCGTCGGGCAGCCGCAACATCTGGATGATCGTGGCGACCGTGCCGATGTTGAAGATGTCCTCCGGCACGGGATCGTTGGTCTTGGCCTTGCGCTGCGCCGAGAGGAGGACCTCCTTCTGGGGGTCCTGACTCATGGCGCGCTCGAGGGCGCTGATGGACCGCTCGCGCCCCACGAACAACGGCACCACCATGTGCGGGAACACCACGATGTCCCGCAAAGGCAGCAGCGGAACCGTGCGAACCGAAAGAGAAGGATGACCGTCGCGCCCGTCCGACATGTGAGGAGCCTAACAACCGCGCCGAGGCCAGGCCAGAAACCCGCAGTCGCACGGGCGGCTCATCCGCCGCCGCCAGCTCCCCCGGCCCCCGACGCCCCGGCCGCGCCCCCCGAGCTCATGACCCCAGACGCATCGTTCGCGGTGCAATGGCCCTCGACACAGCGAAGCGACCCCGGGCTCGCGCAGTCGTAGGCGCAGCCCTTGCCACCCCGCTCGTATTCGGAGACGAGCTCGCGCGCCTTCGCTTCTACGTCTGCCACCCGGTCCGCTCGAACCGCCGCAAAACACCCCAGCGGGCACCCGGCCCCGGCGATCGCACACTCCGACGCTGCCGTGCACGAGCTCGCGCCCTTCACATAGGCCTCGAACTCGCTCCGCACGCTCTCCTCCGACCGCCCAAACAAACACCCCACGAGAACCAGCCCCATCAGCCCGAACGACACGATCGCGACACCCCGATCAGGTTTGGCCATGGCGAGGTCCCTCCCAGCTCATAGAAGTTGCGGTTTCAAGCCCGCGAGGCATCAGGAGCAAATCCTCCGCCAAGCGATCGACCTGCCCTCTCCCCCACCCTCCCCCACTCCGCTTCGCTCCGCGGGGGAGGGAGCCTCTCGGCTCAGGACCTCCGCCCACCTCACGACGAGCTCAGCGCCAGGGCCAGCGCAGCGAGCAGGTCTTCCCACGGGAGGCGCGGCTTCGCCGCGCCGGCGCCGGGCCGAGATCTTCGGGGGGTCTCGTCGGGGGGACGAAGTCCCCCCTGCGCGTCTTAGAACGCCGTCTCGCCCGGGCCCTGGTCGTTGCGGTGATCGCCTGCGCCACGCTGATCCGAGCGCGGACCGTCGCGATCAGAGACGATGTCCACAACCACGGGCTCATCGTCGGGGGCGAACGTCCGAACGTCGTCGGAGTCCGCCTTCACATCCATCTCGGGGAGGAGCGAGACTCGACGGGCCGAGATCACCTGGTAGCTGTCCCTCGGGATCGCCACGGCCCCCAGATCCTCACCGGGCAGGACACACGAGGACAGGGCCACCAGCGACATTCCGCCGAAGTTCAGGGCGACGGTCCAGTACATGAGCGAGCCCACCATCAAGACCGGAATCCACAGAATCAACTTGCGCATCGCCAGTGTCCTCCTTGAGCGCGTCCGGCCATTTTACGCGAATTCCGTGCCCCTGCTACGCCGTTTTACGGGCGCTCCTAGCTCCGCTCGCCCCCTGCCGCCACGGCCGTCCCCTTCTGATACATGAGGATGGGCTGCGCGCCGTTCTGGATGGTCTCCTCGTTGATGACCACCTCACGGATGGAGCTGCCCGAGGAGGGCACCTCGAACATGATGTCCATCATCGCCTGCTCGAGGATCGCCCTCAGACCACGCGCCCCCGAGCGGTGCTTCGTCGCCTCTCCGGCGATGGCCGACATGGCGCCCTTCGTGAAGCGAAGCTTCACCCCGTCCATATCGAACAGCTTCTGGTACTGCTTGATGAGCGCGTTCTTCGGCTTGGTCAGGATGTCGATCAGGGCCGGCTCGTCCAGCTCGTGAAGCGGCGCGATGACGGGCAGGCGGCCCACGAACTCCGGGATCATCCCGTATTTCAGCAGGTCCTCGGGCTGGACCTCGCGCAGCAGGTCCCACACTCGCCGCTCTTTCTTCGACGTGATCTTGGCGCCGAAGCCGATCTGCTTTTGGCCCACGCGCTGCTCGATGATCTCCTCGAGCCCCACGAACGCGCCGCCGCAGATGAAAAGGATGTTCGTCGTGTCGACCTGCAGGAACTCCTGCTGCGGGTGCTTGCGCCCCCCCTTGGGCGGAACGTTGCACACGGTCCCTTCCAGGATCTTCAGCAGCGCCTGCTGCACGCCCTCGCCGGACACGTCGCGCGTGATCGACGGGTTCTCGCCCTTGCGCGCGATCTTGTCGATCTCGTCGATGTAGACGATCCCGCGCTGCGCCTTCTCGATGTCGTGATCCGCGTTTTGCAGCAGGTTCACGATGATGTTCTCGACGTCCTCGCCGACGTAGCCGGCCTCGGTCAGGTTGGTCGCGTCGGCGATGGCGAACGGGACGTTCAGGATCTTGGCCAGGGTCTGCGCCAGCAGCGTCTTGCCGCAACCCGTGGGACCGAGCAGCAGGATGTTCGACTTGCCGAGCTCGACGTCCTCGCCCCCGACCTTGGCGTCGATGCGCTTGTAGTGATTGTGGATCGCGACCGCCAGGATCTTCTTGGCCCGCTCCTGCCCGATCACGTAGTCATCGAGGACGTTCTTGATGTCGGCGGGCTTGGGGACGGGAGCCAGCCCGAAGTTCTCCGATTCTTTCTCGATCTCCTCGGCGATGATGTCGTTGCACAGCCCGATGCACTCGTCGCAGATGTAGACGGTGGGGCCGGCTATCAGCTTCTTGACTTCGCGCTGGCTCTTTCCGCAGAAGGAGCAGGAGAGGTTTCCGTGATCATCTCGCTTGCGGTCGCTCGGCACTGCGAGAATGTAGCACGCACATCCAACCCGGGCATCAAGCCGAAGGGTGCGCGCGCGCCCACTGGCAGGGAGATCCCCCTACCAGTCGTTGCTGAACGCTCACACAGGCTGAACGCTCACACAGGCTGGACGCTCACGCACGGCTGCACGCTCGCGGCCGCCGACCCGGCGGCCGGCGGCCCCGTTCGACGATCACTTCGACGGCGGCGAGATCGGCTTCTGCACGAGGACCTCGTCGATCAGGCCGTACTCCTTGGCCTCGATGGCGCTCATGAAGTAGTCACGCTCGGTGTCCTGCTTGATCCGCTCGATGGGCTGACCGGTGTGCTTGACCAGCAGCTCGTTCAGCTTGTCGCGCGTCCGGAGGATCTCCTTGGCGTGGATGTCGATGTCGGTCGCCTGCCCCTGGAACCCGCCGAGCGGCTGGTGGATCAGGATCCGCGCGTGCGGCAGCGAGAACCGCTTGCCCTTGGCACCCGCCGCCAGCAGGAACGCGCCCATCGACGCGGCCTGGCCCATGCAGAACGTGGCCACGCTCGGCCGCACGTATTGCATGGTGTCGTAGATGGCCATGCCCGCCGTCACCAACCCGCCCGGCGAGTTGATGTACAGCATGATGTCCTTGTCGGGATCCTCGCTCTCGAGGAAGAGGAGCTGCGCGATGATGATGTTGGCGACCTGATCGTCCACCGCCGTGCCGAGGAAGATGATGCGGTCCTTCAGCAGGCGCGAGAAGATGTCCCAGCCCCGCTCGCCCCGGTGCGTCTGCTCGATGACGGTCGGGATGATGAAGTTGTGCGGCGGCTGGTAGAGCCCTCCGCTGGTCAGCGACGGGGATCGGCGCGAATCGTTCATCGGAGGGACCTCGTCTCTATCATTTCTTGGTTTTGGCTTCGGCCGCGGCTTCAGCCGGCGTGAGGATCAACCGGCCGGGATCCTCGTCGGCGATCTTAGCCTGCGCGATCAGCATATCAAGCGTCTTCTGTTCCAGGAGCTGCTGCCGCAGCGGACCGAGCTGGCCGTCGCGCTCGAGATCGCCACGCAGCTTCTTCGCGTTCTCGTTGCGCGCGGCCGCGAGCTCCGCGATGCGCTTCTGCAGGTCGGCGTCGCTCACGGCGATCCCCTCCCGCTCGGCGATGGCCTGCAGCAGGATGGCGCTGCGGGCCTCGGCCTCGGCCTCGACGCGGACCTCGAGCTTCATCTTCTCGAGCTCCAGTGCGCCCGACTCGAGCCCCGACTGCACGTCGATCCCTGCCATCATCAGCTGCTGCAGCGCCCGGTTCACCATGGAGCCCGCGTACCTGTCGATCAGCGCCGGCGCGATGGGGAACTCGTTGCGGGCGACGATCTCCTTCAGCAACTGCCCGCGCAGCTCGCCGTCGATCCGCTTCTTGTCGGCCTCGGCCAGGCGCTCGCGGATCTTCTCCTTCAGGCCCTCCAGGGTCTCGGCCTCGCCCGTGTCCTTGGCGAAGTCGTCGTCGAGCGCGCGCTGCTTCTTCTCGCGCGCGTCCTTGACGGTGATGCGAAGGTCGACGGTCTTCCCCGCCAGGTCGCGCTGAGGCAAGTCCTCGGGCAGGTCGTACTTCACGGCGAGGTCGGTCGCCGACAACGAGACGCCCTGCAACCGTTCCGCCAAGCCCGGCAGCGGTCCCCCCTTCTTGTCCTCCAGGTCCACGCCCACCGTGTTGCGCTTCACCTTGTTGTCGCCGATGCGGCCGTGGACCTCGACCATCAACAGGTCGGTGGGCTGCGCCTCGGTGCGCCCCTCGATGGTCTTGTACTCGGTGAGCCGCTTCCGATAGCTCTCGAGCGCCGCGGCCACCTGCTCCTCGTCGACCTTGACCGGCCGGCGCTTGACGTCGATGCCGCCGTAGTCCTTCGGCGTGACCTGCGATCGCACCTCGACCTTGGCCCTGAACTTGAACGGTTCGCCGATCCTGATCTCCACCTTGTCGACCTCGAGCGGCGCGACCGGCTGGATCTGCTTCTCCTCGATGGCGCGGCCGATGGTCGCCTCCATCAAGGCTTGCGCGACCTCGTTCTCCACCTTGTGGCGATAGAGCCTCTCCACCACCTGTCGCGGCACCTTGCCCGGGCGAAAGCCCTTGAGGCGCACCTCGCGGCGGAGCTCGTCGTAGGCCTTGTCCAGCTTGGGCTCGACGTCGCTCCAGGGGATCTCGAAATCGACGCGCTTTTCTACCGGGGAGATGTCTTCAATCGTGAGTTGCATGCGAAGGGCGTACGTCTACCCTCGCGAGCCCTCTCAGGCAAGCGCGCGGCGTCAGCCGGAGTCGGCCTGGCCGGACACCCAAGTCGGCCCCTTCCTTCGCATCGCCGGCCCCGCGAATTCGACGCCAACGTCGCCACAACGAAAAATCTGGTTGATCTCGGCGGAGGTTGTGGTCAGCATAGGCTCCCTTCGGGATGGCCATGGGCTCACTAGGCTTCACGCTCGCCGATCGTCTCGGCGCCAAATCGATTCCTTGCACTGTTCCGGGTTGTTCGCGCACCTGGATCCAGATGGCCGGCAATGGGGCCAAGCTAGGAGGTCGCGGCGCCGGGAGCGACGCCGATCCGACCTCTCGCATGTGCGATCCATGCCGCGACAAGTTCCGCACCACCGTCGACGTGCAGCGGCGCTGCGCGCGGCCGGGGTGCGCCGAGACGTGGACCTGGACCGCCGCCGAGCAGATGACGGCCTTCGCTTCGAAGCAGGCCCCACCCGACCGGCTGTGCGACGAAGACACCCGCAAGATGGCGGCCCTGACGAACCAGGAGATCCCCTGTTCGGTCGAGGGATGCAAGCGCATGTCCGTCTTCACCCGCCTGGCCCAGTTGCTGGCGGGCGCCCCCGGCGTCGAGGTCACCCCGCCGCCCACGATGTGCGGGCCGTGCGGGAACGTCTACGAGAAGATCAAGGATCGCCCGGTCACGTGCGGCATCCAGGGCTGCAAGAACAAGTGGACCTGGACCCGCGACGAGCAGATCAGGGATTACGCCGCGGGGCTGCCGAACGAGGCGCCACGACGGCTGTGCGATAGCTGCAAGGGTGTTTTCGGCGCCATCGCCGACCGTGAGGTCCGTTGCCGGACCTCGGGGTGCAAGAACACGTGGCACTGGCCGCGCGAGGCGCAGCTCAACGCGGCGGTCGCGGGGAAACCGGTGCCGAAGGCGCCGCACCGGATGTGCCAGCGCTGCATCGAGATCTACGCGGCGACCAAGGACGTCGAGCGGCCCTGCCGCCGGCCTGGTTGCAAGCGAACCTGGACCGACAAGCGCGGCGCGCAGCTCGCGCGCGCCGTCCGCGGCAAGACCGGCGATCCGTATCCGCGCTATTGCGCCGAGTGCGAGAAGGAGGTCGGCGAGCTCGAGGATCGCGAGGTCCCGTGCCGGACCGAACACTGCCCGGGCACCTGGACCTGGACCGCCGCTCAGCAGCTGGCCGCCGGGGTCCGTCCCGTCTCCAAGGCCGAGACGACGGCGAACCTGGACGGCAGCAAGCCCGACAGCAAGGCGGAGGGGATGTCCGGAAGCTCCGGAACCCTTTCAGCCGAAGGTCCGGACAGTTCGGCTCCCGAAGCCGAGACGCAGGATGCAGAGCAGCTCCTCGCGACGGCGCCTGGGGCCGGCGAGCATGCCCACGGCGCGGGCGAGGAGGCCGAGCACTCGGATGGCGAGGCGGCAGCCGCCGCCGAAGACGAGAGCGGTCCCACGGAGGCCGGCAGCGACGCCACGGCTGCCCCCGAGGCGGAAGGTCAAGTTCAGGTCGCGCAGCCTGGGGTGCGCCCGGCTCCGGGGGCGGCCAACGGCGCGCCCGGCTCGGGGAAGCGGCGCCGACGCCGGCGTCGGCGCGAGATTCGTCCTCCCGAGCGGCGCTGCGACGACTGCGTCGCGTTCCTCAAGGATCGCAAGACCCGCGAGATCCCGTGCGGAGGATGCGGCACCGTCATTCACTGGCCGCCGGAGAGTCAGCTCCAGACGCACCTGGGAAATTGGTCGGAGCCCACCCTGTGCGGCGCCTGCAAGCGCGATTTGACGGAGGCGGCGCGAGCCGCCGAAAGAGACGCGCTCCGACATCACCCCGCGGGTCAGCCGGTGGAGCATCCGGAGACCGCAGAGGCCCCTGGAGCATCGGGCGGGGATTCCGCCGCCGTGTCGGCTGACGGCCCGCTGGCTCGAGAGAGCCAGGCGGCGGACTCGGCCGGCTCCGGCGAGCTTCAAGCGCCCGATCGCTCCGACGTCAGCCCCCACTCGGTCAACTGAGGCGCGGGCCTCCCGCCGCCGACCCGCCCCGGTCGTCGTTCCTCACGCCGGCGGTGCAGCAGGGTCGCGTTTTCGCGCCGCTGCCTCGTCGGCCAGGCGCCTCGCCAGAGGAAGGTCCGCCGGCAACAGGTCCAGAGACGGCAACTGCTCCGGGTCGATCCAAGCAATCTCGGCCACCGCCACCGCCGCCGGCTCGCCCGCCACGATCCGGCAGTCGTACACCAGCATGTAGAGATCGAACGCCGGGTAATCGTGAAAGACCACGTCCGCGATCCGTCCGACGTCGACCTCGCAGCCCAGCTCCTCCCGCACCTCCCGCGCCAGCGCGGCCTGCGGCGCCTCGCCCGCCTCGATCTTGCCGCCCGGGAACTCCCAAAGATTGGGCATGGCCTGGTCCAGGCGGCGCCGCGAAACGAGGAGCTTCCCGTCACGCCACAAGAGCGCCGCGACGACCAGCAACCGATTCCGACCGCCCGAGCGGCCGCTCACGCTCTCCACTCAGGTGACCCCGACTCGAGGGCCGTCGCCGTCGCCGTCGTCGGGCTCGGAGCCGCTCGCGGTGACGGTGAGCCGCCCGTCTTTTTCGGCTCTCGGGTCGGCTCCTTGCCTCGGCTGGGCGGGCGCCTCTGCGGCCCCCGTGACCGCAACCTTGGCGTCGCCCTGGTGCCCGCCGAGATCGTCCCGGCGAACGGGCGTCGTCTCGTCCGCTGACGCCGGCCCCGACGCCTCGCTCTGCGCGGCCAGCTTGGCCTCGATGGCCGCGGTCAGCTCCTCGACGCGGAAGGGCTTCCCGATGCACGTGATCCCCTGCTCCAGGAAACGCTTCGCCTCCGACGAGAAGGCGCCGCCCGTCGCAAACACGAAACGCTCGGCCAGCGCGGGGTGACGCGCCTTCACCTTCGCGTGGAGCTCCATGCCCGACATCTCGGGCATCTGCAGATCGCACAGGATCACGTCGAAGCCGGGGTCCTTCTGCAGGACCAGCAAGGCGTCTCGCCCGCCCAGCGCCGTGACCACCTCGTGCACGTCCGCCAGCATTCGCCGATAGGCCTTGAGAAGCAAAGGCTCGTCGTCCACCGCCAGGATCCGCCGCCGGCGCGAGGACGGCCCCGAGGACATGGAGCCGGAGCCGGCCGGCACCAACGGCGTCGGGACGGCCTCGGTCCGGGCCGGCGACCGCGACGGCAGCCGGACCCGGAACGTGGTGCCCCGTCCGACTCGCGTCTCGACGGTGATCTCGCCGTCGAGCGAGCGCACGATACCCTGGACGATCGGCAGACCGAGCCCGGTGCCGACGCCGCGCGGCTTCGTGGTGAAGAACGAGTCGAAGATGCGAGGCAGGACGTCGGGCGGGATCCCCGGCCCGTTGTCCGTGACCTCGAAGAACGAATCGTCACCGCGGTCATAGGTCCGCACGACGATCCGATTCTGGGCCGCGCGCGCCTCCTCGAGCGCCTGCGCCGCGTTCAAGATCAGGTTCAAGAAGACCTGCCCGAGGCGCGCCTGGCTGACGGCCACGACCCGGGTCGACCGGAGGTCGCGCTCCAGCCGCGTGCGGTGGCGCAGCTCGTTGCGCAGCAGGCTGAGGGTCGACTCCACGGTGGCGCCCAGCTCGCTCGTCGCCCCTCGATCGTCATCGACGTGCGAGAAGGAGGACAGGTCGCGCACGATGCGGTGGATGCGGGCCATCCCCTCCTTCGTCTCCTGGAGGACGGCCTTCACCTCGAACAGCAGCTCGGCGAGGTTGTTCCGCAGCGCGGGATCTTCCGCCGCCGTCAGGTGGTCGTCGATCTCGCGAACGTGGGACGACAGGGCCTCCAGGTTGCCCAGGACGAACGCGGCGGGATTGTTGATCTCGTGGGCCACCCCGGCCGCGAGCGTCCCGATCGACGCCAGCTTCTCGGCCTGCAGGCGGCGCACCTCGTACGAGCGCTCCTCTGTCACGTCGCGCACGTACAGCAGGACGCGGCCCTTCGTG